>Ga0116170_10006265_pt1 | contig 10464 bp, 8 predicted proteins | sample AD_JPNHW1_MetaG_FD_89797 | JGI IMG/M metagenome (GOLD analysis project Ga0116170, IMG submission 89797) | Active sludge microbial communities of municipal wastewater-treating anaerobic digesters from Japan - AD_JPNHW1_MetaG | ecosystem: Engineered > Bioreactor > Anaerobic > Digestate | place...
AATACACCAAGTCCTCCTGATATGTTAAGGTCATTATCCACAGCTTCACTGAAATCATGAATCAGCGCCGAGCAGATTTTTTCGATTTCAGGATTCTCTCCTGCCGTACCTTTCCTGTCGTTTAATCGTACTACAAAGTTATCTATTCTCTCAAGTGCCTGGTCTGCCTGAGTAATTCCGTCAAGCGTGAAGTTGAGCTGTTTTTTGTAGTGTGCCGACATTAGAAGATATCTTATTGAACGGGGAGAGTAGCCTTTTGCAAGAAGATCCCTCAGCGTGTAAAAATTACCTGCGGACTTTGACATTTTTGTTCCGTCAACAAGAAGATGCTCGGTATGAATCCAGTGGCGCACAAATGTCTCTCCGTACGCTGCTTCACTTTGTGCTATTTCATTTTCATGGTGAGGGAAGATGAGGTCAACTCCGCCTGTGTGTATATCTATTGTTGTCCCGAAAATTTTTCTTATCATTGCGGAGCACTCGATGTGCCATCCCGGCCTGCCGGGCCCGTACGGCGTTTCCCAGAAAGGCTCGTTCTCTTTCGGCGCTTTCCAGAGAGCGAAATCCCGCACATCCTCTTTCTCGTACTCGTCGGCATCAAAGCTTACACCCGATTTAATTTCTCGTTTATCGAGAAGGGAGAGCTTTCCGTAGTTCGGGAATTTTGCTATGTTAAAATAGAGTGACCCGTCTTTTTTATAGAGTATTCCGTTTTCGTCAATTTTTTTCAGTATGTTTATCATCTCATCGATTGATTCGGTTGCTTTCGGATTATGTTCTACAGGCTCAATATTCAGTGTTTTAAGGTCTTCATAAAAAATCTCTGTATACTTTCCGGTGTACGCGGCGAGAGTAACCCCCTCCTGCGCAGCTCCTTTAATTGTCTTGTCATCAACATCTGTAATATTCATCGCGTGATCTACGCGGAATCCCCTGAATTTAAGATAGCGCCTGAGAAAATCGTTGAAGATAAACGTTCTGAAATTACCTATATGCGCGTAGCTGTAAACTGTAGGCCCGCAGGAGTAGATAGTAACCATTGGATAATCTTCCGGTTTATCTTTCTTTGTCCCGCCGGGGATAAGTTCATCAACTCTCCTTGTCAGTGTATTGTATATTTTAAGGGGCACGGCATCCTCCGGATTGGTGAATTAATTTTGTGATTATAAAAATCGTTAAGGAAAGTTTTCTGCCATAGTAGTTTACTTGATGTTTGAATTAGTGTCATTTCGGCAAGCTCAGCAGCCATTGGAAGCGGCCAGTCAGCCTGCCGGACTGTTCGGGCGCGAATTATACTTTAAAAACTATCTTTTTTTAACTCTTTCAAAATGACAAATCGTATTCAAATCAGGCCTTAAATAGCATGAAAACAGCTTCATGGAAAATAACTTCTTCGGGGGATATTTATGTCAAACATTTTTCGGAGGGTTATTCTTCATCACCCTCATGCATTACTTTTTCTTCAACTTCTTCATATTCAGATATTACTTCTGCCATCCTTTCAATCTGGGTACCGAATGTGACGGGAATATTCAGCATTGCCGCTTCATCCGGATTTGCGTTCATATGTGCTATGAATTGATGAAGCTGTTTTATATATTCGATGAGTTCTTTCAGTTTGCGGTTTTTTCTGTCTATAACAAGTTTGGTTTCAGCAACGTAGTTTTGTAAAAGTTTTCCCTGTTTTTGAAGTCTCTGCTGCAGTTCCAGTGCGGTATCGTAAAACTCTTTATCAACTTTCTGAAAATCTATCCGTGCGAATACAACTTCATCCTTCATCCTCTCTTTTTCAATAGAGGTGATGATTTCATTGAGTTCTTTTATGGAGAAAAGGTCATCTGTGGATGTCTGTACCCATTTTTTTCCGCTATCATCAGTAAACTCCCTGAGATCGGGAATTATAGTTTTTCTTTCTCTTTTTTTCATCTGGCTTGTAAAAAGTTTTCTCCTCGGATAATTATCGGCTGACGGATGATATATAATTAGAAATGAAAGTTTATGAAGAGTGTCAAAAAATATTATTTTAGTGCAATTGATTTTTTATAAAACATCCGGATTATACCGTATTGACAGTGTAAACAGGTATTATTTTTGATTATGCCCGGATAGCGCGTTGAAGTTTATTTTGACACTATATTAAATCATTAGAAAATATGCATATTATTTTGTTTTTATATATAAATTATTGAAAACTGAATATTTTCCCGTTTTTATATTAGTATATGATAAATTTATGATAAAGATTCTTTATGCGTTATCAAAAAAAATGATAAAAAATTGAATATTCGTAAGATTTATCATAAAATATATTTGACAAGTTTTCTAAATAATGCTTAGGTTAAATTGAAAAGTTTTTTGGCGGTTTTTGTTTCCTGAATGCCGACTTAGTATTTTGAGTTAACATTTTTGCTTCCTCTTTATCTCCCCCTGGATTAACAGGGGGATCTTTTTTTATCCCCTTTACTAATTTAACGAAATTTAATTTTTAAGCATTTCATTATGAATTTTATTGACATCATTCTCTCTGTTAAAATGATACATTAAAAGCAGGATTAAATGTGTATTAATAACAGTATAATTTCAGAAAATGCCGCGAAAGAGCTTTCTCAATTCGGAAAAATTGAGTTCAATTCCTCTCTTGCCCTCTGCACAACTTTTAAAACCGGCGGAAATGCGGATATTCTTATTGAGCCTTACAGCGAAGAAGCTGTTGCTTCAATAATGCCGATTCTAAAACACGAAGGCATTCCTTTTTATATTATAGGGGGAGGATCTAATCTTCTGATTAGTGATAAAGGCCTTCGCGGAGCTGTAGTCAGAATCTCCGGGCTGGAGAATAGTTTTCATCTGTCCGGGGAGTACATCTACGCCGGAGCGGCTTTAAGCAAGGAAAGGTTTATCAGTGAAGCTATAGCCGCGGGTTTCTGCGGTATTGAATTTATGGCTGGTATCCCAGGTTGTATCGGCGGAGGCATATTCATGAATGCCGGGACATTTATGGGCTCATTTGTCGATATATTAAAAAAGATCCGGGGAGTAGACTATAACGGTTCTGTTTTTGAGGTTGATACTGTCGCTGATATTTCCGGTTACAGAAAAATGAGTCTCCCTGAAAATACCGTTATTACAGGCGGATTTTTTACTCTCCCTCATGCTGAAGATATTAATGAAACAAGAAAGTGTGTGGAAGATATAATCAGTGACAGATGGAAGAAGCATCCCATGGAGTATCCCTCTGCCGGATCAGTGTTTAAAAATCCCGATGGATTTTCTTCATGGAAACTTATAAATGACAGCGGGCTCAAAGGATTTAAAATCGGCGGTGCGATGGTCTCTGAAAAGCATACCAATTTTATTATTAATACCGGCGGCGCTTCATCGTGCGACATTTATAATCTTATAAAGCATATTCAGGAAACAGTTCATAAAATTTCAGGTGTACATCTTGAAACAGAGATTAAAATCATGGGCGAGTTCTCATGGTAAAGAATTCTGTAAAGCTCTCTTCAATTGATTTTTGCGCGGTAGACCTTGAAACTACAGGTGTCAATCCCGCGTTTGATAAAATCGTGGAGATCGGGGCAGTACGGTTCAAAATTGACGGCGGAAATATATGTTATCAGTCTCTTGTTAATCCGGGAGTTCATATCCCGGAAAATGTTATTCGCATTCACGGGATTACGGACAAAATGGTCTCGGATTCTCCGGCTCTTGAAGATATCAGGGACGATTTTTTTTCCTTCATTGACGGGACAGTACTGGTTATACAGAACCCGCGTTTTGACCTTTCATTTATTGACCGGGCTTTCGGTATGAGTACTGCGCCAAGGCCTGAACTTCTTGCCCTGGATACCGTGAGGCTTGCGAAGAAATATTTTACCGGGCTTCCCAATCATAAACTCCCCACCCTGGCTGCTCATCTGGGACTTGAACTTGTAAGCCACAGGGCGCTTGATGATGCGATTGCATGCATGGCTGTATTCTGCGAAACTTTAAAAGGTTTTGGTTTAACTGGAGAATCAACTTTTTCAGATCTGATTAAAATTCATGGCGACCTGGTCCGTCCCGGAATTGAATCCGAGTCATCTATGGGAGCAGAGGTCTGGAGAACAATATGTATCGGTGAAGAGGTAACTATCCGTTATATTGACTCCGACGGAAATATTACAGTAAGGCAGATACTCCCGAAAGAGTTCTTAAAATACGGGAAAAATCATTATATTCTTGCGCACTGTTTTCTGCGTGACAGCGAAAGATGTTTTATGACAAGCCGTATAATGAGTATAGACTAATTACCATTTTTTTGTCAGCTTCATTTTGAGGTTGTTTCCTCTTTCATTATCCGGGAACAATCTGTCAAAACCGAAATAAATTATAAATTCGAACTGGTCGTATATAAGAAACCGCGCTGTGGGCCCGTATACTATACCCTGTTTTATACCGTGGAGAATATAGCCTTCCGGTTCGAATGCAACCCAGTCAAAAAATCCCCCGGCATAAATAAAATCCTGGTATATTGAAAATCTGTATTCGGTAGAAACTGATATCTCTTTGTTGGTGTAGTACCCGTCCCCCGAGAATCCTTTGAAATACGAACTTTCGACACTTCTATTATTGTAAAACGGAGGTTTGTTGTACAGCATTACTCCTTTTGCTTTTAAAGATAATATACTGAGATTTTCAAACTCCGCGTCATATGCACCTTGTATCTCAAGTTCATTTGAACTATTCGCGGATAAATAATCGGTATAAGTAAAGATGATATACTTATCTATCCTGTTTCCTATTCTTATCGGAACGGGATCGAACTTTACACGTACTTCCGCGAATGAACTGCGGTATATATCGTCACTGGAATCCAGATGTTTTTCCGCTTCATAATCAATATCGCTTCCATAGATCCAGACCTGTTCCTCTCCGAATCCGGCATAAATATTAAGATTCTTCAGCAGAGTAAACTCCGGTGCCAGAGTACCTTTGATTTTTAAATTACTGTATTTTTTAATGCCGAGATCTTCCCTTGAACTTTCACTGTGGTAGAGCCTTCCTCTGAGAAGAGGGCCTATAATATCATTCTGCATGGGGCTTATTTTGTATTCACCGGTCAGTTCTATAAATTGTCTTTTGGGCGGAAAGTTGACTGTATTCTCCGGGGGATAGTTAAATAATCCCTTAAGTCCCAAATCAAAACCGGCCGAAACAGAGCTTTCAAAATAATCTTTAGAAGCGATTACATTCTTGTCATAATAATAGATTACAGGTGCAAAAACTGATGGAAACTTATAGTCTATATCGAATCCGAATCCTCCGGCTTTAATGCCGAACAAATCGGTATCATCCTTATTTGTGACATAGAAATGGAGGTCGTGAAGAGGAGTGTATCTCTCAAAAAAATCTATATCGATAATCTCTCCAAGTTTTAACCGCTGGAGTTCCCTGTCCAGCTGAATAAGATTCCCTTCATAGTCGGGAGGCTGCTGGAGTTCCAGTCTTATATCTGACGATGGAAATTTGTTTTTAAGATTCTGCAGATTATGTTTAATGACATCCGTATTGTATACTCTTTCAGGAATTTTAATCTGCTGCTTGAACTTAAGTGAATAGTAGTTATTAAGGTTATGTACTATTATTTTTCCGATTCTGCCTTCATCTACAAACAGAACGAATTCGTTGCTGGTTCTTACATCTGTGGAATAAACCTGGACAAGTGTGTAATTTTTCTGCCTGTAGAATTTTTTTATAGAAATTATTACTTCGGCAAGCGGTATTTTACCCTCTTCAAATCTGTTAAGCTGCAGCTGGGAATACAGTTCATTTTCAGAAAATATTCTAACGCCTTTAATCTTAAGTTTTTTACCATGCCCGGCATGCAGGCTCGATGCAGCAAAAATCAGAGAGAGAGTTATTAAAAAGAGTTTTTTTTTAATATACATTTATTCGCAGAAAAGGTTTTTAATTGTGCCCATAAGTGTTATGATGTTGTTGTCTTTTAGTGAATAGTACATGAAGTTCGCGTCTTTTCTTCGAAGAATAATATCAGCTTTTCGAAGGACTGTCAGGTGCTGTGATATATTTGATATCGTTGATCCAAATTTCTGTTCTATCTCGCCTACATTTTTTTCTCCATCAAGAAGAAAACAGAGAATTTTAAGCCTGATGGGGTGTGCTATAGATTTTAATATTTCTGTGGCGGTGTCTATCTGACATTCTGAAAATAACATTATTTCAATCCCTTGAATTGCAGAGTTTAAGTATTTATAGAAATTGTAAAATACTGTTTATTTATGTCAATTCATTTTTGAGGAAACGCTTCTTATAACATAACACGTGAATTATTTTCAGAGAGATTTGGAATAAAACAGGTATATATTATATCATCGGCAAGTTATATGACTATTTTATTTAGGACATACAGTAAATTCTCAGCATCCCCCGGCCATCAGCCTGCGCTTTTTGCACGTCCTGTCCACATCCGGCAGCGCGGTCACGACGACGGTCTCTGAGCAGGCATCTCTATGTCGTAATACTGTTCATGGCAAAGAATCTTTAGAATAATATAAAATGTTTCACCAACCGGATCTCTAAGTCTTCACACCTCCGGAGTACGGAGCTTCTATGGCAAAGCTGCCCAATGGACGAGCAGGCATTGATGCGGCCATAAATACTTATTGAAAATTTAAACAGCATATAGTAAACAAACTCAATTGATTAAAATAATACAGGATGATAAAAAATGAGCAGACCTCTTGATGGAATAAAAATACTTGATCTGACGAGATATCTTCCGGGACCGTTTGCAACGCAGATACTGGCGGATTTCGGTGCGGAAATAATTAAGGTTGAGGAGACTACGGGTGAGCTGGGGCGCCTGCTTTACCCTTACATCGGCGGGATGGGAACACGGTTCTGTTCGGTTAATAGAAATAAAAAAAGTATAACTCTTGACCTGAAGAGCGGTAAAGGTAAGGAAATTTTCCGTAAACTGGCATCCGGTGCTGATGTTATAATCGAGCAGTTCAGGCCCGGAGTTATGGATAAAATGGGTCTGGGATATAATTCACTCAGAGCCGGAAATGAGCGCTTGATCTACTGTTCACTTACCGGATACGGGCTTAGCGGGCCCTGGCTTAACCGGGCTGGCCATGATATTAATTATCTGAACACTGCCGGTATATCAGCTCTCACTGCGGGAAGGGACGGAGTTCCGGTCATGTCTTCAGTTCAGATTGCAGATATTGCGGGAGGAAGTCTTTTTGCCGTAATAGGTATTCTTCTTGCTCTCTTCCATCGCACCAGGAGCGGCAAAGGCCAGCTCTGCGATATTGCGATGATGGATGGAGCGTTGAGTCTCCTCTCTTATACTATTGGTGAATGGTGCGGTAAGGGGAGTGTTCCGGAAACAGGGCGGGAGTTTCTTACCGGAGGATTCGCCATGTACAATACCTACAAGTGCGGTGACGGCAGATACGTCGGGCTTGGCGCAATAGAGGGTAAATTCTGGAAGGGATTCTGTACAAAGATCGGGCGGGATGATCTAATCAATTGCCAGTATGATCTCTCGAAGCAGGAGGAGATGATTTCCGATATAGGCGCTGTAATGTCAGGCAGATCACGGGATGAGTGGGTGGAATTTTTCGCTGGTTCAGATATCTGTTTTACTCCGGTTCTTGATCTTGATGAGGTTTCCGGACATGAACAGGTAAAGGCGAGAGAGATGCTTCATAAAATAATGAATTTCCGCGGGAGCGGTGAGGATCTTTATGTGACAGGAAACCCCGTCAAACTGTCTGAAACTCCATGCGAAATAATTCTGGAATTTCCTGACACAGGCGCTGATGCAATGAAAGTACTGAACGATGCAGGCTACACCGAAGATGAGGTGAAGGAATTTATTAGAGAAAAGATAATTTAGCTCTGACTTTATACCTCTTCTCGCGCAGACGAAAAATTGAGGCAGAGACATTTTATGACACGAAAATTTTCTCCTTGAGGAGATGGCATTCGGCAGTGCGGGCGAGGGCGGAACGGTCTGCTGTATCACTGTGATCTTAAAGTTAAAAAGTAAATCCGACATTAACGCTGAATTCATTGTTCACTGTTTTTAAATTACGCGCATAATTGAATCCTACAGCAGGAAACGCTACACGCTTCAGGTAAAATAATACTCCGCAGCCCGGGCCGTAGTAGTTAACGTATGGAGAATGGTCTTTGTTATAGGTCCCCTGTTCCCACAAACCTAGAAGTGTAACAGCTCCCCAGTTCAGTCTTAAAAAAGGGTACTCGTAGACTGCACTGTAATTAATATAGTTGTCGGCGGATATAATATCAGCCGGCAGTGTTCTTGTCCCTGTTTTTCCGCTTATCCTGTCTTCAAGAACTGAAGGCTTGTTCCCTGCGGATCCGGCTGAAAAAAAAGTGATCCTGTGAAAATTAAATAATTTATGGGAATAATCTATTTTGTAGTCAGCAGTGTTATACTCCTTTCCTTCATCTGCCGGTATATGAGAATAATATTTTACTTCACCCTTTAAACCATAATACAGATATTCATAATATTTCAGAAAATCAAACCTGAACACCGCGCCGCTTAAATAGAACTTTTCAGAGTCAGGAGCATTCAGTGAATCGCTGTAGGTATAGTCAACTGCAGCTTCATTATACCCGCCCGACAGAAATAGCCTGATTTCCTTTGAGATTGCATATCCCGCATCAACATGGGCTATTTTCTGTCTGGAACTGTATTCACTGAAAATTACTTTTTCCATGGTTCCGTTCTGAAGGATGCTGTCTTTATATATGAAAAAAATATTGGCAATAAAATCAGATCCGAGAATCGATGGATCCATGAAACCGAAAATTGCGCTTTTACTTTTTTCTGAATATGTCCCTCCGGCAAATACTGTTTTGCCATAGCCTAAAAAGTTGGATTCCAGAATATACAGCCCGTACTGCATGGTTTCACCGTTGCTGTAGAACATCGGTAAAGGTATGATTGTCCATTTTTCATTCAGCGAAAGTTCTATTATAACAGATTCTGATTCTTTGATGTAGTTAATATGTATGTCCGTAAAAATGTTTTTTTTCTTTAACCTGTTAATGAACTGATGAGGGTTAAACGCGGAGAGTTTAACCCCGGCTGATATCTCTGACTCGTTAAGGATTACACTCTCCTTTGTTCTTGTCAGTCCCCTTATCGTAATCTGTTTAACAGGAAGGTCTCCGTTTTCCGCTATAAAATTATCTCTTGCCTGAATAAGCAGTTCGCGGTCATACCGGAGGTCATCGCCGTTCTCCACATTTTCAGTTATCTCGGAATATGATATGCTGCTGAACGTAAAAAAAATCAGTATAAGCAATAGTGCGGGTTTTATTTTTTTCATATATGAATATTAATGAATTTTTATATATGGTTATTTTGATGTGCCGCGGGAGGAAAGTCTTGAAGAAAGCTCTTCGCCTGCTTTGCCGTATATTGTTATTTTTTTATCTTCAACGGTGAATGCAGTGTAAGTGGAAAACACCTTTCCTGTTTGTACATCTGAAATTTTATTGTATGGGATAAATATCGGTCTGTGCATAACTGAAAAAATTTTCAGTGTTTCAATTAATATTCCGGTTCCAGTGAAAGTTATATTGATACATAATCTGTAATTAACAAATCCCATTTTCATGCTGCTCATGTGATACTTTACATCATTGTTCTTTATACAGGAGGATGCTGAAGGGTAAATCCGGCTCAGTTTTTTCCAGCCTCCGATGAATGACATCAGCGACAGAACCGCGATCCATATAGACGAAAACCAGATAATAAACGCAGTGATTATAACCAGAGTCAGCATCATAAATAATCTCCTGAATACTAAGGGTAATCGGGACAGTCCTGTCTGCTACAGAGTTTCAGAGTCTGGAGACGCTATTGTCCCGGTAAGGATATTTTTACTGTCATTGTATACAGTGGTTATTTTAAAGAAACTGTTTTTCGGAAGTTTTTCATAAATTTCCACAGGTATATAATGTTCGTTAAAGCCGGAGGTAACACTTCGGCTGAACTTCTCACTGAGGAAAACTCCGGCCCGCCCCGAGAATCTTTTATAGTAGTCAGTTTTCTGCTCATTGAATAATTGTATCAGTTCACGGCTTCTTTCCGTTTTAACAATTTCAGGTACGGCATTCTCCATTTCTGCCGCTTTTGTATCGGGGCGTGCCGAGTAACGGAATGTGTGTACATGCGAGAATCCTACCTGCTTCACGAGTGAAAGGGTTTCATTAAATTCACTTTCAGTTTCACCGGGGAAACCGACGATAATGTCTGTGGTAAAGTTGAAATCTTTATCTATTTTTTTTAACTGTTCCGAAACAGCAATATACTCATGCCTGTTATACGGCCTGTTCATTCTTTTAAGAACTGTATCACTTCCGCTCTGAAGAGAAAGGTGGAGATGCTTTACCATCCGCTCTTCATGG
>Ga0116170_10006266_pt1 | contig 10464 bp, 11 predicted proteins | sample AD_JPNHW1_MetaG_FD_89797 | JGI IMG/M metagenome (GOLD analysis project Ga0116170, IMG submission 89797) | Active sludge microbial communities of municipal wastewater-treating anaerobic digesters from Japan - AD_JPNHW1_MetaG | ecosystem: Engineered > Bioreactor > Anaerobic > Digestate | place...
ATCCCGTTTGTTCTCTGGTAAACTTGGGGTGATTAATTCCCTTGTCAATCCCCGGACTTGGCCTGGGTAAGGATGGTTTTCGCCAACGTGACGCCGGACCCTGGCACGGACCGTTCTCCCTATGAAGGTCCCTCTGCCGGGTGTTGACAGGCTCGGTCAGGGCGGCTTCCAGCCACCTCTCCCACCTTTGGGGTGGGTAGTCGGGTGCCTCACAGCTTGCCCTACCCGGCAAAATTTGCCAATAAATCGCCCCTCAGGTATGCATAATAGCTTGAGGGTCTTGAAAGGAATTTGCGCATGATTTATCACATCACAACCCAACCCGAGTGGGACGCAGCCCAGGCCGCTGGCACCTACCTGCCGGCCAACTTCCAGGCGGATGGCTTCATTCACTGCTCCGACCTCTTCCAGGTGGAGGGCGTAGCCAACCGTTTCTATAAGGAAACGCCCGCGCTCATCCTCCTGCAAATCGACCAGGACAAAGTCCCCGCCCCGTTGGTGTACGAGAACCTCGAAGGTGGCGACATGCCATTCCCTCACCTCTATGGCCCGCTGCCGACCAGCGCCGTGGTCGCGGTGCATCCCATCCTGTCGGAAGACGGCTCCGGCTTGCGCCTACCGCAAAGCCTGCGCGTCCCCAAACCAATGCTTTTCTCGGAATTTCCTTTTGGTCTCCCCGGCCGGGTTTACCGCTCAACCATGCCCTTTAGCCAGGAGTTCGATCCCGACCAAAAGGTCTTTTCACACTACCAGGCCGCGGACCTGCATACCGTGGTGGTTCTGAACCCCGCGGACGAGCTGGAGCGCTATAGCGGCAGGGACCTGCTCGCCCAGTATCGCGCCGCCGGCTTCAACGTCATCCACGCCCCTACCGCCGACTTCTCCGCGCCACCCAAAGGGCATTGGGATTCCATCCTGCAAACCGTGGAAAACCTGGCGCGCTCCGGCGAAAATCTCGTCATCCACTGCCACGCCGGCGTCGGCCGCACAGGCATCTTCGCCGCCTGCATGGCCCAGGATGTGCTGGGCCTCTCCGCGGATGAAGCCATCAACTGGGTGCGTCAATCCATCCCCTTCGCGGTGGAAACCGCCTATCAGCAGCAATTCGTGCGCGCTTATCGCGCGCAATAAACCAGCTGACAACAAACCCTCCCCCAAGTATTTTGGGGGAGGGTTTGATTTAACACGTTTGGCGTTGCAGTGGCAACCTGCCCCTGGCCTTAACGGATTTCAATGGTCACAGAGAACGCCACCTCGGTACTTGAGGCCGGAGAGATAACGTTGATGATGTAATCACCTGCTTCGGGCAACACGCCCTCAAAACTGCTCAGGCTGCCCATCGAAGAGAGCAATACATTTCCGTTCACATGGTAAATTGAAATCGCCAGCGCGTCAGCGGGGGATACGTTGACCTTGAGCGTTTGCCCCTTGTTGGCCCACGCGATGAGATTATGCACGCGCCCACCAGGCACTTTGCCCGTCAGGGTGATGCCATAGGTGTTGGGAGCAAAGGTCACCCGCTGCGGAATGACAAGGTAAAGGGAATAAGAAGCCGCCGTATTGCCTGCCCGTACGTCCACGTACCAATCCCCTGAGGAAGGCAGGTAATCGCGATACGCGCTGTAACCCTTGTTTGCGTTGAGCAGCACCTCACCTTTGGCGCTGACGATGGAGATGACGAGGTTTTGCGCGCTGCTGACCGAGATGTCAATCAACTGCCCTTTGGCTGCCCAAAACACGTAGCGTTGCGTGGCGTTGCCACCCAGGCTGCCCTCTGTGTACACGTTAGTCGTGCCCGTCGCGAATGATAACCGGATGTCGGCGTTGGCGCTGGATTGCGTCGCTGTCGGCGACACCTGGGTGTTGGTAGGCACAATCGGTGTAATCATCACTGTTGGGATTACCTTGACCTGAGTAGCGGTGGGTGTGGGGCTTGGCGGTACAGACGTCGCCGTGGGTGTGGCCGTCGCAGTCGGCATCTCAGTGGGCTGCGTAGTTGGTGATGCGGCTCCGCTTGTGGCAGTGGCTGCTGCCTGCGAGATCACGGCTGCCTTGGTCAGTGTAGCCTGGGCAAAAAGCGCCGCCTGGGTCTGTAAATCACCAAGTGAAAGCGTCGGGGCTTGCAAGGTGCAGGCCGCCAAAACGATGATACTGAGCGTTAGCAATGAGAAAAAGACAACTGGCTTTCTTTTCATTTTGACCTCATTTCAATCCGAGCACCCTGGTATGACCAAGGTTTGTCGAACAGGCTTCGCCTGCTCATACATCATAGACGCACACCCCCGCGGGAATGTTCCTCAAACCCGCGCGAGAACCTTGACTTCATTTTAGCTTTTTTGACTCACAAATCAAAATGTGGAGTTTATTCAGGTTTATTTCAAACCGGCGCGCTTTCCATGCTTACTTTCCATGTGCGCTTACATCCATCCCCAGTGCGTCTTGATTTGTAGGTAGTAGATTCCGGCAAACGTCCCCATCACCAACAGTAGGTATACCGCCGCCCACAACCCCGCCTTCGGCCTTTCAGCCTCCGCTATCCGCGCGTACCAGCGCCTGATGGGCGGGATGAGATGGAGCATGTGGAACAGCCCAAACCCCAGCAAGGTCCCCAGGCCATTCAGCAGCAGGTCGTCCACATCCGCCACGCGGACAGCCAGGAAAAACTGCGTGAGCTCAATCCCAAACGAAATTCCCAACCCCATCGCCAGGTCGCGCATAAGCGCGCGCTGCGGCTTCCAAAGCACCGCGGCGAGGTAGCCAATGGGTATAAAGACCAGCACATTGCCAACCAGGTTAATCAACACCACGCGTGTTGTGGTTTCATCCTGCAGGCGCTGCGCGGTGCTAACCATGCCCAGCATCCCTCGAAACGGCACCCAGTTGATACTGTCCAGGCTCGGGTTGGGCGTCACCGGCACGATGAAAGGCTCAAGCGTCGCCCAAAAGAGGTAGCAAAGGTAAAAGAAAAACAGGTAAAGGTGTAGCTCGCGCCAAAAATATGGCTTCCTTTCCCGTGACGAGCGAAACACGCGCAATAGCACCCACCCCCCGATGGCGACAAAATACAACAGAGCTGCGTTATATTGGAAGTACATGGCAATCCGTGTGCGGGGATTATATCATCCCGCGCGGTCCAAAGCTCTTCGCCTGCCTCGTATGGGATGGCCGAAGCTTTGTTCGCGTTTTGCGAAATTCGGGTTAAAATATGCGCATGGAACACATCTACACACCTTGGCGAATGCAGTACTTTGATCGTGACAAGAAAAACCCCGCCTGCGCCTTCTGCGAAGCGCTCAAATCAGCCGATAGCGACGGCAACCTGGTAGTGGCTCGCGGTGAGCGGGTCTTCGTGATTCTCAACCTCTACCCCTACACCAGCGGGCACCTGATGGTTGTGCCCAATGAACATTGCTCAGATTTTTCCGTTCTGGATGCGGAAGTGGTGGCCGAGATGATGCGTTATGCCCAAAAAGCGCTGCGAGTGCTCACCGACCTCTATCAGCCCCAGGGTTTCAACATGGGCATCAACCTGGGCGCAGCAGCCGGCGCCGGCATTGCCGCTCACCTTCACCTGCACATCGTGCCCCGCTGGGGAGGCGATGCTAATTTCATGTCCGTCATCGGGGATACGCGCGTTATCCCAGAGGCCATGGAAACAACCTACCTGCGCGTCCGGGAAGCCTGGAATCAGGCCGAATAAACAACCCTCAGGCCGCCTCCAACAGCAGCTCACCCACCTATTAACGACCACCAGGCGTCAGTTTTCCTGACGCCTGGTTTTCTTCTCATTTCTACCTGGTTACTTGTCACCCAGGTTCGTAATCTGACCCAACCCCGAAACGTCCTGCGTGATTGCCGGGTTACCATAATAGGAGACGGAATACGCCCCAATCAGCTTTAGGTTGAGCGTATTTTGAGCCCAAACACGTACGGAACCAGCGCCGTTCATCACCACTTTCACGTCCTCGCTTTCCAGGTCTTCCGTGTTGTAGTTCGCCGCCCCATTGACGGTGACCGCCTGTGTGGTCGCGCTGCCGCTGGCAACAAAATTCCCGCCCCCATCCAGTACCACGTTCAGCGCGTCCAGCGTGATTTCCTCGAGTTTGAAATCCGCCCCGCCAGAAAGCTTAACCGACAGGTCTGCCAGGTCCAGGGCTGTTCCCCTGACCATGGCACCGCCGTTGATTTCCAACCCCTCCAGCTCCTCGAAGGTGATGGTGTAGACAATCCGCGCCGTGGAAAGTTTCAGGAACAGGCCCGGCTCATACCCGACGACCAGCTTCCCGTCTTTGACCTCCGAGGTCAGGTGGTTGAGCACATCCTGCGGGGCTTCGATGGTCAGGGCGCATTCGCTGCCCTGGAGGAGTTGCACTTCCCCGCCCCCGTTGAGTTGGATGCTGCTAAAGGGTGTCACCTCGCGCTCCTGCGTGACGCGTTCGCTGGAGGTATCCACGTTTTCATCAGGCGCTTCGGGCTCAGCCTTTTGCAATGAACAGGCCATGGCGGCCAGCGCGAGCACCAGGATTAGAATGGCTGCGGTGTATTTTTTCATAATTGGTCTCACTCCCTGCCTGTGCGCGTGCTGGTGACTGGAAAACACACAGGCATTCATCATTATGTACGAGGTTTTGCGCTTTTGCAACTTTTTCGCAAAAATTCGTTCCACCCACCGCGCCTGTAGGCCTCGCGTGCTGGCCCAGATTTAACAATAAACGCCCCTGCCGGATGACAGGGGCGTCTTGTCTTAGGACCTGCGTCCGCCGCTGGCTCGCCCAGCGATGGAAATGTAATAAAGCAATTGCAGCAGCGAGGTTGCCAATCCGGCCACGTACGTCCAAGCCGCCGCGGAGAGCACCTGTTCCACGCCCTTGCGTTCTTCCTCGTTGGCGGCAAGCCCCGTCTCGCTCAACATCGCCTTCGCGCGCTTGGAAGCGTCCAGTTCCACTGGCAGGGTGACCAGGGAGAACACGGCTGTGCCGGAGAACAGGATGACGCCCAACCAGGCCAACCCGCTAATCTGCAGCACGATGCCAATCATGACCAAAATCATCCCAAGGTTGGAGCCAATGCTCACCATGGGCACAATCGCGCTGCGCAGTCGCATCGGGCCATAGCCCTCTTTGTCCTGCTTGGCGTGCCCCATTTCATGCGCGGTGATGGCCATCGCTGCCACGGAGGGCGAATCGGCCACACCCTGCGAGAGTCCTAGCGTATCGGTACGCGGATCATAGTGGTCGGTCAGCGTGCCCTGGATGCGGGTGACTTTCACGTTCTCAAGTCCCACGCGCGGCTTGAGCTGCTCAGCGGTATCCACGCCGGTCAGGTTATTGTAATTCCGCACCTGGCTCCACTTGGTATAGGCGCCTTTGACCTTGGCCTGGGCCCACAACGAGAGTAAAAGACCCGGGATCATGAAAATCAGGTAAGACAGGTTCATCCCAGTGCTTTGAATAGGCATTTTTCCTCCAATCGAATAAGCCAAAAAAAATTAACTTTACTTCCCCAGCAGCAGGTCCACGGCCGCGTTCAGCTGCGGATCCACCCCGGCATCAACATCTTCCTGTGTGTACTCAACAATAACATCTGGCGTCAGGCCCACATCGCTGATTTGCCTGCCGTTTGGCGTCAGCCACCGCGCGATGGTAATCCGCACACCGCTATCCTCGCTCTTAAGCGAAATCCAGCTTTGCACCGAACCCTTGCCGTAGGTGACCGTTCCCACCAGTTTCCCGCGGCCGAGGTCCTGTATGGCGCCGGCCGTAATCTCAGAGGCCGACGCGGTCCCCTCGTTCACCAAAACTACCAGCGGAATCTCGGTCGCTCGGCCTCCCCGTTGGGCTTCATAGGCGTCCCGCGTGCCGTCACCGTACTCTTCGTACATGACCACGCCCTTGGAGACGAACTCCGAAACCACCTCAATCGCTGTCACCAGGTATCCACCGCCGTTATCGCGCAGGTCAAGGATGAGTCCCTTGGGGTTTTGCGCCATCAGGTCATCCAGCGCGTTCCGCAATTGCTGTGTGGCCTGGTCGTTAAAGGTGTAAAGGGCCACGTAACCAATCCCATCTTCACGCATTTCGTAATCCACCACGGGGATGGTGATTTTCTGGCGGATGATGGAAACGTCAAAGGTTTCCTCTCCGCGCCGGATGGTCAGTTTCACTTCCTCTCCAGCCGGCCCAAGGATTTGTTTTAGCACCAGGTCGCCGGGTGTGCCAGTCATGTCCACGCCGTTGACGGCGATAACGATGTCGTTGGCTTTCAGGCCGGCCGCTTCGGCGGGTGAGCCCTTCATCGGCGAAATGATTTCAACGTACTCGCCGGTGATATCCACCCACGCGCCAATACCTTCATACTCGCCTTCCATGCTGGTGTTGGCTTGTTTGAACTGATCCGGGTCCATGTAGGAGGTGTGCTTGTCACCCGTGGCCGCCAGCATGCCGGAAATGGCGCCGCGCATCAAGGCGGTGTCATCCAAGGGCTGGTCCACGAAGTTTTCATGCAGCAAATCCCAGCTCTCCCAGAACGGGGCAAAAAGCTCCTTCAGCTCAGCCGGGCTGCGCTGACTATAGTCCGGAACCTGGGTGGCACTGGTGCCACCTTCAACGGTCACCGTGGGCCCGGCGGGGTTGGTTTCCGACGGGGTGGCTGTCGCGTCGTTCATGCCCAGCATGTTGCGCAAGGGGTTATTGGGCAAGATGCTGCCAAAAACGGTGCCGCTGAAAAACCCGGCTCCAAAGATGACGAACGCGACCAAGATCAGTAAACAGGATTTCAAAAATTTATTATCCATAGGTTCTCCAAATATAACTGTAAAGCATACTATAACCCTGCTAGAATTTCATTAATAACGATTGTGCGTTGGGGGGATTGGTCCTGATGATTATGAGAACAGCGTGCCCAGCTCCGCGAGCCGCACGATGTGCGCGTGGTTGTTTTGAGGTTCGGGCGAAATCAGGCAGGTGGCCATGCCCAGCCCACGCGCCGTATCCAGGTTGGAGCTGCGGTCGTCCACGAACAGAATGTCACCTGGGTTCGGGTTCCCCAACCGGCGCAGGGCAATCTCAAAGGCCTCAGGCTGGGGCTTGCACCAGGGGGCCGTATCCACCACATCGATAATTCCGCTAAAAAAGCGCTCCAGCCCCATCAGGCCCAGGATGTTTTCCGCGTGCGCCCGGCTGGCATTGGTGAAAATCCATTTTTCCTGGGTCAGCCCCTCCAGCATCGCCGTCAGCGCCGGGTCGGGATGCACGTATTCACTAAGGTCGATGTTGTGCACAAAATCCAGGTACTCATGCATATCAATGCCGTGTTCAAACTGCAAACCCCGCATCGTCGTCCCGTACTGTTCAAACAGGCGGTCACGCGTCGTGGTAATCTCATTTTCCGGAATCCCAACCCTGTCGCGCATGTAAGTATGGATACGCGTGGTAAACAGCGGCCAAAGCCCGAGCGAAGCCGGGTAAATAGTGTCGTCCAGGTCAATCAGGATGATGCGCGGCGGATTGGTCATGGTCGCTCCAACCAGCGGCTCATGTTCTCTGGTTGCAGGTGGCCGTCCAACAGCCGCAGGAGTTCCGCGGGTTCCGCGGCCACGGTGTAGAGTTGGCTGTGTTCAGGGAATATGAAATTTTCTGCCGCAGCACGTGCCAACATGCTAATCAAGGGATCGTAATACCCGTTGATATTCAAAAAGCCCACGGCCTTTTGATGCAGCCCGATTTGTGCCCAGGTCAGAGCTTCCAGGGCTTCGGCCATGGTGCCAAACCCTCCCGGCAGCACGATGAACGCGTCCGCCAGCTCCGACATCCGCGCCTGCCGCTGATGGATATCCGGCAGCACTTCCACCCGGGTCAGGTTGCTGTGGGCCAGGTTGGGCAGGTTCAGTCCATCATTAATAATCCCGATGACCTCGCCCCCCGCTGCCAGAGCGCCATCCGCCACCGCGCCCATCAACCCCGTTTTGCCACCACCAAACACCAACACCCGTTCCTGGGCGGCAAGCAGCGTGCCCAGGCGCCAGGCGCTGTCCATGTAGATGGGGGCCAGGTGGTCCGCCGAAGCGGCAAACACGGTGATGGTACGATGCATAGGGCTCACAATCTTATTCCTGAGATGATAATTGGCTTATTATACCCGTGCGGGTTGGGGCGAAGCGTCCTTCCCCCCTATCCGGGGTTCCAGGCTTCCATCTCTGCTGCCCGCACTCATGCTTATCCCGCGTGCCGCATGTTGCGCAGCTCGCGTACCTTGTCCTTCTCAGCCGGCGTCAGATGCTGGGGCAGCTTGAGCTCCACGGTCGCGTAGAGGTCCCCATGGCTGTCCTTCTTGCGCAGATTTGGCATCCCCAGGCCCTTCAGCCGGAACACCTTCCCGCTGTCAGTCCCCTCCGGCACGGTCAGCCGCACCGGTTTTTCCAGGGTCGGCACGCTCACCTCACCGCCCAGGATGGCGGTGTAAATATCCACAGGCACCCGCACCCGCAAGTCATCACCCTGGCGGGTAAAGGTGGCGTGCGGAAGCACCTTGATGCGCAGGTACAGGTCCCCCCCGCCAGCCTGTCCGCTCAGCCGCACCCGTGAACCACTGTCCACGCCCTTGGGGATGGTGGCTTCAATTTTTCTGCCATCACTGAATTGCAGCAGTCGGTTTGTGCCGGTATAAGCCTCCTCCAGCGTGATTTCAATTTCATTTTCCATATCCGGGTTGCTTTTTTGCTGCCGGGCCGGGTTGCGGCGTGCGCGGCTTGTGCCAGCCTGGTTGCTGAATCCACCCATGCCGCCAAAGAGCGTCTCAAAGAAGTCTGAAAAGCCACCCATCCCGCCCATGCCGCCAAACATCTCGTTCAGCTCTTCCTGCGTCACGGTGCGGTACGATGTGCCATCTCCTGGTTGGGTTTGCCACCGACCCCAGTCGAACCCACCCGGCTGACCGCCCGTGGACTGGTAGCGTTGCCATTCAGACCCAAACTGGTCGTACTTTTTGCGCTTCTCCGGGTCCGAAAGCACCTGGTAGGCTTCGTTGACTTCCTTAAACTTTTCCTCCGCCTTGGGGTCGTCTTTGTTCACATCCGGGTGGTACTTGCGTGCCAACTTGCGATAAGCGGTCTTGATGTCGCTCTCGTTGGAGTCTTTGTTAACCCCGAGTGTTTTGTAATAATCTTTATATTCCATAATTCAACCTGCGTTTATTTATCCTATTAGGATAGCCCCTTTTTATCAACTATTTGTATATATTGCCCGTGATTCTCCCGGAATTACCCCCCAGCTGGCTTGCGCTGCCGAAACCAGGCGTCCAACATGCTCCCCTCAAACCCCTGCCACGTCAGGCAGCCCGTATGTGCCCCCGGCCTGGGGTGGCAGCAACCGCGCGATTTGCTGGATGATTTCCTCGCCGGCCGCCCGGATTTCCGTCCGCCCTGGCACCTCGTCGGTCCCCGCTGAAAGGGGACCAAAGGCCTTGCCGATGCGCGCGATGACCCGCGCGCGGCGTCGTTCGCGCCGCAATGTGCCGAGGATATCCCAATTGTCTTCACTAAACGTGGCAATCGGCACAATCGGTGCCCCGGAACGTAACGCCAGGTAGGAAGCCCCGGGCAGCGGTTTGCCCAGCGGCGGCTTGTGAACATGCCCCTCCGGGAAAATCGCCAGCACACCTTTTTGCGATAGCACCGCTTCCGCCGCCCGCATAGCTTCCAGGTTGGGTGTTCCCTGCAATATCTGCAGTGTGCCCCACAGGGACGGAAAAAACCTGAGGTAGCCTGGCGCGTTTGGCATCACCGCGTCACCGATGAATTCAAGCGCGTAAGGCGTTGTATGAATGGGACTTATGGTATCCAGGAAGTGAAAATGGTTCCCAACCAACAGGAGCGGCCCCTGTTCAGGCAGGTTTTCAAGACCCTCCACCTTGTACTTTAGCAACAAGCTGGAAGCGAAACGTATGCCCCCCCGCAGCAGTCCTCGAATGAACTGCCGGCGTGGGTAAGGGTACTTAAGTTGATACGCTGAGCGTGAGCGAAATCTTGCCATCTTCTCTCCAGAGGATAATCCCACTAATTTTACTCGGGAATAAGCCTGCGTATTTAGGTGAATATGGTCCAGTCTCGCGCCTACGCTCAGCGTACGCAGTACCAGTCTTCTATGGCAGTTGGGTATACAAACCCTCCAGAGCCGTTTTGTAACTGGAGAATGTCAGCCCCTTGCTGGTTATCCAATCCTTGATAACCAGGCCGACATCAGGCAGGCTTTCCCCAATCACCTGCTCAATGGCTTCCTGGCTGATGCCCCAGTCCAGCATATCCTGGAAAGTAGTCTGCCCGGTCACCTTGCCGGATTCCTTGGTATGATCCGGGGTGCCTGAGGCGCTTGGCGTTCCTGAGCCCTTGCGTGGGGTTGGTGTCATGGTGGGGGTGGGGTTGCTTTCGGGCGTGAGGGTGCTCATGCTCACCTGGGGTACAGGGGTCAG
>Ga0116170_10006267_pt1 | contig 10463 bp, 8 predicted proteins | sample AD_JPNHW1_MetaG_FD_89797 | JGI IMG/M metagenome (GOLD analysis project Ga0116170, IMG submission 89797) | Active sludge microbial communities of municipal wastewater-treating anaerobic digesters from Japan - AD_JPNHW1_MetaG | ecosystem: Engineered > Bioreactor > Anaerobic > Digestate | place...
GCAACACCTTTCTTTTCTTATTTTGATGGCTTGAACATTCATCATTATATCAGAAAGGTGTTGCCTTTGCTTAAGCTTTCAACCTCACCCGCATAGCGGGCGGTTATTAAAAGTCGCTCCTGCCGGTGCGACTTTTTTTGCTAAAGCTGAAAATTAAAACGGATCCTGCTGTTTTCCAGCAAGGTCCGTTTTTGGAGTTACCATTTTGTTTCAGTAAACTGCTTTATTCGAAAATCCCCTTGATCCAACTGATGAGCCTTTGCCAAATAGAAGACTTTGCTTCGTTATTCGTTGACTTAGTTTCCGTTTCAGCCTGTGCGGTACTTACCGGTTCGTTGACCTTTATGATGAATTTAAGGGAATTTTCCGAATTCTCCGGCGAACCGGTATATGAATCATAGGCATCCGCCTGTTCAATCATGGCATCCTTAACAGCTAAAGCAGTTTTCACCGTATCTGTATTGACAGAACCCCCGATTGTACCGAGCAGTTTGCTTGAGAATTCGGCAAATCCGTTTTTCAGCTGCAAGCCGCCGTCGGCAAGTTTAGTGCTGCCCGCATACAGCTGAGCGGAACCGTCCTTCAACTGTGCCGCGCCGTCTATCAACTGCCCTGCGCCGTCATCAAGCTTATCAACACCGGCTGACAAAGCAAGGATTGCCGTTGCCAGCGAAGTCGGATTGCTGATATCGTCCTTCGGATTGTAAAGCGAGGTAATCAGGGTATCCATACCGCCAAGCATACCGGAAGCGCTTGTCTGCAGGTTCTGCAATTTTGATATCAGCTGAATTATTTTTTTCGCATTCAGCGAAGCCATAAAGTCAACAATTTTGCTGTTTGCGTCCAGTTTGACTTTTGCCCTTGCCGATAATATTTTTGCCTTTTGCGCTGCTGTCAGCTGGCTGTAGCTTTTCCCTGTCAGCGCTTTGACGGTCGCGTCGGAGGAGGCGTTGCAGACATCGCTGATCATGGAAGTCAGTTCCGGCTGAACATCCGCCATTTCCGGTATATTGATGTCTTTGTAAAGCTGCTGCACAGCTTCCAGCTGATCGGACAATTCCTGTTTTGTATTTTTTGCTTCGGTGATACCGGGAATCAGCTCGTTGTTTATTTTATCCTTCAGAAGTGTCGTTGCGTCATCCAGTTGCCCGATACCGTCATGGAGCTGAGTAATCCCGTCAGCAGCCTTCATAATACCGTCATTGAATTCTCCCATTTTGCTGTTGTAAAGCGCCAAGCCGTCCGACAGCGTTTTGGTTCCGTTCCCCAGCAGGTCAATGGCATTAAAAAGCTTTGTGATGCCGTCAATCAGTCCGGTGGTATCCGATAAACCGCTGATATTTTTCAAATCGGAAAACTTTGTGGCAGCGCCTCCCATTATCATCGGGAACTCGAAATGATCGGCTTTCGCGGTAATGGTGATTTCGCCCGATATCTTGCCTTTGATGCTGTTAAGCTGTTCATCAAACAGTCCTTTAAAGTTATCCGCCAGCCCGGGCATCGCAAGCATTGCAATCACCTGGTTTGTGCCTTCGGTCATCATCATTGTATTGGGCGCGCTGACATTGGAGAAAACGGCGGTCGGCATGTCAACCACCAATCCGGCAAAAAGCGGTGTGTAAACCGTTCTTTTTTCGCCGTCAATGTTTAATAATTTTTTAAGATTGTTTCTCATGCTGATGCTGATAGCAATATTGCCGCTCTTGCCGATCAGGTCTTTCGCGGCTATTGCCTTGCCGTTAAGCGTATAAGCAATCTTAATGCCGAGAGGCGGCACGGCAGTGCAGGTGCCTTTATAATAGACATCGGTATCCGCAGTTGCCCATCTGACAGATGTGCCTGAAATTTTCGGTGTGATATCGCTTTTGATGCTTTGTATATTTTTGAGATTGCTGACGTCCGTCACATTTTTAAGGCCGTCCGGGCTATGGAGCCAAACACTCACGATTTGTTCATTAACCGTTCCGTTATCGTTCAGAATCAGATAAACGCTCTCATCTTTTTTAACCGGTGCCTTGTCTGCCGCCAGCACAGCTGCCGGGCTTGAGGCGGCGATTACTGCGCAAAGCGCCGCTGCGGCCAGTTTTTTAAATGCTTTCATTGTTTTCCCTCCAAAAACCTGTATGAAGTTTTTTCAATTATTTTTGAGAATATGATCATAATAGCGGGTACCACCAGAATAATTACAACCATGCTTATCAGAGCCCCGGTGCCTATCATCAGGCATATACTTCTGATCATGTCCATGTCGGAAATCATCGCCACACCGATTGTCGCCCCGAAAAACGAAAGTCCGCTTGTCATAATAGGCTTTGAGCACTTTTCGATGGAAATCTGCGCTGATTTTTTTGCATCAGAGCCTTTCCGCCGTTCTTCCCTGTAGCGTGTGGTCATGAGGATCGCGTAATTTATCGTAGCCCCGAGCTGTATTGTGCCGAGAACAATGGACGCAATAAACGGAATCGTCGTGCCTGTCAGGAAAGGAATGCCCATATTAATCATAATGGCCGACTCTATGGACGCAACAAGGATCAGCGGGATTGAAACCGACCGGAATGTTAAAAGAATGATAGCGAAGATGGCGATGAGCGACGCGATATTTACGTTTTTAAAGTCGGTATCGGCAATCCTTATTAAATCTTTTGACATAGGTGATTCGCCGGTAAACAAAGCGTTTTTATCATATTTCTTCGCTTCCTTGATAATTGAAGCAACCTGTTCATTCTCCGGGTCCGATGCCGGTTTATAGGCGGAGCTGATAATCAGGAGCCGTTTGCCTCCGGCGTGAAAAATCCCGGTTATCGCTTCCGGAAGCAGTTTTTCCGGAATACCGTCCCCTAACAGCGTTTGCATACATAAAACATTCTGAACGCCGTCAATCCGTTCTATATTTCCTGCCATTTCGGCAATCTTATTGTTGGATACGGAATCATCAATCAGCAGATAATCGGTGCTCGGCCTTTTAAAGGTATCGTTGATTTTTTTAGCCCCTTGAATGGAACTGAGGCTGGCCGGCATGGAACTGACAAGATTGTAATAAACCTTCGTTTTTGATTGAAAAACAGAAAAAGGAATGACAATCACGATAAATACAATCAGTATCGATTTATAATGTTTAACAACAAAGAATGATGTCTTTTTCAGCTCCGGGATAACGGTCCTGTGTTTGTATTTTTGCACCGGTTTGTCGAAGATCAGCAGCATTGCGGGCAAAACCGTCAACGAGCAAATTACGCCAAACAGAACTCCCTTTGCCATAACAAGGCCTAAATCTTTGCCGAGTGTGAGCGTCATAATACACAAGGCGAGGAAACCGGCGATTGCGGTTAATGAACTGCTTGCGATTGCAGTGGCAGTAAATTTGATGGCCGACATCATCGCTTCGTTGTGATCTTCCGTTTTCAGCCGTTCCTCATTATACCTGTGCAGCAGGAATATAGAGAAATCCATCGTAACACCCAGCTGCAGAACAGCCGCAAGCGCTTTTGTAATATAGCTGATTTCACCTAATAATATGTTGCTCCCGAAATTGTACAATATTGCCAGCCCCAGACTCGCGAGAAAGATGAACGGAACAACTGTTGACTCCACACCGAGGAAAAGCACCACAAGCACGAGAAGAACAGCAACGCCCAGATAAATAGGCGTTTCCCCGTTGATAAGGTTGCAGATGTCGTTGCCGATAGCCGATATGCCGCTGATAAAGCAGTCTTTTTTCAAAATATGTTCAATGCTGTTTATCGCCTTTGTCGTCAATTCGGAAGAACTGTTTTCCTGGAAGGTAACAAGAATTATGGTTGTGTTGCCGCTGAAAAAGAAGTCCTTTATCTGCGAAGGCAATGCTTCGGGCGGCACCGTGACGCTGACAAGGTCGTCCGCCCAAATAACATGGCTGACTCCGTCAATAGCCTTAATGTCCTTTTTCAGCGCAATGATGTCGGCGGTTGACATATTGTCCACTGTTACCATGGCAGTACTGGCAAGGTTGAAAACATCCTCAAGGCAGGTTTCCCCGACCATGGAATCAAGGTCCTTGGGCAAATAGCTGAGTATACTGTAATTAATTTTGGTCGCGGCAAATCCAATAATGGACGGCACAATCAGCGCTATGGCTATAATTACGATCAGCCACTTCTTTTTTACAATAAAACGGGTAAAAATATCCAAAAAATCAGCTCCTTAAAGCTACGAAAATTACTTAATTGACATTCGTCGTTTTTGAGTATATACTTGAAATATCAAATGGTCAACAGACAATTAACGCACATTTTGTAATTATGCGACCATTTATAAAAAACAGTCGACGAAAGGATGTTCATCATGGAAAAAAATGAGGATATGAGAGTGCGCAGAACGCACAAGCTGCTTGTCGAAGCGATGTTCAGCCTGCTTGAAAAGAAGAGATTTGACGATATCTCCGTACGCGAGCTCTGCGACCAAGCCATGGTTCACAAGGCAACCTTTTACAAACATTTTGAAGATAAATACCACTTTTTTGAATTCTGCATTGAAACAGAACTTGAAAAACTGGTTCCTTCCCTCGAGGGTGACATCAACTCGTTAAACCGGAAGGAATACTTCATGAGTATCATCAACAAAGTGCTGGACTTCCTTGACGCCAACCGCAAAATGGTGAAGCTGACAATCGAGGCCACAAACTCAAATACCCTGACAGACGCTATACACAAAGCAATCTCGGCTGAAATATACGGAAAACTCGCCGAAAGCGAAAGAGCGGGAATATCATACCGTGTTCCGGTAAAGATGCTTGGCGAATATTACGCAGGCGCTTTGATAGCCCTGGCAAAATGGTGGATTATGAGCAGCACCAAGATATCCAAAGAAGAGGTTGCCGGTTATGTGGATATACTTGTTGAAGACAGTATTTATTCAAAAACCGTTTAAACGCATTGCTTCTTCATCGTAAAGCGTTGAAAGCCTGCCGCATTTGGCGCTTTTTTGCTGTCCTGTATGTTAACTGTTCCGGCCGGAAATTATTTATGCCGGAGCCATAAAAATGCCATCACCAGCGGCCACCACAAAACACCGAAAGCTGGATAGACAAGCCAAATGTTGTTTTTTGTGTAATAGAGGTTGATAAACAGCATCAGCCCGATAATCAAAGCACTGCCTCCGACGGAAAACCAAAGCAAAAGCGCGTATTTGTTGTATTTGCGCGGTTTGTCCGCTTGAATGTCTTTGCAAAGCTCCTGTTTAATATCGTCGATTTCTCCGAATTCTATAATAGTCTTGTTTTCGGCATCTTCCCCGGTCTTTCCCTGTTCGATAAGGTCAAGAACTTTTTCGTTGAGATTTTCGATAATCTCCGCTTTAAGCTGTTCTTTTCTTTCGCTGTCGGGGATATCCGCAAAGCACTTCTCAACATATTCTTCAATTCTGTTCATTATCTTCAGCCCTTTCCGATTTACTTTCATCCATAAATAAATCAATGATTGCTTTTACGCTTTTCCATTCTTCAATTTCTTCTTTCAAAAAGGCTTTGCCGAGCTTTGTTATCCGGTAGTAACGCCTTTTCCCTCCGAGCGAAATTTCGCCTGAATAGGATTCAATAAGTTCTTTTTTCTCAAGCCGCTGAAACACAGCATAAAGGGTTGCCTCCTTGATTTGGAACTGCTCATCGGTACGGACCGATATCTCTTTGGATATTTCATATCCGTACCGGTCTTTTTCGCAGATAAGCCTTAGAATGATGGCATCAAGATGCCCGCGGATAATATCGCTGCTTATCATACCGGCCCTCCTTTCAATTACTCTTCCTGGTAGTACTCTGCCTGATGTGGTAATATTATCACACTGTGCTTCCTATGTCAACATATTTTATTCGGTTGATATATTTTCGCTGTTTGGTTGATTTTTCGAAAAAAAGCAGCCTCCCGAAAGGAAGGCTGCCGAAAGTCCTGCAACTATTTTATCCCTATTTCTCCGAACGGGATATTGACAAATCCCGGCAAATCATCAAAAGCCTTCGCATCGTCTTTAAACGCGAAATTATCCTTGCATAAAGAGACGAAGCCCGGATTTTGTACGCGGTAAATCTTATTTTCGCCGACTGTGCTGTATGTATAAACCGAGTCCGCAATATTGCCGAGTTCTTTACCGCTTGAATAAAGAACATTATTGGCAATAATGCTGTGGGAAGGATTGCAGGCGAACTCGATATCATCCGGCTTTGACCTGTCAGTTGATATTTTTGCAAGCGAAGGATACTTCGTTCTCCATATTTTGCTTTTATATGGCATGGCGGCGAGATTAGCCCACATCGTGCTGTTTTCCGGAACCACCATATGAGCGAACCATCCGTTGTTCACAAAGCCGTCTCTCGCCCTGTCATCATAGCTTACCGGTGTGCCGACATCAATAAAGACATTGTTCGCTATCGCCAAATCACGCCCGCCGCCTGCGAGAATGCCGATACCCTTAATATTATTGAATACATTGCCGTATGCGGTCTGCCCCGAAAGCGCGTCGTCAAAGTAAAGTGCGACGGGATCTCCGATTTCGGCATTGATTTCATTGAAATAGTTATACCGCACAACACAGCCCTGCATTGTCCAGTTCCTGCCGGCGTAAACCGCGCCGCCGTCAATCGTTTCCTTGCAGACATCATGGATTTTATTGTATTCGATAACGATATCATTGCCGCCGTACAGCACGGCAAGGTGCGGCGCGTCATACATTTCGTTATGGCATATTGTAATGCCTGTCCCGCCCGCGCCTATTGCCGACCGGTATGTTTTGACAACCTCCGACCAGTTGCGGACAAGGTTGTTTGAAGCAGTGCTGTTGCTCGGTGTCAGAGTCTTTCTGTCCCCGCCGGACATTTCAATACCTGACGCCCCGACATGAAAAACCGTATTCCTGTCCGCAAGGTTATTATTCCCCTGCATGGTGATTCCGTTCCCCGCAACATCTGTAACCGTACAGCCGATGACCGAGTCGTTGCTGCCGCACATGACAATCCCGCTGCCTCTTGTGCCCTTAACCGTAATCCCTTGAAAAGTTATATAATCCGCGCTGCAGCTGATAATATTTTTGACGGTCAGTGTTATCTGAATATCGGCTTTTTTAATGTTATCCGGCGGATAGACATACAGCATACCCGTTGTTCTGTCAAGATACCATTCGCCTTTGGCGTCAAGTTCCTCCAGAGAGTTGTAAATATAATACCGCGCACCCTTGTTAAAGCCGTAACTGCTTGCGTATTTTGTGGTCAGTTTTTTGGCTTTCAGGTCAACGGAAGCAATCGGAGTGGCGGAGTCAGCCCAGTCATATTTGAAAAATCCAAAAAGCCAGACATCGTCGGTTGTTTCCCAATTCTTGATTTTATTTTTCAGTATGCAGTTAATGCCGAAAGTACCGCCGCGCGGATTCCGCATATTATTCCAGCCGGGATTTTGCGTTGTGCCGTTCCCATATGTTTCGGATGTGTCGCCGTTGTCGTAAATCTTCCCCGTTTCAAGGTAATCGTTTCCGTTCGGATACCTCGCCAGCGTCATCCTTTCACCGTTCCAGAAAAGCTCGCTGTATGTCGGGCCTGTTGTGTCGCCATCGTATTTTGAGGCGGTGTTATAGGAACCGAACGCATACAGTTTACCGTAATCGGCCGCTGTGATGCCTAAAGCTTTCAGGTCACATTCCTTCACATACATCGCCGCGATGCCGGGAAGACGGTCTTTCGCGTCGCCGCTGACCTTCCTGAAACAGCCGTTGTCCAGCGTGACTCCGCCGTTAAGACTGACCTCTCCGTTGCCGTAAGCGCAGTAAGTTACAGGGCAGACGGCTGTACCCGAATTAGCCTTGCCGAAATTCAAGCCGTCCCGAACGGCATATTCGCCTGCCATAATGGCTACTTTCAGGCCGCCTTTCGGCAGTTTGCCTTTTTGTTTAAGGATTGCCACGGCATTTCTTGCCTTTTGAATAGTTGCAAACGGCGAGCCAAAAGAACCGCTGTTGTTGTCACTGCCGTTAGGCGACACATAAAATTGCGCGTCCTGAACAAGCTCCCCGCCGGCACGGCAAGGAACCGCACCGAAACTTAATGAAGCAAGGATAACCGCCGCGGCTAAAACAGCAGCGGCTTTTTTGACAGGAGAAAAATCAATTTTCATGAGGATTATTCCTTTCACAGAAAGATTGAAGTATTTATCGTTTGTGCTTTTCCGCGGCATGCGAATAATTTCACAAGCTAATTTTATTCTGTCACATTAAAATTGTCAAGAGTGCCTTCTTTTTAAGCCGTTCCTTTTGCCTTTATATCGAATCGAAGTCCGAAGCTTATATTCTGTAAACGGCAAACTTTCTTATAACCGGCTCATCCGTACTCTTTAGAATTTTCAGCCTGATCCGCGTCGCTTGAACATCTTCGAATTGTTCTATTCTTTTATGCCCGACCGAAAATCCTTTGCATATTGTTTTATTGATACCATTTATTTCAGCTTCTACGGCATATTCTCTTACGCGTTCGCCCGCGGATATGTCTTCCATCAGAATGACATGATTGACTGCCGCAGGCGCGTCAAACTTTATTTCAAATTCGCAGCCTGTTCCTGCCGTTTCCGCCGCAGGATGATCAAACCGGTTTTTAATCATATCGCCGAATTTTTTAAACTGCTCCGCATCCGCGTCCGGAACAAGGCCTCTGTCATCAATCACCATACCGATAAGCAGGTTGGTGTTGCAGCCGACGGAGGTATAATAACGCTCCAGCAGTTCCCCGGGTTCAAACAGCATATCATCCTCGCCTGCCCGCCAGAACCAGCCGCCGCCGTTGGAAAGCAGATAGCGGTTTGGCATATCGGTTTCGGCCGGGGCCCAAACCCTGCCCTCCGGGTCCCCGATGCCGATTTCTGGAACAGCCTCGGTCCCGCTTAAATCGCCGTCGGCAACATTCGTGGTGCTCCAACACGGATTCGGCGCCAGACCCGACTCGTTGCCCACCCACCGTAAAATGGATGGGAACTGTTCGGGGCCCTGGAAGCACACGGCGTTCGGCTGATATTTCAGCAGCAGTGAGAGCACATCGGGCCCGCCTTTTTCCGGCGGCAGCGCGCCGCCGTCAAACCAGATTTCAAACAGGTCTCCGTATTGTGTCCACAGTTCCGTCACCTGCTTAACCACCATTTCGTTATATGCTTTCTGCTCGTTTTCATTGCCCGAAAGAACTTTCCCGGGGTTGTCAACGCAGAAATATCCGTTGCAGGCAACGCTGTAATAAAGCCCCGGCTTAATGCCGAACTTTTTGCAGGACTTGATAAAATCGCCGACAATGTCCCCTGTACCGTTTTTCCACGGCGAACTTTTCAAACTGTATCCATGCGCCTGAGTCGGCCAAAGAGAGAAGCCCGAGCAATGCTTTGCAACCAGCACGGCGTATTTTGCGCCGGCAGCTGCAGCGGTGCTCAGCCACTGATCGGTATCCAGCTGCGCGGGGTTGAACAGCGAAACATCCAAGGGATTGCCCCAGTTTTCCCTGAACTCAAAACCCGGGCTGAACACAGGGATATCATAGTGTATAAGCACACCCAGCTCCATATCCGCCCATTCCATCTGTGCTTTGGTTGGGATCGGCCTGTTATTGTCCGGTCCGGACATGGCAGTTACCTCTTTCCGTTATTCAAAATTCAGAATCTTCGCTTACCGCAGTCGCTTCCAGTTCCATATTGAGCCCGAACGGCAGCTGATTGACCGGAACAATGCTGCGCGCGCACTTATGCTCACCCAGCAATTCAGCATACATGCTGTTCACCTGACCCCAGCTGCCCATGTCATGCACATAAATCGTCACCCTGAGCAGCTTGTCAATATCGCTTTCGCCTGCCTTTAAAATTGCTTTAAGGTTTGCGAAAATCTGCTTTGCCTCCTCAACCATTCCTCCGCTGACAGCTTCACCCGCGGGCGTGATGCCCAGAATGCCCGAAAGATAAAGAATTCCGTTATGCCTGACCGCCTGATGGTAGTGCCCTTTGGGCGGGCACGCTTTTTCGGTGAAAATAATATCCATTTTCAGACCCCCAACATTTAATAAGATCCGGCCAAGGCAGTCGCCTACCCCGCTGTCATATCGTCACATAAGCCGTTTCGCTTTGTCCACCCTCGCCGAGGGCTTCCTTGATAAAATTAAAATCGGAGCCGATTGCCTTAACAAAACGGCTTAAATCCGAATTCCATACAACAATACCCATGCCCTTTTTTGCCCACTGTATCTGCTTTTCTATATCGCCCGAATAATGGTTGCCCACGCCGATTTTATGCTCCCTGCAAGCGTTGATGATTTTTTCGGTATACATCTCAAATTCCGGGTTGTCATATTCCTCCGGAATGCCCATATTGATCGATAAATCATGCGGTCCGATAAACACCGCATCCACCCCCGGTTTGGCAATGAGTTCATCAATATGGTCTGCCGCAAAGCGGCTTTCGATATTCAGTATTAAAAGATGCCC
>Ga0116170_10006268_pt1 | contig 10462 bp, 6 predicted proteins | sample AD_JPNHW1_MetaG_FD_89797 | JGI IMG/M metagenome (GOLD analysis project Ga0116170, IMG submission 89797) | Active sludge microbial communities of municipal wastewater-treating anaerobic digesters from Japan - AD_JPNHW1_MetaG | ecosystem: Engineered > Bioreactor > Anaerobic > Digestate | place...
AAGTGGAAGTCTATTACCGTTACGAACTGATTGCCAAACATCCGCGTTTGCAAAGGCGTTACCAATACTCCACACAGGCTGACCACCTGGCATCGCAACACCAGTTTCTGACAGAATGGAGTCCCGACAAGTTCCTTTCCCAAGCCCGGGAGATACATCAAGATGTGGAACACTATATCGGGCGTGTACTGGAAGTGAAACCTTACCCGGAACAGGCCTACAAGTCGTGCCAGGGAATCCTGAGTTTTGCCCGCAGGGTTGGAGCCGACCGCCTGATAGATGCCTGCCGGTGGGCTGATAACTTCGGACAATACAGCTACCTTACCATCGAAGAGATTCTGCGCAAACGGCTGGACCGCTTAGAACCGGGCGAGGACTCCCCGCATATCCCAACCCATGAAAACATCAGGGGGAAAGAGTATTATCAATAACTATTTATAAACGTTTTAATACAAGAAAAATGAACAAAGAAACATTGGACAAAATGCGCCAGATGCGCTTATTGGGCATGTATGAGGCCTTCAAAACCAGCCTGGAATCTTCCATCAAGGAAACCCTTACTCCAGACCAGTTGGTATCACTTCTGATTACCAGCGAATGGGACGACCGCCGCAACCGCAACATCGACCGGGCGTTGAAAATGGCAAACTTCCGCTATAAGGCATCGATGGAAGAGTTGGACTACACCGTGGAACGGGGATTGGACAAGAACCAGTTCCACCGCCTGGCAAGCCTTGATTTTGTCAGGGAGCATAAAGATCTGTTTATTACAGGCTCCACCGGAACAGGGAAAAGTTACCTGGCTACTGCCCTGGGGTACCAGGCCTGCCAGATGGGTTACAGGGTCCTGTATGCTTCCACGGCCAAACTCATGGGACAACTTAAGCTGGCCAAGGCTAAAGGTACAATACTGGCCGAACTTAAAAAGATTGAACGGCAGGACCTGTTGATACTTGATGATTTTGGATTGCAACCCTTCGACTCGCAGTCAAGGGTTGTGTTACTGGATATTATAGAAGACAGGTATGAAAAACGTTCGACCATCATCACTTCCCAGATACCGGTCAAAGAGTGGTATGACATTATCGGTGAAAAAACAATTGCCGATGCCATACTGGACCGCATAGTCCATCAATCGTTAAGAGTGAAATTGTTCGGGGAATCACTCCGAAGAAGAAAAGGCAAAACAGAATCCATATATTTGTAAAAATTTTGATGTAAAATAATGACAAAAATGATGACTGTTTTATATCCTAATTTGACTACGCTTTTTTATCCTTTTTGACCAACAACTTCAAGGGGTCAGTTTGCTTCGGCGAAAGGGGATCAGTTTAATCGGTATATCCATAATGACACAAACCATGATGCTTTTATTTTAACCGATCCGGAAAGGTTAAGACAGATTTTCAACAACCTTATCAGCAATGCCTTGAAGTTTACTTCTGAGGGATATATAGAAATTGGATGCAGACCGATTGGCGACAAAATAGAATTTCATGTGAAAGATTCGGGGATCGGTATTTCTCCTGAATTTCATGATAAAATATTTGAACGTTTCAGGCAGGTTGAGAATTCAACTACAAGAAAATATGGTGGTAATGGATTGGGCTTGGCCATTTCCAAAAAACTAATTGAATTAATGGGAGGCAATATATGGTTAGAAAGCGAAGCAGGTAAAGGTAGCTCATTCTATTTTACTTTACCAGGGATAACCGAAGAGCCCACTAAATAACTAAATATTGAATTATAAAGGCGGTAGATAAATGGCCGCATAATTTCACGTGAAGGCTTTAGATTGCATATCGATAGTGTTTTGCACGATTTGCGAATTATCCGTTATCGCATTTTCTCTGTATAAATTTTAGCTGCTACTTCTTCCATTTACTGAAGTCCTTTTCCTATTCATTCCCAAATGAGCTATTCTATTTCATTCTATCTTAATTTCATCAATTTCTTTCATCAATCGGTCGGTTTCCGTTAACACCACAATGAGTTTCTGATAGTTTAGAATATCGTCAAATTCCAATGTTCGTTCTTCATAGCTGCAACAGATGCAAACTAGCCATAACATCATGAGTTATCGTCAGGATTTATCAGGATTTGGTGAACCTCGGGAAGGCTGCTGGGATGGATTTCAACGAATCAATTCCGAAACTCGGTCTGGTGGCATCATAGGCATATTTAGGCATGGAGCAGCAGAAATACAACGCAACGTTGTAGTCCGTAATCTCGATCCAAATGCGGTGTACCAGATAAAAGAAGCTCCGACTGGCAACAAATTATTTACCCTAACAGGGAAAGATTTGGCCGAAATGGGGTTTCCGGTAAAATTGAATAAACTATATGATGGCGCTTTATTTGAAGTTTGTAAAGTAAATTGAAAAGCATTATAAAATTAAGAAAGGACTATTGGCTTTAATCGAAAAAAAATACTTGCTTAAACAACGTTATTTAGAAGCCTGAAGTTCAATTTTAATCTTGGGGTTAGAAGGATCTATTTTTAATGTTTTCTCGGTTTTATTGTACGAAGTGTAGCTGGCAACTAATTTGCAATCGCCCGATTTCAGGTTATTAATAACAAAATGTCCGTCGAAATCGGTATATGTTTTCACATCTGATCCTTCAACTTTAACCTCTACGCCAACCAAAGCTTCACCCGATGCTTCGTCGATCACGTTCCCACTAACAGATAATACCAGAGATTCTGCTTTTGTTTCCGTTTTTGAATCTGTTTTTTCAGCAAAAGCGATAGAAGACAACCCCAAAAGAATTACTGCAAAAAATACTGTTTTCATAATATGTGTTTTTTGATTTATCTCTACTTATAATCTTTAGCGAAACTACCTGAAGAAATTTACAGCAGAATTACACAGTGATTAATAAAAAATTACAAAACACCCGAAACGAAGGATATTAAGTTGCATTTCAATTAAAGAACTGTTCAATCTCTAAAAAACTGAATTAAAGTTTAATCTGTGCCTGAAAATAATAGGAGGATTAGTTCTTCTCCGGTTTCTCCGGATACGACCGCTCACTGACAATTTCACCATTCTTCCCAAAGTTTCGCCAGATGCCTACCTTTTCGCCCATGTCGTAATGAAGTTCATACAACAAGTTCCCTGAAGCATCCCAGATCATCCAGGTTCCATGTTTCAATCCCTCTTTATAATTGGCTAAACCAATTAAAACTTTCTGCTCATTGTAGGTAATCCACGACCCGTGCATCAAGTTATTTTTATACGACCTCACTTCATTAATCTGGCCATTCTCGAAATAAACATTCACCGTTCCGTTTTTCATACCATTCAGCAGGTTCATTTCAATTTTAATATTTCCGTTGGAGTATCTGGTAACATATTTTCCGGTGTATGCAACGGTATCGGCGTAATACACGCCTTTAACTTCCTTTAATTCCTGAGCCTTTGCTCCGTAAGCAATAATGCAGACGAGAAAAATAACTGACAAACCTAGTTTCTTCATGGTGCGATTTTTTTGGGAAACGTCTGCATCTCCGTTGAAAAGCAAACTTTACCTTTTTAAAAAGAGCTTCACCAGCGCACTTGGCTGATGAAGCTAAACAACTAAAATCTATCTTAACTACCGATTAAAACGAAAGCATTTTAATGGTCTTTTGTTCGTTTCCGGCAATTACTTTTGCCAGGTAAATTCCTTTTGGCAGATTGGTTGCATCAAAAGTAAACTGATGTGAACCTTCTGTCAGCTTGCCTTCGTGCAAAACTGAAATTATCCGACCGGAAATGTCAAGAACAACTACTCTAACATATTCTGTATCTTCAAGTTTTATCTCAATTGTTGAAACACCGGAGAATGGATTTGGATAGCTCTTTACAGATGCTTCATTTGCCTTTACCGGATCAACGCCTGTTGCAAACCAATAGGATGCTTTTTGTACAGGAGAATCATTTGAAGGTTGGAAGTTTGGACTGGCAAAGTTGAACGGATCGGTAATTTTTACGTCAGTATTACTGGTGTAAACTTTATTGTGACGTGCTGTTGCTTTGTACCAGTTTTCCATAGTTGCTGCCGTCATTACCGTCGCACTTGGGTCTTGTATGAAATTATCGCCACGAATTCCCGCCATAATACAGTTTTGAACGGTCAAAGCATCAGTCCCAGCTGCTGTCTGACTACCATCCGATTCCAAACGAAGACCTTTTCCCCAGCCAAGAAATGCCGTGTTATAAATTTGCAAACGAGTATTTCGGCGCAGACGCATGGCCGAACCATCGGCGTGTTTGGCGGCTAAAGTAGCCGGATTTGTAGCCGTGATTGCCGGACCGAATGCGCTGATGTTGCTGAATATACCGTGGGTAAACGGCTCGGCAGTGCTTCCGCTGGCATCGTTGTCCGATTCAAAAGTGTTTGCTGCATCGGTGTCTACAATGTCGTTGGTGCGCAAAGCAATACCAAACTGAACCATTCCACGATAGCCGTTGTCGGTATCAAAATCGTCATCTTCAGTTTTATACGAAATCAGGTATTTGGCATTTACTGTTCCGCCAAACCATTCAAAAGCGTCATCGCCCGAGTAGGAAACCTGGATGTGATCAATGGTTGTTGCATTACCTACTGAATAAAAGGTCAAACCATTTATTTCTGAACCTGTTGCAATCTCGTATCCGGCAAACTCAATGCGTACATATTGCATCACGCCCGAATTATCGGTATCGTCGCTACCGCCATATTGAGAGGTAATGCCTCCTTCAGCAGTACCCACGCCGCCAGCAATGTTGTTCACGGCATTTCCGCAAAGAACCACGCCTCCCCAGTTACTGGTTGTGCGCAACCCGGCTGCCTGATTCGAGGTAAATACAATTGGATTAGTGCTCGTACCTACTGCATTAATTTTACCACCACGCTGAATAATCAAAGCACTTTTTTCTGTTCCGCGGATAATTGTTCCGGCATTGATTGTTAAAGTAGCTCCGGCGTCAACATAAACCCAACCGTCGAGTTTAATGTTGCCACTCCAGGTCTCGTTTGCATTAATGTGCGTACCAGTAGCCATTGCAAACTGCCCGTTCCCTTTTGTTACTGATCCTTCAGGATAAACTTTATTTACCGGGTCCCATTCTGTCCATCCTGTCGTCCAGTTTGTGGTCCCGTCGAAAGCTCCGATGTAGCTTACATGATCGAAGAAGCTGCTGTTTATTGATGCGGTGGTTGTATTGGTTGATGAACCGCTATACCAATAAGACGCATTTTTTGCAGGAGAATCGGCTGCTGGTTGAAAATTCGGACTTGCGTAGTTGTATGGATCAGAAATTTTGACATCGGCATTTGCATCAAGCACCTTGTTGTGGCGGGTGGTTGCTTTAAACCAGGCTTCCATTGTAGCGGCCGTCATAACCGTTGCACTAGGGTCCTGAATAAATTTATCGCCACGCACACCGGCTAGAATACAGTTCTGAACAGTTAGCAAATCGCTGTTGGCTGCTGTTTGAGAGCCATCCGATTCAATGCGCAAGCCTTTTCCGTTGCCCAGGAAAAGCGAGTTGTAGATTTGTAAACGAGTATTGCGGCGTAAACGCATAGCCGAACCATCGGCATGTTTAGCCTGAAGGGTTGCTGGATTGGTTGCGGTAATGGCTGGTCCAAATGCACTAATGTTACTAAAAACACCGTGAGTAAATGGATCGGCTGTACTTCCGGATGCATCGTTGTCCGATTCGAAAGTATTAGCTGCGTCGGTGTCAACAATGTCGTTAATGCGAAGAGCTACACCGTACTGCACCATTCCGCGGAAACCATTGTCTGTATCAAAATCATCGTCTTCAGTTTTGTATGAAATCAGGTATTTGGCATTAACAGTTCCGCCAAACCATTCGAAAGCGTCGTCGCCCGAGTAGGAAACCTGAATGTGGTCGATGGTTGTTCCGCTACCTACCGAGTACAATGTCAATCCATTGATTTCAGAACCAGTGGCAATTTCGTAACCGGCAAATTCGATGCGAACATATTGGAGTTTTCCTGAATTGTCGGTATCGTCGGTTCCACCATATTGCGAGGTTATGCCGCCTTCGGCCGTTCCTACGCCGCCAGCGATGTTGTTTTTGGCGTTTCCGCAAATAACCAAACCGCCCCAGTTACTGGTTGTGCGCAGGCCTGCTGCCTGGTTCGAGGTGAAAACAATCGGGTTGGCGCTTGTTCCGGAAGCCATGATTTTTGCGCCGCGTTGAATGATGAGTGCACTCTTTTCGGTGCCGCGAATAACCGTTCCAGCGTTGATAGTTAATGTTGCACCTGCGTCAACATACACCCAACCGTCGAGTTTTATCACACCGCTCCATGTTTCGTTAGCGGCAATGTGCGTACTTGTGGCAAAAGCAAACTGGCCATTACCTTTGGTTGTAGTTGTTTCTGAATAGGTTTTGGCAACCGGGTCCCATTCAGTCCATCCTTTGGTCCAATCGAATGTACCATCGAAGGCGCCAATGTAACTAACATGGTCGAAGAAACTGTTGTCGATAGAAGCAACAGTTGTATTTGTTGAAGTAGCGCTATACCAGATCGAAGCGTTTTTTGCTGGTGAGTCGGCAGCCGGTTGGAAATTCGGGCTTGCGTAATTGTATGGGTCAGAAACTTTTACGTCGCTGTTGGCGGTCAATACCGAGTTGTGGCGCGAGGCAGCTTTAAACCAGGCTTCCATGGTGGCAGCAGTCATAACTATTGCACTGGCATCCTGAATAAATTTGTCGCCGCGTGTTCCGGCCAAAATACAATTCTGAACAGTGAGCAAGTCGCTGTTTGCAGCTGTTTGAGAACCATCCGATTCAATGCGCAAACCTTTTCCATTTCCAAGGAAAACTGAGTTGTAGATTTGCAGGCGGGTATTGCGGCGCAAGCGCATGGCCGAACCATCGGCATGTTTGGCTGCAAGAGTGGCTGGGTCGGTAGCAGTTTTTGCGGGACCAAAAGCGCTGATATTACTGAAAACTCCATGAGTAAAGGGCTCGGCAGTGCTTCCCGATGCATCGTTATCCGATTCAAAGGTGTTGGCTGCATCGGTGTCCACAATGTCGTTGATGCGGAGAGCTACTCCATACTGCACCATTCCGCGGAAACCGTTGTCGGTATCAAAATCGTCGTCTTCAGTTTTGTACGAAATTAGGTATTTGGCATTTACGGTGCCACCAAACCATTCGTAAGCGTCGTCGCCCGAATACGAAACCTGGATATGGTCAATCGTTGTTCCTTTACCTACCGAACACAAGGTTAAGCCGTTTATTTCGGAGCCGGTAGCAATTTCGTAACCGGCAAACTCAATGCGAACGTACTGTAGTTTTCCTGAATTGTCGTTATCGTCAGTTCCACCATATTGAGCGGTGATTCCGCCTTCGGTTGTTCCAACGCCTCCGGCAATGTTGTTGGTTGCTTTTCCGCAGATTACCACGCCGCCCCAGTTGCTTTGAGCGCGCAAACCGGCAGCCTGGTTCGATGTGAATACAATGGGATTGGTGCTTGTTCCAACAGCGTTGATTTTACCACCACGCTGAATAATGAGCGCACTTTTTTCGGTACCACGGATAATGGTTCCGGCGCTGATGGTCAGTGTTGCATTTTCGTCAACATATACCCAACCGTCGAGTTTTACCACGCCGCTCCATGTTTCGTTGGCAGTGATGTGCGTTCCGGTTGCGAATGCAAACTGACCATTTCCTTTGTTAGTTGTGGTTTCGGAATACGTTTTGGCTACCGGGTCCCATTCGGCCCAGCCTTTGGTCCAGTCGTACGTGCCATCGAATGCGCCAACGTACGTTACATGATCGAAGAAACTGTCGGTTATGCTTTGAGCCGAAGCCCCGAAAGCAACAAACAGTACTGCAATAATTGAAAGTAAAGTTTTCTTCATAATTTGAATTTTAATATTCAGGAATTGTTTGTTTTCTGATTTATAAAGGCTTATAGCTTCACTACAATGCCAGCCGAGAAACTTCGGTTGGGGCGGTAATTGTATGTATCGGCCTCGATGTTTTCGTCGGCACCATAGTATTGTGTAAAGCGGATAGGTTCGTTCAGAATGTCTTTGATACCTGCCTTTACAGTCACACGTTTGCTCAACTCTTTCTGAAAAGTTAAATCGAGCGAATTGCGCGGCAGTTCCCAAGTGTGTGGGTTCAGAGGGTTGCCAACGTAGGCAATGCGTTTGCCCAGTCGGTTGTAATTAATTCCGATACTAAATTTGGCAGGCTCGCTGGCATAGTTTAAACCGAGGTTGATAATGTAAGGCGACTGGCCTTGCATGATGCGCTTTTTGTCGCGGGCAAATCCTTGTGCCGAGGTATTTATCTCACTTTTGATAAGCGATGTATTGAAAATGACTGTCAGGTTTTTCAGGTAACTGAGCATTCCTACAGCATCTTTAAACTCTGTAAATTGTTTGCGGGCATCAATTTCAATGCCCTTACTGTGAGCTTTTTCAGTATTAAACGGCTGGTAATCGTAGCCTGTTCCGGCGGGAATAAGGAATACTTCAATAGGATCTTTAAAATCTTTGTAGAAAGCGGCAACCGAAACAATTTCGCCTGGCGACGGATACCATTCGTAGCGTAAGTCGTAATTATCGATGTAAGCGCTTTGAAGTTTGTTGTTCCCGTGGATGATTGCAAATAAGTCAAAGTCCTGATAGTCGAGAAACGACATTTCGCGGAATTCGGCACGGTTGGTTGTTTTTCCGTACGAGAAGCGGAGCAGGTTCTTTTCGTTGATATTGTAGGTGAGGTTAACCGATGGAAAGTAATTCAGGGTATCACGAACAATGTCAAGATTTTCGGTATTGCCTGTTTTTTCGTAGAAGTTACTGATGTTTCGCTTGAACTTTTCGACACGCACACCTCCGTAAATGTTTATTTTAGGTGTGATCGGAATTTTCAGTCCCAGATAGCCGGCCACAATGCGGTCTTCTCCGTCGTAACTATCTTTGGCCCCTGTGTTATCGCGGTAGGTAATGCCATCCTGATTATAAGGCGGTGTTTGATCGAAGAAGATATTTTCTTGGGCAAAAATTTTGGAAGGTTTTTGATAAAAAATATCAGGTGGATTGTTGTAGGCCACTGCGCCAATCATGCGCTGACTAAACGAACGCTTTTTATGCTCATAAGCACCTCCGGCCTTTATGGTGTAGTTGGTTTTGCTATTCAGAAACTTAAAATTGTGTTCAAAATCTAATTTGTAGTTGTAAATATTTTCGGTTAAGCTAAGCCACAAACGACCTCCCAGATAGGCATTGGGTACATTTTGAATACGCATGAAATATTCACCATAATGGCCGCCGTCGCGATTATCATCGAAAACGTATGTTAATCTTCTATTGTCTGGTTGCGAATTTTTGGTATATCCGTAACCAGCCATCCAGTTCAACTTGGTTTTATCGTGATTGAAGTGCTGTTCACCTGCCAACTGACCCGAGTAAATAAACCGGCTCTCGTAGCGTAAGTCATAAACTCCGCGCAAAAAATCAGAAGATGCAACACCGCCATTTCGAATGGTGGTTGTTTTTTTCCCCATTTGATTGAAAAAATTTCTGAACTCAAGTTTTTGGTTATTACCATAAAGCAAGTTCCAATTGTGGATGAATCCTATTTTCACCGATTCTTTCGACCGTTGGTCAAGAAAATCAAAATCCGTATTTAATTTTTTTTGATCCTCTTCGTAATCCTCGTATTGTAAGCGCTTTACCCGGGTATAGTCGCTACTTGAGTTGTACGAAAGCGACGAGATATTTCCCAGTGATACCTTGCCCAAAACAAAGCGGCGTTGTGAGGTAATCGAAAAATTTTGATCAGGCAGAGGTGATTTGGATTTGTTTTCCCAGTTGTTGCTGAATAGCTTCGAGACTTTAACCAGTTCGGTAGTTTTTGACATGTAGTCGTCGATGCTTTTCCAGCTGTATAAATCTTTGAATTCGGTAGCTCCCGGAACGCCTTTCGGAATGTCGCGGGTTCCGTCGTCGAAACCCAGCCAGTCGGTTTTACCGCCTTCGTAAGTTTGAAATTTATTGCTGAAGGTGGTATTTTCAACATACTTGCCGGTGTACGAAATTACCAGGCTATTTTCGTCGGCATTGCTTTTGGTCTCCACGTTGATGGCCGCACCGGCAAAATCGGCAGGCAACTCAGGAGCTGGACTCTTGTATATTAATATATTGTCGATCATCCCGCTGGGAATGGCATCGAACGAAAAAGCACGTTTATCGGCCTCGAAGCTCGGAGCGCTCGATCCGTTGAGCATCACCGAATTATAGCGCTCTGTTAACCCTCGAACAATCACAAAACGCTCATCGGTAATTGTAATTCCCGGGACGCGGCGAATAACTTCAGCGGCATCCTTATCCTGCGATTTACCAATTTGCTGAGCCGTAATTCCGCTCACAATCAGGTTGCTCGATTTAATCGACGAGATCATCGAAACTTCAGTATTATCGCGGCGTTTAGCAGTAACT
>Ga0116170_10006269_pt1 | contig 10461 bp, 8 predicted proteins | sample AD_JPNHW1_MetaG_FD_89797 | JGI IMG/M metagenome (GOLD analysis project Ga0116170, IMG submission 89797) | Active sludge microbial communities of municipal wastewater-treating anaerobic digesters from Japan - AD_JPNHW1_MetaG | ecosystem: Engineered > Bioreactor > Anaerobic > Digestate | place...
GGTTCGCCTTAGCGGAAACCGGCAAGTTCCCTGCGCTCCTCATCCCACACTTTGAGCCGGATGGCCGCGAGGCTGTTCTTGAGCGTGAGGGGCGGCTTGGCTTGCAGCGCGGGAATCGCCTCATAACATTCGCGTAATCCAATCTTAGTCGGCAAACGCCCGTGAGAAACCGGCCGCGAGCTCAAGGCAGTTCGACGGTGAAAGTCGAGCCGAGCGGGTGACGCGCCGTGACATAGATGCGGCCGTTGTGCGCCTCCGCCACCATCCGGCAAAAGGCGAGTCCCAGACCGGTTTGAGGCAGATCGCGGCCTTTCATCTCCACGACGCCGAACTTCTCGAAGATCGCTTCGCGGTAGCCCAGCGGGATGCCGGGACCCTCGTCTTCGACGGTGATTCGGCATGGCGCGCCGGAGCCGTCCTCACGACTGATTGTCAGCGAGACGCATGTGCCGGCCGGCGCGAATTTGACCGCGTTTGAGAGCAGGTTGTCCAATAGGCGCAGGAACAGGTTTCTGTCCACGTTCGCGAGGCAGGGCCCGTCCGGCGCCGTGATTTCGAGCCGGATGCTCTTGTCTTCGGCGATCATCCGGTGATTGAGGAGGGAGGCGCGGCCGAGTTCGGCCAGGTCTTCGCAGGTCAGCTGGAGCTTGAGCTGTCCCTGTTCCATTTTTGAGACCGTGAGCAGGTCGCTGACGAACGTTTCGAGCAGTTGGGCTTGGCCGAGAATCGTTTGGGCGAGATGCGCAACAGCCGGAGGCTTGCATTTCGCTGTCAGGCTTTGCGCGCACAGGGAGATGGCCAGAAGCGGATTGCGGATGTCGTGCACAATCATGTCCGACAGCTCTTCGCGCATACGCAGCAGGGTGCTCCGCTGATTGTAGAGCTGTTTTGTGCGCAAGGCGTTACGCACGCGCAACAGCACCTCGGCGGTGTCGAACGGCTTTGTGATGAAATCGGTCGCGCCGGCCGCAATACCCCTGAGCCGGTCGGCCCGGTCGTGCAGGGCGGTGACGAGCAGCACCGGGATCGGGCAGGTCCGCTCGTCAGCCTGCAGCCTGCGGCAGACTTCGAAGCCGTCCAGCTTGGGCATCATGACGTCCAGCAGAACCACATCCGGAGGAGTGTCCGCAATGAGGCGCAACGCTTCTTCCCCGTCGACCGACTGCGACACCCGGTAACCATGGGTCTCAAGCAAGTCCCGCATCAGGCGGCGGCTTTTTTCCTCGTCCTCGACCACCAGTACCCGACTTTCTGCGGGGTTATCCAGCACGAAAGGAAGTTTCATGGGCACGGCTCCCCCGGGCAGAAGCCCGCGCATGCCGGAGCGTCGGCTGTTGCCTCGAAGAGGCGGTCGATGCGTGCTAACAAGTCGCGCAGGTCGAGCGGTTTGGTGATGTACTCGTCGCATCCGCAGGCGCGGAACCGGGTCTCATCGCTGGGCATGGCGTAGGCGGTCAGTAACCAGACGGGGATCGCGCGGGTCAGCCGATTGTCTTTGAGCGCCTGGAGGGCACCGACCCCGTCCATCTTTGGCAGCTGTATATCCATGAGGATCAACTCGGGCAGGTGCGCGACGGCTTGCTCCACACCTTGTCTGCCGTCACAGGCTTCCACGATGCGGTATCCTTTTACGGCCAGCAGTTCCGCGAGCAATTTTCTGTTCTGCGGGTCATCCTCCACAATCAAGACCGTGTGTTTCATGACTGCTCCCTCCCGGGTTGAGCACGGGGCGCGGAGCGGGCGTCGACCGGGACAACGAAGGTAAAGCGGCTGCCGTGCCCTTCCCCCCCGCTCTCCACCCGGATGCTTCCGCCGTGCATGGCCACCAGCTGACAGACCAGGCAAAGCCCCAGTCCCGTTCCCGGGGTCTTGTCCACGGTTCCGTGGCGGACCTGGTAAAAGGCCTCGAAAATATGCGCCTGATGTTCCTGCGCGATGCCGATGCCGGTGTCGGCCACCGACACTTCAAGCAGGGGGCACTGCCCATCCGTCAGTCTGGCCGTCACGCGGATTGAGCCGCCGTCCGGCGTGAACTTGGTGGCGTTCGACAACAGGTTGTACAGGATCTGCTTGAAACGGCGCTCGTCGGCCGTGATTTTCAAGCCCCGGACCGATTCGGCCAATTCGAATTCCAGGCTGATGCCGTGTCTGAAGCATTTTTCCCTCACGAGCGTGCGGCTTTGTTCCAGCAGGCTGCCGATGTCGACGCTGCTCCAGAGGGGCTCCATCTTGCCGGCCTCAATCTTGGACAGGTCGAGGATGTCGTTGATCAGGCTGAGCAAGTGTTTGCCGCTTTCGTAGATATCGGTGGCGTACTCCTTCTGCTTATTGGACAACGGCCCGAAATATTCGTTTTCCAACACCTGGGAAAAGCCCATGATCGCGTTAAGGGGCGTACGCAGTTCGTGGCTCATCGCCGCCAGGAATTCGGACTTGGCTTGGCTGGCGTGTTCCGCTTCGACTCTTGCGCGGCGCAAGGTCAGTTCGGTTTCTTTGCGTTGGCTGATGTCGCGGATCACGCTCAACAGCAGGTCCTTTCCCTCAATGGTGACGCCGCGGGAACTGATCTCGACCGGCACGGTGCTTCCGTCTTTGCGGATGTGGACACTTTCAAAAAGAATCCCTGCGCTCATGGCTTGCAGCATCTGGAGGTCGACGACTTCGGCGTCGTCCTGCTGAAGGCCGTGAAGTTTCAGGGTCTGCAACTCTTCCCGCGTGTAGCCATAGAGCTGCACGGCCGCCTGGTTGACCTCGATGATGTTGCCCTCAAGGTCCACCAACAGCAACGGGTCGCGGGCGTACTGGGCGATCAGCTCGTAGCGGGCTTTCACGGCCTCGGCGCGTTTGCGGTCCGTGATATCCTGCGTGATGCCGAAACCGCCGGTCAGCGAACCGTCGGCTGAGATTTCCAATTCGGAGCGCTCGCGCACCCATTTGACCGTGTCGCCGACGACGATGCGGTGCTCGATGTCATAGGGCTCGCCACGCAAAGCCGCCAACCATTTTTCATGCACATACTCACGGTCATCGGGATGGACGGCGCCGAGGAAAATCTCGTAGGTCAAAGGCGTGCCTTTTGGGACGCCGAAAATGCGGCAGTTCTCGTCTGACCAGAGGAGGACGTCGTGTTGAACATTCAGTCGCCAGCTGCCGACATGCGCTACGGATTGGGCGCGGTTCAGATCCTCGCGGCTCTCGCGCAGCGCCGCTTCGGCCTGCTGGCGCTCCAGTTCGCCGGACGCACGCACCGCCACCAGTTGCAAGAGGGCTTCGGCTCGGCGCGTGTCTGTCAGCGGAGTTCGTCCGATGGCGGCGATCAGGCCAATCGGCTTGCCCTGAGAACTCCAGAGCGTGGTGCCCAGATAGCTTTCGGCCCGCAATTTTCTCAGGACTTCATCCTTTGGAAACAGGCTCCGCACATTCTGCGGAAAACAACAAACCGGGTTGCCCACCACGGCGCTGCAAGGGGTATCCTTCAGCGTGTGTTGCACGTTGCCTTCGAACTGGCCGTTGCTGAACACGGCCAGCGTATGAGCCAAGAGCAGGTCGCTTTCCAGGCGGTCGATACAGATGTAGTCCATGCTGAGCGCCTGTGCCAAATAACGCGCCAAATGCCGGAAGAATTCATCACCGGAAGCGGTGGCGTCACACTGGCCGAGGAAACGAAGGACTTCTTCCGTCTGCTTGCGTTCCGTCGTGTCGGTGACGAGTGCGACGATGTGTGAGGGCTGGTCGTGATCATCCTGCAGGAGAGAGACGTATTTGTGGACCCAGACTTGGTGGGCATCCTTGTGGGCATAGCGGTTCTCGATTTCAAACGATGAAATTTCATGGTTCAGCAATTGCCGAACCAAGCCCATGTTGCGTTCTCGGTCAGCGGGGTGGATGAGGCTCGGGAAAGTGAGGGTGGACAGCTCCTCTTGCGTGTAGCCCAAGAGACGGCTGTACGCATCATTGCACTGGACGAACCGGCCTGCGCAATCGGTGATGGCGATGCCCGTGGCCGCGTGATCGAAAATGTTATGGAAGCGCGTTTCGCTCTTGCGCAACGACTCCTCGGCCTGAAATTTTGACACAGCCACGGCGAGGTGGTCTGCAAGCCGCTCCCACAGAGAAATGGCCGCTGGCGTAAAGGCCTGTTTTCTCTGGGCGTTCAACTGCAACAGGCCTATCCGCTCAGACCCTTTGTGTAAGGGTAAAAGGGCGACCGAGCCGTACCCTTCAAGGACACACCGGCCACGGATAGGAGGGTGAGAATCGGGAGGAATCCGCAGCAGTTCTGCGGTGTCGTTGGACCAAAAACTGCCGTTAGCGGTGAGGGACAATTCGTTGAACGCCATGTTTCCGCTGATCACCTGGCCGCACATACACGCCGTCAAACAGGACCCGCCCGTGGTGTCGCACTCGCACAGCGAGCCCTCCGCCTCCAGGAACTCCTTTGAAAAACCCAGTGTTTCTTGATACGGGAAGTCGTCCCCTTTTTTCAGCCGAATCCCAACCGCATCGCCGCCGGAATGTTCTTTGAGAAAAATGACGGCCGCTTTCAGCAGCTCGTCGCAGTTCTTGCTCGCGTTGACCATGCGTAAAAAGAGGTTCGAAATGTCCCGTTCCAACTGGGCCTGCCTGCGTCCTCCGATATCTTCAATAATGCTGGCAAAAAAGTGTCCGCCGGTCGGGAAGGCGACGATGTGCAGGTGCCGGTTCACGTAGTTCGAGTACGTGTCAAAATTGACGGGTTTTTGGCTCTCGACCACATGCGCGAAGAGCGGCAGGTACTCCGGGACTGCGGCCGGAAACAGCTCGCCCGTGCGTCGTCCGGCGATCTGCTCGCGCTCGATGCCCGTATTGCGGGTGTAGGCGTCGTTGATTTCCAGTACGCGCCAATCCCAAGGCCGTCCTTGCGCATCATAGAGCAGCTCGTAAATGGCGAAGCCCTCGGCCATGTTATCGAACAGGCTCCGGTATTTCGCTTCGCTCGTGCGAATGACCTCCTCGGTCCGCTTGCGTTCGGCGACTTCCCTCAGCAGCTCTTCGTTGGCCGTCCCGAGTTGCGTTGTGCGCTCAGCCACGCGTTGCTCCAGCGTTTCGTTGGCCTCTTTGAGTTTGGTTTGCGCCTGCTTGGTTGCGGTGACGTCGATACCCATCTCAAGCACGAGGGTGGATCCGTCGTGATCGGTGAACGGGTAATCGTGGATGTCATAGTTGCGTCCGTCCGGACCGGTCCACTGCCAGTTGTGGTGGGCTCGGGTCTTTAGAGCCTTGAAGGACTCGCAGTCTTCGCAGGGCTCCGTGCGGTTGAACAGGTATTCGAAACAGCGTCTCCCGCCGGACTCGCCGAACCGCTCGCGGAAAAACCGGTTGGCAAAAGGTACGCTGTAGTCCTTCGCCAGCAGCACGACATAGACCGGCAGCGTCTCCAGCACGGCATAAAGCCGCTCCCGCTCCGCTTTCAGCGCCGCTTCCGCCCGTTTCTGTTCGGTGATGTCGCGGGCATCCGCGAAGACCCCGGTGACCTTCCCGTTTTCATCGCGGTAGACCGTGGCGTTGTACATGACCGGGATCGTATGGCCGTCGCGATGCCGGATCTCCAGCGGGTAGTTGCGCACCCAGCCCTCTTGGAAGACCTTCATGTAACCCGCCCGGGCCAGTTCCGGCTCCGTGAAGTAGTTCAGGAAGTCGGTTCCGGTCAGCTCGCTCCGGCTGCGCCCCGTCACCGCCTCCGTCGCGGCGTTGACGTCGGTGATCTTGCCGTCGGGGCCGATGGTCACCAGCGGGTCGAGGTTGGCCTCCAGCAGGCTGCGGTTGTAGCTGTTGGCTTCTTTCAGCGCGGCGGCCCGCTCCTGAACCCTTGCGCCCAATTCGTCGTTGGCCGCCTTCAGCGCCGCCTCGGCCCGCTTGAGCGCGGTGATATCGCGAAGGGCGGTGTAGCGGCGGGAGCTGTTCGATCCCACCGGCCGGTCGCGCGCTTCGACGGTGATGCGTGTGCCGTCCTTGCGGAGCATCGTGAATTCGAACACAGAGTCGCTGTTTCCGCTGACTTGGGCCCGCACCCGTTCGCGGTCTTCGGGCACGGTCAGATCGGCGAGGCCTGCGCCCTTCAACTCCTTGGACGGAAGGCCCGTCATGCACGCAAACTGCTCGTTGCAATCCACAATCCGGTCGTCTTCGCTTTCGACGATGCCCTCGAACATGGCTGCCGCAAACTCGGCCAACCGCTCCTGGCTCTCGTGAAACACCCGTTCGCGCTCATACATGGCAACCAGTCGGCGGTTCCGGCGGTAGAGTTCGGCCAGGACGTTGATCGACAGACCGATGCCGGTGAACAGTGCCAGCGCGATGCGGTCCGCGAACGCGCCTACTGCGAAACCCTCCGGCGGCAGAATCCAGTACACCGCTGCCAATGCCGCCAAGCCGGTCGCCAGCAGACCGGGGCCGAGGCCGACCAGTACCGCCACAGCCATGACCACCGGGTATAACGTGATAAACTCCGGCATCGGGCTGCCGGCCGCGAGATGCAGTCCCAGCCAGGCTCCGATCCCCGCTAACACCAAAGCAGCGGACAAGCCGTAACGCAGCGTAAAGTCCAGCAGCGGGTTTCGACGGCACGCCGTAAAGAACATCAGCAGCCCGGCTTTGCCGAGCCAAGCGCCGGGCTCTTTCACGCCATGAGTCATTCGTTTACCCTTATCCTTGTCGCGCTCCATTAACGATAAAGGTAAATTATCACGTTGCATTTCGGTATGTCGAGCGTTTCGAGTCCTTGATTTATTCGCCGGACGCTTGGATGGCCAGGAAGTTCTGGAGACCCATCTGTTTGATCTGATCCATTTTCTCCTCGATCTGATCCACATGGCTGTCCTCGTCCGTGAGGATCGACTCCAGAAGTTCTTTGGTGGCGTTATCGCCCGCATCCATCGCCACTTTGATGGCCTTGTTGTAATTCTTGACCGCGATCATCTCGGCGACGAGGTCATGGGTGAACTGTTTGGGAATGTCGGCTCCGATCCGGATCGGGTTCAGTTTGCTGACAATGGGGGTGCCTTCCAAGAAAAGAATACGCTCAATCAGTTTTTCGGCGTGTTTCATTTCGGTGATGGCGCGTCCGCCAACCAGCTTCTTGAGTTTGCCGTAACCCCAGTTTTCCGCCATTTCCCCATGCACCACGTACTGGTTGATGGCCGTCAACTCGTCAGCCAGCAAGCCATTCAAAGCGTCGAGCACTTTTTTGTTTCCCTGCATACTCCATCTGCCCCTTTCTTTTGTCCAGTCAGGCCCGGAAACGGGCCTGACGTCACTTCAGTCGAGACGCCGCGAAATCCCAATTCGCCAAGCGGTCGATAAACGATGCCAAAAAGTCCTTGCGGCGGTTCTGATAATCGAGGTAATAGGCGTGTTCCCACACGTCGCAGGTCAGGAGCGCGTTCTGGCCGTACGCCACCGGTGTGTCGGCGTTAGCCGTCTTGATGATCTTCACCGTCTCGCCGTCCTGGATCAGCCAGACCCAACCGCTGCCGAACTGTCCGACGCCCGCGGCGACAAACGCATTCCTGAAGGTTTCGAAAGTTCCGAACTCGCTGCGGATGAGGGTCATCAGGCTCCCGTCAGGCTCGCCGCCGCCGTCCGCCTTCATGCTTTGCCAGAAGAACGTGTGGTTCCAGGCTTGCGCCGCATTGTTGAAGATGGCGGCTTTGTCAGCCAGATTTGCGGTCTTGCAGACCGTTTCCTCCAGCGTGAGCGTCTCCAAAGGCGTTCCTGCGACCAGCTTGTTCAGGTTCTCCACATAAGTCAAGTGGTGCTTGCCATAGTGGAAACTGATCGTCCGTGCGGACATGTGGGGTTCAAGCGCGTCTTGGCCATAGGGAAGCGGGGGGAGCTGCTTGGTTGTCATATCTGTTGGTGTCTTGTTCATCTCGAATCTACTCCGTGACAGTAATGGCGGTTACGGGACATTGTTCCGCAGCGTCGCGGCAATCTGTTTCGGCTCGCGGCGTGCTGGGGGCGGCTTTAACGTTGGCGACGGCTCCGTCCATGATGAACACGTCCGGGCATATTTCGGTGCATAGACCGCATCCAACACAGAGTGCAGCGTCAACAATCGCTTTCATGGTTACATCCTTTCGTTTGTGGCGGTTTACGTCCGCCCCTTACATCGTAGCTTGATGTGCCTAAATAATAGTTTTTACGCGCTCCTTTAGATATGGGGAATAATACCCATACGGTCGAGTCTGATGACGATCTGAATGATTTTTTTGGTCATGGGTTATCTCGCTTTCAGCGTCCGCCGACTCGGCGTCGCGGTGCGGTTGACCCTGGGGGTCTCCGCCTCTTGCGATTGCGACAGGAAATAGATGGGTAGCGGCAGGTTCGTGCCATGGCCGCGCACGCCGGGTGTGGTCTTTGCAACCACAGACCCGGCCATGCATATTCCGAAGGCGGCTTCCAGCGAGGCCTCTTTGGACTTTTCGATGAAAGGAAGCTCATCATCGAGCTGTTCGAGAATGGATCCGGATTTATAATTGAAGGCGATGTCGAATCCGCAGTCATCCCGCAGAAACGAGACCATATCGCGTGACCCCGCGGATCCGATGATGCGGCAACCGCGCAAGTTCGCCAACAGGCTGTCGACGCTGCCTTGAACTCCGGTCGTTCCTGAGACGAGTAGGGTGCCTCCCGGTTTGATGTGGATCAAGTAGGCACTGGCCCATGAACACATGCGTTGCAGGCCAAGCGTGTCGAGATACATCGAAAGCGGGTGACTCTCACGCGTGATTTGGCGTATGGCGTCTGCCGGCGCCACAAACCCTTCGCGCCAGCCCAAATTCGAGATCACGATGTCGCCTGGCTTAAACGCTTCCGATCGCGATTCGACGACCGTTCCGACTGCTCCGCCTTCCATAGGCTTGCCCAATTCAAACGGCGGAAGGTACGATTTTCCGCCCCGCATCCGGCAAAACATGCAGGGGTCGACCGACAGATAGGTGTTGCGTACAAGTACCTGATCCTCCTGCGGCGGTTCCAGAACAACAGTTTCCAGAGCGAAATTAGCGGCCTCTGGGCGGCCTTGCGGACGGGAGCGTAAGCGGATTTCTCTGCTCGTGAGGGGCGTCATACAAATCTCCAGATGTCTGCGGTCAAAGGAATCCACCCTCGCCGTAAAGGCGGGAATGGGCCATGCATCTCTCATGGGAAAAAGAGTATCCGGGGAACGCCTGTTTTGCCATGGGGAGAATCCCTACCGAAGATAACCGATATTACGATTGGCGCACCGGATGTATTATGTAAGAATCAATCGTATTCAATGCGGAGGGGGCACAATGAAAAAAATCACAGTCTTGTTAGTGGATGACCACAGTGTGGTGCGAGAAGGGCTGCATGCGCTTTTGCAGGCCGAGCGCGACATCAAGGTTGTCGGTCAGGCCGAAACCGGCGTGGAGGCCGTGGAGATGTCCGGCAGGTTGCGCCCCGACGTGGTGGTCATGGACATCGCGATGCCCTTGTTGAACGGATTAGAGGCGACGCGGCAGATTCGGGCGAAGACCCCCGAGACGCGGATTTTGGTCCTTTCGGCCTATAGTAACCCAGCCTGTATTGAGCAGGTGCTCGCGCTCGGCGCAACGGGCTACCTGATAAAAAAATCATCTATCCACAGCCTCGCCCTGGCGATCAGGCAAGTCCACAAGGGCGAGAGGTTTCTCGACCCGTACGTCGAGGCCTCTTTTACCCCTGAACCGGGAAAAAAGAAGGTTCAGGAGCGGTTCGGCGACGCGCGCGGCGCGTCCTTGTCGGCGCGCGAGACCGAAGTCCTCAAGCTGATGGTTGAGGGGCTTCTCAATAAACAGATCGCCGCCCGACTGGGCATCAGCGCCAAAACATCGGAAAAGCACCGTTACAGTCTCATGGAGAAACTCGGCATCCATGACACGGCGGGACTTACGCAATACGCCATCGCCTCCGGGCTGATGGAACGCCGCGCCCCGTAACCGGTCAAACGGGACGGGCTACTATGTGCCGCGCGCCGCGACGCTCGCAGACGTCCGCATGACTAAGCGTTAGCGTTTACACTTCGGCCAGCGCGACAACAACCCTATGGCGAAGTAGGAATTTACCCCATTGGCTGCGCCGTGGCCTGTCATCTATCATAGCCGCCATGTGAGGCAATCTCTGAGCTGGCCGAATGGGCAGCGTAAGGAGTGAACCCGCATGAGCGGTTCCGGGCGGATGTTTCGGAACGGCTCTCAACCAAACGAGAGGAGTAAGCGATGAACAAGTTAATGACGATGGCGATGGTCACCTGTTGCGCCGGTTTGATGACCGGATGCAAGAGCATGTGCGCAAGCGATGCGGCGTGTTCCGCATGTGGAAAGAAAGGGGTGAGAATGACTTCCGGACGCTGCTCGAATGCCCGTGACTGTGCCGCTGGCGTCTGCATGGCCAAGGTTTCAGGGACGGCGGCGGACGTGA
>Ga0116170_10006270_pt1 | contig 10459 bp, 5 predicted proteins | sample AD_JPNHW1_MetaG_FD_89797 | JGI IMG/M metagenome (GOLD analysis project Ga0116170, IMG submission 89797) | Active sludge microbial communities of municipal wastewater-treating anaerobic digesters from Japan - AD_JPNHW1_MetaG | ecosystem: Engineered > Bioreactor > Anaerobic > Digestate | place...
CACTCCCGGCGTGGCCACCGCAGCTTGGGCCTGCGAAATCGCGTTGCCGGTCCACATCGCTCCAAGTTGCCCGACAATGAAGGGCAGGTTGGGATTGCCGAAATCCTGCCGCACGCGGGCGATGAGGTTGGTGAGGTTGGTTTGGTAAGCGGGACCGTCGGTGTCGGACTCGCCCTGCATCCAGAAAAATCCAGCTATTTGAACGTTCTTGTCGGGACACTGTGCGCGCAACGCGGCCACGGAGGCGTTCACCGCCGTCACCATGGCGGGATAGAGCTTCCAGCCCTGCGGGCGGTCGGGATTCCAATCGGTGGCCAAGCTGGTGGCGCCCAGCGAGAATTTGACTTCCGCCACCTGCTTGCCGCCCATCGCGGCGGAAACGCCCAGCCCGGTCGTCAACTCCGGCCCACACGCGCCGTTGGTATAGTCGCGGTTGTACTGGTTGCCGAACTGGTAGCGGCTGCTCGGTTCGGTGGGCGGCACCAGCGGCGCCCACGCGGGCGTCGCGTTGACGTAGGCGTTGTTGAACAGCACGTTGGGCTGCGCCTGTCGCAGGGCGGCCGGCAACAGCGACGGCCGGCCGAAGCCATTGGCGTTCGACTGCCCGGCGAAGACCAGCACGGGAAGCGTCTCGGCCGCAGGGGTGACCAAGGCCATGCCGGAAAAAATCAAAACCCCTATTCCTGTTCGAACGTTTGAATTCATACTTTTTATTCCATTGGTTGAGGCGTTCACAGATCAGGCGTTCAGGGACGACCGCGTCACTGCATGGCGGGCACAGGCACGGGCTGCCCCTCGCGCTGCGCGAGCTGTTCCTCGTGAGAATAGGTGCCGTAGAACGGGACGTTGGCGTCGAGCCAGAGATAGACGCGCCGCCTCTCCGCGTCGGTCCACTTCAGCTCCGGCCGGTGGGTGTCGTCTTCCAATACTTTCGTCAGCGGACTTGCGTCCGCGCCGATTCGGCCGGGATGGGTGGCGGTCTGGCTGATGCTCGCTTCGCCCCATTCGTACCAGCGCAGGAACGGCCGGAGATTCTGATAGGAGCGCGAAAAGGTCTCCGCTGGGTCGCGGGTCAGGACGAGCTTGCTTTGGCCCGGACCTGAGCGGCCGGTGTGACACCGGACGCAGTGCTGGTCGAGAACGGGCTGAACCAACAGCGCAAAGCTCATCGGGCACGACCCCTCCGGCCCGGGCAGGAGGCGCGACGGTGGCCGCCGCACGGCCAGCAGGGAGTGATCGGCGGGCCTGCTGCCGGGCGGTTCGTGGCAGCCCACGCAGCCGCGCCGCTCGCCGGGGCGCAGGTAGGTTTCGCTGCGCATGCTCTGCACGGCGCGGCCCCGACCGTCCACCGCCTGGAAATACAGCGGCTTGTTCGCCGGCGCGCGGAAGTAGGCCGAACCGTCCGACTCCACCGGCACCGACCCCAGCAGCAGCCGCGCGCTCTCCGCATTGGCGTGGCCGATGCGCGGCACATTCGCCGTGTGCGGCGGCGGCTTGGGCAGCAGCTGAAACACCCGCAGCTCGCGGATTTCGCGGTCGGACGGCTGAGGGAACAGACTGCGCCGCACGTCCGTCAACAGAAACTCGCCCTGGTCGCCCAGCTCCTCGTCCAGCGTCGACGCCACGGCCGGCGGCCGCGCCCGCGGCGCCAGCGGCAGCGGATACATGCAGGAGACGTTCGGATCGCGATACAGCAGCTCCAAGTTGCCGAACCGGTCGAAGTAGTACAGCCCGGTCCGCGTGTCGTCGTGCTCGCCCGAGTTCATGCCCGGCAGCGGATCGAAGCTGAACGACACCAGCATGCAGGTCTCCGACAGCGGCCACGGGCTGTGGAAGTAGCTCTTCGGCCAGCCCGCCGCCTCCGGGAAGCAGACCTCCGGCGTCAGCGACTCAACCGAATCGAGCCGGTCCTCGCCGCTCTCCGCATCGAGCGACGTCTTGCGCGGATCGAGAAGCACCAGCGAGCCGCCCACGTCGGCGTGGTGCGCGCCGGCGACAAACAGCAGCTTGTCCGACCCCGGGATGGGACGGGGCTGGTAGCAGGCGTTGATGCTCATCGTGTAGTTTCCGAAGAGGCTTGCCACCGCGCTGCCGTCGGGATTGCTCGTCCAGAGGCCGTGATAGTTGGCGGCGGAGCGGTCCACATAGTCCCAGCGGACGTAGACCAGCCGCCCGTCGTTCATGACGATGGGATGCCACTCGCTCGTCTCGTGCGCGGAGAGCCTGCGAATGTTGCGGCCGTCCGCGTCCATGCGGTGCAGCGTGTAGGTGGCGCAGGGCTCCCAGGCGTTGTTGCAGCGCGCAAAGCCGCCGCGCCGCGTGGACATGAAGGCGACCCCGCCGTCCGGCAGCGGGCACGGATCGAAGTCGTCCTCCACGCCGCGGGTGAGCTGACGCAAATCCGCGCCGTCGGGCGCGACGCTGAACAGGTGAAAAGAGAGTCGCGCCTGCGAGTAGTAATCCGGCTTTTTCTCCGAGCGCTCGGCAAACGCGAAATACACCGTGCGCGCGTCGTGCGACAGCGCCAGCGTGGTGAAGTTGCCGTTCGTCAGCCGGTCCCGCAAGAGGTCGCGCGTCTTCAGCGAGAACCCGGGCCGCTCAAGCACGCGGAGACCGCCGCCCGGAGAGACGTTGCCGTAGTCGTAAAAGTAACCCATGTACTCGTGGAGCATCTGGCAGATGTAGCGGTTCCGCTGCATGAACAGCAGCGGCTGGCCGGTCACGGCGGGGTTCTGCATCGCCAACCCCCGCGTCATCCAGCGCACGCGACGGTAGAGCTCCCGCCGCGCCGCCGCATCGAGGTTTTGCGCGTCGTCGGCCGCACGCCAGCAGACCGCCAGCGACTGCTCGAACGCGCTGGCTGCCGAGTCGCCCACGTACGCTCTCGACGCGCCCAGCAGCTTCGCCCCTCGCGCGCAGGCGGCCTGCAGGGCAGCCTGCGAGTCGTCCGTGCGCCCCCACCGCTCCTCCTGCCGCGCCCAATCCGCCTCCACGGCCTGCCGCAGCTCGGCATCGGGCTCGGGCGTGTTCGCGGCGCAGCAGGAAGCCCCATGAGCCCCCGCCCAACAGCCGACCACCCACAGCATCCGTTTAACTCTGCCCATAGTTTGTCCGCCGAACAACGTCATTCAACTTTCACTGGGTCCAGTTTACCACGCGCCGGTCGGATCGGGAAAGGCGGGAATCGAGTTTTGAACACATCCTCCGTTATGGGAGTCGGCGGCCTTAAAATCGCGGGCATTCGCGCTTGCCTTCTTACAGCTTTTCTTCGTATAGTGTGAACACTGTGTTCTTTCATATAGAAACATCCGGTTGGCGCCGGAGCAAAACAGAACCCAACAAATGAAGGAGGTTTCATGATCCTCGGCATCCAAGATCCTGCGGTGGCAGCAGCGTATCTGCTCGCCATGACCGGTGCGCTCGTGTGCGTCGGCTACGGCGTCATCAACTGGAATGCGGGCGACGCGCCGGTGAAACCGGAAGACGTCAAATGGGCCAAAGAGGAGAAGGAAGAAATCGAGCCCTCCGTTTAACTGCGCACCCACACACAGGAGTACCGCCACATGGATCTGTTCACCCTCGTCGTCCTGATCGTCTATCTGTTGGCCATCGGCTACCTCGGCTACCAAGGCTACGCCCAAACGAAGTCGGCCGCCGACTACCTCGTCGCCGGGCGCAACGCCAACCCCGTCGTCATGGCGCTCTCCTACGGCGCCACGTTTATCAGCACCTCGGCCATCGTGGGCTTCGGCGGCGTCGCCGCCAACCTCGGCATGGGCGTGCTGTGGCTGACGGTACTCAACATCTTCGTGGGCATTTTCATCGCCTTTGTGGTGATCGGCGACCCCACGCGCCGCATGGGGCACCACCTCGATGCCCACACGTTGCCGGAGCTGATCGGCAAGCGCTACAACAGCCGCGCGCTGCAGCTCCTCTGCGCGCTGATCATCTTCAGCTTCATGCCGCTCTACGCCATGGCCGTCATGATTGGCTGCGCGGAGTTCATCGCGCCGGTCTTCCACATTTCCTATGATGCGGCGCTCTACCTGTTCGCCGCCATCGTGGCCTGCTACGTGATCGCCGGCGGCATCAAAGGGGTGATGCTCACCGACGCGCTCCAGGGCGGGATCATGCTGGTGGGCATGGTCGTCCTCTTCTGGATCACCTACCACACGCTCGGCGGCTTTACCGCGGCGCACCAGGCGCTCACCGATATGGCGCCCCAGGTCCCCAAGGCGCTGGCCGCCCTCGGCCACCGCGGCTGGACGGCGATGCCGACCTTCGGGTGGGCCGCGCCGGGCACCGCCCCGGCGAGCGCCGCGACCTACAGCCTCTGGTGGTCCATGGTGTCGACCATCGTGATGGGCGTCGGCATCGGCGTGCTGGCGCAGCCCCAGCTCATCGTGCGCTTCATGACGGTGAAGTCCAAGCAGTCGCTCAACCGCGGCGTGGTCGCGGGCGGCGTCTTCATTTTCTTCATGACGGGCGTCGCGTTCGTGGTCGGCGCCCTCTCGAACGTGTATTTCGCCCAGCACGAGACCCTTGTCTGCCAAGTCGTTGACGAAAACGCCCTCCTCGACCCGGGCGCCAGCGGCACCGCCAACCTCGTGCCCGTCGCCGCCGACGCGGCGCCGGACATCAAGGCGCGGGCCAAGGCCTTCGTCGCCTACCGGTTGCCGGGCGAAAAGCCCGACGCCCCGCTCAACTACGTGCTGAGGACCCCCGCCCTCAAGCTCGTGCGCGGCGACAACGGCCAGCCGGACCGGCTCTCGCCGGGCCTCATCGCGATCGCCCGAACGGTCACGGCCGGCACGACGCTCAAGGGCAACAGCGACACGATCATCCCCCGCTACGTGAACAGCGCCATGCCCAAGTGGTTCGGCGTGCTCTTCCTGATGACCCTGCTCTCGGCAGCCATGAGCACCATGTCCAGCCAGTTCCACACGATGGGAACAGCGGCCGGGCGCGACATCTGCGAGCCGTTCGTCAAAGGCCATTCGGGGCGCACCGTGCTCATCACGCGCATCGGCATTGTTGTGGGCCTGATGGCCGCCATCGTGCTGGGCAAGCTGGTTCGCGGCAACATCATCGCGCTGGCCACGGCCATTTTCTTCGGCATCTGCGCGGCCGCCTTTCTGCCGACCTTCCTGTGCGGCCTCTTCTGGCGGCGCATGACCACGCCCGCCGCGGTGGCCTCCATTCTGACCGGCTTCCTCACCAGCGCGCTCTGGTCGGTCTGCATCAACGCCAAAACCGCGACGGGCCTCGGCATCTGCCAAGCGCTCTTCGGCAAGGCTTCGCTGCTCGGCCCCTCGTTCAGCCCCACCTGGAGCTCGGTCGATCCGATTCTGGTGGCGCTTCCGCTCTCGGCGCTCGCGGCCGTGCTCGTCAGCTTCGCCACGAAGCCGCCGTCCAAGGAGCACGTGGCCTACGTGTTCGGCGGCCCACATCCGAAGGCGTAAGCGCAAGGCGCCGACTATCGCACGCGGGGCGAAGGCGGCCCAAACCTCCGCCCCAGCACGTCCGAGCGCACCGGACGGCCGCACGGTTTTCATGCGGGCCGACCGCGGCCAGACGCACGGTGCAGCCCCTTTCTTTGCGCAACATCGGGCTTGCAGTTTCGCGGTCCAAATTCTAATATACACCCACTTTTTGCGCCTGTAGCTCAACTGGATAGAGTGTCGGCCTCCGAAGCCGAAGGTTGTGGGTTCGACCCCCGCCAGGCGCACCATTCTGGGTTCAACCGCGAATTCACGCGAATTAACACGAATCCCCTCCATACTCTGTTTAAGCTTCCGGCCTCGGGGAGGCCGCTGCTGTTGCTCGCTCCCATGGCGGGCTACACCAACGCGCCGATGCGGCGCATCTGCCACCGTCACGGCGCGGCGCTTTCTTACACCGAGATGACCAACGACCTGGGCCTGCTGCACGCTTCGGACAAGACGTGGCACCTGCTGGAGACCTTCGAGGACGAGGGCCCCGTGGTGGCGCACCTCTACGGCACGGAACCGGAGTCGCTGGCAGCGGCGGCCGCCAAGGTCGAGCAGACCGGTCGCTTCGTCGCCGTCGACCTCAACGCCGGCTGCCCCGTCCGCAAAATCACCGCCAACGGCGCGGGCGCGGCGCTGATCCGCGACCCGCAGCGCATCCACGACATTCTCGCCGCCATGCGCCGCGCGACCCGCCTGCCGCTCACCCTCAAGACGCGTCTCGGACCGCGCCAAGACCGCATCGCGATCTTCGACATCCTACGGGCCGCCGAAGACGCAGGCGCCGACGCCCTCGCCCTGCACGGGCGTTTCACGTCGCAGGGCCACGGCGGCGACGTCCACCTCTCGCTGATGGCCGAAGCCAAACAGCGCGCGCGCATTCCCGTGATTGGCAACGGCGGCGTCTGCTCGCCCTACGACGCGTGGCGCATGTTTCGCGAGACGGGCGTCGACGCCGTCATGATCGCGCGCGCCGCCATCGGCAACCCGTGGATCTTCGAGGACATCGCCGCCGCCCTTGCCACGGATGAACCCCCGCCCGTTTTCGACCGCACCCGCGGCCGGACGCGCCGCGATCTGGAGGTGATCCGCGCGGAGTTGGAGGCCCACATGGCGGCCGAGTTGGAGCTGTTGCAGCGCCTGCGCGAACGGTTCGATCTGCCGCGGCCGACCGGCGATCCCCAAGAGACGCTGGCCGCCACCTTCCGCTGCCACCTGTTCCGCTATCTGCACGGGCTTAAAGGCTCCTCATACGTCCGCGGACGCCTGCACGAGCTGCACACGCTGGACGACATCCGCGCCGCCGTCGCCAGCTGCCTCGAGCGGGAAGCCGCTTACCGCGCAAGCGCGCCCAGCGCAGCCCCCTCCCACGACGCACCCGAATAAACGCACGGATTCATCCGCCCGCGCTTTCGCGGGCATCGCAACACCCCAAGGTCATGACTTCCGAACCCATCACCGCCTTTACTGCGGAGCAGCTCGCCGAGCGCTATGCGCCGCTCGGCATGACGCTGCGCCTCGCCCGCCGCCTTCAGGCCTCGGCGCTGCGGCGCGGCGTCTGGCCGGAGGACGACACCACCCTGTCGGCGCGCTGGCTCTCCGAGGTTCGACGTCACCTGCACATTCCGGAGCTCGCGCTGCTCGACACCCGTGTCTCGCCGGGCGACGGATTCACAAAATACCTCTTCGGCAGTTCTGACGGCGCACGCTTTGAAACAGTCCTTATTCCCCTGCTCCATCGACAGGAAGATCCCAAGGCCATTCTCTGCGTCAGCTCGCAAGTCGGCTGCGCCATGGGCTGCGCCTTCTGCGCCACGGGGCGCATGGGCTTCGCGCGGAACCTCGAGACCTGGGAGATCGTGGCGCAGGTGGCGCAGATCCGCCGATCCGCACCCGTCCCGGTGCGCGGCGTCGTTTTCATGGGCATGGGCGAACCGCTGCTGAACTACGACGCCGTGGTGCAGGCGGGGCACATCTTTTCGGCGCCGTCAGGGCTCGCGATATCGGCCAAGGCCCTCACGCTCTCCACCGTCGGCATCGTGCCCGCCATCCGGCGGTTCACGCGCGAGGGACACGCCTTTAAACTCGTGGTCTCGCTCACCTCGGCGGACCCGGGCAAACGGCGCTCACTGATGCCCGTGGAGGACGCACACCCCTCTTCGGAGCTGCGGCAGGCGCTCGCGGAGTACCACGCGGCGACCGGCCGACGCGTCACCCTGGCGTGGACGCTCATCTCCGGCTTCAACACCGGCGATGCGGACGCCCGACAGCTAGCCGCGTGGGTCGGAGACCTGCCCGTGCAGCTCGACCTGATCGACGTGAACGACGCCACGGGGCGATTCGTTCCTCCGGATGACGCCGAGCGAAACGCCTTCCGAGACGCGCTGCGCGCGCACCTTGCCGCGCCCGTGGTGCGGCGGTACAGCGGCGGCCGCGACATCCACGCGGCCTGCGGCATGCTGGCCACCACGAATCTAAAGGGCGCATGACGGATTCCCGTTGGCTCCCACGCGTCGGCTCGTCCTGTCGAGCAAGGCTCCTCGTTACTCCGGGAAAACAACCGCGATTTTGATGAACCGCGTCGTGGCAGCGCAGGGTATTTCAAAGGCATACGTCCCCGCGTCGAGAGTGGCCGTTATCTCCGCCATCTCCACAAACGCATCCGTCAGCGCGTTCGCGCCCATCAGCACCAATCGGCCATTGAGGTGCGTCACGGCCTGCGAACCCTCCGCCCCCTTCGCGCGCACCGTATAGGAGCCGCGAACAACGCCTGCCTCCAGATGGAACTCCGTGATCACCACTTCGCCCGACACAAAGGTCTGGGGATTCTGATCCAGCAGCCAAGCGGCGTCGAAAACGCCGGGCGCAACCGTCGAGAAGTCCAAGGCCCCCACCCCGTGGCGCTGCAGCCAAGACGAATAAAACGCCGCATTTCCGTGCGAGCCCACCGGAACGGCGGGCGAAGCCCAAGCAATCTTGAACGTCACCGTCGCATCGCCGCTCGCAGATGTCAGCGCGTAGACCCCCGTCTGCGTGACATTCGAGACCGCATGCACGCCGATTGACGACGCGGCCACATACATCCGGCCCAGCGCGGGTTCGCCGCTGCGCGAGAGCGCATACCAGCCGACGGGGTCGAACACGCCGACCGAGCGCGAATCGCGACACCCGGTTGCGAAGTCGGACACGCGGCCCACTCCCGTGCCCGTCAGGATCAGGCCGCCCGAGAAGCGGAGACTCGCGGGGACCGAACAGTAGGTGCCGGGGCCAATGTCGCGCAGGGTTTCGCCGCCTCCGGTCGCCATCAGTACGGCCTGCTCGGCGACCTCGACAGATCCGCCCGCCGCTTCGATGCCGCCGCCCACGCCCGCCCCGAAAATTCCTCCCAGCGCCGTCACGACCGCATGTCCACGGATCGAGAGCGCGCCCCCCGACTCAAACACGGCGCCTCCGATTCCCGCCGCCAACACGCCGCCCTGCGCGGTCAGCGCGCCGTTCGTGCCCCCGCCCGACACGATGCTCAGCGCATTTGTCGAACTCCCGTCCGCCTGCACGCAAACGCCGGCCGCCAGCCGACCGCCCCACACCGCGTTTTCGCCGATCAGCGCGAGCGTGTTGCCGGGGTGCCCGTCGGCGGCGCTCACGGCCGCCCGGCCGTCTACGCTCCGGTTGTCGATGTTGAGGTCCTCGATGACCACCGTGGCGCCGTTGGAGACCGACAGCGTCAAATTCGTGAAAGCGACGGCGCGGTCGCCGACGAAGCGATAGGCCCACGAGCCGCCTCCGCCATCGCACACGACCCAGGCACCGCCGGCGTCGGTTTCGCAGGTGTCAACCCGATAGGTGCCCCCTCCCGTCAGCACGCCCGCCAGCGCGCCCCACTGCTTGACGGGCGCGGGCGTAACCGCGATCGTCCGCTTGATATAATTCGTAACCCCGTTCGCGGCGTTGTTGGCAAAATCGGACACCCGCTGGACGTAGACATCCGCCGTCCCCTGCGCGATCCCGACAACCGCAAACGACGCGCCCGCAACGTCCGTTCCCGCGATTGGCGATACATCGACAAGCACGGCGGACTGTCCAGGCGTCGTTCCGACTTGAAGGACATTGGTCTGCGGCGTCCATATCCAAACTTGGAACGGCGCCACACACGCGTTTGTGTCCGTCAGCACACGCCACGTGAGCGTGCGCGACGCAGCCACCCAACGCTCCGTTTGGGCATCGAAGGAAAGGGTTTTGAGCACGGGGCCGCCATGAGACAGGTCGGGGTCTGCAAGCGCATCCGGCGAGACCCCAAGGGAGGTAAACCGCCAAACGGCGTTGCTGGAGGTGGTTTGATTGTAGATTTCCCAGCCGTTCCATTGGAATAGGTAAGGACGGCGCTGAGTGGCCATTCCCGGCAGTCGAAGCGGTTCCGCCATGTCTCCCGGTCTGACGGTATAGCGGAAGATCGCATCGGTGCGCCACCCCGACTCCGTTTGAGTCTCGGTCAGTGTCTGGAGCGGAGCCCACGTCACCTCCCCGTTCACGACGACCCCCAGCAGCGGACCGTTCGTTGTGGTCGCATCCGAAACGCCCTTGCGCAACCCGAATCGTCCCGCCAGCCGCAGCGCGATGTCCACGGTCCCCCCCGACTTCAAAATCGTCTGGCGAGGGGCAGAAGACGACACGCCGACCAAGTCGGCAAAGGGCACAAGCGGCTCGGCCACAACAACGTCATCGAGGCACGCCCGCACCTCGCCGCCCGCAGCGCGCGTCACAAGCCGCACGGCATCGCACTCAAGGCCGGAGGGCACGTCATAAACGAACGTCTGGTAGAGCGTGTTGGTTATGTTTTCGAACCGCTTGACCTCAAACCACTGCGCGTCCGCCGCGCTCCATCCGTTGGTCGTGACTAAAACGCGAACCGTGGCAGACTCGCCCGCGTTGTACGCGCGGGCGGAAAAAGACAGATAGCCCAAACCATTCGC
>Ga0116170_10006271_pt1 | contig 10457 bp, 12 predicted proteins | sample AD_JPNHW1_MetaG_FD_89797 | JGI IMG/M metagenome (GOLD analysis project Ga0116170, IMG submission 89797) | Active sludge microbial communities of municipal wastewater-treating anaerobic digesters from Japan - AD_JPNHW1_MetaG | ecosystem: Engineered > Bioreactor > Anaerobic > Digestate | place...
CAAGTTCCGGCCTTTCGAGGTGGGGCATCTCTCTGAGGACTGCTTCGAGTACTCGCCCGAGAATCCGAAGTCCACGTCCGGCAGCGGCCTGCTCGGCACGGGCGCGCGGGGAGCGGCAGCTGGGCGATTGGGCGCTGATGAGGATGATGGGCGGTTCAAGGGGATCGCGAGGCCGAGCAATGTGATTGAGGCGAAGACGGAATCGACCCAGGGCTCGCACTCTGCGCCGTTCCCGAGGGCGCTGGTCGAGTTCTTCGTGAAGGCGTACTCGGATGCTGGGGACGTGGTGTTCGAACCATTCACCGGCAGCGGGACGACGCTTGCAGCGGCGCACGTACATGGGCGCATTGGCTACGGCATCGAAATCAGTCCGGCTTATTGCGATGTGATCCTGCGGCGGATGGCGGACCTGACGGGCTTGGAGCCACAACTCGCCGCCACGGGCGAGGCGCTTTCCGCCGTGGCCGCCTCGCGGGGGATTCTCGCTGCACAGCCAGAAAAGCCGAAGGCGCAGGTTAGTCGGCGGATTCAGCATAGCGGTCTCACGCCGCATGACGGTTGCCGGAAGTCCTCCTGACAATTGGTAGGAACCAGAACTTGAACATCGACCTTCACATCGAGCATTGGCCGGTTGAGCGGCTTATCCCTTACGCCCGGAATGCCCGCACGCACACCGACGAGCAGGTGGCGCAGATCGCCGCCTCGATCGCAGAATTCGGTTGGACGAACCCCGTCCTGGTCGGGCGTGACGGCGTCATTGTCGCGGGCCATGCGCGGTTGCTGGCCGCGCGAAAGCTCGGGATGACAGAGGCGCCCGTGATCGTGCTGGACCACCTGAGCGAGTCCCAGAGGCGGGCTCTGGTAATCGCCGACAACAGGCTTGCCCTCTCGGCCGGATGGGATGAGGGGATGCTGAGCATCGAGCTCGAGGCGCTGCAGGAGGACGACTACAATCTCGATCTGCTCGGCTTCACGGACGACGAGATCGAAGGATTTCTGTCAGGGCCGGAGTCCGTCGCCGCCGGCAACACCGACGAGAACGCGGTTCCGGCGACGCCCGAATCCGCGGTGACCGTGCCTGGCGACGTCTGGCTGTTGGGCGGACACCGGCTGCTGTGTGGAGACGCCACCATATTGACCGACGTGGAAAAGTTGCTGGCCGGAGGGCTGGCCGACATGGTCTTTTGCGATCCTCCGTACAACGTCAACTACGGCGCAACGATGAAGGACAAGCTGCGGGGCAAGTCCCACCGCAAGATCGCCAACGACAATCTGGGCGACAGCTTTGAGCAGTTCCTCCGCGACGCCTGCGCCAACATCCTCACTGTGACAAAGGGCGCAATCTACATCTGCATGTCGTCTTCGGAACTGCACACACTGCAGAAAGCGTTTCGTGAATCAGGAGGCCACTGGTCGACCTTCGTCATCTGGGCCAAGAACACCTTCACAATGGGCCGCGCCGACTACCAGCGGCAGTATGAGCCGATGCTCTACGGCTGGCGGGAAGGCTCGGATCACTACTGGTGCGGCGCCCGCGACCAGGGTGACGTCTGGTTTGTGAAGAAGCCCGCAGTGAACGATCTCCATCCGACGATGAAGCCGGTGGAACTGGTCGAACGCGCCATCCGGAACTCCAGCAAGAGTCGGGATACGGTGCTCGATCCCTTCGGCGGCTCTGGCACGACGCTGATCGCCTGCGAGCGCACGGGCCGGCAGGCGCGGCTCATTGAACTCGATCCGAAGTACTGCGATGTCATCGTGCGGCGATTCCGGGAGTTCAGTGGGAACGAAGCGACGTTCGAGAGCGATGGCCGGAGTTTCGACGATATCGCGGTTGAGCGCGAAACGATGGCGGTGCGAAGTGCGGCGTTGCCTTCGTGAGATCAGAAGCATCGAGGCAAAACTGCGGGCAGGCCACCCGGATGTCGAGGGGCTCGTGCTCGCGCTCTCGGACTGGTCCCAGGAACTGCGGATACTGCGTCGCGAACACGAAGCGTCCCAGGCAGATCTGATGCCGGGAACACCAGGGTGAAAGGGAAGAGGTAGCACTCATGCCGTTGGTTGAATGCATCGAATGCGGGGCGCCGGTCAGCCCCACGGCCCACACTTGTCCGCAGTGCCAGCGGGCGCCGGGTGGCGAGACCTGCATCCTATGTAAGGGAATCATCAAGATCGAGGATGCCTATAGGATCACGGACTGGGACCGGCTTGACAGCAGACCTACGGCAAAGCTGACTCGAGCCGACAAGTTTGCCCACAAGTCCTGTGTCCTTGCTCTCTTTCCGGATGCGGAGGCGCCTTGTGCAGATTGTGGCGGCCCGATCAACATCCGATCCTTCGGCCTTGCCTCCGGACCGGGGCTTCTCACTGCGGGCGATCCTGAACAGGCGCGATGGTATGGCTTCACTGATCGCGGATGGAAGCGTGAGGATCCGGCTGGACCAGCCGCCGCGCGTTCGTGCCCTCAGTGCGGAAGCACAACGGTCCTGAGTCGAGGCGACAGATTCAGCTCGAACTGCGGTCACTGTCATCTGCCGGTTCTGACGACGCACGCCGCCGCCGAGGACCCGAGAACGGGATTGTGGATCCACGACGGGTGCATCGACGGCAGGACCGTGGACGTTGACATGGAGGGAGAGCAGTCCGTGAAGAGACAAGAACTGGGGTCCGAGGCCCCAGTCCGAGTGAAGATCAGCAGGGTATTGCTGAGCCTGGCAACTCTTCTGGCTTGCCTCGCAGCCGGTTGCCTTATGGCGGTTCTGCTTCATAGCTAGCGACGCAGAGTTGCCTGGCAGAAGAACCGAGCAGAAATGGAAGAACGCGTCATTTCGTCAATTGTCCCGGTGATTGCGCTGGTGTCGGGGCTGATTGCCGCCTACGTCAGCATCCAGAGCCGTGCGCTGCTGGCTGAGGTGCGCAGAGAGATCGCAGAGATGGAGAACCGGCTGTTCGTAAGGATCAACGGGACATACGTGAGGGCCGGAGAATGCCGATTGCGGGAAGAAGTTCTGGAGACCAGGATCCGCATGCTGGTCGGCCAACCGGGGAAGAAAGAAACCGCCGGCTGACGAGGCCGGCGGTGATGGAGTGTGCGGGTGACTACCCGCAACCGTGTTGAGGACGGCCATCCGGGATCCAGCCGTACTGCAACCAGCCCGCCTCATCGGGGCCGATGAAGCCAAAGTAGCAGCCAGGGTAGGCATCCGAGAGCCACAAGTAGGCCGAATCGATGGCCTCATCTTCGAGCTGCCGGCGGCGCAGTTCCTGGAAGATGTCGGACTTGGTGCGGATGACCTTGTTCACGACGGTGCCGAGAGCGCCGGGGAAGCGGTCGATCCGGGATGGATGGATCCGGAAGGCGACTCCGGGTTGGGTGTACGCGTAGTTGCGGGCGTGGCGGACAGGGCGAGTCATGTCGGCGTGCCTCCTAGTTGATGCGGTAGGTCCTGAGGCCGTCTTCGCGCTTTGCGCTCTCGACGGTCAGGCCCATCTTCTTGGTGATGGCCCCGGAGATGAACCCGCGGACGCTGTGCGCCTGCCAGCCCGTGGCAGCCTGAATGTCCGGCAGTGTGGCGCCTTCGGGCCGCCGGAGCAGTCCGAGGACGATGGCCTTCTTGCTGCCCTCGCGGGCTGTGGGCTTCGCGTCCTTCGCGGTGGCCTCCTTGGTCGCCTTGGCCTTCTTCGGCGCGGCGGGGGCCGCGTGTTGCGCGGGCGCTGGCGTCAGTGCCTGGATGGCCTTCCAGATGCGGCCAACGGCTGTCTTGCGGTCGGTGAACTTCTTGACCGGCTTCAGGTCGTCGAAGGGAACCACGCCGGCGAATTCGTTCCAGACGTCGGCGAAGCGCGACATCGGCCAGTCGGCGGAGAGTTTGGCGAGTTCTCGCTCGCTGGTGAAGGCCACGTCGGTCGCGCCAACGCGGTGGTTGAGAGCATCTTCGTATTCGGCAAACGCCGTGATGGCGTTGTCGTTGTCGAGGGTGAATGTAGTCATTAGGATCGTCCTTTCTATCGGTTCATGCCGGCGAGTTTCCCGTCGGCGGTGATGTGCAAATCCTTGTAGTAGCCGCTGTGCAGCCTCACCCATCCGAAAGGTGTGGCCTGTTCGTAACGCGCGGCGATGCGGCTCAGCTTCAGGCGAAGCGTGCCGTTGTCGAACTCCTTCTGGAGGTGGCCCCAGCGGTCGCGCTTCCAGCCGTTCTGTGTGGCCCAGGTGATGAGTTCTTCGCGCGTCATGGTCAGTAATCCAGTCCCTTCGCGTCGACGGCGCTGCGGTCGCCCAGGGCGGCAAGCACGTAGGCGAGTTCCTGGCTGACGTGGCCGAGGTCGCCCGCGTAGCCCCAGTTGGTCGAGTCGAGGCGCTGCCTCATTTCGTGCTCGTCGAGCCGGATGTCGATGCGCTTCAGCAGGTCGCGGCATTCGGCGAGGCGCTCGGCGTAGCAGGTTGCGGCGGTTTGTTTGGCTTTGGTGTTCCTCATGGCGAACCCATTCATCACTCGCGTTCCGATTAGAAGCAAGGCGAATGATCGAAAGGCCGCGAAGAATCTTCAATGGCGCTGTTGAGCCTCCGCGCGTACGCCAAACACCGTGGCGTGAGCCTGGCCGCCGTGCAGAAAGCGATCCGCTCGGGGCGGATCGCGACGACCGAGGACGGCTCCATTGACTCCGATCGTGCGGACGCGGATTGGAGTGCCAAGACGCGGCCAGGTCAGAAACGGCGTTCGCCGGCTCCGACGCTTGTAGCGCCGGTGGTTCCGTTTGTGGAGCCCCAGCGAAGTGATCCGGGTGGTGTCGGAGGCCTCGATTACTTCCGGGCCCGTGCCATCCGCGAGAGCTACCTGGCGCGGCTGGCCAAGATCGAGTTCGAAGAGAAAACGGCGAAGCTGATCAGCCGTGACGAGGTGCAGGTGGCGGCGTTCACGAAAGCTCGTACGGTGCGCGACAGCCTGCTCAACATTCCGGACCGGCTGGCAGCGATGCTCGCCGCCGAGTCCGATGCGGACAAAGTACACCAGACGCTCACTGATGAGATTCGAAAGGCCCTTGATGAGCTTGCCGGCGCAAACGGCGACTGAGGTTTACGACGAGTCCTTCCGGGCGGGGCTTCGGCCGGACCCGCTGATGACGGTTTCGGAGTGGGCGGATCGGCACCGGAGACTCTCCGGCAAGGCCGCCAGTGAGCCGGGTCCATACCGCACAGAGCGCACGCCCTACATGCGGGAGATCATGGATTCGCTCTCCCCATACTGTCCCGTGGAGCGCGTCGTGTTCGCCAAAGGGGCGCAGGTCGGCGCGACCGAGGCAGCAAACAACTGGGTCGGCTATGTGATCCACAAGTCGCCCGGGCCCATGATGCTGGTCCAGCCGACGGTCGAGATGGCCAAGCGCAATTCGAAGCAGCGCATCGACCCGCTGATTGAGGAAAGCAGCGTGCTGCGCGAATTCGTGAAGAGCCCGCGCTCGCGCGACTCCGGCAACACCGTCCTGTCGAAGGAATTTCCCGGCGGCGTGCTGGTGATGACCGGCGCCAACTCCGCCGTGGGTCTGCGTTCGATGGCGGTGCGGTACCTGTTTTTAGATGAGATCGACGCTTACCCGGGCGATGTCGATGGCGAGGGCGATCCCATCAATCTGGCCTTCGCGCGGACGAGGACCTTCGCGAGGCGCAAGGTCTTCATGGTTTCGACACCTCTGATCACGGGATTGAGCCGGATCGAGGCGGCGTTCGCGGAAAGTGATCAGCGTCGTTTCTGGGTGCCGTGCCCGCATTGCGGTGGATTCCAGGTGCTGAAGTTCGAGCGGTTGCGCTGGCCCAAGGGCGAACCGCAGAAGGTGGCCTACATCTGCATCGCCTGTGAGCGGCAGATCTTCAACCACCACAAAGCCGGGATGCTTGCGGCGGGCGCGTGGCGGCCGGAGGCTCCTGGCGACGGGCGCACGCGCGGCTACCACCTGTCGAGCCTGTACAGCCCAGTGGGCTGGTATGGATGGGACCGTGCGGCAGACGACTGGGAGAAGGCGCAGAAAGACGTCGAGCGGCTGAAGTCGTTCGTGAACCTGGTCCTCGGAGAATCGTGGCAGGAGCGTGGCGATGCGCCGGACTGGCAGCCACTGTACGACCGCAGGGAGGACTATCCGATTGGCACGGTCCCCAAGGACGGGTTGTTCCTCACCGCCGGGGCCGACGTCCATCCGAACCGGATCGAAGTGGAAGTGATCGCATGGGGGCGCGCGAAGCAGTCCTGGTCGGTCGACTACCGTGTGCTGATGGGCGACACCGCCCGGCCTGAAGTGTGGCGGCAGCTTGACGCCGTGCTGGACGAGGAGTTCCCGCATGCGAACGGCCTGCGGTTGCCGATCCGGGTGCTCTGCATCGACTCCGGCTACAACCCGCGCATCACCTACGATTGGGTGCGCGGCCATCCGCAGGCATCCTGGGGTCCAGCGGGAGCGCGGGCAGCGCATCCGAAGACCGCTGTCGCGGTGAAGGGCACGGCCCGGACGGACAGGCTGATCCTGGGCGCATCACCGGTCGACGCGAGCAAGAGGCGCGGGACGCGGCTGTGGACACTGGGCACGCCGGTGGCGAAGTCCGAGTTGTACAGCCGACTGCGGTTGGTCCCGCCGACGGAAGAGAGCGGCGAGCCGTTTCCGGCAGGGTTTTGTCACTTCCCCCGCTACGAGGAAGAGTACTTCCGGCAGCTGACATCTGAGAGCTTCATCAAGGGCCACTGGGTGCTGGGCGCCAACACGCGGAATGAGGCTCTTGACGCCAGGGTGTATGCACGCGCGGCCGCATCGATCTACGGGATCGACCGCTTTGCGGAACGCCACTGGCGGGAACTCGAGGCCGCCGTGGCAAGACTAGAAGACACATCAGAGGTGACCGCGGACACGGCTTCGCCGACTGAGCCACTCCCGATTCGCCGTGTCGTAGTCCGCTCGAACTGGATTAGACGATAAATGGCTTACACCCAATCCCAACTCGAAGCGCTCGAGGCGGCGCTCGCCAGCGGCACACTCCGCGTCTCGTTTGAAGGCCGCAGTGTCGAGTACCGCAGTGTGGATGAGATCAAGAAGGCGCTCGCCGAGGTGAAGGCGGCACTGGCGGCCGCGGATCCCGCGACGCCGCGCACACGGATGATCCGGGTCTACACGGAGAAGGGTTTCTAAGCGATGGGCTATTGGCGCAATCTCATCCAGGCGGCGGTTCCAGCGCTGCGCGCCTCGGTTGGATTTGAAGCCGCGGCAAAGACGCGCCGGACCGAGGGCTGGAACCCATCGACGGACGGGATCAACGCACTGGTCAGCGGAGGTGGTGACGCGCTGCGGTCGCGCTCCCGCGACATGGTGCGCCGCAACGCCTGGGCATCGAATGCAATCGACAGCTTCGTCGCCAACTCGGTCGGCACCGGGATCAAGCCTCAGTCGAAGCACCCCGATGCCGCGGTGAAACGGAAACTGCAGCAGCTGTGGCTACGCTGGACCGACGAAGCCGATGCATCGGGTTTGACGGACTTCTACGGTTTGCAGGCTCTCGTGTGCCGGGCAACCGTCGAGGGCGGAGAGTGCATAGTCCGGCTGCGACCGCGCCGCCCGGAAGACCGGCTGAGTGTGCCGTTGCAACTGCAAATGATCGAGGCCGAGCATCTGCCGGCGTCGAGAAACGAGAACCTCTCGAACGGCAACGTCATCCGGGCCGGGATCGAGTTTGACAAGATCGGCCGCCGTGCGGCATATCACTTGTACCGCGAGCATCCCGGCGAGCAGCTCATGTTCGCGCGCGCGGGAGAGACGACGCGCGTGACCGCCGATGGCGTGCTCCACGTCTACAAGCCTCTGCGCCCGGGCCAGCACCGTGGGCAACCCTGGCTGACGCAGGTCCTGGTGAAGCTGCATGAACTGGACCAGTACGACGATGCCGAACTCGTCCGCAAGAAGCTGGCGGCGATGTTTGCCGCGTTCATCATTGAAAACAACCCGGACGACCCGGTGATCGGCTCGAAACATGGCGAGGCGGCCAAAGATGCCAGCGGGGTGCCGCTGGCCGGCCTCGAGCCCGGCTCGATGGTGAAGCTGCTGCCGGGCGAGGACGTGAAGTTTACCGAGCCGGGCGATGTGGGCGGGATGTACGCGGAGTTCATGAAGGTGCAGCTGCGGGCGATCGCGGCAGGCCTTGGAATCACGTATGAACAGTTGACCGGCGACCTCGAAAAGGTCAACTACTCGTCCATCCGCGCCGGGTTACTCGAGTTCCGGCGGCGTTGCGAGCAGTTCCAGCACCAGGTGATGGTGTTTCAGTTTTGCCGCCCGGTGTGGCGGGCATGGATTGAGGCGGCAGTGCTGGCCGGCGAGATCCCGGCACGCGACTACGCCCGCAACCGCCAGTTCTATCTGGATGTCGAGTGGCGGCCGCCGTCCTGGGACTGGGTTGATCCGCTCAAAGACATGAAGGCGGAAGCAACAGCGGTCCGCGCCGGTTTCAAGCCGCGCAGCGCCGTGATCAACGAAATGGGCTACGACGAGGAAGACGTCGACCGCCAGATCGCGGCCGATAACGCCCGTGCCGACGCGCTCGACCTTACGTTCGATACCGATCCCAGGAAGACGACCGCGAACGGCCAGCAATCGGTGTCGGGCGCGCAGTTGGTCCCGACATCTCAGCCGCCCACAGAGGAAAGCTCACTGATCCAATGACGACACTGCCCCATCTCGCCGCGCGCGTTTTTGACACGCCGCTCATGATTGACGCCAAGAAGCTCTCCGCCGTCCTGGCAGCGATTGCGCCACGTCTGAGCGTGGAGGCGCCTGTGGTCGACGCAGCCCTCATGGCCGAGCAGCGCAGCCGGAAGCCGTACGCTGTCACAGCTGCCGGGATTGCCGTGATCGAAGCCTCGGGCAGCCTGGTGAACCGTGCCTCGGGCATGGACGCGCAATCCGGACTGACCTCGTATGAGCAGTTGGGCAACGAGGTGCTGGACGCAGCCACTGACCCAAGCGTGAAAGGGATCCTGCTGCGCGTCGACAGCTTCGGCGGCGAGGCCAATGGGGCTTGGGACGCCGCGGACCTCATCGCACAGGCGGCCCGGCTGAAACCTGTCTGGTCCGCTGTCGACGATTGGGCGCTGAGCGCCGGCTACCTGCTTGCCTCGGCCGCCGATCGCATCTGGGTCACACGCACGGGCGGCGTCGGCTCGGTCGGCATCATTGCCATGCATCTGGACCAGAGCGGTTTCGATGCCTCGAGCGGTTTGAAGTACACCACCATCTTCGCTGGTGATCGCAAGAACGATCTCAACCCTCATGAGCCGCTGTCAGACGACGCCCAGGATGTGCTTTCCGGCGAGGTCCACCGGCTCTACGGAATGTTTGTCGGCGCGGTTGCCCAGCGGCGTGGGCTGAGCGCCCAGGCCGTACGCAACACCGAAGCGGGCATCTTCTATGGCGCCGATGCGGTCGCGCGCGGGCTCGCCGACCGCGTTGGCACCTTCCGTGAGGCACTGGCCGAGATGTCCGCACAACTTCAACCCACAACCGGAGGTATCCGAATGTCTGAAATCTTGCCGGCGGCCACCGCGCCGCCGGAACCTGCTCCCAACCTGGCCGCAATCGAAGCCGACGCCCGTGAAAAGGGCTACGCCGAGGCGGCCGAAATCGTCGAACTCTGCGGTCTTGCGGGAAATCCCGCGCTGGCGAGCGAATTCATTGCCCGCCGAGCCAGTGCCGCGGATGCCCGAAAGGAGTTGCTGGCGTTGAGAGCCAGTGAGGACAGCCAAACCGAGATCCGCTCGCATGTGCTGCCTCACGCCTCGACCGGCGCTCCGCAAAACCTCAACGAAAACCCTGTCGTCAAAGCCTGCGCCGCGTTCGGCGCGAAGGGAGATCGCTAACCGATGAGTGTTCTGACTGAAGGCATGCGCTTGGGCGACTGGCTCAAGTGGGAAGTAGACAACCAGTACAGCCGGGATGTCGTGACGATCCTGGCTGGTAGCGGCTCGGACCGCGTGCTCACCACCGGCATGGTGCTGGGCCGTGTGACCAAGGGTTCGGCGGTTGGCGCCGCTGTGGCCGGTAATGCCGGCAATGGCACCATCACGGCCGCTCCGGCGGTCGGCCAGGCGGCAAAGCCCGGCGTTTACCGCGTGGTCTGCATCGAGCCCGCCACCAATGGCGGCAAGTTCTCGGTCGAGGATCCAGACGGAATCCTGCTGGGTGTGGCCACCGTGGGTACGGAGTTCACGACGCAGCTGACCTTCACGATCGCTGATGGTACAGCCGACTTTGCATCTGGCGACGCATTCACCATTACGGTCGCGGCAGGCTCGGGCAAGGTTAAGCAGATCGACTTTTCGGCCACCGACGGCGTGGACGCTGTCTGTGGTCTGCTGACCGAGGCCGCAACGGCGCCGGATGGCTCGGACCGCTCGGCGGTGGCCGTGGTCCGCAATGCGATCGTCGCA
>Ga0116170_10006272_pt1 | contig 10456 bp, 7 predicted proteins | sample AD_JPNHW1_MetaG_FD_89797 | JGI IMG/M metagenome (GOLD analysis project Ga0116170, IMG submission 89797) | Active sludge microbial communities of municipal wastewater-treating anaerobic digesters from Japan - AD_JPNHW1_MetaG | ecosystem: Engineered > Bioreactor > Anaerobic > Digestate | place...
AAAAACATACTATGCCCGAAAGGCCGGAGTCGATCCGAAAGATGTAATAGTTGTTTCAGTCATGCCCTGTACTGCCAAAAAGTTTGAAGCACAACGCCCTGAAATGAACGGAAGTGGCTATCAGGATGTAGATTACGTGCTTACAACCAGAGAATTGGCAAGAATGATCAAGCAATCAGGGATTGATTTTAATGCGCTAAAAGACGATGTTATGGACTCGCCAATGGGCTCCGGATCGGGAGCTGCCGATATTTTTGCCAACACTGGCGGGGTTATGGAAGCCGCAATTCGCACAGCCTACGAAATAGTAACCGGACGTGAACTTCCAACTGAAAACCTTCATCTTCAGCCGGTAATCGGACTTGACGGAGTTAAAAAAGCCTCTTTGTTAATTGAAGGCTGTAAACCAGAATGGAGCTTTCTTGAAGGTGTGGAATTAAAAGTTGGTGTTGCACACGGACTTGGCAATGCCCGTAAAATCATCGAATCCATACGTGGCGGCGAAGAATTTCACTTCATTGAGGTAATGACCTGTCCGGGAGGTTGCATTGGCGGTGGCGGCCAACCACGATTCACGACCAACGAAATCAGGCTGAAACGTATTCAGGCCATTTACAAGGAAGACGAAGGAAAGCTGCTTCGAAAATCACATGCAAATCCTGAAGTTCAGCAGATTTACGAAGAATTTCTCGAAAAGCCATACAGCCATTTGGCACACCAGTTATTGCATACAAAATACAATTCAAGGCTAAATTAAAACAGAAGAGGCTGACCCAAATTGAGTCAGCCTCTTTGATATAGTCGAAAACTATTGATTACAACTGTGGACCTGAAGCGATCAATGCTTTTGCATCGTCGTTGTCGCAATATTGTTCGAAGTTCTTGATGTATTTAGCAGCAAGTGATTTTGCTTTTGTTTCCCATTCAGAAACGTTTGCATAAGTGTTACGTGGGTCAAGAATTTCAGTATCAACATTGTTCAATTTAGTTGGAGCAACCAAATTCAAGATTGGAATATGAACGGTTGGAGCATTTTCGATTGAACCATCGATGATAGCGTCGATGATGGCACGGGTGTTTTTCAAAGAGATACGTTTTCCGGTTCCGTTCCATCCAGTGTTTACCAGGTAAACTTTTGCATTGTGTTCTTTAGCTTTACCAATCAATGTTTTAGCATACATAGTTGGGTGCAAAGTCAAGAAAGCTTCACCGAAAGCTGGCGAGAACGATGGAACTGGTTCAGTGATACCACGTTCTGTTCCGGCTAATTTTGAGGTAAAGCCTGAAAGGAAGTGATACTGAGCTGATTTTTCGTCCAAGATAGAAACTGGAGGCAATACACCAAAAGCGTCAGCCGACAGGTAAATGATTTTCTTGGCGTGGCCAGCACGTGAAGGAGAAACAATCTTATTGATGTGGTAGATTGGATAAGAAACGCGGGTATTTTCAGTTTTAGAAGCGGCAGCTGTATAATCAGGAGTACCATCTTCTTTTACTGTTACGTTTTCCAACAAAGCATCGCGACGGATAGCTCTCCAGATGTCTGGTTCTTTATCTTTTTCCAAATCAATTACTTTGGCATAACAACCACCTTCGTAGTTGAATACTCCATGATCGTCCCATCCGTGTTCGTCGTCACCAATCAGGTAGCGTTTTGGGTCAGCCGAAAGAGTTGTTTTACCAGTTCCTGACAAACCGAAGAAGATAGCGACATCACCATCTTTACCTACGTTGGCAGAGCAGTGCATTGAAGCAATACCTTTCAATGGCAGATAATAGTTCATCAAAGCGAAAATACCTTTTTTCATTTCGCCACCATACCATGTTCCACCAATAACCTGCATTCTTTCAGTGAGGTTGAACAAAGTAAATACTTCAGAGTTCAAACCCTGTTCTTTCCAGTTAGGATTTGAAGTTTTTGAACCGTTCAAACATACGAAATCTGGTTCACCGTAGTTGGCCAATTCGTAGTGAGAAGGACGGATAAACATGTTTGTCACGAAATGTGCCTGCCATGCTACTTCCATCACAAAACGTACTTTCATGCGAGTGTCTTCGTTAGTCCCGCAGAAAGTATCAACTACATACAGTTTTTCAGCAGACGAAAGTTGTTTTGTCACAAGATTTTTACAATGAGCAAACACTTCAGGTGTAGTTGGACGATTGATATTTCCATCCCACCACAGGTGTTCGTCTGTAATTGAATCTTTTACAAAGAATTTATCTTTAGGTGAACGACCTGTAAATTTACCTGTATCAACTGATACAGCTCCCGAGGTTGTTAGCACACCTTTTTCGAAACCTTCATTTGAAGGGTCGATTTCTGCTTGAAAAAGTTCTTCGTAAGTTGGATTGTGAATGATTTCCGCATTCGTATTGATACCGTACTTCAATAAATCTGTGTTTTTCATGATAAGTGTTTATTAATTAATATTTTCAATAAAACGAAAAATTTATCGACACCAAAATTAGCTTTTTTTCAACCCCTCATCCGACGCTAAATATTAAATTAAAGTCAATTTGGCCGGACCATAATAACAGATGCCGATTAAAAACATAAAACACTGTGAATCAACAAACAAGACATGAAAAGACAAAAAAAAGAATGTTAAGAAATCATTAACTTCTTAACATTCTAATTTGATGAATTCCAGCAATGAACTACGACCTTGGATGGAACTGACTTAGCGTAGTTTTGAGATAATCTCTGTCGAGATGTGTATAAATTTCGGTGGTAAGAATTGACTCGTGTCCGAGCATTTCCTGAACCGCACGCAAATCGGCTCCACCGTTGATTAAATGCGTTGCAAATGAATGGCGGAATGTATGAGGGCTGATTTTCTTTTCAAACCCAGCTTTGGCTGCCAAGTTTTTAATAATCGTGAAAATCATTACCCTGCTCAACTTCTTCCCTCTTCTATTGAGGAAAAGAATATTCTCACTGTCTTTTGCTACTTTCAAAGTCTTTCTGTAAACCTCGAGGTATTTGTTTATTTCTTCGATAGCCTTTCCGCTAACCGGAACCAATCTTTCTTTATTCGATTTTCCTTCAACTTTAATAAATCCCTGATCGAAAGACAAATTGGATATTTTCAGGTTTACCAATTCAGAAACACGCAGACCGCAACTATACAAAGTTTCAAGCATTGCTTTGTTTCTCTGGCCTTCAGGTTTTGTAAGCTCAATCGCATCGATCATCTGATCGATCTCTTCGATTGTTAAAACATCTGGTAGTTTTCTTCCAATCTTTGGAGATTCAAGTAAAGTCGTAGGGTCACTGTTAACCTTGCCTTCCATAAGCAAAAACTTATAAAAAGACTTGATTCCGGAAATAGTCCTGGCCTGTGTTCTCGGAGAAACACCTTTTTCATTTATCCACTCCACAAATCGTTTCAAGTGATTCAATTTAATCTTCTCCGGGGCCAGTTTCTTCAGTTCTTCATCAGCGAACGACATCAATTTATTAATGTCATTGATGTACGCGGCAATAGAGTTTGCCGACAGACCTTTCTCCAATCTCAAGAAAGATTCAAATCCTTTTTTGCTATCTTCCCATTTCATAATTAAATACTTTAAATTAAAAATTCTATAACAATAATTGATAATTTTGATCGTGTAAATTCAAAAAAAATATACTGAAAATTTTATGTCCATCCACCCAGATTACATAATTTTCAATACGAATTTACAACGGTTAAGTTACTATTTTTTTATTATAATCTATAAAATCATGAAAATTTTGTTAATAAACGGCCCAAATTTAAATTTATTAGGGATTAGAGAGCAAAGTATATACGGAAATACGTCATTTGAAGCCTATTTTCAGAATCTGGAAAAGCAATTCTCGGATATCGAGTTCGAGTATTTTCAATCCAACGTAGAGGGCGAATTAATAAATAAAATTCACGAAAGAGGCTTTACATTTGATGGAATTGTCATTAACGCTGGCGCCTATACTCACACCTCTGTTGCCATTCGGGATGCCATCTCAGGAGTGAAAGCTCCTGTTGTTGAAGTACATATTTCGAATATTTTAACACGCGAAAATTTCAGACATGAGTCAATTATAGGTCCGGTATGCGTCGGAAGTATAATGGGCTTTGGGCTCGACTCATATAGACTTGGCATTGAAGCGCTTAAAAACTACATTAAATCTAAATGACCAATTAAGCCTGACGGATGTCAGTTTTAACCTGATTTTGAAAATTTCAATACTTTTGCCGCCTCCTAAAATTAATTTTTGAAAAGATGAAATACACAAAAATAGTAGCAACAATATCGGACAAACGTTGCGAAGTTGAATTTATTCGCCAGTTGTTTGACGCAGGGATGAATGTTGCCCGTTTGAATACTGCACATATTTCTCTGGAAAGTGCTTTAGTAATGATCAAAAATGTACGGGCTGTTTCTGATTCGATTGCTATACTGGTTGATACGAAAGGACCTGAAATCAGGACAAAAAATATAACAGAGCCGATTGATGTAAAAGAAGGCGATCTGATTAAAGTTAAAGGCGGTGAAGGTGAATCAACTAAAGAGTTATTCTACGTTAGTTACGAAAACTTTCATCTGGATATTCCGGTTGGAAATCAGGTTTTGATTGACGATGGCGATCTTGCGCTTGAAGTTGTCGAAAAAAACAACGACTACCTGGTTTGCAGGGTTTCAAACAGTGGCCAAATTAAAAATAAAAAGAGCATTAACACTCCCGGAATCAGTGTTAACTTGCCATCAATAAGCAGTAAAGACGTTGAATTTATCGAATTTGCGGCAAAAAATGATGTCGATTTCATTGCACACTCGTTTGTTAGAAATAAAGAAGATGTACTTGCTGTTCAGGAAATTTTAGACAAGTACGACAGCAAAATAAAAATCATCGCTAAAATTGAAAACCTGGACGGGGTAAACAATGTCGACGAGATTTTGAAATACGCATACGGTATTATGGTTGCCCGTGGTGATTTAGGAATTGAAATTCCGGCAGAAAGAATCCCTGGTATTCAACGCATTTTAGTAAGGAATGCCGTTCAACAAAAAAAGCCGGTAATTATCGCAACTCAGATGTTGCACTCCATGATTGATAACCCGCGCCCTACTCGTGCAGAGGTTAGCGATGTTGCCACCGCAATTTTTGACCGAACCGATGCAATAATGTTATCGGGTGAAACAGCATACGGAGCCTATCCGGTTGAGGCCGTAAAAGTTATGTCTAAAATTGCGTTAGAAGTAGAAGCCATTAAAGATCAGCGTAACGATTTGCCCGTTCCGCGACTCAATAACGAGACTTCGGCCTTTTTGGCTGAAGCAGCAGTTCTGGCATCAAAAGAACTTAACGTTACTGCAATTGTAACCGACACGCTGACAGGGAAAATTGCCCGATACATTGCGGCCTTCAGAAGCTCATTACCAGTTTATGCCAAATGCCACAACGGAAGAGTAAAACGCGAATTGGCTCTTTCCTACGGTGTGATTCCGAGCGAAATCGTTTCGAAGAAGAACAAACATAAACTGATTGAAACCGCTCTTCTTGATCTCGTAGATAAAAAAGCGATCACTGAAACCGACACAGTAATATATGTTGGGGGCAATTTTGGTGTTGGTGGCGGAACTTCGTTTATCGAAATCGCTTCGGTTGAACGAATGGCTCATGCAAAAATGAAAGGTTAAACTTATCTGATAATATAAAGCGAAAAGGCGGTTTCTCTCCCAGAAGCCGCCTTTTTTATTCACTGAAGATGAATTCTCTCTTCAAAATTTGTTACAAGATATATTTCTTTGCTAGTCCCTTCGCGATCATAACATCGTTAAGGCAATATAATCCATTAATAGTTCTGATATCTTTTAACCCTTCAACGACCGACGGATTCAGCGACACATAAACATTAGCAAGATAGCGACCATATTTTTCCCGCTGATCCTTGAACGTTTCGATAACTATCTCATCTTTTTCTTTCAGATTTTCCTTAACAAAGTTTGACGAAAGGTTACCTCTTTCCCATTCTTCCGAACCTTTCTTCACACCATAAACTTCAGGAGTGTCAATGCCATATAGCCTGATCCGCTCCCCATGAATCCACGAAGAGAGCCCCAAATCGATATCGATTTCCAGAGTATCTCCGTCAACCACTTTCCGAATAATTGCTTTGTACTGATACATGATAACTTGTTTTTGATTTACAAACAACAAGTTACAAAAAATGCCGCCCGAAAGCAGCATTTCCTATTTTTTTATTTTCTTGGTTTCACACCTTGTTGTTTCGACATTTCCTCCAGCTTCTGCTGAAACTTCGATTTCACAACGGGCTTCTTTTTATTAATCTGTATTTGCGCCCTGATCTTTTCTTCGTCGATCATAAACCGGAAAGCATACATCTGCCCAATGGTTATCACGTTCGCAAGGAAATAATAATAACTCAAACCAGAGGCGTATCCGTTCAGAATAAACAGGAACATAACCGGCATCAAATACATCATGGTCTTCATACCCGGCATAGCGTCGGTACTTTGCGTTTGCGAATTCATGTAAGTTGAGATGATTGTGGTTATGGTCATCAACAAACAGAATAAACTCACATGGTTACCGTACATTGGAATTGTAAACGGTAATGTCAGGATTGAGTCGTAGGTTGATAAATCGTGTGCCCAAAGGAAACTCTGCTGCCTCAGTTCGATAGACGTTGGGAAAAAGAAAAACATTGCAACCAATACCGGAAACTGAAATAACATTGGCAAACATCCGCCCAATGGGTTTACACCAGCCTTTTTGTACAAATTCATTGTTGCCTGCTGTTTCTCCATCGCTTTGTCGTTGCCGAACTTGGCATTGATTTCATCGATTTCAGGCTTCAAGGCTTTCATTTTTGCCTGAGAATGGTACGATTTGTAAGTAAATGGGAAAATTATCAGCTTAATAAATATAGTAAGCAACAAGATAATAATACCGAAATTACTGATGTACTGACGCAGAAAATTAAATGTTGGAATGATAATCCATTTATTTACCGGACGAACAATAGCATAACCTAAATTGATCTGACGCTCAAGCGAAAGCCCATACTGCTTCAAAGTTGAGTAATGGCTCGGACCGAAATAAAATTTGAGTTTTACATTTTCTAAATCTTTTCCTTCGTATGGTAACGAAACGTCGGCATGAAAATTTCCAACATAATTTGGATCTTCTTTCGTCAGTTCAGTTTTGATATCGGCTGAAGGTATTGGGCTATCAGCAATTAAAGTCGAAGCAAAGAATAACTGTTTGAAGCTAATCCACTGTGTTTTAGTACGCAAACTTTCAGAACCAGATTTTCCGGTTGAAAGTTTTTCAACATCGTCATCCTGAAACTTGTAATAAATTGTGGAATAGTTGTCTTCTCCGTATTTTGAAGGCCGCTCCTGACGAGGCATCGCAATCTCCCAATTGAAAGTTGGCGAATTTGAAGTAACAGTAATCAGATCCTGCATACTTTTAGTATTCACCTCAAATCCGATCAGATATGAGTTATAAGCCAGGGTATATCTATATTCAAGGTATTTTCCATCGGCTACATTGAGCTTCATTGAAAATAGTTTCGACTCACCTTTATTATTTTCTCTTCCTTCGTGGCCAATTTTTACCGCAGGACCGTTAATCACCTGACTTGCTGAAGAATCAGAAGGAACAAAATAAAACGATTCAGTTTCAATACTTCTGTTCTGAGAAAAGAAATTCAATCCAAATTTGCTGGTATTTCCTTCGAACAAGATAAGGGGTTTTCCCTGGTAAGTTTTATAACCTTTTAGTTCAACCGAATAAATTCGCCCTCCCTTGTTCGAGAAGGTCACCTTCATCAGGTTGTTTTCAACTGTGTAAAACTTCTCTTTTCCTACAGATACAGCAGCAAAAGCTCCAAACTTGTCTTTTCTGGCCTGATCTGCAGCCGACATAACACTATCGCCATGACTTGCTTTTGAAATGGAAGCTTGCGCCTCATCCAGTTTTTTCTCCGAAGCAATCTTCTTTTCCTGTTCAATGCGAACCTGTTCAATTGAGTCACGCTGATGTTTAGCTGCAGCTAACTGCTGTTCGGACGGCTTGTTAAAATAGCTAAATCCAATAAGTATCAAAAAAATTAGAACAACACCAATTATCGAATTTCTATCCATATAAAATTGTTAATTATTACCCAGCGCTGCCTTGATGAAAGCAACAAACAACGGGTGGGGTTTTAAAACTGTACTGCTATACTCGGGATGAAACTGCACTCCTACAAACCATTTGTGTGCAGGTATTTCTATTACTTCAACAAGATTAGTATCCGGATTTAAACCAACGGCAATCATTCCGGCTTTTTCAAAATCAGACAAATACTTGTCGTTGAACTCATACCGATGACGGTGACGCTCTTTAATCTCCTGCTTATTATACGCTCTGTAAATGTTAGTTTCCTTATCGGCAATAATGCATTTGTATGCACCAAGTCTCATGGTTCCGCCTTTTTCGGTAATCCCTTTTTGTTCTTCCATGAGATCGATAACGGGGTACTCGGTTTTATCGTTCATCTCTGTCGAATCAGCATTGGCGAATCCCAGAATATTGCGTGCAAATTCAATAACCGCGATTTGCATTCCGAGGCAAATTCCGAAGAAAGGAATGTTGTTTTCGCGAACATAACGGGTTGCAATAATTTTACCTTCTATACCGCGATGCCCAAACCCTGGAGCCACAATTATTCCTTTTAATCCTTCGAGCTTTTTGGCCACGTTTTCTTCAGTTATTTTTTCTGAATGAATAAGTCGCACTTTTACCTTGCACGAATTAACCGCCCCAGCATGGATAACTGCTTCAATGATAGATTTATATGCATCCTGAAGTTCGACGTATTTTCCAACAAGTCCAATTTCAATCTCAGCGCTTGGATTCTTTAGTTTTTTCAAGAAATCGTTCCAATCATCAAGTTGCGGTTCGTCTTTCAATGAAAGCCCCATTTTACGCAAAACAATTTCGTCCAGGCGCTCTTCACGCATTTTATTCGGAACATCGTAAATTGTCGGAACATCTATGGACTGAATAACCGCGTCTCTTTCAACATTGCAAAAAAGAGCAACTTTACGACGCAAGTCGGCACTCAATTCATGTTCTGTTCGCAAAACGAGCACATCGGGCTGAACCCCGTTTTCGAGCAGCGCTTTAACCGAATGCTGTGTTGGTTTGGTTTTCAGCTCTCCTGATGCAGCCAAATAAGGTACCAATGTAAGGTGAATTACCAGCGCATTTGATCCAAGTTCCCATTTTAACTGACGAACAGCTTCAATGTATGGCAACGACTCAATATCGCCCACGGTTCCACCGATTTCAGTAACGACAATGTCGTACTTTCCCTTCGATCCCAATACTTTAATTCTGCGCTTAATTTCGTCGGTAATGTGCGGAATAATCTGCACTGTTTTTCCGAGGTAATCGCCCCGTCTTTCTTTGTTTATTACCGATTGATAAATACGCCCTGTTGTTACATTGTTAGCCTGAGAAGTAGGAACATTCAGGAAACGCTCGTAGTGGCCCAAATCAAGATCAGTTTCGGCTCCATCGTCGGTTACAAAACATTCGCCGTGTTCATACGGATTTAACGTTCCCGGATCGACATTGATGTAGGGATCTAATTTCTGAATTGTAACTGAATAGCCTCTCGACTGTAACAATTTAGCCAACGAGGCGGCCAAAATTCCTTTCCCAAGCGAGGAAGTAACCCCTCCTGTAACGAAGATGTACCTGGTTGCTGACAAAACTTTTAGATTTTAATGTTTTTAAAGCGAGCAAAGTTAATTATTTAAACTTAGCTCAAAAAAATGTTATAAAATTTAATGAAGGATTAACAACAAAAAACCCGCCTTAAATCGGCGGGTTTTCTTATGATGACTATTCATCGTCTTCCATCGCATCCATAATCCTGATTTTTTCTTTCAGGAATTCAATCTTTTCCTTCGTGCTGGCTATTTTCTGATTGACATCATCAATCAAAGCCGAAGCATTTTTAGTGTTGGCAAAGAAACCAATATTGTTATCGAGCAAAGCCAGATCAGTTTCGAGTTGTTTAAGTTTCGTCATGTATTTCTCACGTTCGAAACGATTTTTGCTCATTCCTTTTCCTGATGATGAATTGTTGGCAACTTTATTTTTGAATTTCATCAGGTTGCGGCGTCTTTCGTCAACGCGCAAAGTATCAAAATGCTTGTTAATTACTTCTCTGAATTCATTCTGAATGGCATCTTTTTCCTTAAAAGGAACGTGGCCTATTTCAGTAAATCTTCTCTGGAAGTCTTTCAACTTATCCAGGTCGGCACTATCATCACCGGTTAGAGCAAATTCCTTCACTTCTTCCAGCAATTCCTTTTTCAATCTCAAGTTTTCCAATTGTTCTTTATCAATCGACGAGAAGTGTTTTGCTTTATTCTCAAAGAAATAATCGCAGGCAGCACGGAA
>Ga0116170_10006273_pt1 | contig 10455 bp, 10 predicted proteins | sample AD_JPNHW1_MetaG_FD_89797 | JGI IMG/M metagenome (GOLD analysis project Ga0116170, IMG submission 89797) | Active sludge microbial communities of municipal wastewater-treating anaerobic digesters from Japan - AD_JPNHW1_MetaG | ecosystem: Engineered > Bioreactor > Anaerobic > Digestate | place...
GCTACCTACGGTAGCGCGACCGACAAGCCCGTCCATCCATCGAGCGACCCCTGCCGCGCCCCGCCTGCTTGGTATTCAGGCGATGGGTGAAAATTGCGACCCAGTATGGCTGTAAAAACCAAGGGAACTGATAAGCAAGATAATATTCCGATAGTTTTTCAGGGATAAGATGTGAATATAACGTATCCCTGTCTCTCATTTCCCGTTTTTCGCATACACATTGTTGCGTGGGGAAAAGCTCTCTTTTTTCGTTTCCCCGTTTTTCTTCGCATGCACATTGTTGCTGTGGGGGCGAAAGGCGCCCTCGCAGGATGGACTGGATCGTCGGTCGCGCTACCGAAGGTAGCGGCGGACGACATTCCAGTACTCCCAGAGGGAGTTTTTCGCCCCTTACCCCTATCGCATGCCCCGAAGGATGCAGGGGCGAGCGGAAAGCCCCTGCCCATACCCGCAGGCATGGCCCTTCTACGCTCGCACCTACAGGTGCGAAATCCTTGCGCACACGCACCAGCAGGTGCGAAACTTAAGCCCCTATGGGCGTATTATGCAGATTCCAAAGGGATGAGAAACCCTTTTATCGAAATGCAATTTCAACATTTCACAATTTTTTGCCGGTACATCAACCCCGCCGGAAGCTCTGCGCCAAGCGCCCATAAATCGTAGGCGCGCGCATCCAGCGCATAAAGAGGATTGGCGGGGTTGCCGTCCGCGGCTTTCGCGATAACAGGAACAGAACTGTCGCGAAAGGCGGTCAGCAGTTCACGGCTCTCCTGTCGGAAACCCAGCAGTCGCGCATACTCCGGCAGAGGGTGAAGCGTCAGTAAATCGCTTGTAATGCCCAGCAGCGCGTGGGTTGCCAGCCGATTTAGTCGGGTGTAGGTATATCGTCGGGTTTTCAGGCGCGCAAGTAAATCGGTGCGGCTCACGGCAACGCGGGCCGCTTTCGTGATACGGTTTTCCAGCCCCTCGGTAGAGTCCGGCAGGATGCGGAGCGCGTCGGCATCCATGCTTCGCAGGCGGTATAGCAACAATGTATCCAGTGCATCCGGGCAATGACGGGGGATGCCGGTCAGCGGGTAGCCGCAGGCCTGTTCCGCAGCGGGAAAATCGTCCGACAGATATGCTTTCCGTACGGCGGTCGCGGAGGGAAACCCTTCGCGGGTAAATTCGCTGGCATGGTACCTGCCCACTCGCAGAACCGGTAAGGGAAGAATGCTGCTTTTCAGGCGCAGCAGCGCGCGGAGGTAGCATACGCCAAGGATGTTGTTGGGTTGCGCAAGCAAATGGGAAAGCGCCTCCGGCGGAGGAAAATCAATACCATGAACTGCTGTTAGCGAGGACGCGACAGCCACTGCCTGCGCCGCGGAGAAGGGAGAACCGTTGGCAAGCGAGGCGTGAAGCGTATCCGAAAAAACGCTGTCTGGCGTTTCCAGCACGGCAGCGGCAGCTTGCAATTGAGGTAGATTATCTGTTTCCAGACCGAAGGAGAGGTGCGTAACACAACCGAGCGCGTTGAGCAGGCTTACTCCGCCTAAGGCGAAGTTTTCCGCCTCACGGACAGCGAACGCGCAGGGCAGTTCCAGCACCGCGTCCGCGCCCGCGCGCAGAGCGGCTTCCGCGCGAAAGGCAGGGGCAAACAACGCGGGCATGCCGCGCTGGGTGAAACAACCGCTCATCACGCATATGATGTACGCATCGGGGAGTTGTTGGCGAATCAGCGTAAACTGCCGCGCGTGCCCGATGTGAAAGGGATCGTATTCGCAAATAACGCCAACAACGGGCCGCATGCTCCTCCTTTGCCGCGAAACGTAAAAACATTGTGTTTTTCGTGCACGGGCTTCCGTTTTTTCGCGATTCTATTCCAATCCGTCGGTAAAAGGTGTATACTAATTCGGTTGTATACACGGATACAAGCAATTGTATTCTATCACATTAGGGAGGAAACCGCCATGTCCGTCATCGACAAGATCAAAGCAAAAGCCAAACAGAACGTAAAGCACATCGTACTGGGCGAAGGCTCCGAGCCGCGCACGGTACAGGCTGCCCGGATCATTACGGATCAGGGAATCGCTAAAGTAACGCTGATTGGGGCGCCGGAGGAAATTGCAGCTGTTGCAGCAAAAACCGGCACCGACCTGACCGGTATCGATCAGATCAATCCAAAAACCAGCCCGAAGGCCGAAGACTACGCCAATTTGCTTTACGAACTGCGCAAGGCCAAAGGCATGACGCCCGAACAGGCGAAAGCCACCGTAACGGGCGACCCGCTGTATTTTGGGGCCGTAATGGTCAAAAGCGGCGATGCGGACGGCATGGTAGCGGGCGCGATCAACTCGACCGGCAACGTGTTGCGGCCTGCCCTGCAAATTATTAAGACGGCGCCAGGTATCAGCGTTGTAAGCGGCGCTTTTATTATGGAAGTGCCCGATAAGCACTACGGCGACAACGGCGTGCTGATCTTCGGCGACTGCGCCGTGATCCCCGACCCCACGGCGGACGAGCTGGCCGCGATCGCGATTTCGAGCGCACAGACCGGAAAACAGCTGACCGGTATGGACCCGAAAGTAGCGATGCTCTCCTTTTCCACCAAAGGCAGCGCCAAGCACGACAATGTGACTAAAGTGCAGCAGGCAACCGCCAAAGTGCACGAGCTGGCGCCGGATCTGGTATGCGACGGCGAGTTGCAGGCGGACGCGGCGCTGGTGGAAAGCGTTGGCGCGCTGAAAGCGCCGGGCAGCAACGTTGCGGGACACGCGAACGTGCTGATCTTCCCGGATTTGCAATCCGGCAATATCGGTTATAAACTGGTGCAGCGCTTTGCGGGCGCTACGGCCGTGGGCCCCATCGTACAGGGGCTTGCCAAACCGGTTAACGATTTGAGCCGCGGCTGCTCGGTAGACGACATTGTAAGCGTCGTGGCGATTACCGCCGTGAAAGCACAGGCATAAGGAGTTTGTACCGATGAAAATTCTGATTCTCAACGCGGGCTCTTCCTCCCTGAAATACCAACTGATCGACATGAACGGCGAAAAGCTGCTGGCCAAGGGGCTGGTGGAACGTATTGGCATCGAGGGCAGCCATATCTGCCAGAAGGTGGACGGCAAGGTTTTTGACGCCGTCGCCCCCATGAAAACGCATACCGACGGCATCCACTGGATGCTCAAGGCGCTGACCGACCCGGATAAGGGCGCGGTAAAAAGCATGGACGAGATCGGCGCGGTGGGCCATCGCGTGCTGCATGGCGGCGAGCGTTTTACCGCCAGCGTGAAGGTAAACGAAGAAGTGAAAAACGCGATCCGCGACAACATCCCGCTTGGACCGCTGCACAACCCCGCCAATCTGATGGGTATCGAGGCCTGCGAAAAGGTGATGCCGGGCACACCGAACGTAGCGGTATTCGATACCGCATTCCACCAGACGATGCCTAAAAAGTCCTACCTGTATGGCGTGCCGATGGAATACTACCGTAAGCTCCACATCCGTCGTTACGGCTTTCACGGCACCAGCCATCGCTATGTGAGCAAGCGCGTTTGCGAATTTCTGGGGCTGGACCGCGCGCACAGCCGTGTGATTACCTGCCACCTGGGCAACGGCTCCAGTCTGGCCGCGGTATTGAACGGCAAATGTCTGGATACCAGCATGGGGATCACCCCGCTGGAAGGCGTGCTGATGGGCACCCGTTCCGGCAACCTGGACCCCGCGGTGGTGCAGTACATCGCCAACAATGAGAAAATGACCGTGGACGAAGTGCTGAGCCTGCTGAATAAAAAAAGCGGCCTGCTGGGCGTAAGCGGTATCTCCAGCGACATGCGCGACATTGACGCAGCCGCCGACCGGGGCGAGGAGAACGCCGTGATCGCGCGCGACATGCTGGTGTGGGGTATCCGCAAATACATCGGCGCATACGCCGCGGAAATGAACGGCGCGGACGCGATTGTGTTCACGGCGGGCATCGGGGAAAACAACGCCAACCTCCGCGCCATGGTGATGAAGGACTTCGACTATCTGGGCGCGAAACTGGATTTGGAGAAGAACAACACCCGCGACGAGGCCGTGATCTCCACCGACGACAGCAAAGTAAAAATCTGCGTCATCCCCACTAACGAGGAGCTGGTGATCGCACGGGACACGCTGGCGATTGTTGAAGGCCGCCCGATTGTGGACTGAGAGACCGCAGACGGCCTGAAAATTCCATTTGACAAGCGCAATAATCAGGCATATAATAAGCGCTGTCACATTAGAGGAGGGCGCTATGGAGCTGGACGTTACGAAGGCTTTGTTCGCGCCGGGAACGGAGTTTCCGTTTACGGTGACCGAGACGGTACCGCCTCAGGATGTGGCCGGTGAAACGGTTACCTTCGACCCGGCTTTGTTTGAGGGCGTTTACAGCGCTCAGGACGGAGCCGTGCGGCTGGCCGGTGAGATGACCACCACAGCGCACGCGTTGTGCGCGCTGTGCATGGAACCTGCCGACATCCCTTTGACCATCCAGTTTGATGAGACGTTCCGCAAGGACGCCAACGAGCTGGAGGATGAGGCCTTCCGCTACGAGGGCAGCAAGGTGCCCCTGAACCAGCTGGCGCTTACGTTGATGATGCTTAACCTTCCCATGCGGTTCCTTTGCAGAAAGGATTGCACCGGAAGCAAGGCATATCAGGCGCTGATGCAAGAAAATTCCAAGGGCTCGTGCGAAGAGGAACCGCCGACACAGCGTCCTTTTGAAGCATTGCAGCGCTTGCTGACAGAGGATGAGGAGGTGTAGACCATGGCTCTTCCGAAAGGAAAAATATCCCGTGCCCGCGGCCGCAGCCGTCGCGCCAACTGGAAGTTGACCCTGCCCGGCATCGTCGAATGCCCGCAGTGCCACCAGAAGAAGCTCGCCCACCGCGTGTGCAAGCATTGCGGTTATTATGACGGCAAGCAGGTCATTGATATGACCGACGACAAGGACAAGAAAAAGAAAGAGAACGCGTAAGCGAACGCTTACCGTTCCCGATGCGTTGCCTGTTGACCGGGAGGAGTACGCTAAGCATCCCTGCCAGAGAGAATGGCTCGTTGGCTGAAAAGCTGTTCATAGGGAACGCTGCGGAAAGTCGCCCGCGAAGGCGCGGAATGAAGCGTAAAAGGGGTTTCTTTTACGTTAGTTTCGCCGGTTGCGCCCGATAAAGCGCTGCAAAGGCATCGGTGAAAACCGTTGCAAAGCAAGGTGGTACCACGGAGCTGCTCCGTCCTTCGGACGAGGCGGCTCTTTCTTTATTTTGCGGGGAGGAATCGGCATTGTCTGACTACTGGCAGGAAGTGTTGGCCCGGCTGAGCGTGCCGGGGCTGATCCTCGCGCTGTTGGGCGCGATTCTGTGCTACGGCGCGCCGAAAATCGCGCCGCGGATCTGGAAGCAGGGAGGCGATCGGGCGATTATGCCCATGAAGGTCGCGGGCCTTGCGCTAGCCATTCTGGGCGCGTTAATCCTGTTGGACGTGTTTCCCAATCTGTGAGAGAGGGCGATCATCAATGAGCGAATCCAAACCGGAATTTGAAATGGACAAGGTGTACGCACCGCAGGAAATAGAAGACAAACTGTACCGCATGTGGGAGGAATCCGGGGCGTTCCACGCGCACCGGGTGCCCGGCAAGAAACCCTATACCATCGTGATGCCGCCTCCCAACATTACGGGGCAACTGCATATGGGCCATGCGATGGATTGCATTTTGCAGGACGCGCCGATCCGTTATCATCGTATGAAAGGCGATCCTACCCTGTGGCTGCCCGGCACCGACCACGCTTCCATTGCCACGGAAGTGAAGATCGTGGAACAGATGAAAAAGGAAGGCCTCACCAAAGAACAGATCGGCCGCGAGGAGTTTTTACGCCGCGCATGGCAGTGGAAAAAACAATATGGCGACCGTATTAACATCCAACAGCGTAGGCTGGGCGCCAGCTGCGACTGGGAACGGGAACGCTTCACCATGGACGAGGGCTGTAACAGGGCCGTACGCGAAGTGTTTGTAAACCTTTACGAAAAAGGGTTGATTTATCGCGGAAGCCGTATTATCAACTGGTGCCCGGTGTGTAAAACCGCGCTTTCCGACGCGGAGGTGGAGTACGAGGAGCAGCAGAGCCATCTGTGGCACATTCGTTACCCCGGCGCGGACGGCGGCGAAGGCGTTACTGTAGCCACAACCCGCCCGGAAACCATGTTGGGCGATACGGCGGTAGCCGTGAACCCCAACGATGAGCGCTATACGAATTTGGTAGGGAAAATGGTGATCCTGCCGATCGTGAACAAGCCAATCCCGGTGGTTGCGGACGATTATGTGGATATGGCTTTTGGCACCGGCGCGGTGAAAATTACCCCGGCGCACGATCCCAACGACTTCGAAGTGGCCGTGCGTCATCACCTGCCCATGATCCGCGTAACCGCCGATGACGGCACCATGAACGAAAACGCGGGGCGTTTTCAAGGCATCCACGAATACGAGTGCCGCAAGATGATCGTGAAAGAGCTGGAGGAGCAGGGCTATCTCGTGAAGGTGGAACCCTACTCGCACAACGTAGGCACCTGCTACCGCTGCCATACCACCGTGGACCCCGTTACCAGCCTGCAGTGGTTTGTAAAAATGGAGCCGTTGGCCCGCCCCGCGATTGATGTGGTGCGCGACGGGGAAACCAGGTTTATCCCCGAACGGTTTACGAAAATCTATTATAACTGGATGGAGAACATCCGGGACTGGTGTATCAGCCGCCAGCTCTGGTGGGGGCACCGTATTCCGGCCTGGTACTGCGAGGATTGCGGCGAGACGATCGTGGCCCGGGAAGCGCCGGAAACCTGCCCCAAATGCGGCGGCAGGCATCTCCATCAGGATGAGGACGTGCTGGATACCTGGTTTTCTTCCGCACTCTGGCCGTTCAGCACTCTCGGCTGGCCGGAGCAAACCGAGGACCTGAAATATTTCTACCCGACCAATATGCTGGTAACGGGGTACGATATTATTTTCTTCTGGGTGGCGCGGATGATTTTCAGCGGGATTGAGCAGATGGGGCAAACGCCGTTTGATACCGTGATGCTCCACGGGCTGGTGCGCGACGCGCAGGGCCGCAAGATGAGCAAGAGCCTCGGCAACGGCGTAGATCCGCTGGATGTGATTGACGCGTACGGCGCCGACGCGCTGCGCTTTTCGCTGGCGATGGGCATCAGCCCCGGTAACGACACGCGCTATTCCACCGAAAAAGTGGAAGCGGCCCGCAACTTTGCCAACAAGGTGTGGAACGCCAGCCGCTTCGTACTGATGAACATGGGCACGCGCGAAACCATCGACCCGGACGCGCTGACCCTGCCCGACCAGTGGATTCTCTCCCGACTGCAAAAGGCGATCGCCGAGGTGAGCGCCCACATGGAGGACTGCGACTTCGGTCTTTCCGCTAATAAAATCTACGATTTTACCTGGAACGAGTTCTGCGACTGGTATATCGAGCTGGCGAAAAGCCGCCTGACCGGCGAGGACGAGGCCGCCAAGCGCAACGTGCGTGCGGTGCTGTATACGGTGTTGGAAAGCGTACTGAAACTGCTGCATCCGTTCATGCCTTTCCTCACGGAGGAAGTGTACCAGCACCTGCCGGACGCGCAGGGAATGCTGATCCTCGCGAAGTGGCCGGAAGTGAACGAGGGCTATCAGTTTGAGGCGGAAGAACGGCGCATGGAAGGCCTGATGGAAATCATCCGCGCCATCCGTAACCTGCGTGCCGAGATGAAGGTGGCCCCCGGCCGCCGCACGCACATCACCCTGCTGCCGGAAAGCGGCTGGGAGGATACCGTAGCAGTAGCGGAACCGTACCTGATGCGTCTTGCGGGCGCGAGTGCGGTAAGCGTTGGCCGTAAGGGGGAAGCGGACACGCAGAAAACGGTCAGCGCCGTGTGCGCCGCCGCGGAAATCCGTATTCCGCTGGGCGATCTGGTGGATATCGAGAAGGAAATCGCACGCCTTGCCAAGGAGCACGCGGGGCTGGAAAACGAAATTGCGCGCGCCGAAGCGCGCCTGAACAATCCCGGCTTTACCGGCAAGGCACCTGCTGCGCTGGTGGAGCAGGAGCATGCCAAGCTGGATACCAACCGCGCCATGCTTTCTTCGCTGGAAAAACGGATCGCCGAGCTGAAAGCGGACGCCTGACCAACCCTGAAAGGAGCGGCGGCCCCGGCAGGCGCGTATCGCGCGGGCGGGCGCACGCCAACGTATCATATGGCACAGCCCTTTTTGCATCGCCCCGTGCTGTTTGCTGAAGTGATGCAATGGATGCGCCCCCGGGAGGGCGGCGTGTACCTGGACGGTACGCTGGGCGGCGGTGGCCACAGCGAGGGGATTTTACGTGCGGCGGGCGGTAAAGCGACGTTGTACGGCATTGACCGCGACCCGGAAGCCATTGCAGCCGCGAGCTTGCGGTTACAGGAATACAAGGGTTTCCATCCCCTGCACGGCAACTTTCACGACGCAAAGGCGCTGCTGAAAGCGGCAGGCGCGTCACCGCTTACGGGTGCGTTGGTAGACCTGGGCGTGAGCAGCTATCAGCTGGATAACGCGGAGCGCGGCTTCAGTTACCACGAGGACGCGCCGCTGGATATGCGCATGGATACCTCGCAGGGGGAAACCGCCGCTGAATATCTGGCGCGGGTAAGCCCAGAGGAGTTTCGGCGGATTCTGACCGATTATGGCGAAGAAAAATGGGCGGCGCGCATCACGCAGATTTTTGCGGAAAAGCGCGCTCAGAAACCGATTGTAACCACGCTGGATCTGGTAGCCGTCGTGGACGCGGCCATCCCCAAAGCCGTCCGCCGCAAAGACGAAGGGCACCCTGCCCGGCGAACTTTTCAGGCGGTGCGTATCGCTGTGAATGACGAGCTGGCTCCGCTGGAGAAATCGATCTGTGATATGGTTGATCTGCTGGCCCCGGAAGGACGGCTGCTGGTGATTACCTTCCATTCATTGGAAGACCGGATTGTGAAAAACACCTTCCGACGGTTGCAAAATCCCTGTACCTGCCCGCCCAAAGCCCCTATCTGTACCTGCGGAAAAAAGTCGCTGGGTCGTGTGCTGGGCGGGGGGGCAATCCCACCGACGGCGGAGGAAACGGAGAGCAATCCCCGCGCGCGGAGCGCCAAGCTACGTGTGTTCGAGCGGGGCGACGATGCCGATCCAGCCCGGAAGCGCTGGTAAAAAGCAGCGTTCCGAAAGGAAATCAGCAAAGAAGCACAGAGAAAGCGGCGACTGGTTCGCCGCTTTTCTCATAGCCGATCCGGCTTGACAGCGGGATGGAAATCGCCTATGCTACCGATAATGAAGGAAAACGGGAGGCGCGAACGCGGATGCCGACGCTGTACGTGGTGGCTACCCCCATCGGGAATCTGGGTGATTTTTCTCCCCGGGCGGTGGAAACGCTGAAAAACGTGGCGCTGATTGCGGCGGAGGATACGCGGGTAACCCAAAAACTGCTGGCCGCATTTGACATCCATACGCCGCTGACCAGCTGCCATGAGCATAACGAGCGCTCCAAGGCCGAACAGATTGTGCAGCGGATGCTGGCGGAAGGGATCGACGTAGCGGTTACGACTGACGCCGGCACCCCGTGCATCAGTGATCCCGGCAGTCTGCTGGTGGCGGAAGCTGTGAAAAACAGCATCCCGGTGCTGGCGGTTGCCGGACCCACAGCCATGGCCGCGGCTCTGAGCGTGAGCGGGATGACCGTAGAGGAGTTTACGTTTTACGGCTTTCTGCCCCGTCAGAAGGGCGAACTGAAAACAAAACTGCAGGAGATGGCGGGTAAGTCCAAAATCGCGGTAGTGCACGAGTCGCCGCACCGTGTGACGGATCTTCTGGAGGCGGTTTGCGAAACGCTGCCGCATACTTGGGTGAGCGCCAGCTGCGACCTGACAAAAAAATTTGAAAGTACCATCCGTGGCGAGGCGGGTGAGGTGCTTGCGGCGCTGAAAGCCAACCCCAAGGCGGAAAAAGGCGAGTATTGCCTTGCGCTGGAATGGCATGACGTGCCGGAAACACCGAAGCCGGTTTGCGAACTTTCGCTGGAAGCGCAGCTGTTCGACGGGCTGACGAAGGGGCTCACCCTGCGCCAGAGCATGGATGCGCTGACTGTGTCGGGCGAACGGAAAAACGCGGTGTACGCCGCCGGGCTTCGCGTGAAAGCGATGCTGAAAGAGAACGAGTAAACCGAAGTTGCGTATAAGCGAATGAACCGGGGCTGCCATACACGTCCGGCAGTTAACGTTTCGGCGGGTTGTACCTTGCGGTAAATTTTACGTGAATAAACATAAAACAGCCCGATACGTAATGAACTGCACCCCCAGAGTTAGACAGTATGGTATACTGAAATAACTTTGGGGGTGATTTTGTGCCAACGGGGGTGCCAAACAAGAGGTATACGGCAGAGTTCAGGCAGCAGGTGATAGAAA
>Ga0116170_10006278_pt1 | contig 10451 bp, 12 predicted proteins | sample AD_JPNHW1_MetaG_FD_89797 | JGI IMG/M metagenome (GOLD analysis project Ga0116170, IMG submission 89797) | Active sludge microbial communities of municipal wastewater-treating anaerobic digesters from Japan - AD_JPNHW1_MetaG | ecosystem: Engineered > Bioreactor > Anaerobic > Digestate | place...
CAGGCTTCGTCGCCCTTGAGCAGCAGGATGACCGGCAGCAGCGCGGCGTCGATCGCGTCGAGCTTGCGCCGCACGATCCGGCTCGACAGTCCACCACGTGCCGCAGCGCGCGCAAAGAGCGACGGCGTGAGGCAGCCGCCCGCGAGCGGCAAGCCGGCCGACAGCGCTGCGCGTGTGCTCGGCCGGCCGTGCAGGCGCGTCAGCTCGATCAGGCAGTCGAGCAGCGGGTCGTGATGCAGCAGATCCTCGCGCAGATCCGCCGTGAAATCGCCCACGCCGGATGCGGTTGAAGACTGTGACGGTGTATCCGAGCCGTTTGCCGCCAATGAAGTTCCTCAGTTGAAGTCAGACAAATGAAAACAGTAGAGCTACACGCAAGGCGACAGTCTACGCGAAAGCCGTCAGGCCACGACCAGGTCTTCACCCTTATTTACGAAAGAGGCTTCAAGGCACCTGCCGGCAGCTAACCCTCCCGATCGAAACTTACCTGCCCGTACATCTCGGGATAGTGCGTCGCAATCCAGAAGTCGGCCTCCGATTCGGCGCGTTCCCAGGTCACCGCGCGCAGGGGTTCGCTCCGCAGCTGCCCGCCGTCATCCGGCCACTCGAGCATGTAGCTGCGAAAGCCGCCGCGCGCCTGTTGCCGGATGACGCGCGTCCAGCGCGGCGGCTCGCGGCGCAAGGTCGCCAGCAGGAAATCGAGGCGCAGGCGGTAGAGCGGCCCCTTGCCGCGATGCTGCACGATGTACTCGCCGTCCCTGATGACTTCGTCGACGGCTTGCCACTCGGCGCAGCCCTCGATGATCACGCCGGCGATCCGTCCCTCGTCGTCGCGCACGATCTCGGCGTCGACCTCGTGCGTCGCGTCCTTGTCGCATTCGACCAGGGCGTGCCAAGGCAGCCCGTTCCGCGTCGGCGGCGGGAACGGCAGCGGCCGCTTGCCTTCGCGGATGCGGGCGAAGAGCGCCGACTTGAGCACGTCCTCGAGTTCGATCAGGGGAAAGGCAGAACGCGGCTGCGAGGGGAAGCTGTGCGCGCCCATGTAGCCGACGTCCCACAGCGTCTTCAACCACTCCGCCGCGTCGAGCGCGACCTGCGCCAGCTGCTCGTCGAACTGGCGGACGCGATTGCACGTATCGGCAGCGGGCGCACCCGCGCCGGCGCCGGCCGCGAGCAAGTCCGCCTCGCGCATGCGCGCGCGCAGACATTCGTCGAACAAGCGCCTGACCCACTCGGCGTCGGCCGGCACCAGCGCGTCGATGCGTTCGGAAAAAGCCATCAGCTCTTCCGCGTCGAGCGGCTCGCCCGCCTCCACCTCCCGGCCCATCGTTTCATGCATGTTTTTATCTCCTTTTTTGACCGGCGGAGTTTAGCGTTTGCCGACCGCCGACGATAGCCGCTCTTGCTTTGAGCGACCGGAATTTCCGTTAAAATCCATGCCCTTGGTTCATTCTTCCTGTGGAGCCGAACTTGATTGGTAAAACGGTATTGATCACCGGCGCGGCAAAGCGGGTCGGATGCTCGATCGCGCGCGAACTGCACGCGGCCGGCGCCAATATCGTCGTGCACTACCGGCTCGCCGCCGAGGCGGCCGAAACGCTCGTCGGCGAGCTGAACGCGCTCCGCGCCGATTCCGCCGCCTGTTTTCAGACCGATCTGCTCGATCACACGGCGCTGCCTGGTCTCGTCGACTACGCATTGCACCGCTTCGCGCGGCTCGACGCGCTGGTCAACAACGCCTCGAGTTTCTTCCCGACGCCGCTCGCGGCGATCGACCAGGCGGCGTGGGACGACCTGATCGGCAGCAATCTCAAGGCGCCGCTCTTCCTGACCCAGGCCGCGGCACCGTATCTGAAGGCCGCACACGGTGCCGTCGTCAATATCACCGACATCCACGCCGAGCGCCCGCTCGCCGGATTTCCGCTGTATTGCGCGGCCAAGGCCGGCCTGCTCGGACTGACCCGCGCGCTGGCCATCGAGCTGGCACCGGAGGTGCGCGTCAACGCGGTCGCGCCCGGTCCGATCCTGTGGCCCGAGGACGCGAGCTTCGACCCGTCGGCGCGCGACCACATCATCGAGCACACGCTGCTCAAGCGCTCGGGAAGCCCGCAGGACATCGCGCGCACGGTGCACTTCCTGCTCAACGATGCGCCTTACGTGACGGGACAGGTGATCAACGTCGACGGCGGAAGGACGGCGCATCTCTAGTTTCGTTTCATCACGGTACAACCCGCAGTTCAATTCAATCCCTAGAGGTCCGGTGGAAAATTCAAAGAATCTTCAGCGCCTGAAAAAGCGCCTGGAAGGCGATGTCGGCAGAGCCATCGCTGATTACAACATGATCGAACACGGCGATACGCTGCTCGTCTGCATCTCGGGCGGCAAGGATTCCTATGCCATGCTCTCGCTGCTGATGGCGATGCAGCAGCGCGCGCCGGTCGATTTCCGCCTGATCGCGATGAATCTCGACCAGAAGCAGCCGGGCTTCCCGGCTGACGTCCTGCCCAACTATCTGGCCGGACTCGGCGTCGAATATCGCATCGTCGAGCAGGACACCTACTCGATCGTCAAGGAGAAGATCCCCGAGGGCAAAACCACCTGCTCGCTCTGCTCGCGCCTGCGCCGCGGTGTCATCTATCGCACGGCGAAGGAACTCGGCGCCAACAAGATTGCGCTCGGCCATCACCGCGACGACATTGTGCATACGCTCTTCCTCAACCTGCTCTTCGGCGGCAAACTCAAGGCCATGCCGCCGAAGTTGGTGACGGACGACGGCGCGCACGTCGTCATCCGCCCGCTGGCCTACTGCGGCGAGAACGACGTCGCGAAGTTCGCGCGCGGCATGGAATTCCCGATCATCCCGTGCAACCTGTGTGGTTCGCAGAAGAACCTGCAACGGCAGAAGGTCCGCGAAATGATGGCTGACTGGGATCAGCGCTATCCCGGGCGTACCGAATCGGTCTTCACCGCGCTGCAGAACATCGTCCCGTCGCACCTGGCCGACAACAACCTGTTCGACTTCAAGGGCCTGCGCGTCGGCAGCGCCCTGGACCAAATGGATGGTGGCGACATCGTGTTCGACGAACCTCAACTCGCCGACAAGGCTTCGTTGTCGCCGTTCGGCACATTCAATTTGATTAGCGCGTGAGGCGAAATCAAGGGCCGTTTGCTATGATTGGGCTAGGGCGATGGACTGCGCTGTAGCCACCATAACGCCGAGATGAGCAGCGAAGCTTCCGAACAATCGTCTGGCGGGACCGAAACCGCCTTTTCAGGAAACGGAATCATCATGGAAGTTGTGCCGCACCACGTATCCGTTTTGCTCGCCGATGTGTCCGGCAGCGCTCGCCTGCACGAGAAACTCGGCAAGGCCGAGGCATTGCGCGCCGTCGACCGCTGCATGAAGCGCATGGAGCGGACCGTCGAAGGCTTCAACGGCCGAATCGTCAAGATCGTCGGCGACGAGTTGATGGCGACTTTCCCGTATGCCGACGAAGCGCTCCAAGCCGCGGTCGATATGCAACAACGCATTGCCGATCTGCCGCCCGTGTCCGGCGTGAAGCTCGAAATCCGCGTCGGCTTCGCGCACGGCGAAGTCAGTGAAGAAGCCGGCGCGCTCGTTGGCGAGACCGTCAATGTCGCCGCTTCGCTCGCCGGAATGGCCAAGCCCGGACAGATACTGACGAGTCAGGCAAGCCTCGCGACGCTCTCGCCTCCCCTGCTCAAGCTGACCCGCGAACTCGCCACACCTCCCGCTGACGGAAAGCTCGCGGCGACGGCGATCAGCGAGGTAGTCGTGCACGAACTGCACGAATCGGCGACAAACCACGCGCCAACCCGGCGCAGCGAAGACGAACCGGGGGACAGCAAAGTCCGCATTCAGTACAAGGCGCAAGTGCTCGTGCTTGAACGGAACGCTTCCGCCATCAGCCTGGGGCGTGACCAGGATTGCGATGTGGTCATCCACGACCGGCGCGCCTCGCGCAAGCACGCGTCAATCGAATGGCGCAATGGCCATCCGTTTCTCATCGACCGGAGCACCAACGGCACGTTCGTCGCGCTCGGAAACAACCCGGAGGTCTTCCTCCGCCGGTCGGAAGTCGCGCTACGCGGCAAGGGAACCATCTGTTTAGCCGGCTCGGCCACCGCACCGGAAACGGACAGCAAGCGCGATTGCGCCCATTTCGAAGTCTTCGATTAGGCGAAAAAGCAAAAGCCGGTACAGGCGCTCAGCGCTTGTACCGGCTTTTTTCGTTCAGGCGCGATCAGGGTTTATCGGCTTTCTCTGTCTTTTCTGCCTTTGCCGCTTTATCGGCCTTCAGGCAACTGCTCATGAAGGTCTTGCGCTCATCACCCTTGAGCTGCTGCGTTTTCGCGTCGGCATTGCAAGCTTTCATTCGTTCACGCTGCGCCTGCTGCGCGGGCGTCGGCTCCTTCGTTTCTTTCTCGGCTGCCAGGGAATGGCCGGCAGCAAAGGTGAGAACAACAACGGCAATCAAAGTTTTCAGCATCAGAAACTCCTTGGCTTGGTTGGTGAAGCTTCCGAAATTATAAACAACAACTCTATATATTGTCATCAAGAACTGCTTGTTGTTGGCGATTTATGAATTCGCTCATGCTGTCGATACCACGCATCTGCAAAATGCAGTTGCGCACCGCCGCTTCGAGCAGAACAGCGAGATTGCGCCCCGCCGCGACATGCAGGACCACCTTGCGGATCGGGATACCGAGGATTTCCTGCGATTGGGAGTCAAGCGGCAGGCGCTGAAACTCTTCACCCGCGACCGTCTTGTGCAGGTGAACGATGAGCTTGAGCTTCATTTTTCGGCGCGCCGCCGTTTCACCGAAGACGGTTCGGATGTTCAACAGCCCAAGCCCGCGCACCTCCAGATAGTCGCGCAACATGCCCGGGCAGCGGCCTTCAATCGTCGTCGGCGCGATCCGCGCCAGCTCGACCACATCATCCGCGACAAGACCATGCCCGCGCGAGACGAGTTCGAGCGCGAGTTCGCTCTTGCCGACGCCGGAATCGCCGGTAATCAGGACGCCAAGACCGAAGACATCCATGAAAACGCCGTGCGCCGAAACCGTGTCGGCAAAGCGCCGGGCCAGATACAGGTGCAGCAGGTCGATGACCGCTGAACAGTCCTTCGGGCTGGTAAACAAAGGCGTCTGCATCACTTCGCAGATCTCGCGCCCACCGGGCAGCGGTTCAAGGCCGTCGGCGACGATCAGCGCCGGCGGTTTGGCGACCATCAGGTCGCTGAGCTGACGTAGCCAGCGCTCTTCGCCGACCTGCTCAAGCCAGCGTTGCTCGGCTTTGCCGATCACCTGAACACGATGGCTGTAAATCAGGTTGAGGTGCCCCACGACGTCCGGGCCGTAAATTTCCATGTCCCTGAGCTCAACCAGTCGCTCGACACCCACGGCCGCCACCCAGCTGAGTCTGAGCTTGTCGATGTGGTCTTCGTAAAGCTGGGTAATGCTCAGAGTACGTGTGGCAATCATGCTGACGCGACCTTTAGTTGGCGAAAATCCTGCGCACGGATTCGGGACTGTCGGCCTTGCAGAGTGCTTCCCGGCATTGGCTATCGGAGAAACGCTCGGCCAGTTCAGAGAGGATTTGCAGATGCTGCTCCGTTGCCAGTTCGGGAACGAGCAGCACGAATAGCAGATTGACCGGTATGCCATCGGGCGAGTCGAAGGCAACGGGCGTTGTCAGCCGCAAAAAAGCGCCGCTGGCTTCTTTCAGCCCTTTGATCCGGCCGTGCGGGATGGCGATTCCGCGCCCGAGTCCGGTCGAACCGAGCTTTTCACGGGCAAAAAGGCTGTCGAAAACGGTACTGCTGGCGATGCCCTGATTGTTTTCAAAGAGCAAGCCGGCTTGTTCGAAGACGCGCTTTTTACTACTCGCATCGAGGTCGAGCAGGATGTTTTCGGGCGGCAGGAGTTGATTGATCTGGCTCATACAGTATTGCTGGAGATGTTTTGAGCTGAAAGCTTGGAAAAAAAACAAAAGCCCAAATTAAAAAGGCGGATTCGACCTGCCGGTCGAATCCGCCGTGATTATGCTACTTATTCGGCTTCGGCGTGGTTCATTTTCTCGCCACGATGATGGTCCTGCAGTTTCTGTTTGTGCTTCTGAATCTGACGATCGAGCTTGTCGCCGAGGCCGTCGATGGCAGCATAAAGATCCTCGTCGATCGCTTCGACGAAAATGTCCTTGCCAGGCAGGTGCACGGTCACTTCGGCCTTCTGCTTGAGTTTCTCGACCGACAGGATCACGTTCACATCGATCACGTGGTCGAAGTGGCGCTTAACACGCTCAAGCTTGCTCGTCACGTAGTCATGGAGAGCCGGAGTAATCTCAAGATGGTGTCCACTGATCTGCAGGTTCATGGTTTGGCTCCTTTTCAAGGTGATAGCCGCTTGCGCGACTGTCGGTTCTCCCCTAGCCAGCTCGCTGGAGATGGATCGGGGTTGAGGGTAAGCGCATCGCCTTCATCTTCGCTTTGGTCGTTTCAGCAATGCAATCAAATGGATTTGCGCAGTTTGACCGGCGCGATATTCAGGGACTCCCGATACTTGGCAATGGTCCGCCGCGCGACAACGATCCCCTGTTGCCCGAGGAGTTCGGAAATCTGGCTGTCGGACAACGGCTTCTTCGAGTCCTCCACGCCGACGAGTTGCTTGATCAGCGCCCGGATCGCCGTCGCCGAACACGCTCCACCGGCCTCAGTCGCCACATGGCTACCGAAAAAGTACTTCAACTCAAAGATACCACGCGGCGTCGCCATGTACTTCTGCGTCGTTACACGCGACACCGTTGATTCGTGCAGGCCGAGCGTATCGGCGATCTCGCGCAGCACCAAGGGCCGCATCGCCACTTCGCCGTGGTCGAAGAACTGGCGCTGACGGTCGACGATGGACTGTGCCACGCGCAGGATCGTGTCAAAGCGCTGCTGCACGTTTTTGATCAGCCAGCGCGCTTCCTGCAGTTGCCCGGCCAAACCGGAACCACGATGACGTGAAAGGATTTGCGCGTACATGCTGTTGATGCGCAACCGCGGGAAGGCGTCGGAGTTGATATTCACCGTCCACTGCCCGCGAATCTTGCGCACGACAACGTCGGGCGTGATGTAGCGCGCGTCGAGCGCCGCATACTGTGAACCGGGTCGCGGATTCAGGCTGCGAATGAGGAACTGGGCATCGCGCAGCTGATCGTCATCGCAGTCAATCTGTTTCTTCAGCTTCGTGAAGTCACGACCAGCGAGCAGATCGAGATGGTTGCGCACGATCTTCAAGGCCAGTAGCTGCGTCAAGTCCTCCGGCAGAGCCAAGAGTTGCAATGCCAGGCATTCCTGCGCATTGCGCGCGCCAACCCCCGTCGGGTCGAAATGCTGCAAGCGACGCAAGGCGATCAGCAACTCGTCCGGCTCGATTTCGAGTTCGGCCGGGAGCGTTTCCGCCAGATCCTCCAGCGACTGGGTCAGGTAACCGTCGTCGTCGAGCGCGTCGATCAGACATTGGACCAGCGTGCTGTCCCGTTCGGGAATGTTCATCAGGCCCAACTGCCAGGTCAGATGTTCGCGCAGCGAGGTCGTCGCCGCCTGCACATCCTGGAAGTCGCTGTCGTCGTCGTCAAAATTGCCGGACGAAGTTGCGTACGTGCTTTCCTCGCCCAGCCAACTCTCCTCGTCGGCCGAGGCTGGTGATTCAGCCGGTTCCGAGTCGGTTTTCTCCGCTGCGGATTCTGTATCATTCGAGCCAGGCGCACTCGGGGGCGGTGCGTATTCCTCCTCCTGGCGCTCAAGCAGCGAATTTTCGAGGAGATATTTCTCCAGCTCCTGCTCGAGTTCAAGCGTCGACAGTTGCAGCAATCGTATCGACTGCTGCAACTGCGGTGTCAGCGCGAGATGCTGTGACAGCTTGAGCTGGAGGGATGGCTTCATTGTCGGTGCCTGATCAGCTGCCGGATTGAGGGAGGCTACCGCAGTTTCGTTGACCTCCGCCGGAACAGATCGCGTTTAGAGGCGGAAGTTCTCGCCCAGATATACCTTCCGGACATTTTCATTATAAATGATTTCATCCGGACGGCCAGCCGCGAGCACGCTTCCCTCGTTGAGGATGTAGGCATGATCGCAGATACCGAGGGTCTCGCGCACATTGTGATCGGTGATCAGGACGCCGATTCCGCGCTCCTTGAGGAAGCGGATGATCTTCTGGATATCGAGCACGGCGATCGGATCGACGCCGGCGAACGGCTCATCGAGCAGAATGAAACGCGGATCGGTAGACAAGGCGCGGGCAATCTCGACACGCCGGCGTTCACCGCCCGACAGCGACGCGGCGGAGCTGTTGCGAATGTGCCCGATGTGAAGTTCCTCGAGCAGTTCTTCTGCACGACTCTCCATGACCGCCGGAGTCAGGTTCTGCAATTCGAGAACGGCCTGGATGTTTTCGATGACCGTCAACTTGCGAAAGACCGACGCCTCCTGCGGCAGATAGGAAACGCCGAGCCTGGCGCGCCGGTGGATCGGCAAGTGCGTGATCTTCGTCTCGTCGATGAACACGTCGCCCCCATCACAGGCGACCAGGCCGACGACCATGTAGAAACAGGTCGTTTTCCCGGCGCCGTTCGGCCCGAGCAGACCGACCACTTCGCCGCTGCGTACCTCGAGCGAGACGTCCTGAACGACCGTTCTTTTCTTGTAGATCTTCTTCAGGTTGCGCGTGGTCAGCAGGCTCTGCGCACGTTGCGGATCATTGCCTTCAATGTGGAGGGACATCGTCAATCGTCTTCAAAATCGCCACGCAGCACGCGGCGGACAGTCTCCGCGGAAAATCCGCGGCTCATCAGGAAGCGGCTCTGGCGCGCCCGCTCGTGGGCATCGCCTGCGCACGGCTTTCCCGCAAACTTCTTTTCCCAGATCTGGCGCGCCCGGGTCAATTCATCTTCACCACCGGCTAACGCAGCGTCGACCAGCTCATCGGCAACGCCCTGCGTACGCAGTTCAAAGGCCAGCCTCGCGTCGCCAAAGCGGGCTCGTCGCGCGCCAACTCTGGCTTCGACATAGCGCGCATCCGATAGCAGACGCCTTGCCGTCAGATCGTTCAGCAGGATGTCGACTTCCTCGACCGACTCCGCGTACGGCGCCAGTTTGCGCGCCAACTCAGCGCGTGCATGCTCGCGCCGCACGAGCATGCGTATCGCCCGTTCGCGCAGGGAGACGCTCATCCTTGCTTCTTATTCGGTGGCGGCTGCGCCAACGGGTTTGGCCGACGGCACGTTCACGGCGGCACGGATCTTCGCCTCAATCTCCTCGGCGATCGCCGGGTTGGCCTTCAGGAACTCGCGCGCGTTGTCCTTGCCCTGACCGATTTTCTCGCCGTTGTAGGCGTACCAGGAGCCCGATTTTTCGACCAGCTTGTGCGCGACGCCGAGTTCGATGATCTCGCCTTCGCGCGACGTACCTTCACCGTAGAGGATGTCGAAGATCGCTTCGCGAAACGGCGGCGACACCTTGTTCTTGACGATCTTGACGCGCGTTTCGTTGCCGACCACTTCGTCGCCCTTCTTGATGCCACCGATGCGGCGAATGTCGAGGCGCACCGAGGCGTAGAACTTGAGCGCATTGCCGCCGGTCGTCGTTTCCGGGCTGCCGAACATGACGCCAATCTTCATGCGGATCTGGTTGATGAAGATGACCAGCGTGTTGGTGCGGTTGATGTTCCCCGTCAGCTTGCGCAGCGCCTGACTCATCAGGCGGGCGTGCAGACCGGGCAGCGAGTCACCCATCTCGCCTTCGATTTCGGCCTTCGGCACGAGTGCGGCGACCGAGTCGATGACGACGACGTCGACACTGCCGGAGCGCACCAGCATGTCGGCGATTTCGAGCGCTTGCTCGCCGGTGTCCGGCTGCGAGATCAAGAGGTCGTCGAGATTGACGCCAAGCTTTTGTGCGTACGTCGGATCAAGTGCGTGTTCGGCGTCGATGAAGGCCGCCGTGCCGCCCAGTTTCTGCATTTCGGCAATAACTTGCAGGGTCAGCGTGGTTTTACCCGACGATTCCGGTCCGTAGATTTCGACGACGCGGCCGCGCGGCAGACCGCCGATGCCGAGCGCGATGTCGAGGCCGAGCGAACCGGTCGAGACGACCTGGATGTCGTTGGCGATGCTGCCGTCGCCCATCTTCATGATCGAGCCCTTGCCAAACTGCTTCTCGATCTGCGCCAGCGCCGCGGCGAGTGCTTTTGCCTTGTTGTCGTCCATTTCTTGTCCTTTGTCCTGATCGGCGGAAATTATCTCATGTTCGACCGGCGTTGAAGCTGCGCCCGAACGTCACGGCCAATTACTGTGATTATATAAGGGGTATCCATTTAGCTCCAGTATGGAGAACTGCTGGATAAAACACCAGTATATTACCTGTGCTTGACGGCTTTCGGTAGAC
>Ga0116170_10006281_pt1 | contig 10449 bp, 7 predicted proteins | sample AD_JPNHW1_MetaG_FD_89797 | JGI IMG/M metagenome (GOLD analysis project Ga0116170, IMG submission 89797) | Active sludge microbial communities of municipal wastewater-treating anaerobic digesters from Japan - AD_JPNHW1_MetaG | ecosystem: Engineered > Bioreactor > Anaerobic > Digestate | place...
AAAGATCGTGGCGCCGAAGTACATGAAGACGTTGATGCCGGTGACCTGTTGAAGCACGGCGAGGACAATGCCCAGCGCAAGCGGCAGCCGCAGGCGGCGGGAGAACACCTCCGCCCACGAGCCGCGCTCGCCCGCCAGCGATTCGCGAATCGCGCTCACTTCACGGGCCGCAAACTCCGCACCGCCGACCCGCTCCAGCACAGCCCGAGAGACGTCATCGCGCCCAGCCTCCAGCAGCCAGCGCGGGCTCTCCGGGATGACCGCCAAGAGCGCGAGAAACGCGACGGACGGCAGCGCCCCGAGGCCAAACATCCAGCGCCAACCGCTGGCGACATTCCAGGCCTGGTCGCCGCAGCCCGCGATCAGGTAGTTCACAAACGACGTCGCCGCGATTCCGCCCACGATCGCGATCTGGTTCGTGGCCACCAGCCGTCCCCTCAGCCGCGCCGGCGCAATCTCCGCAATGTACATGGGCGTGGAGATCGATGCGACACCGATGCCAATCCCCCCCAGAATGCGGAACAGGATAAACGTCCGGACATCGTTCGGCAGCGCCGTGCCGATCGCGGAAACGAGAAACAGCGCGGCCGAGAGGACCAGCGCACGCTTGCGGCCGAACTTATCCGAGATCGGGCCGACCAGCAGCACCCCCGCCGCACACCCGATCAGCACACAGCCGGACGCCCAGCCCTTCATCATCTCATCGAGCCCGAACCGCAGCGTCAGCGACTCGATGGCCCCCGAAATGACCCCCGTGTCGTAGCCGAACAGGAGGCCGCCCAGCGTGGCCACCAAACAGATGGGCAGCAGATAGGACCAGTTGACTTGTGCGCGCTCCGCGTCCAAGGTGTCGTTCATAAAGAATCTCTCCGTCAGCCGTTCGCATCGCGGATCGCCCGGAACAGGGCGAGCATGTTCTCCGTTGGGGTCGTCGCCTGCACGTTGTGGACGGCGTTGAACACGAAACCGCCGCCTTCGCCGAAGATGTCGATGCGCTCGCGGCACTCGCGGTAAACTTCGTCCGGCGTTCCGAAGGGCAGCGTCTGCTGCGTGTTGGCGCCGCCGCCCCAGAACGTGATGTGCTTGCCGAACTCCCGTTTCAGCGTTTTTGCGTCCATGCCTTCCGCCGAGCACTGGACGGGGTTCAAAATATCGAAGCCGGCTTCGACAAAGTCGGGGATCAGCTCGGCGACGGCCCCACAGGAATGGATGAACGTTTTCCAGCCGGAGTGCGCGTGCACAAAATCGTTGATCCGCTTGTGGTACGGCTTGAACAGCTCGCGATAGGACTCTTTTGAAATGAACAGCCCGCGCTGCGTGCCGAAATCCGTGCCCGTGAGGTTCACCGCCTGCACGCGGTCGCCCAAGATTCCGATCAGCGTTTCCAAATTCTTCAGGCCGAGTTCGCACTGCCGCTCAAACACCGCGTGAACATACGCCTGGCGGATGGCGGTCGACACGTACCACTCTTCGATGTCGCGGATGCCTTTGGGATGTTTCATCCACGGCGCAGGCACCAGCGCAATGTCGCCGAACGCCGTCCCCGGCATCGTGAGCATCGCGCCAACCGCACCCCGCGCGTCCAGTTCGGCGGCTTTCCGCCGATACCACGCGAGATCGGTCTCGGAAAACAGGCCGAACTCTTCCAGATTGTCCGCGGGGTTGAGTCGCTCCTCGTCGATGGGCGGCTGACGGACAAGCGCGTCGAAAAAGTAGTAGCCGTTCGGCATGCGGCCGCTCGGCGGCGCGGACGTATCGCCTTCGGGGTAGATGAGAATGTCGCCTTTTTCATCGGCGACCGTGTTGAAATCCCGGGCAACCAGCACGGGGGTTCCGTCGAACAGCGTGAACGGTTTCCACCCGGTGTTTTCGAACCCGAACATCGTTTTGCGCGTCATCACGCCCACAACGTCGATGCCCAAAAGTCCGCGCAGCTCGTCGTCGATTTCGCCCAGCATCTGATACGGATCCACAATCTTGACGCGCCACGCGGCGTCGCCGGTCAGCGCCAGCCGCAGCCGGTGCACGGCGGCCGCATGCATGCCGGTGACCGCCGTGCTGCCGAAGTCAACGGGCACGCGGTCCGGCGACCGGTGATTCAGGGCTGCCACCATCCGCTCTCTGCTAGTCATCACGCTCCTCCGTTTCCGTCCAGGCTTTCTGCCGTGATCCAAGGCGCCGCGAACTGCGGTCAGGGCCTGCTTAATGGAACTGTTTGGATGCTTTCATTTTGGGGGTCCAATTCGATGAGGCCATCCCCTTGCGCGTTCGCCCACCCCCGCGTATGCACGACGACGCGCCGGCACGAAGGGTCCGCCAGCGGCGAAACGCGCAGGGTGGCCGACCGTCCGTCGCCGGCGACAATCAGGCTCGCCGTCACTTTTCCAAACGGCGTGGCAACGCCGTTCAGCCGCGTCGCCATATTCGGCTTGACCCACTCGGCAGGCAGCCCTTCGAACAGATGCAAGTCGGCGCCGCGGTCCAACGCGAGCAGATGCGTCGTCAGACGAATGAACTCCGCGCTGGCCCAGTTGTGCGGCATGTCCCCCACCTTCTTGAACGGCTCGCCGCGAAGCGATTGCTCTTCGCGCCAGACCAGCACCGGCGCGGCGTGGTTGGCAAACGCGTAGAGCGTGTCCGCGGCCTTTCTGCCGTTGCCCTGCCACAGCCACGCGTGCGCATAGAACGAGCCGAAATAGTTCCAGATGCCTTGCGGGTCCCACCCGGTTCCATAGACCATACCCTCCCGCTCCGTGGCAGCCAGCATCGCCAAGTTGCCCGCCACCAGCGGATCGTCGTGCGCAAAAAGCTGCCCGGGATAGACCGCCTGGCAGAACGTCCACTGTGCGCGCTGGGGCAGGTCGTTCGTGGCGGCGTCGCCCATGAGGTTCGCCAGATAGGCGTTTCCGGCGGCGTCTTTGCGCAAATCCCGCGCCGACGCCCGGCGAAACGCGCCCATGAAATCGTCGTATTCTTTCTGCCACACACCCGCCTCGTCCGCTTTGCCCAGCCAGCGGGCTGCGCTCACAAAGGCGCGCAATCCCACCAGGTTCCAAAGCGGATTGGTGTACTCGGCGTGAACGCCTCCTTGGCCCCCATCGGGAAATCCCGGCGGAACCAAACCGTCGTCCAGCGGCGTCGCATTGGCCCCTGTTTGCTTTCGCAGATCGCGGATGTGTTCGGCGATGCGCGTGAGTTTGGGCCAAACGGATTCAAGCCACGCGCGGTCCTGCGTGAGCTGCGCGTGGCGGTAGCAGGTCCAGAGCACAATCCCGTTCTCTTTCGAGAAATCGTCCATGACCTTGATGCCGCCGTCCTCTTTCTGATGCGTCAGCTCGTAGGCGACGCCCGCGCGCGCCTGATCGCCTGCGCCCAGAATGGCCGCCGACTCCAGCAGAAAAGCGCCGTCGACGATCCACAGCCCGCGGTAACAGGTCGGCCCCACCTGAAACACCGCCACGCCGTTCTTAATTTCCCGAGCCTGCCAGATGTTGCGAATCGACGAATCGAACAGGGCCTGAACGCCGGCGTCCGGCACCTCAACCTTGCCGTACGGCAGCGGCGCTCCGCTCCAATAACGCACCGCTTTTTCGCGCGCGGCTAACGCCTCGTCGACGGAGGACGGGGAGTTGACGATCACGCTTCCGCCGGCGTGGCACACGAAAAGAACCGACGTTTTTCCGGGAGCAAGGGTCAAAGCGCCCAGCGAGGCCTGGCCGTTGCTGATTGCGCCATCGGGCATCGCCGAGGACGCGAAGACCGTCTCGCCGCCCCCCAGCACCGCCGCACCGCCCTTGACTCGCGCGTCGAAGGCCGTGTCCAGCACCAAGCGGGGCTGAAGCGTGCGCGGCTCGGCCCCCTTGTTCGTGACGCGAACCAAGATCACATCGTTGCGGGACGGGCCGCTCCCTTGGCCCACGGCGAGATGCGTCACCGCCGCCGAATCAAGCCGCCCCGCCAAAAGTGCCCCGTCGTCGGTTTTCTCCCCGGGCGGGAAAAACCAGAGCCCGTTCAGGATCGTGTTCTTATCGCCCGCGCAATCGGCCGCGTCAACCGTGACCGCGATGCGCCCGTCGCCGTCCGTGTCCTTGGCGTCAAACCAAAACGCGGCAGCCTTGTTTTTCCCAATGTCGGCGACCGTGTCGACCGTTCTTGGTGCGGCCCCTTCGACCCGCAACACCTGCACGCGCTTGCCGGGCTCACCCCACCATCCCTCGCACAGCGCAAGCGCAATCCGTCCCTCCGTTGCGCGCACGTCATAGCGGAGGCTTCCGCCGTTGTGAACATCGATGTTCCGAAGCGACGCCGCAGCGGGAGCGGCCGGTTGCGCCCAGTTCGCCTGCGAACCTCCGCCGTCGGCCCGCACCAACAGCGGCGCCGGTTGTGACGTCTTCGGCAGATCCGTGACGGCAAAGGCCTCTTCAACCACTTCCAAGCCGGGCGCCTCGCGGAGCGTTCGCACAATCGGGATGCGCGGCGACAGCAACTCCTGCCTTTTCCAAACGGCGTCATCGGCCACAACAACCCCGATGCGTGCGCCGAACTCCCTGCCGCCTTCGTTGTAGTGGTACAGCAGGACGCCAGATTTGTCGACCAGCGTTTTCTGCGGATCGTCCGGCAGGCAAATGGATGTCTGCCACTCGGGCGGCGCAAAGCCGAAATCCACCTGCATCGCCGCAGGTGCAGAAAGCCACGCGCTTGCGCCCCAGATTCCAACGAGTATTTTCGACGTCATCCCCACCGCCTTGCCGCGCCGCTCCCCGACGCCTTCGGTCCGCATGCGCTCCCGCCGCCGGGGGTCCACATGTCCGATGTCACATTACGGAATTCACTATAGCGCTTTTGGCAAGAACTGAGAATATCTCAAAACAAAAATAATATATCCTTCGTCACAAAAGCGTTGAAACGGGCAAAAGCCCCTGATAAGGTGCGATTCATGAAAAAGCGCGAATATGCCTACGATGGCGCCAACATCGAGTGGGAGCAGCGCAGCGTGCGTTCGCCGCACGTCACCTTCGGCCAAGTCCGCTATCAGCCCGGCGGCTACTGCGGGCCCCGCATTCAGCGCGACTACCAGCTGGTGCTGCTGTATTCGGGTTCGTGCGCGGTCGATGTGGACGGATCGTCTCGCCCGCTGCGAGTGGGCGAGGTCCACCTCTTCAAGCCGGGGCACCGCGAGTACTTCCTGTTCGACGGGCACAGTCAGACCCATCACGTCTGGTGTGCGGCGCGGCCAACCGGACTGACAGCCCCGCAGCGGCGCGCACTCGACGCAACGCCCGACGGCGGGCACACGCCTTCCGAAAGCTTCAACCGGATGATCTCCGCCGCCTTTCTGCTGCCGGCGGGACAAAGCCCCGCCGCCCAGCGCTCGGTGGACGCGTTGGCCTGCGCGCTTTTCTGCGAGTTTCTGAGCATGGTGGACCGGGCCACCGGCCTGGTCAAAGACGACGCAAGCGTCACCCGCGCCCTGCGGTACATGGAAGACCATTTGAGCGAGACCGGCTGCCTCGCGGGCGCTCAGCGCACAGCGGGATGTTCCGTGAACGCCCTGATTTACAAATTCGCCGCAGCCGTCGGCGCGACGCCGGCGCGGCACCTGTGGCGACTGCGCACGGAGAAAGGGCTGGAGCTGCTGGCCGACACGGGCCTGTCGATTGCGGATATCGCCGACCAATGCGGCTTCAGGAATCCCTTTCATTTCTCGCGCTGTGTGCGGCGACTACAGGGCGTGTCGCCGCGCGAAGTCCGCCGCCGCGCCTGGGCCTGATGTGTTTCACGTCCGGCGTTCGGCGTTTTTAAAATTGCGCGCTTCTAACGGATCATACCGCGCTGCTCGGGCGTTCCCCGCCGCAGAGCAGGTAGCGCGGACTCTCCGAGCACGCATCACGCCCTCATCCGCGCCCGACATAGGCCACCTTATTTTTATTATAAGAACACGATCAAAAGACAACTTATTGCCATAAAATACAGATTCTGCTTGATTAAATTGTCATTATTTGTGATGTTTGCATTGTCTTATGGAAGGGTTGCAACAAAAGCCAAACTTTGGACAGAATGCGTTCGACCAGAGATAAGCAATGATTGTCGCTGACGCGCCAAACGCCGGATTCATCGCGTTCGACAGAGGAGAGAGCAATGGAACCGACAACCATGACATCGCCATCACTTCCGCCACAAATCAAAGAACCCAGAAAATATGAGCTAAAAAAACTGGCGGTCTATCAACGTTTGTTAATGTTTGCCCTATTATCGGGGTTCATTCCATTGCTGATCGGGATTGTGATCCATCCCCTCGGATTTCTGCTTCTATTTGCGGCGCTCGGCTTCCAAATATACGCACTCGGCGGATTGGCAAAGCAGATTGGTTGGAGCCCTTGGCTCGTGGTTCTCGGCTTGTTTGTCCCGGCCCTGAACTTAATTATCATGCTGGTAGGTTCAGACACAGCGACCAAACAACTCAAGAAGGCTGGCGTTAAAGTAGGCTTCTTAGGCGTTTCGTCAAAGCAACTGCGTGAAGCAGAGGCAAAGGGAATTATCTGAGTCGAACAACACACGGAAGCTATTCGTCGCTAACGCACCCCAATCCTAGCGTGACCGTTCTCCGGAAAAGCATCACTCACCATATCACTTAGAGGACGTTTTTCTTATGTTGCACTTCTACGGTCAGACGAAGAAGGCGACACAACGGAGGTGGCGTTTGCTTTGAACGCGCGCGAGGGGATTGTCTGTGACTCGAAGCTGCGTCGGAAAAATTTCTTTTACTATTCGCTAATACCGTATGTCCATGCATATCGACTTGAAAGATAAACACAGCTCAAACGGTGAGGTATGGCCTACACGACGAGTCACCGGCCGCCACCATTTGCACAATGTTCCATTCTTTAGAATGTCAGGGGGGGGGCGGGTCGCGGGGTCTGCTCACGCCGCCTCCCGCTTCCCCGCCCCCCTTTTCAACAATCCGAAAAACGAGTCAACGGGACCCAACGTTCACTTGAACCTTGACGATAATCTTCTCCCGGTGCTATCGGAACAAAGAGACAAAGGGCGCATCCTGTTTCCTTGACCGTCCGGCGAACAGCGGCGCGCCCAGCGGTCGCGCCCTACCGCGAGCCGGGTCCGGAACGACAACCCTCGTAGGTAGCGGCGGACCGCCGGGCCGCCCTAGCGCGCAGCTACCATCAGTCTCAAGCGGTCTTAAGGCTTGTCAATGAAACGGATGCGCCCAGAGACAAACGGATTTGCTATGGAATGGGTGATTCGATAATATTGCGAGCAGAGTGAGGCCGATCAGACGCAACGTGGGGACGCAAAAAGAGGTCGCAGTGACGAATAATCAGCGGGAGACGCGAATGAAAAGACGGGACTTTATTTTGAAGGCGTCCGCGGTCGCGGGAGTCGCCGCCGCATATGCGGCTCCGCGGGCAAATGCGCAGGCGCCGGCGGGCCCGGAAACCGCCGCGCCGAAGACGACGCCCCCGGACCGGCCGCCCGAACCGAATCTTGGTCCGCAAAAGCGTGCGTCAACCGTATACGCAAGCCAGGCCGGCGCGCGTCTCGACAGCAGCGTCCTCTCCGGCGGGGGGACCGACGACACGACCGCCATCCAAGCGATTTTGGATCAGGCGCCCAAGCTCGGGAACCTGCACTTGATTGTCGACGGGGCGGCGTTGGTGCGCGGTCTGGACGTCTACGCCAACACCACCATCGAATGCCCAAACCCCAGTTGCGGCTTTTTTCTGGCCGACCAAGCGAACCGGGCCATCCTGCGCAATGCGCATCCCTCGAAAGCGGAAATCATCGATCGGAATATTTCCGTGCTGGGCGGCACCTACAACAACAATCGCGCCAAACAGCTCCACCACCGAGAAGACAAATCCCCGGTCACGGCCATCGAGTTTTTCGGCATCGAGCAGTTGCTGCTCCGAGACGTTGTCATTCGCGATCAGCGCACGTATTGCACCTTCGTCTCGAACTGGCGCCACGTCCAAATGGAGCACATCGACATCCAGCTCTCAGACCGAGAGCACGCCGAAAACACCGACGGCCTGCATTTCTGCGGGCCGGGCCAGTTTCTCTGCCTGCGCGACATTCAGGGCTGCACCTACGACGATTTCATCGCCCTGAACGCGGACGACGGGCACTCCGTTTACGACGACAAGGGCAATTTGTACAACAACGGCGAACAAGGCCCCTATGTCTCCTTCGGCCCGATAACCGACGTTCTTATCGACGGCGTCGTTCTCGACGGCGCGGCCCAAGGCATCCGTTTCCTCTCGCGAAAGTCGCGCATCGACCGCGTTGTCGTGAGAAACATGGTCGGCTCCTATCGCAGCTTCGGCTGTTTCATGGACCCCTTCTGGGAAAAGGGCGGCAACTACGGAAACATCGTCTTCGACACCATCGACCTGCGCAGCATGGAGCCCAACTACACCTACTTGCCGCCCTTCCTTTTCGCACTCGGCGGCAGCCATGAGCGGTTCACGGTCCGAAACCTGCAAAACCTCCAGCCGCACGACAACCGCAAACTCATTTGGGTTGAGAAGGACGCCAAAATCAAGTCCCTCTCCGTCGACGGACTCGACATTGAAGCCGACAAGAAACTCGACGACCCCGCCTATCTGCTCGTGGAAGGGGAGGTCGATCTGCTGACCCTTCGCAATGCCAACCTTGCCCACAACGGCGCGGAGGAGCCCAACGGCTGTCTTCTCGCGGTCGGCGGGAAGGAGCCGCGAGGCCACATCAAGCACCTGCAGATACAGAACATTACGGCGCGGCACGTCAAAGACATTGTGCGCCAACAAAGGGGCGACATCGACCGCTTTGACACCGTCAACGTGGTGGCCTACTAGCGGCCGCGCAGTCACGCGATCGGGTGGAACAGGTTGAAGAAGTTCTCGACGAACTGTTTCGATTGGGGGCGACGACGCCACTCCGAATAGACGACCTCGCGGGCGTGAGACAAATCGTCCAGAATCGTGTATTTGAGCTTCGAGGCGAACGCGTCACTGAACACGACCAGATTCGTTTCGTAGTTCAGGATCAGGCTGCGGGGATCAAAGTTTGCGCTGCCAATGATGGCCACGGCGTCGTCGATCACGGCGGCCTTCGAGTGCATGAACGGCGGCTCGCGCTCGTAAATATGCACGCCCGACGTCAGCAGCGGCGTGTACAGCGCGTGCGAGGCGCAGCGCAGGGTGGGATGGTTGTTCACCGAGGGCACCAGCACCTTGACGTCCACGCCCCGATACGCCGCGTGACGCAGCGCGAGAATCAGCGCCTCCGGGGGAACGAAATACGGCGTGACGATGAGGATCTGCTTCTGGGCGAGGTTGATGGCGGCGTAGAACGCGTTCAGCGCAACCCCCGCCTCGTCGCGAGTCGGACCGCTGTTCTGTAGGCGCGCAGCAAAATCACCTGCGCGCCGGGGCGCAGGGAAATACGCTTGGGTGAGCAGCTTCTCGGCAGGCACATCGGTCATGTAATACCAGTCGCGCAAAAACGTGTACTGGAGTTCCAGCACGGCGGGCCCGCGCAGCTTAAAGTGGTAGTCCAGAACCCCCGGCTTGTTGCGGTGCGGCAGATAGACGTCGTGGAAATTGACGCCGCCGGTAAAGGCCAACACGCCGTCGATCACCAAAATTTTCCGGTGATCGCGCAGGTTGAGCTGAAACTTGCGCTTGAGCACGTTGGCCTGCGAGAACCCGATGAGCGTCAGGTTGGGCTCGCGGCGGCGGCGCCAGAAGAACAGGCGCAGGTTGGCGCCGGCCGAACCGTAGGCGTCGTACAGCACCTTGACCTGAACTCCGGCGCGCGCGCGTTCGACCAACAGCCGCATCAGGCGCTTGCCGACGGCGTCGTCGTTGAAAATGTAGGTCGCGAGGTGGATGTGGTGCCGCGCGCCGCGGATGGCCGCGAACATCTCCTCAAGCGCGAGTTCGGCGTCGTCGAAAATCTGGATGTCGTTGCCCCCCAGCAGCGGGTGGTTGGAAGCCAGATGGTCGAGGATCCGATTGAGCTGTACGGAAAGAAACGACTCCGGCGTCACCTTGAGCGCGTTCCGCTGCGCGTACATCTCGGCCAGAGGGCTTGTTTGGCGGACATGCTGCTGCTGGTGCTTATGGAACGTAATATCGGAATGCTGCTTCTCCCAGCCCTTGACGGGGATCGTGTTGATGCCGAACAGCACATACGCGAGGGCGCCCACCACCGGAAACACAATGGTGAACAGCATCCAGAGCAGCGACGTGCGCGCGTCGCGCGGCGTGCGCAGCAGATGCAAACACACGATCAACGAAAGCACGATGTGCACCAGCGTGCCCAACTCGATGGACTCGGGCAGCGTCACATGAAAAAAGGCTATGACGAAAACACCAGACATCTCTTCACCTTCGCCGTTCGGACCTCGCGGCGCACCACAGAGTCAACGGACAAGCCCGCGCCCCGTGC
>Ga0116170_10006282_pt1 | contig 10448 bp, 9 predicted proteins | sample AD_JPNHW1_MetaG_FD_89797 | JGI IMG/M metagenome (GOLD analysis project Ga0116170, IMG submission 89797) | Active sludge microbial communities of municipal wastewater-treating anaerobic digesters from Japan - AD_JPNHW1_MetaG | ecosystem: Engineered > Bioreactor > Anaerobic > Digestate | place...
ATGGCGAGCCATTCCATCGTCCTGTCGAAAAGCACCTCTGCTGAACTACCTGTAAAATCGGTCAGAAATGAATAATAAACTTCACCTTTTTGATCGAAAGGTAATTCAGGATATTTTGTCGTTTCGCTAACAGTTTCTCTCCACTTCAAAGCGATTTTCGCAAATTCTTCCTTCGAAATTTCATTCAACAAAACCTTTTGGTACAATATAGCTTGCTCTATTGAATCGGTTTGAGCATAAAGCGCTGAACAAATTAAGATCAGCACAAAAAGAGATATTAATCTATTCATTTCTTCTGGTTCAGTTATTATTCTTCGTCCGAAGGTTCATCGTTAATCTCAACAATCTCCTGAATAGCCATTACCTCTTCTGAGAAACGTTCAATCAGGTCGGTCAGGCGGTTTGCAAACAGAATAAACTGGCTCTTCGCCGGACCATTTGCAAGTCGGATAACCTGAGAATAATTCATATTCTTCAAAACCTCTTCAGCATCATCAATTACAAAAAGTTTTATACCACTTAAATCTAACGCGTACAACGAGTAAATCTGGTTCAAACGCTTAGTGGTTCCAATCACCACATCTGAACCCATATAAATGCGGTCTTTCTGAATGTCGATCTTCTCATTTTCGCAAGCCAGGTGTACTCGCAAATCGGTATAACTGCCAAAACGCAAAAAATCGTTTTTCATTTCAATTGCGGTATCGGTATCAGGAACAATTATTACAGCCCTTGGCGTATCGTTAAGCGAATTCTTCAGCCGTTGAAGAACACTCACCACAATTGCCGTGGTTTTGCCACATCCCTCGCCCGCAATGCAAAGTAAATCGCGGCCACTTTTAATTTTAGGAATACAAATACTTTCAAGTTCTGAAAGTTCAGCAACCTCATTTTTCTTTAAAACTTCAGCAAGTTTTTTATCGAGCATTTTATCCATTATCCAAAACAAATTCAATTGAAAACCAGTTGGCAAAAGTAATCAAAAGGAAACCAAGTCAAAATGATGCCACACAACAGGAACCGATGTCCTGTAAGAGAATCAGCATCAAATATTTTCACAACATACCTTGAGCTTTCAACCACTTCTTGCAAGCTTCGGGCCAAGCCGACTCAGTGTCGTTCGACCTACCCAACCCATAACCATGACCTCCATGTTCATAAATGTGGAGTTCGCACGGAACATTGCATTTTTTCATTGCAAGTGCATAGTTTATACTGTTTTGAACAGGCACCACATTATCGTCGAGCGAGTGAATTATGAATGCCGGGGGTGTTTGTGAAGTTACCTGTAACTCGTTCGAGAAGCGCTTCACCTGTTCTTCCGAAGGATTTTCTCCCAAAAGGAACAAACGAGAACCAGAATGTGTTATTGCCGAATCCATCGAGATGACAGGGTAAATTAACAGCGAAAAATTGGGACGCGCGCTAGTTGTATCGGTTGGTTCGTAAACCTTTTCGTTGAAATGGGTTGATGCAGTTGATGCCAAATGCCCACCTGCAGAGAAACCCATAATCCCAATCCTATTCGGGTTGATGCTCCATTGGCTGGCATTGCGGCGAACCAAACGAATGGCTTCTTGAGCATCCTGCAATGGCCCAACCGATTTATCTTCCATAATGGCATCATCGGGCAAACGGTATTTCAGAACAAAAGCCGATATTCCAATCGAATTCAACCATTCGGCTGTCTGCTTTCCTTCGTGATCAATGGCTAATCCCCAATAACCTCCCCCCGGACAAATAACCACTGCTGTGCCAGAATTCAGTTCAGATTTTGCAGGATAAAAATCGAAATGCGGATCGGTAATCTGGCGGGTTTTAGTCCAACCATCGTTCGAGTCGGTGGTTTCGTTATAATTAGCTACAACTTTAGATCCCGGCACCTTGCCATTCCATAAACTGATGGTTCTCTCCTGCGGAAATGCAGCAACCGAAAAAATCATCATTATTGCAATAAATAGAATCGATTTGGTCATAATAAAAAGATGTTTAATTTTTACGCAATGCCTCTGCAACAATACCCGACATTTGTTTTACGGCCTCTTCGTTAGGGTGAATCCCGTCGGGAAAATTCACTTTTTGGTTGTTCATACCATGGTACAAATTAATTACCCGAAGGTTGTTGCTTTTAGCAAGTTCATCAATAACAGGGATAACACCATTAACAACTGTTGAATCGTTAATTCCCCATTTGGTTTCAAAAACAGGCACCGGATAACAGAGGTAAATCTGAGGATTTGTCGATATGGTTTTAAAAGTGTCAATCATCGACTGATAATCAGCCTTATAATTCACACTATTCCAATTGTTTGGCTTTGTATCGTTTGTACCAAGCTTTATCACAATAATATTGGGTTTATAAGCAAACACATCGGAAAACTCTTTGGCAATCCAATAAGGAAAATCGCCATGTTTTTGAAGAGTAGTAGCACTTCGACCAAGGTTCAATACCGAATAACCGACGCCCAACATACTGTCGAGCACAACCGGATAACCGGTTTTACTTTGAACAGCCAATCCATAACCTTCGGTAATGCTATCGCCAACACAGGCAATTCTTACTTCTTCTTTTGAACACGATAATAAAAAGAGAAGGGAAGAAAAAAGTACGATTAGTTGTATTTGTTTCATTCTGAAAATATTAAAAAAATCTTTCTACCATTTAATATTCTTCTCAATAAATTCGATCAGGCTATTGGCCATAATCTGCTGTTCATTAACAAGCGGATGACCACTTGCTCCTTTATAAGTGAAAAAATGAGTATATATCTTTTTATCGTTCATCTCAGAAACAGCTTTCTGAATATAGCCTGGCCATGGCGAGCCTTCGCGGGTAGCATCCATGCTTCCAAGGGCACAAATAATTGAAGCATTTGGGTATTTACTGCGGATGGTAGATACGAAACTTTTGTATGCTGCTATAATTGTTGCAACATCGGGAGCTTTAGTGCCAAAATAGTGTTTGAAAGAGTCGTGATTTGGCATGTTGACCAACCAAGAGTCGTTTTGGAACAAGTTGATTACAACAATGTCGGGGGTATATTTCGAGAAATCCCATTTCGAAGTTGAATCGGTTGGATCGGTGCGGTCGTAAATATCGGGCATTACAAAAGGAAACCAGCTCACCAAGATACCAATACCACTTTTCGAGTTGTTGTAGTATTGTGCGTCGAAGTGCCGCGCAGTTATTGCAGCATAAGTGAGGTAGTTGTTCTGAAAATATCCAAACCAACGGTCTTTGCCTTCGCTATCTTCATTGGCATATCCGCATGTGATTGAGTTCCCATAAAATTCGATTTTACGTTTCTTCGGTTCTGATGCTGCCAGAATTTTACCATCTTCGGGTACTTCGAAGCCATAAAACAAGGTTTTCCCTTTGTCCCACTCGGTACGTTTAAACAGCTGAACCTGATGTTTTCCATCAGACAACCCCGAAGCCAACACATAACTTTTCTTCTCCTTTTCTGTATGAATTTTCGACACAACCCGATTATCGACAATTACGTTGTAGTAGTTCGCGGTGTCGAGATCCTGCAAAATTGCCGAAATCGATGTTCCCTCAAAATTAATAGTTGCTGAGGTTCCCGGCCACGAAAGTTCAGCCGCATTGGACAAGAAATTGATTCGACCCTGGTACGAGATTTTAGGATCGTTAAACCCTACAGTTTTTGTTTGCGCATTTCCTGTAAGAACAAAAAATAACATGAAAATGATTACACCATATTTATGCATATCGTTGAATTTAATTTGATTAACAACAAAAAAACACGCAGAACCTTTCTCTCAATAAGTTCTGAATGAATCTATTCATAACTTTCAACTCAAAAATAGTGTTTATTCAACATGAACGAATGGATAGGATAAAAAAACGAGAGGCACTCTGTAAAGAATACCTCTCGCCTATTATATAAATGAAATAAAAGTCTTAAGCTTTTTCAAGTTTCAATGTTTCAGAAACACGGTCGCAAACTGCACTTGGTCCAAAATATTGAATAGGACCAGGATAAACGAAATCGGTTTTAACAGCCCACTGTTCACGTTGCGAAGCAAAATAGGTAAATGGTTTTCCTCCAAGTTCAACCAACGCTTTCTGTATTACAGGCTTCATGTGTCCATGACGACGTTCCATATTCATCATCATTGTGATAGGTACACCACCGGCAATCCAGTTTTCGGCTGGTGCGGTAGTATTACGGATTGATGACATGTAACCGGTTTTACCATTAGCAATCAACACTGCTGCGTTGAAACCTAAAGAGTAGCAATAGTCGGCATCGAAATTTGATGGAGCAGCACAACGGCCTTCATAACCAAAGAAGTGATTTTGAGCACCAAATTTACCTACGTATTTCTTTTCAAGTTTACGTTCGGCCAATTCAGTCTCAACCATTTCGATCAATAATTTTTCAGTCTCAATTTTTGAAACCTGAACGTTTCCGTGTGGATCGCGATCAAGTGTTAACTGAGTTGCAATGCCTTCTGGTAACGAGCGGAAAACAACCGATGATGCAGAGCTGAGCTTTTCAGCAATCCAGTCAATCTGATGCGATTTCTTCACATGCTGGAAAGCCTGAGCAGTAGCAGTTCCTTCAGCCAAAAGGTCGTTCAATTCGTCGATCAACACTTTCATTTCAGGAATAAACTCAATCAAACCTTCAGGGATTAATGCGATACCGAAATTTTCACCGTTTTCGGCACGTTTTGCAATTACATCGGCAATGTAATCAACAACTTCACTCAAAGTTTGCTTTTTCTCAGCAACTTCTTCTGAAATGAGGCAAATATTTGGCTGAGTTTGAAGTGCACATTCCAAACCGATATGAGAAGCTGAACGCCCCATCAGTTTAATAAAGTGCCAATATTTTTTTGCTGAATTGGCATCACGCATAATGTTACCAATCAACTCTGAATATACTTTACAAGCAGTGTCGAAGCCAAAAGATGTTTCGATCATTTCATTTTTCAAGTCACCATCAATGGTTTTAGGACAACCAATAACCTGAACGCCTGAGTTAATTTTCGCATAATATTCAGCTAATACACAGGCATTTGTATTTGAATCGTCGCCACCAATAATTACAACAGCGTTGATTCCAAGCTTTTTGCAATTTTCTAGTCCTTTATCGAACTGAGCAATTTCTTCAAGTTTAGTACGGCCAGATCCAATAATATCGAATCCGCCAGTATTGCGGTATCCATCAATAAAATCGGCAGTTAATTCTACAAATTTGTTATCAACAAAACCGCCAGGACCACCTAAAAAGCCATAAAGCTTGCTGTCAGCATTCAAAGCTTTTAACCCATCGAACAAACCTGAAATAACATTGTGACCACCGGGTGCTTGACCACCAGAAAGGATAACACCAACATTGATAGCAGGCAACTGAGCCTTGGCGTCAGCCGATTCGAAAGTAATTAACGGTAACCCGTAAGTATTTGGGAAAAGTTCCTTGATTTCAGCCTGATTGGCTACCGACTCGGTATTTTTACCCTCTACAACTTTAACATTTCCTTTTAAAGCTTTTGGAAGTTTAGGCTGATATTTTGCCCTCTCTTGTTGTAATGCGCTAATTGCCATTTTATAATTGTTTTATAGTTATTTGGATTTATAAAAAACGGCTAAAAATAATCAAATTGACGGATTTGCCTACCAAATATTTTCAACAAAAAACATTTTAACCAATTTCAAAACAATAAGTTAATCTTACACTGAAGGAGTTAGGGAAACATGAAGGTTCATTCTTCGGAAAGTCAATATTTTAATATCGTGAACTATGATTAATCTGAATTGATTGTATATCTCATTAACGAGTTTTAAAAAGAACAATTATCTGATCAAAAAAAAAGAGGCAATGAATTTGACTTTCATTACCTCTTTTTTGAACGATTACATTAAAATCAGTTCAACATCATTTCAATATTTCCGGCCGACTGGCTTTGGGCTACTTTATACGAACGGGCAAAATTCATAATATTGTCCACACAATAATCGGGAGCCTTAAATAATTCATCATCTTCTTTCTGATCATCAATACTTTGATAAACTTTCCGACCTTTTTGAAATATGTTCACATTAAATTGCAGAGTAAAAATTTTCATCATAGGCATATTTAAATTCTTGTTCCTTGATTTAAAAACGCCAGTCAGATGAGAATATTGCCCGATTGCAAAAAAAAATTATGCCTTAGTTAAAATCAGTCCCCGTTCAGTAATAATCTTTCTAAGATTAATCAACGCATAGCGCATTCTGCCCAAAGCGGTATTAATGCTCACATCTGTCTGATCTGCAATCTCTTTAAAACTCAGCCCCAAATAGTGGCGCATAATTACCACCTGTTTCTGATCATCGGGAAGTTCTTCTACCAAATCACGAACATCATTCAGAATCTGCTCGTTAATAATAAGATCCTCTATATTCTGATCCGAAAATTTAGGCGAATTAAATAAATCGATCTCTGAACCATCGTTAGAAAATGTATTCATATTTTTTTCGCGCCTATAATGGTCAATTATCAAGTTATGGGCAATACGCATTACCCACGAAATAAACTTACCATTGTCGGTGTATTTTCCAAGGTTAAGAGAACGCACAACTTTGATGAAAGTATCCTGAAAGATATCTTCAGCCAAATGATGATTCTTCACATTCATTAAAATGTAAGAAAAAACTTTGTCTTTGTAGCGGTTAATGAGAATTTCGAGAGAAGTATAATCACCACTCAAATACCTTTGTACCAACTCATTATCGCTCAGATTTAGTCTGTCGATCATTACCTATTTTTTTTAAGTTATTAAGGTAGAGTTGTTCCTATAGATATTCTCCTTTTGATTAAATGGTGAAACAAAATATTAACTTTGTGCCAAAAATAAAGATTTTTATTAAACCAGCAAATAATTTATAATTAAATGTCTGACAAAATAAATTTTTCCGACCAGATACACATTAAAGGGGCCAGGCTTCACAACCTTAAAAACATTGAAATCGAGATACCAAGAAACCAGTTAATTGTAATAACAGGAGTGTCAGGTTCGGGAAAATCGACACTCGCTTTCGATACACTTTATGCTGAAGGTCAAAGGCGGTATGTTGAAAGCCTTTCGTCGTACGCACGGCAGTTTTTGGGGCGTATCAACAAACCTGAAGTCGATTTCATCAAAGGAATTCCACCAGCCATTGCCATAGAACAAAAGGTAAACACCCGAAATCCGCGTTCAACAGTTGGAACTTCAACAGAAATTTACGATTACTTAAAATTACTTTTTGCGCGGGTTGGTAAAACAATATCGCCCATTTCGGGGCGCGAAGTTAAGAAACATGATGTTACCGATGTTGTCGACTTTATGCTATCGCACCCCGAAGGCTCACGAATACTGATACTCACGCCTCTGACAATACACGCCGGAAGAAAAATTGAAGAAGAGATCAACCTAATTTTTCAACAGGGATATACCCGATTGGAACTTAATGGCGAAATCTTAAATATCGATTCGGGCAAACTTCTTGAGAAAATACCGAAACACGAAAAAGAACTGACAATTGTAATAGATCGAATTTCAGTCAATTCTGACGAAGATACAATTAGCCGGATGTCAGACTCTGTGCAATCGGCTTTTAATGAAGGAAACGGAATTTGTATTATAAAAGTCCTTCAGGAAGACAAAATAAAAGCTGAAACATTTTCGCATCGATTTGAACTCGATGGGATTACATTTGAAGAACCAACCCCCGACATGTTCAGCTTCAACAATCCGCTTGGCGCTTGCCAGCGTTGTGAAGGCTATGGCAAAGTAATTGGGATTGACGAAGACCTTGTAATCCCGAACAAAATGCTTTCGATTTACGACGATGCCGTTGTATGCTGGAAAGGCGAAAAAATGTGTGAATGGAAAAATGAACTTATTGACCATGCCCATCAGTTTGGTTTTCCTGTCCATCGTGCCTATTACGAACTCACACAAGAACAAAAAGAACTGCTTTGGACTGGCAATAAATGGTTTGCCGGGCTTAATCGCTTTTTCGAATACGTAGAACAAAACAGCTATAAAATTCAATATCGGGTAATGCTGGCTCGCTACCGGGGAAAAACTACCTGCCCCGACTGCAAAGGTTCGAGGTTAAAAAAAGAAGCTGCCTACGTCAAAATAAATGGGAAATCGCTTCTCGACCTGGTGTTGATGCCCGTTTCTGAATTGAAAACAAAATTTTCAACCATCAAACTGTCGGAACACGATGAAAAAATTGCCAATCGATTACTAAAAGAGATCAACAACAGGCTTGAGTTTTTATGCGATGTTGGCCTTGGCTACCTTACGCTAAACCGCCTTTCCAACACTCTCTCGGGCGGAGAGTCGCAGCGGATCAACCTGGCAACTTCGCTTGGAAGCGGCTTGGTTGGGTCGCTTTACATTCTCGATGAACCGAGCATTGGGCTCCACTCGCGCGATACCGAAAAACTGATTGGCGTGCTGCAAAAACTCAAAAAGCTGGGAAATACTGTTGTTGTAGTAGAACATGACGAGGAGATCATCAGAGCTGCTGATCGGATTGTTGACATTGGTCCGCTGGCAGGGACACATGGTGGTGAAATTGTATTTTACGGAGATCACGACCAATTACAGAAAGATACAATTAGCCTGACTGCAAAATATTTAACAGGCAAAGAAAGAATCGAAATTCCGGCCATACGGCGAAAATGGAACAACTATATCCAGGTTATTGGAGCCCGCGAGAACAATCTGAAAAACATCGATGTAAAAATTCCACTCAACGCAATGACGGTTATTACCGGAGTTAGCGGGTCGGGAAAATCTTCGCTTGTAAAACAAATCATTTACCCTGCATTGGCCAAACAATTTGGAGGTTTCAGCGAAAAAACGGGCAAACACGACCGATTATCGGGCGACACCCACATGATCAGTCAAATTGAGTTTGTTGACCAGAATCCAATTGGAAAATCGACACGCTCAAACCCGGTAACTTACCTGAAAGCTTACGACGAAATCAGAGCACTTTTTGCAGAACAGCAAGGGGCAAAAATACTCGGATTAAAGCCATCTCATTTTTCGTTCAATGTTGACGGCGGCCGTTGCGACGAATGCCAGGGCGAAGGGGTAATTAAGGTCGAAATGCAATTCATGGCCGACATTTTTCTTGTTTGTGAAAGTTGTGGAGGAAAACGGTTTAAAGAAGATATTCTCGATGTTCACTACAACAACAAAAACATCAATGATATTTTGGAAATGACTGTTGATGAAGCAATCGACTTCTTCAAAAAAGGCACGACCTATACCGAAAAGAAAATATGGAAACGGCTTCAACCCCTCCAGGATGTCGGACTTGGATATGTACACCTCGGACAATCGTCGAGCACCCTTTCCGGAGGTGAAAGCCAGCGAGTTAAGCTTGCTTCATTTTTGGCTAAGGAAAAAGATGAACCAACATTCTTTATTTTTGATGAACCAACTACCGGGCTCCATTTTCACGACATAAAAACACTTCTAAAATCGTTTGAAGCCCTGCTCAACCGGAATCACACCATTTTGATTGTAGAGCACAACATGGAAGTTATAAAAACTGCTGATTGGGTAATTGATTTGGGGCCTGAGGGCGGAGATTCGGGAGGAAATATTGTTGCCATTGGCACCCCCGAAGAGGTTGCGACTTGTGAAAAATCGCATACTGGTAGATATTTAAAAGAAAAACTTAACAATTAGTTCGTTACAACAAAGTTTAAACTCATGGAAAATAACACAGACAACTCGATTATTGGCGATCTTTTCTCTGCCAATGAAACAATCGTTCTTGAAACATTAAAAGAAATCAGCTTCAACGGAAAAACTCATTATATACCAGTAATGATCGAACTGCTTCATTCAACCAACAGTTCCGAAGTTAAAAATTCGATCATCAAAATCCTATCCGAGCTTAAACTAACCAATGCTGTTCCGGTGTTGATTGATGCCATAAAGGATCCAAAATTCAAAAATGAACAAGAAATTTTAGTCCGCATCTGCTGGGAAAATGGTCTTAACTTCTCTCCGTATCTTTCTACGTTTGTCGATTTGGCCATTCACGGCGATTATATGACATCGTTTGAAGCAATTACGGTTATTGAAAATAGCGATGGCAAAATTTCAGAAGAAGAGGTTCAATTGCTGACATCAACAATTGAAAGATCGATGGATAAAATTGGCGCAGAACGGAAGGTTTTACTGACAAACATTATAAATTTTCTACCAACACTTATCGCATAAAAAAAGCCGCTTAAAAGCGGCTTTTTTTATATCTATTTGCTCAACAAATTTATTTCGAGGAGCAGCATATCTCTATACGATTTTCCTATCGGCAAAGATTGGTAACCATCTTTTGTTTTCACCTCTATGGTCGTGGTTTTAATAATATCGATCTTGCTTTTATTCACAATAAAAGAACGGTGAATCCTGAAAAA
>Ga0116170_10006284_pt1 | contig 10447 bp, 9 predicted proteins | sample AD_JPNHW1_MetaG_FD_89797 | JGI IMG/M metagenome (GOLD analysis project Ga0116170, IMG submission 89797) | Active sludge microbial communities of municipal wastewater-treating anaerobic digesters from Japan - AD_JPNHW1_MetaG | ecosystem: Engineered > Bioreactor > Anaerobic > Digestate | place...
CGTCTTGAATCCCATCTTCTCCGGCGAATACTACGCCCCGATGGAGAAGACCGGCGGCGCCGATCCAACCACAATCGTGAACGCCTCCATGGGTGACACCGATACCCTCGACCCGGCCCTGGCCTACGATACCGCCAGCGGTGAGATCATCCAGAACGTCTATGAAACCCTGGTGTTCTATGATGGCATCGCCACTGACAAGTTCCTGCCCCAACTGGCCGATTCCTGGACTGTTTCCGATGACGGCACCGTGTGGACCTTCCACATCCGCGAGGGTGTCAAATTCCACGCTGGTGGCGACTTAACCCCGTCTGATGTGGCTTATTCATTCGAACGTGGTCTGCTGCAGGGTGGTTATTCTTCACCCCAGTGGCTGCTTGCTGAACCTTTCTTTGGTGTCGGTATGGATGACATTACCGGTTTGGTGGATGAATTCGCTTCCGCCGATAGCCGCGAAACTCTCATCGCCAATCCCGCTGATAAACTCGTGGCCGCCTGCGAAACTGTGAAATCCAAGTTCGTGGTTGATGATGCCGCTGGCACCGTCACCATGACCCTCGCCCAGCCTTGGGGACCTTTCCTGGCCACCATCGCCCAGACCTGGGGTTCCATCATGGACGAGCAGTGGGTGGTTGAGAACGGTGGTTGGGATGGCAGCTGCGATACCTGGCAGAATTACTACGCCATGGTTTCCGCTGATAATCCCTTCAGCCCAATCGCCAACGGCACCGGTCCCTACATGCTCGATCACTGGACTCCTGGTGAGGAAACCGTCCTGACCCGTTTCGATGGGTATTGGGGCACCCCTGCCAAGACCGAACGTGTTGCCATCAAGATTATCTCTGAATTCGGCACCCGCTTCGCGATGCTGCAGGCTGGTGAAGCTGACTTCATCGATGTTCCTGTAGAGCAGCGTCCCCAGGTTGACGAGATGGTTGGTGAAATCGCGATTTACGATCCTGAGACCAATATGTACAAGGCTCCCGTGCCGGTGTGCTCCGTGAATGTGGATTTGCTTGGCCTCGATCGGTTCGAAATCTGTGATACCCCCAATGACATGCCTCTGACCCTGTACTACGGTCGCCCAGGCTTGAGCCAGGATGTCTTGATTTACAACTTCCTGGTTGAGTAATCTGTTTGGATAATGTTAGGTGCGGGAACCATCCCGGTTCCCGCACCACCTCATTTTGAGTTTCGGACTGCCTGGAACGTCCCAGTTTCAGGTGGTGCGAAAGGCAAAATGAAGTGAGAGGAAAAGCATGATTAATTACATCATTCGACGTCTGCTCATGGTGCCACTCCTGCTGCTTGGGGTTACTCTGATTATTTTCGGAATGCTCCAGCTTTTGGGTCCTGTTGAGCGTTCTGCGCTGTACATCAAGGACTTCCCAAAGAATGAAAAGCAAGTTGAAGGCATCATCCGGCAGTACGGATTGGACCGGCCTTTTTTGGAACAATATTTCCGCTGGCTTACTGGCTTCAAGAACCCCGTGACAGGTGAGCGTGAAGGCGGCATCTTATTTGGTGATTTCGGTTATTCCCGCACCGCCTCCCAGGATGTCGTGGATATCATTACCAACCGGTTCCCGAATACCGTGGACCTGGCCCTATGGACGGTTTTTCCGATGCTCTCGGTGGGCATTTGGATGGGCGTTAAGGCGGCCGTAAACCAAAACAAGTTCTTTGACCAGGCCGCGCGCGTGTATAGCATTATTGGCACCTCATTTCCGACTTTCGTGTTTGGTCTTTTGTTATTAATGCTCTTATACGCGAAAACGCAGTGGCTTTTGCCAGGCAAGATGTCAGACTGGGTCAGCCAGCTGGTTTTCAGCGGGTCCTTCAAGCAATACACGCACCTACTCAGCCTTGACGCCTTGTTGAACGGCCGGCTGGATATTTTTTGGGACGCACTGCGGCACATGGTTATGCCGATTATCACCCTCTCCTACATCAGCTGGGCCACCTTTGTGCGTGTAACCCGTTCCTCGATGCTTGAGACCCTGCGCATGGATTATGTGACCACCGCGCGAGCCAAAGGCCTCAAGGAGCAGGATGTCATCAATGATCACGCCCGCCCGAACGCGATGCTGCCTGTGGTTACGATGATGGGTTCCAGCATCGCTGGCCTGCTTGGCGGCGTTGTGATTACCGAAACCGTTTTCAACTACCCTGGGATTGGCAAAGCGGCCGCGGACGCGGCTGCCCAGTTGGATGTGGTCACCACGCTTGGCATGGCGATTTTCACTGGTCTGATCCTGATTATTTCCAACCTCGTGGTGGATGTGCTCTATGCGTTCATCGACCCGCGCGTTCGTCTGGCTTAAGGAGTAAGGCATGACTGAATCGACACCCACCCCAACCGGTGACAACAGGCTGCTCGCGGAAGCCACATCCGACCGCAAGATTAGTTGGTTCGAACGCACCCTGGGCCCCGATAACTATCGGATTGTTAAAGGCCTCTTTAAAACTCCAGCCTCGATTGTTGGTTTTATCCTGATTGTCCTCTTCATCTTGATTGCTGTTTTTGCGCCGGTGATTGCCCCGCCAGTGGGTAATGACCCCATGAAGATCCCCCGTGATGGTTTTGGCGGGAAACCGAAAGACCCTGGCACAGCATGGAAAAAGAACGTCCCCGAAGTGCCTTTCTGGTATGAGCCTCTGACCGGGAAAACAGAGTGGGTTCACCTGCTTGGTACCGCCCAGGGCCAGTACGACATCTTTTATGGCATTATCTGGGGCACGCGCACAGCCTTCCAGACCGGTATCCTGGTGGTGGTGGCCACGGTCCTGATTGGGGTAATCCTGGGTTCCATCGCCGCGTATTACGGCGGTTGGGTGGATAACCTCATCATGCGTCTGACGGATATCTTTATGACCCTGCCGTACATCATGATGGCGCTCATCTTCTCAGCCGTGCTGACCCCCGTCCTGGGACGCAGCTTGCTACCACCACTGATTGCCATGATTAGCTTTGGGTGGATGGGTTACGCGCGTATCATTCGCTCGGATATCCTTTCCATCAAGGAACGCGATTTTGTGATGGCCGCGCACGTTTCAGGGGTCAAAAACGGTCGCATCCTGTTCAAGCACATCCTGCCCAACGCGATTTTCCCAACCCTTGTGCTGGCTTCACTGGGTATTGGCGATGTGGTGCTTGGCTTTGCCGCCCTGTCTTTCCTTGGGATTGGCACCGAAGTCGGGTACGCGGACTGGGGCCAGGTGCTCAGCTTTTCCCGCAACTGGATTACCAGCCTGGATAAATACTGGTATATCGTGGTCTTCCCTGGCATTACCCTGACCCTATTCGTGATGGGTTGGAACCTGGTTGGCGACGCGATGCGGGATGTGCTCGATCCGCGTATGCGTGGAAAAACATAATCGTCTATAGAATGACATAAGCGCCCTTACGGGCGCTTATTTTTTTTCCAATACCTGCTAAAAGGTTTCAGGCCAATATACGGCCAGCTTCCCTTCCAGTTACATCCCGGTGAGGCCTGGTCTTTGTTGAGGAATTAACTTAAGGCAATAGCCCATCCAGCGTACCAGATGAGACCAGCGTCAAACCAGGTGGCACTGGTGGGCATACTCCAGCTGGTTTCGATTATCCGTCTCAACCGGTACATAGCGTTCAATCAGCTGGCACGGAAAACGCCCGCACTCCGCGCAGGTATGTTCCACCTGGGCCATCGCGCAGCGGCGCACCTCGCAGGTTCGGCACATCCTGGAAACGTAGCGCTGGCTGTGGCAGCCAAAACAAACCATGTCCAGCGGTCCATAGAGCTGCGCTGGGGAGGAGTACTCCGACGCCAGCCAATTCTGATGGCTCGTATCGCTCGCCACGGTCGCCTGGTAGGCGGGGCATTCTTCGCAATTCAAACCACAATAAGCAAGTTCAGGCATGTTGCTCCTCTCCGAGCGCGTTTCCACAATGGATGTCGAAAGGCGCTTTCATCAATTTTCGCAACGGTTTTTCAAACTGGGCGAAATACTGCAGCGTAGCCGCATGGTACTGCTCCAGCGTGTCAAATTCCCAGAATGAATAGTACTTGACCACCTCCACCACCTTTTTGAGTGGGCGGGGAGGATCCTGGATGGTATCAAAAACGTAAAATCGCTTCAAATAGCGTATGGTGTGGCAGCCTGGGCAGGCTGATTGCGCTTTGGTCATCTGCGCTGCCAGCGCTTCAAAATCGTCCACCTTATCAGGGAGTACCTGGAAAACTTTGACCTCCGCGAACGACATGCCTGCCTCCAATTATTGTCAAATGGATATGCTATTGGTTACACTATCCATGCCAAATTCGTGGATGCGTGAAATATTCAGTTGTTGTAAAAGTATTGGGAGAAACCTAAAAATCCAGTGTCATAGGAGGGTGGATGGGATGCTGTTCCGCGAATCCGAGCGTCTCATAGAGATGCCGGCCATCCGGGGAGGCGTCCAGGTTGATGTAGGCGAGCCCAAGAGCGCGTGCCTGGGCGATAAGACGTTCCATGATTCCGCGCGCGAGCCCCTGCTTTCGGTAATCCGGACAGGTGAGCATGTTAATGATGCGTCCAAATTGCCCGGTATGAGCGTGGGGGTGGTACATGACTTCATACACCTGCAGGAAGCCCGCAGAAGCCAGCTCCTCATCCACGAAGGCCAGCCAGGCAAAAATCCGGGTGCCCAGATGGGCGGCCAGGAAGGTCTCAATTTGTTTTTGGGCAAAAGCCATGTCACTCTCCGGCGCTGCCTGCCCGAGGATCTGCAAAAAATCCAACCGGGCTTTGACCAAAAGCGGGATGTCGGAGGGTTCAGCAGGGCGGTAAAGCACGGCCATTGTTAAACATTCTCCTCGTTCAGGGATTTATTGCGGTAGGTGAGGTCTGGCCGGGTGGTCCAGCCCTGGGCCTCCCAAAACGCGTTGCCGTTTTCATTCTCCGCGAAAACGAGCAAACCAGCCCGGTTTATCCCTTCCGCTTTGAGCGCTTTTTCCGCCAGGCCCAACAGCGCCTTGCCAATCCCTCTACCACGAAACCTCTCGCGCACCATGGCGTGATAGATATATCCGCGCCGCCCATCGTGGCCGGCCAGGATGACGCCCACAATTGCATCAGGAGTCTCCGCGATGAAACACGTATTGGGGTTGCGCGCCAGGAATTTGGCGATACCCTCGCGGCTGTCGTCCAGGCTGCGCAGACCCATGCCAGCCGTACCGCGCCAAAGCGCCAAAACTGGCTCGTAATCAGCGAGCGTCATCAGGCGATAGCCCACGTGGGGATTCGCGTCCAAAGTTGGGCACTGCTCCTGGCTAAACCATCCCATACCGGCTGAGCGCGGTGTTGAGAATCATGTTCACCAGCTCGGCATGTTCAATCCCATCCGCGGCTGCTTCAATCACCAGGTCAGAAATGACCGGTGAAAGCCCGGGCAGGGGATTGATTTCGAGGATGTAGGGTTTGAGGTTGTCGTTGATATCCAGCCGGAAGTCCACGCGCGCGCAGTCCAGGGCGCCAGTCACACGGAACACTGCCGCGGCCAGCCAGTTGAGCTCATCCACCATGTCCTCATCCAGCGGCGCGGGGCAAAGGTAATCCAAATCCGCGGCCAGTGCGGTTTTTAGCCGGTTGGCATACACGCCATCGGTTAGCAGGTAGGGTTTCAAGTCCACTTCCATCGGCGGCAGGAAGTGAAGGCCGGCCTGGATCCGGTGGGCGTTCTCGTCCAACGGGATGCGCCGCGCTACGGGACCAATCAGGTTGCCAACCATGCCTAGCGTCACCTCGCGCCCTTCGATGAACCTTTCCACCAGGGCGGTCTGCTTGTAGCGTCGGATGATAAAGGCGATTTGCTTGCGCAGCTCAGTCTCGTTGTGCACGATGGACTCGTAGCTGATGCCCATTCCCGTCCCCTCGCGGCTGGGCTTGACGAACAACGGGAATGTCATGCCCTCTTCCAGCGGCTCATCCACGCGCTCAAACGATTGGAATTCCGGCGTGGGCAGGCCATGCCAGGCCAAAATGCGCTTGGTCATCGGCTTGTCCAGCGTGAGCGCCAGGCTCAACACCTTGGAACCGGTGTAGGGAATCTGTAATTTTTCAAGGATGGCCGGAATTTGGGCTTCGCGTGAGTCACCAAAATGGCTTTCTGCGATATTGAAACAAATATCCGGTTTATAGTCCCGGACTGTGTCCATGATGGTATCATCGGCTTCCAGAAATTCCGCTTCATGTCCCGCGGAACGGATGGCGTCGCGGATGGCCAGGACTGTGGATTCGGAGTCCAGGTCATCCCACTGGTCTTCGCTCATGCCCTCAAAATGGGGCGCGTTTTTCTTCAGGTTTGCAAGCACCGCGACGCGGAAATTTTTCATCTTTTTCGTTTTTTCTCCTGGAATTCGAACATTATTTTCGCAGGTATTATAGCTGTTTCCCTCCCGCTGTAAAGCAATTTGAAAAGATTGTTATCCACCACTTTTTTGGCTATTTCCACTTTCCCTGGGATTCCCGCCTTCGCCTGCCTGGAACGTGGCTGACATGCTTAAAAACAAGCGCCCGGTCTCACCAGGCGCTTGAGTTATTCTCAGACATTTCCGCCAACACAAAGGTTGGCGCTAGCCCTTTTATTGCACGGCCACCATGCGCGCGTCTTCTTCCTGCGCGCGGCGTGTGCCGCGTTCGATATCCACCTTTTGCAACATCAGCATCCCAGCCACGAAGAACACCACCAGTGAAAGTATTCCAAGCCGGCCCTCGCCGGTCAGTTGGGTGACCACGGCCATGATGGCTGGTCCAATCACGGTGTTAAACTTCTCTGAGACGCTAAAAAAGCCGTAAAATTCCGCGCTCTTGCTCTTCGGCATCAGCTTGCCCACCAGCGACCGGCTCAACGCCTGGCTGCCACCCTGCACCATCGCGACCCCAAAACCGAGCAGGAAGAAATGCCATTCCTTGGTCATGAAGTACCCCACCACCGCCACGACTGTGTACACCAGCAAGCTGTAAGTGATGGCCCGCTTGATGCCCAGCTTCTTGGAGAGCGTGCCAAATAGCAGCGCGAAGGGGGCCGCCACAAACTGGACCATCAAAAACGTGCCCAGCACCGTGATGGTGCTAAAGCCCAGGTTGGTGGCAAATGCCGCCGCCATGGTGATGATGGTGCCAATCCCGTTCGCATACACGAAGAAGGTCAGCATGAACCAGAACAGGTCCTTGAATTCCCGGATTTCCTTGAAGGCTTTGATAAAGCGCTGCACGCCCACCTTGAGAACGCTTTGATTCAGCTCGCCTTCCTCGGCCATACGGGTCGGTTCATGAACGCGGCGGAAAATCGGGATGGAAAACACCGCCCACCAGATGGCCACGCTGGCGATGCTCAAGCGCATCCATAGCATGGTGGCTTCGCGTTCGCCCAGCTGCGGGGTGAGCTTGGGGCCGAAGAAAATCATTACGATGTTAACCAGCAACAACAGGCCGCCCCCAATGTAACCCATGGCATAACCCTTGGAAGACACCTGGTCCATCTCATCTTCTTTGGCCACGTGCGGCAGAAGCGAGTCATAAAAGACCAGCGACCCGGCAAAACCGATTGTCCCCAAGATGTACAGAATACAGCACAGCAACCACTGCTCGGGCTTGTTAATGAAGAACAGCAGCGCGGTGCTGATAATCCCCAGCGCGGCGAAAGCGCCCAGAAATTTCTTCTTTGAAGCCTTAAAGTCCGCGATGGCCCCCAGAATGGGTGAAATCAAAGCCGCCAGCAGGCTACCAATCGCGACCGTGTACCCCCACAGGGTGACGTTGTTTCCGCTGGCGATGTACGCCCCAAAATAATTGGGCAGGATAGCGCCCATGACGGATGTGGCAAAGGATGAATTTGCCCAATCATATAATGTCCAGGCTGTGATTGACCGTTTGTGGTCCAGTTCAGTTTCCATGAAACCTCCGGGGGAAAATGATGATTTCGATTGTCGGGATAATTTTACCCCGTGTTTAGCCAGGATTGGGGATGTCTTCCCTGACCTCTCCAAGTTCCTCAAAGGTCCGCTTAAGCATGCCCAGGAACAAGCCCGGGTCTGCCACGGTCAGCAAGGCCCGCAATTCCCCACTGGGTAGCGCGTAAGGCTCCAGGTAGGCCTTCAGGTACTTGCGGAAAGCCATCACCGCCCCGTGGGGGTAGGTTCGTTCCATCTCCACATACTGGGCAATGGCCAGGTCGCGCACCTCCCGTAGCGGCACTTCCTCCCTCTGGCGCCAGGAGAAAATCCAAGGGTTGCCCTTGGCGGCGCGCCCAATCATGACCGCGTCGCAACCGGTTTCCGCGAACATCCGGCGCGCGTCTGCCACGGTCAAGACATCCCCGTTGCCAATGACAGGCACAGGCAGGCTCTCTTTCAGCTTGCGTATCTCCGCCCAGCGCGCCTTTCCGTTGTAGGCCATTTTCCCCGTCCGGGCGTGCAAGGCCACAGCCGCCGCGCCATTGGCCACCGCGGCTTCGGCCACCTCCATGTAATTCAATGCGTGGTCATCCCACCCCAGGCGCATCTTGACTGTCAGCGGCACATGCGTGGCCGCCTTCACCTGCCTGCACGCCTCTGCGACCAGGCCTGGATTGCGCATCATGCCCACGCCGGCTCCACGTCCCATCACGCTGCGCACGGAGCAGCCGAGGTTGATGTCAAACAGGTCCGGGTGGAGTTCCGCTTCAATCCTGGCCGCGCATTCAGCCATGCGCTCCGGGGTGTTATCCAGCAGCTGTGCCGTGAACGGGCGCTCATCCTCCCGGAAGGCCAGCCGTTCCATCTGGTAGTGTTTTTGGTTGGCATAGTCCAGCGTGTTAACGAATTCGGATATGGAATAGGCCGAACCCAACCTGCGCGTAATCCAGCGGAAAGTCGGGTCCGAAATGCCATCCATCGGCGCGAGGATTAAACGCCCGTGGATGGGGATATCACCAATCCAAAAATCGGGTTGGGCGGCAGGGAGAGGTCCAACTGCGTTCAATCAGCCGTCCTGAAGAACAGGGTGACGATTTTGTGGGGCCCAGCTGGGATGCATACCTGTCCATCCACCAGGGGGATATCCTCGATGAATCGTTCATCGAGTGTGACCAGTGCCGCGCCCAGGGCCGGGACCAATGGACGCGCCTGCAACTGGATGGTCTCATTCGATAGGTTCACACCTCTCAGTATCCAGCCGGCTTCGTTTTCTGCTTCCTTAATCGTGGTCACCAGGAATGCCGCCGGTTCAACCGCCACAAAGCGGGTTACCGCTTCCAGCGTTCCGCTGTGGCATGTGGTGGCGCGGGCTTCGAGCTCGGTTTGGAAGGTATGTGCCAACGGCGCGGCTTCCAGCCAGTTTCCATCGTGCGGAATAATCCGGAAGTTAAAGGTATAGTCATCCTGTTCCTGCGCGTCCGGGGTGGCGATGGGCGGCCCCGCGTGCCCCTGGCGGTTCCACAGGTCATCCCGTGAGAGCCAACCCACGCTGCGCAATAGCGTGAGCGCGATAACTGCGTTCCCCTGTTCATCCCGCAGGGTGGCCACTTCCGGCAGCCCAACGTTGGCCAGCATCAGGCCACGCCCGTCTGTTGAAACGTCCGTAAACGCGCGTTGGGGCACTTCCGGCCGCGGCAGTTCACGCCAGCTGGCATCGGTTTGGGGCAGGTCCAACCCGCGTTGGACGACGTCGAAATGCCCGTCATAGCGCGCGAAGTCAACCTTCAGACCGGTTGGGAAGCGCACCTCCAGCCGGTGGTCCAGGGCCCGGTTCTCAAAACCGACCTGCACGTCTACCGCCGGCACGCCGCGCGTCAGGCTCACCTGCACGTCCAACGGGCAGCTGACAGTGATTTCGCTGCGGCTGTCGCGTGACTCGGCCAGGCTTTCAGGCAGCTCCAACACGCACTGCAGCCGCAGGCTTTGCCCCAACTTGTCGCCACTGGCTTCGCTGAACAGCACCCGCGGCGTTATCTTGCGGTCGTGTTCGGGCGGGGTGAAGTTGTATTCATCACCGCGGTCGCCTACGTCCAGGAACTGGTTGAGTCCGTGCAAGGTGTGGCCGTTCCGTTTGTCCATCACGTACAAGCTGCCGCTATCGTTTTCGATGCCCACCTGGAAGAATTCATTTTCAATCTCCCTGGCGTCTCCCAGCACGTCATCCGCAGGTTCGTTATCGGCAGCGATGTCAGCTTCCACCCAGTAGGTGGCCAGGCCAAAAGCCGGTACGTCTGTGGCCGTAAAGCGCACCTGGGCCGACGCGCTGTTGAACACCCTCACGCTCACCTGCGTGGCCGGGTCCCCATTGGTCAGCAGCGGCATAATTTGCTCAAAAGCCAGTCCCAGGCTTTCCGAGTTTGGCTCCAGCAACGCCGAGAATTCCGCGTCGATGCAGGACAGGCCATCCTTGCTGCCAAGGCTGGCATTTACCAGGCTCTTCTTGTTGTGACCCTGCGCGACGGCCTCGCTGA
>Ga0116170_10006285_pt1 | contig 10447 bp, 11 predicted proteins | sample AD_JPNHW1_MetaG_FD_89797 | JGI IMG/M metagenome (GOLD analysis project Ga0116170, IMG submission 89797) | Active sludge microbial communities of municipal wastewater-treating anaerobic digesters from Japan - AD_JPNHW1_MetaG | ecosystem: Engineered > Bioreactor > Anaerobic > Digestate | place...
GCAGATAAACAGTAACTTAAAACAGATATATACGCATGAAAGTAATTGTTGATGATAAAATTCCATATATAAAGGGTGCTTTAGAGCCTTTTGCCGAAGTAATTTATATGCCGGGAAAAAGCACAACTCCCGAAGTGGTAAAAGATGCTGATGTAATTATTACCCGCACCCGGACTATTTGCAACAAAAAATTGCTTGAAGGCTCAAAAGTATCGATGATAGCAACTGCAACTATTGGATTTGACCATATCGATACTGAATATTGTGATGAAGCTGGAATTGAATGGACTAATGCACCTGGTTGCAATAGCTGGTCTGTGGCTCAATATATTATGGCAGCACTACACACATTGGCAATCGAGAAGAAACTTACACTCAGCAATATGACCATAGGCGTAGTAGGTGCAGGGAATGTTGGTTCGAAAGTTGTAAAACAGTGTAAAGCTATCGGAATGAATGTATTGGTGAACGACCCTCCTCGTCAACGCACCGAAGGTGATACTGGTTTTGTTTCGTTGAAAGAAATTCAGCAAAATGCCGATATTATTACCATTCACACACCTTTAACAATGGATGGCGAAGATAAGACCTTTCATGTTGTCGATCAGTTGTTTATCGATGGTTGTAAAGATGGTGTTTTCATTATTAATTGTGCAAGAGGTGAAATTTTTGAAACACAGTCGGTTGTTGATGCGCTGATTAGTGGTAAAATTAATGAGGCAATTGTCGATTGCTGGGAAAACGAACCAGATATTGATCAGGAACTTCTTGATCGGACATTTATTTCGACACCTCACATTGCCGGTTATTCGCGCGATGGAAAGGCAAACGGAACAAGCATGAGTATTCAGGCTATTAGCCGCAAATTTAATTTGGGAATTGATAATTGGCAATGTCAAAATGTTGAACTGCCTGAAAATACAGTGATTGAGATTGAAGGTGAAGGAAAAACTACACAGCAGATTGTTGCTGAAGCTGTTTTGTTCACTTATCCGATTTTAAAAGATAGTAACAGATTAAAAAACTCAATCCTTACTTTTGAAAAGCAACGTGGTGATTATCCTGTTCGGCGCGAATTTCCTGTTTATACAGTGAAAGTGAAAAATTCGAGTGACGAAGTAATTAAAATATTAGCTGAGTTGGGCTTCAATTTGTGAGCTTGATTTGCATCAAAAAAAGAGCCTTTCTTGTTATACAGGAAAGGCTTTTTTTTCGATTTTATCTGAATTAGTTCTTCTTTAAAAGATCACGGATCTCAGTTAATAGCGTTTCTTGTGCCGATGGGGCAGGAGGTGCAGCCGGAGCTTCTTCCTGTTTCTTTTTCATGCGGTTCATAGCTTTGATTATCATGAAAATAGCAAAGGCTACAATTAAGAAGTCAATTGTAACTTGAATGAAATTTCCATAGTTAAGAGTTACAGCAGAAGTTCCTTCTGCTGCTTCTTTTAGTGTAAGCTTAAAATCAGTAAAGTTTACACCTCCAAGCAGTAGCCCAATTGGAGGCATAATGATATCGTTCACAATAGATGTGACAATCTTACCAAAAGCTGCACCAATAATAATACCTACAGCCATATCAACAACATTGCCCCTCATGGCAAATTGTTTGAATTCTTTCATTAAACTCATTTTTTTAAGTTTTAGTTGATTAATATTATGGTTGATTTTTTTCTGTTGTGATAGATTGAAGCAATATTCTATTTGTCCGTTGCTTTTTCAACCTTTTGTTGCTCAAACTCTTCAGTCGATATTGGGGTGGCATCGTTTAAATCCATTGTACGGCCATTTTCTTCATTATCCGAATTTTTAATGGTTTTATTTCCACTGCCAGCGTTATTCATCAATTGGTCTAACGACTCTTCGTTTTCCGATCCTGAAGTAAGTTTATAAAAATGACTTGGCTTGTATTTCATTGCCCATAACCATGCAGGCCAAAAGAAAAAACCCCCAACAATAGCTCCTCCGTCAACTTCTTCGGTACGGCATATTGTGGTGTAAAAATCTTGATAACCTTCTTTTTCGATCCTGATTGAAGAACACGAACCCACTATTTTTGTGTCAGTCATCGAATACGGAGTTACTCCAACGGCTTCTTCGTTTATATATAAATTAGCCCCGCTTGGCGAGGAATTTATAAGTGTAGTGCTGGCACAGCTTGATAATAAAATACTTACGGAGATAATTAAAACAGAAGTTTTGGTGATTTTTTTCATGGATATGAATTTTAATGTTATGATTTAGCCGTTAACAATAACTATACCATAATTTTTTCAATGATTTTGATTATTTATACAGAAAATTCGTTTACCGCTTTAATAAATGCGTTGATATTTTCGTTCGAAACATTTGGTGGCATGCCGCCTCCGCACGAAGGTAATAACATTGTCTTATTATCAACCGATTGCAGCATTTCTTTTGTCTTAATATAAACCTCGTTGGGGCTACAGGCTGCCAAAACATCGCGTGGAGGAAGGTTTCCCAAAATAACCAGCTTGTTTTCTGTTGCTTCGTGTAACTCGTTGATCGATAAATCGAGTCCTGGGTTATAGAGGTTGATACCAATTTCTGGGTAATATTTCACAGATGACGAGCAGTCGGCATCATTATGGAAAAATTTCACACTTACATCTGTGTCGTAGAGTTCTTTAAGATAAGGGTATCCAAATTCCATGAATTCATCTTCGCCAACAAAACCAACAATGTCGTCGAGCATTAACATCCCATCAATTGTCGGAATTGTTTCGCGTTGAAGTTTATGCCACTGCTTCAGAAAATCAGTAATTACCCTCAAAAGTTTGTGAACCTTGTCGGGTTCCATCATCATTGTTGTCATCAATTCTGTAGTTCCCATCAGGATCGAAGCAATATTCCGTGGTCCTAGCGATACTGAGAACCTGATTTTATGACCTGCAGCTTCAATTGCCGGTTGGGCAATTTTTAAGCGGTTCAACATAAATGGTAATAAACCATCGGTTTCAGGACTTGGAACTTCAAGGTTGTCAATGTCTTCTGATGAATGTATTACTTTTTCAGCAAAAGGAAACTCGTTTTTCCAAAAAACACACTTTGCACCAAAAGCCGAAGGTTCAGTACACATTCCATATTCACTCCAAAAGCCAGGTAAAAACATTACGTCTGGAAATGTTTCAATCGCTTTTAAATTTGCTTTAAGCCACAATTCATCGTTCGAAAAATAATCGAGGATGGAAATTCCATACCATTTTGGGAGCCAAGGGCAATCAACAATAAATCCTACAGGAAGGTTTCCTTTATATTCTCCTTTTATAATTAACAGTAAGTCATTCCATTGGTTATCAGTCATAATCTATTTTTTAGTGTTTTCATTTAAATTATACATCTAAATTAAGAACTTCATTCTGTAGTTGAAAATATTTCTCTTTAAAAGTTTAATAAAAGCCAGTATTAAATTTGAATAAGAAGATCGATCATCCTATTTTTATCAATTGAAACAGCCATAGCTTGTTTTGAACGTTTATTTTGTAATTTTTACATTCTGGTTTAAATATTGATCTCATGAAAAAAATTAGTCAAGAAATATTGAGTGGTAAAATTCTGATTTCCGATGGAGCATGGGGAACTTTTCTTCAACAAAAAGGGTTGTTGCCTGCCGAATGCCCCGAATCATGGAATATTTTGCATCCAGAAAAAGTGTTCGAAATTGCTCAAAGCTACATTGATGCCGGTTCCAACATGATTGAGACCAACAGCTTTGGTGGTAACCGATTTAAACTCTCCTTTTTTGGGAAAGAAGATCAGGTTTATGATCTGAACAAAGCCGCTGCCGAAATATCGAGGAAAGCTGCCGGTCCCGACAAATATGTACTTGGATCGATTGGTCCAACAGGTAAATTTTTGATTACCGGCGATGTAACTGAAGATGAGCTGTACGAAACTTTTAAAGAGCAGGCTATCGCACTGGAAGCAGGTGGTGCTGATGCCTTGATAATTGAAACAATGACCGACATCGACGAGGCAAAAATTGCCATAAAGGCTTGCAAAGAAAATACCTCGTGCGAAGTCATTTGTACAATGACGTTTGATAAGACCGACGAAGCTGTTTTTCATACAATGATGGGCGTTACACCTGCCGACATGACAACTGAACTGGTTGATGCTGGTGCCGATATTATTGGCGCCAATTGCGGAAATGGGATGGAAAATATGGTTGGAATTACGAAGGAAATTCGTGCTACAAACAATAAAATACCAATTCTGATTCATGCCAATGCCGGAGCTCCGGTTTTTCAAAACAACGAAACACTATTTCTCGAAACGCCCGATATTACAGCTGGTTTTGTAAATCCACTTATCAGTGCCGGTGCCAATATTATTGGTGGTTGCTGTGGAACAACTCCTGCTCATATCAAAGCAATTGCTCAAGTAGTGAAACAAAAATAGTTCAACATCAATTTGCCAATTAATTACTTATATAATAATCTGTTTTAAAATGAATTCTGAAGAAATACTGTTAAAGCTAGCTGAATGTGTGGAGTTTGGTAAAGTAAACAATGCCGCTCCGTTTCCCCCAACCATGAAGGGACAAGATGGTGCCGACGAACTTACCAAACAAGCCCTTGAAATGGGTGTTCGGCCTGTTGATATTCTGAACGAAGCTTTAATTAAGGCAATGGATCGGGTAGGCGAAAAATTTACCCAGAAAAAGATATTTGTTCCTCAAATGCTGATGGCAGCAAAAGCAATGAATGCATCGATGGAACATCTAAAACCTTTTTTTCAGAGTGGTGAAGTGAAGCGAAAAGGAAAATTCATTATTGGAACAGTTTCGGGCGATTTACACGATATTGGAAAAAACCTTGTTGCCATGATTGTTGAAGGTGCAGGTTGGGAAGTAATTGATCTGGGTGTTGATGTTAGCGCTGCCAAATTTTTGCAGGCAATAAAAGATAATGAAGGAGCTGTTGTTGGCCTTTCGGCTCTGTTAACCACTACAATGCAAAGCATGAAAAATATTGTTGCCGAAATAAAACGTGAATATCCAAATGTTACCTGCCTTATTGGTGGTGCTCCTGTTACTGACCAGTTCCGTGAAGAGATTGGAGCTGATGGTTATTCTTCTGATCCACAAGGTGCTGTAAATTATTTGAATGCACTCGTAGCATGATTCTAAGTCTTTTATTGAAGTAGTTATATTGAAACGAGCATGTTTTAATATAATTACAATCGACAATCAGTGCGAACTAATTGAAATAATGTCCACCGAAGGTAAAATCAGAGGAACGAAGCAAAACTATACTAGTAATGAAAGAAGTTGACTTTAGTTTGCCTGAGCTTTTTATTCCTGAAATCAGTGATAAAGATGTAAGTAGGGAGAATGTTTTGAAGGGGTTGGGCATGACCTTTGCCGATGCTGACAATTATTTAATTGAACTCATTGATAGGTTTACTAAGGAATGCATTCAACTTCTTCGTCCTCAAACATGCTATTCTGTGTATTCCAATCTGAATTTCGAACTGAAACAATATCAGGTCATTGTTTCAGATCAGGTTTTTGAGACTGGCAAAACAGTAACCCAACTATTGAAGAAGAGCGAAAAGATAGTTCTTTTTGCATGTACTTCAGGTTCGGAGGTTAGTGAGTATTCAAAAAAACTTATGTCGGAAGGCCATAGCTTGGAAGGACTTCTGGTCGACCTGATTGTATCGGAACTTGCAGAAGCCATTGCTGATTATTTACATGACTTTATCGAAGCAGAATTTGGACGATTAGGATTAAAAGTGACCAATCGGTTTAGTCCCGGATATTGCAATTGGCCAGTGTCTGAGCAGCACAAGCTTTTTTCTCTGTTGCCGGTTAATAGTTGCGGAATTCAGCTCACTGCATCTTCGTTAATGATTCCTATAAAGTCGGTTAGCGGAATTATTGGTGTCGGTTCTCATGTGAAAAGGGTTGCATACAAGTGCCATGTTTGTAATGATAAAAAGTGCATACTGAGAAAATTAGAATAATTGGAATCGAGTAACGCTCAATTATTTCGTAATCATTTTTAATGAGAGGTTACTTTATGATGTTGAAAATCTTTTACTTCAGATATTGAATCATTCATTTTTTTGTTTTAAATTGTATGTAATTCTTAATAATTCGATTTTTTTGCAGCGATGATATTGGAGAAGGATTTTGAGAGTATTGTAAAATATAAATCAAAGAATTATGAAGATTAAACAATTCCGTACCTATTGGTACAGTGTTCTATGCATCCTGTTATTTAATGTGATTTTCTTTGCGATTAAGCCTGGAGAGATGCTGTTGACAATTGTAAGCGACATCTTGCCGATTTTATGCTCTTTCGTTGCAATTATTTTTCTTTGGGAAACTTATAAAGCATTTAAAGTTCATGATAGTACAAGGATGGCGTGGCTTTTTGTTCTTATTGGCATGTTTCTGAATTTCTTAGGTGAGAGTTCATATTCTTATCAGGAGATTGTTCTCAAAATCGATTTGGATAATGTTGCATACAGCATTTCTGATCTGTTTTGGTATTCCAGTTATATTTTTTGCATAATGGGGCTGGTCATATTGCTTAAAGAATATTATAAAAGCGACTTTCCTATTGGTAATCCAATCAACCTGATTATTTGTGTTTTATTGTTGGTTATATTAATGGCTTTTTTGATTGTTGTTCTTCTTTTACCAATAATCAGAGATTCTGAAACCCCGTTCTTTGAGAAAATGATATACTTATTTTATCCAATTTTTGATATGATTCAGGTAATTCTTGCCTGTTCGTTATTATTTGTCGTTCGGAAATTTAAAGGAGGATTAGTCAAAGCGCCTTGGTTATTGATTTCAATTGGCTTTTTATTGATGGGCGTTTCAGATATTTTTTATTCTTATATGAATTGGAATAACACTTATGGTAGTGGTAGTTTTATCGATTTAGGGTGGAATTTAGGATATCTTCTAATTGCAATGTCTGGAGTGTATCAAAAAAGTTTAGTTAAATCTTTAGGGGGGAACTGAGTGATGGGTAATATATATACAAATTATTATGCGGCACAAATTTATTCAATTTTATCTCCACTTATTGGAGAATTAATGGCCAGAGGTGCTATTAGGTCGCAGTGCAATAAAATTGGGATAACAGAAGAGAGTATTCAGAAACAACATTTGGCAACGCTTGCTGCAGGTGTAAAGAAAGCATTGACGTTATTTATAGGGTCTGAAGGGGCCTCTCAGATAGAAAACAGGATCAAGTTGATTTGAAATGGGATCTTTATATAAAAAAAACGGGGCTACTGAATTATCAGAGCCCTGTTTTTTTTATAGGTACGACCAATCTCCTTTTTCAGGAATTTCGATGTCTGAAAAGCCTTTGCTTTCAAGGTAATCTTTGTATGCTAATTGAGATTCGTATTGGCCATGAACAATAAAGGTCTTCTTAATCCGGTCTTTTATCTGGCAATCTAAATAATCGGCCATTTCTTCGTAATCGCCATGCCCACTATATGCTTCAATTTTAAATATTTCGGCTCGAACAGGGTAAACAATGCCATGGATAGAAACTTCTTTGTCTCCTCTCAATATTTTTGCTCCCAATGTTGTTGGAGAACAATATCCTACAGCCAGAATGGAGTTTCTTTCGTTCGAAATTGTGTTAGCCAAATGGTGTTTTACCCGGCCAGCTTCCATCATTCCCGATGCCGATATCACAACGCAAGGTTCTTTTCTGTCATTTATTTTTTTCGACTCTTCAATTGTTCTGATGTAATACAACCGATCAAATCCAAACGGGTCAAAATCATTGTGCAATTCATGTTGAATTTCTTCATTGAGATTATCTAAATGATATCTGAAAACTTCAGTGGCACTAACAGAAAGTGGGCTATCAACAAAAATGTCGATACGTGGCAGCCTTTTTTCATTGAAGAGTTGATTAAGGGTATATACAATTTCTTGTGTTCGGCCAACACTGAACGAAGGAATGATAAGTTTGCCACCTTTTACAATACATGTGTGATGGATTGCATACAGAAGGTCTTCGCGTGCTTCTTCGTGCTTTTTATGGAGGCGGTCGCCATAGGTTGCCTCTGTAATAAGATAATCGGCTTGAGGGAATGGTTCTGGCGATTTTAATATCATGTTACTTTTCCGGCCAATATCACCGGTGTAAGCTAGTTTTTTCAGTCCATCGGTTTCGTTTACTTCAAGCGTAACAACGCTACTGCCAAGCATGTGTCCCGAGTTTGTGAATTTAACTTTCACATTTTCATCGATATAAAACTTTCTGCCGTACTCCACAGCAATAAATAAATTCATTGCTTTCTCAGCGTCTTTTCGGGTATAGATTGGTTCAACCGGAGGTAAGCCTTGTAATGCTCTTTTCTTGTTGAATTTGATGGTATCCGCTTCATGGATAGCACCAGAATCGGCCAACATAATTGCACATAAATCGCGGGTGGCACTGGTGCATATAACCGATCCCCTAAATCCGAGTTTATATACATAGGGTATTAATCCTGAGTGATCAATATGGGCATGGCTCAGAATGATGTGATCAATTTCAAGTGGGTCGAAACCTAAATCGCGGTTCAAACTGTCGGTTTCCAATCCTTTTCCTTGATATAAACCACAATCAAGAAGGATTTTTTTGTCTTTTTGAGTAATTATCAAATGCTTACTTCCGGTAACCTCGCGGGCTGCCCCTAAAAATTTTACAATCATGATAATCTGTTTTAAGTTCTTTAATTTTCTTTTTTTCTGATTGGATAAGTTTTCTCCGGATATTTTTTGTAGAAAGCTTTTAAACCTTGACTGCAATGTTGTAACGAACCAAATCGGTCTACACCATTTGATGTCCAGACCATTAATCCTTTCCATCCGTTTTCATAGGTTTTTATAAAGGCATCTTGTATGGGAACAACAAGTGAGTCTTCATTTGATGCTGTTTGAAAAAAGATTCCTGTTGCAGGGTTTTCGCCAATCATGCAAGGACGATCGTTAATTCCATAGTCAGATGGTGTTTTTTCTGTACAAAAGTTTCCAAACCATTTTACAACCCAGCCATAATAATGAGGTGAGTAAAAATCGAGGAGCGCAAGGGGTGAATTTACTTGCGATTGAAGCGACTGGTTGCTCCAGTAGTTTTTCTCCATTGGGCTAGGCGCGTCGCTATTCCATTTTATTGCAGCACTTCCAACGGTAAAAAGAATTTCGCTATTCTGATGAACCGCAACAGCAACTTTTGCCATAAGGTATTGCAGATTTTCCCACGGAGCCTGTGCATTATCTTTATCTTGATGAATCCATTCTATTTCGTTGCAGCCATCAATGCTCCATAAATAGGGGTTGTTTTTATACCTGGTTACAAATGGAATTACATAGTTTGCTACGTAGGCATCTACTTTTTCTTTGTTGCTGATCAGTTTTCTCCATTTCTTATAATTTGGATGGCTTGCTTTGGTGTGATCGAACGAGAGTAAGGTGGCCATGATATAAATTTGATGTTTCTGGGCCAACGCAAACATATCGTCCAAGTCTTCCCAATGAGCTTTGGTTGCTCCTGAAACAAAACCATCGCTATTTATTTTAATCCCTTTTTCGCCATCGCAAGAGATCCATATCCTTGATGAATTTCCTCCTGCTTCTCGAATGCGCTGGAACTCAGTATCCCAAAATTTGTGCCTATACTTGCCTCCAAAGTCGTTCCATTTATCCCAAGGGGTGTTAACGCCATTCATGAAGATATCTTTTCCTTCAACAGTGAAAATAGTCCCTTCGGTTTTTATGCGTTGGGCAAATAAACTATTTGCTGAAAATATCAGACATACAGTGATTAACGATAAGGAATGAAATAATCTTTTTGATGAAATCATAAAGCTTACTATCTGAAATGTGATTTTATCAAAAATAACAAAAAAATCATTTAAAGTATTGTTGCCATATGTGTCAGCTTTACCGATTAGATAGATTTTGATTGGCTTTTTCAGATTAAGTTTTTTCCAATTGTTTCGATATTCTTATCTGATAATTTAGATGAATTGCCTAACTTATGATCGGATTAAACTTACTGATTCATTTGTGTTGTTGTTGCTGAATTTCAGATTTTTTGAAAAAACATAATATTCATGAGCAGGAAGTTGATTTTTTGTAAATTGAATTATAAATTTGATAGGGTAAGCAAATGGTTTGAAAAGATTTTATGTCCAAATTATTTTCAGTAATACTAATTTGTTTTCTTTTCCCGATAACTTGTTATTCTCAGCAGGTTAAGAATTTTTTTCAGGTAACGGGAAAAGTTAAGGTTGATCAGGGTGTGGTTGATGGGACTAAGGTTGAAGTGTACCGTAACGAAGGTATGCTTCAGAAACTTACCGTTAACCGTACTGGCAACTTTACCGTATCTGTTGAGCTTGGGCAGGTTTACCGTTTTATCATCACAAACGATAACTACTATTCTAAAAGCATCGA
>Ga0116170_10006287_pt1 | contig 10445 bp, 10 predicted proteins | sample AD_JPNHW1_MetaG_FD_89797 | JGI IMG/M metagenome (GOLD analysis project Ga0116170, IMG submission 89797) | Active sludge microbial communities of municipal wastewater-treating anaerobic digesters from Japan - AD_JPNHW1_MetaG | ecosystem: Engineered > Bioreactor > Anaerobic > Digestate | place...
CGGCTGTCACCTGAAGAAAATCGTTCTTATAATCTGCAAAATAATAAGTCAACCCCTGTCCCTGATAGCCGATTTTTTCAAAATCTATCAATGGATAGGAATAAAACTCATACCGTACACCGGCAGTAATCCCGCCATTGGTATATAATAAATTCAAGAAGGTGTTAGCCCTCACTTTGCCGGCTACTTCCTCGGCTCCGATTAAAGAATCGGGGATATAGTACATTCCGTTAAAGCCGAAATCACCACTAATCTTGCCATTTCCCAAAAAAAGCTGCGCTTTAGCACTATTTAAAAAGCAAAAAGCAGCAAAGACGAACACAATAGAAATTCGTCCAAATGATAAAAAAGGTTTCATAAAGGGATTATTTATTTTCTTCAACTAATTTTTTCACAACTGCATAAATCTCTTCTTCAGAGCCCGGGGCATAAGAAGTGTGTTGCCATACAATCTCTCCTTTTCCGTTCAGGACACAAAGGAAAGGAATATCGGCAACATTCATGGCTCTCTTAAAATCCCAGTTTTGATCCAAAAGCACCTCAAAACTCCAACTTTTCCCGTTAACAAAAGGGGCTACTCGGGCAGAGGTTTTGGAATCATCAATTGATACCGCATACAACTTGACTCCGGTTTCGGTCACCCAATCATCATAAACATCCGCAATAGCCATCAATTCTGCCACACATGGTTTACACCACGTTGCCCATAAACTGATGATTACCGGTTTCCCGTCATTGGCAATATCTTTAGTATTAAAGAGTTTTCCATCCAGGGTTTTAATATCAACCGAAGGAAGCGTAGCCAACTTCTTTGACTCCTGTGTCTCCTGCGCATTCGTCATAAAGACCATGAGCAAAGCGATTACTACAAAATAGATTTTTTTCATAATTTCTTTAATTAGATTATCATTTAATTACTCATTAATACCATGCCGTTTTTTAATCAGCATGCAAAAATAACATTATTTCACTTATTCCGCTATAGAACAAAATTTTTGGTTATAAATCTATTTATCTTTAGTTCTTTCTTTTGAAAATAGCACTATTTTATACCTATTAAATTAAAACTTCTAACAAAAGAGACGTAGTTTTTACCTATTTTTGCCACAAATATCAACCATGACGCCTGAAAAACATTTCCTTCCGATTACCAAAAAAGAGATCGACCTGCTTGGCTGGGATACTCCGGATGTGATTCTGATTTCAGGAGATGCCTATGTTGACCACCCCTCTTTCGGAACGGCAGTAATTGCAAGAACTTTAGAAAAGTGCGGTCTTAAAGTAGCAATCCTTCCCCAACCCAACTGGCAGGATGACTTGCGCGATTTCCGAAAACTTGGAAAACCTAAACTCTTCTTTGGAATTAGTGCCGGCAATATGGATTCTTTGGTAAATCACTACACCGCCAACAATCGACTTCGTAGCGACGATGCCTATACTCCCGGAGGAAAAGCAGGCTTTAGACCAGATAATGCTACCGTAGTCTATACCAACATTATAAAAGAACTTTATCCGGATACACCTGTTGTTATTGGCGGAGTGGAAGCCTCCATGCGACGCTTGTCGCATTACGACTACTGGAGTGACAGGCTGAAACCCTCAATCCTGATGGACAGTCGGGCAGATTTGCTGATCTACGGAATGGGCGAGAGACCTATCAAAGATCTTGTAAAAGCCTTTTTGACAGAAGATTGGAAAAATAATTTCAAATCTTGTAATCAAATTGCCTATCTTGAAAAAGATATCCGTTCGTATCAGAATCGTGAAGATATTCTTTTTCTTCATCCATTTGAAAAAGAGTTACAAAACAAAAAATATTACGGAGAAAATTTTGTTGCCTTTGAAACCGAATCTAACAAAGTAAAACAAAGAACGCTGGTTCAACAGTATGGAGATCAGTATCTTATTATACATCCTCCCTACCCTGCCCCCACAGAGAAAGAGATGGACGAGAACGCACTCTTTGATGTTATGATGAATGCCCCCCATCCCAAATATGCAAAACGCGGAGAAATACCGGCTTATGAAATGATTAAAAACTCTATCACCATCCACAGAGGATGTTTCGGAGGTTGCAGTTTTTGTGCCATTTCAGCCCATCAGGGCAAATTCATCAGCTCCCGTTCACAGGAATCAATCCTAAAAGAGGTAACCGCATTGGCCTCAAGACCTTATTTTAAAGGACATATTACCGATTTAGGGGGACCTTCCGCCAATATGTACAAAATGTCAGGAATAAACCTAGATTTGTGCAATCGCTGTAGCAGAGTTTCCTGTATTTTTCCCTCTATCTGCAAAAATCTCAACCTTAATCACAAACCTCTTGTTAACCTCTATAAAGCAGCCGCCAAAATCCCGGGAGTTAAAAAAATCACCATTGGAAGCGGTATTCGCTACGAAATGCTGCTGACCGATAATTCTAAGGTTGACCGTGACAACGGACTTACTGAATATCTGCAGGAAATTGTCAACAATCATGTTTCCGGCCGATTGAAAGTGGCTCCCGAACACACTTCCGGCAAGGTCCTCCGAAAAATGAGAAAGCCCCCATTCGAGAAATTTCTGCGCTTCTTAGACAAGTTTAACACTCTTAACAAAAAATCGGGCAAGAATCAGCAGCTCATCCCCTACTTCATCTCTGCTCATCCCGACTGCACCTTAGACGATATGGCCGATTTGGCAGTCGAAGCAAAAAACCACCATCTGATGACCGACCAGGTACAGGCATTTACCCCAACTCCCATGACCTACTCCACTGCCCTCTATTTTCTGGGTTACGATCCCTACACAGGAGATAAAGTAAAAGTGACCAAAAATATTAAAGAAAAGAAAGATCAGCATCTTTTCTTTTTTTACAGAAACAAAGAAAACCATGAACAGCTTAAAGCGATTCTCGCTAAAATCAGAAGAAGAGACCTTTTAAGCTGATTTAGAGAAATAATAAATAGTGATCCCTAGAAAGTAATCAATTTGATTTATTTATCAAGGCAAAAGCCAAATCACCGCTTACACAAAGCTCTCCGTTTACTTTGGCCTCTGCATGAACACAGATGATCATCGCTTTTTTATTAGTCACACGCGAATAGATTTCAATTTTATCTCCCGGTCTGACATTCTTTTTAAACCTTACTTTATCAATACCGGCATAAAACGGATTACTTTTTTCAAGTTCTTTAACCATCAGCAGACAGGAAGACTGCGCCATAATTTCACAAAGGATAACTCCCGGCACAATTGGATTTCCCGGGAAATGTCCCTGCAGAAAAAACTCATCTCCTTTAACAAGATAACTACCTTTAACCAAATTGTCGCCAATGACATTGACCTCATCAACCAATAACATAGGCTCCCGATTGGGAATTAGTGATTTTAACTCTTCTTTATTCATAAGGCATTATTATATTTTTCGAAATACAATAGAACCGTTATGACCTCCAAATCCCAAAGAGTTAGATATAGCAATGGTAACATTTGCCTTTCGGGCGACATTAGGAACATAATCCAGGTCACATTCCGGATCGGCTTCCTTTAAATTGATAGTAGGCGGCACAATACCATCCCTAAGAGTCAGGGCAGTAGCCACGCCTTCAACTCCGCCGGCGGCACCGAGTAGGTGTCCCAACATGGATTTATTAGAACTTATCAATGCCTTATAGGCAATTTCGTTGCCAAAAGCCAGCTTAATAGCGGCAGTTTCCGTTTTATCGTTCAGGGGTGTTCCCGTGCCATGGGCATTTATATAGAGCAAATCATCGGCTTTAAATCCGCCTGCTTCTTCCATAGCCAGCGTAAGTGCTCTTGCAGCACAACTTCCGTCGGGTTTGGGAGCCGTATAATGATACGCATCGCAAGTATTGCCATATCCGCAAATTTCCGCATAGATTTTAGCCCCTCTTGCTTTGGCATGTTCATATTCTTCCAAAATCATGATGCCGGCACCTTCACCCAAAACAAAGCCCTGACGGCGTTTATCGAAGGGAAGCGATGCATTTTGGGGATCATTATTGCGGTCGAGTGCCTTAGAATTGGCAAAACCGCCAATTGCCACCGGATGAACTGCAGCTTCAGTTCCACCGGCAATGATGGCATCCGCATATCCATGTTTAATAGCTCTATAAGCTTCCCCAATAGCATGAGTTGCAGTAGCACAAGCCGTAACCACCGGCAGGCAAGGCCCTTCTGCTTTATGTGCCATAGCCACATTTGAAGCCGCAATATTAGAAATCATCAAGGGGATAAAAAGTGGAGAGATCCACTGAACCCCTTCTCTGTCGGACTTAACACTTTCATCATAGAGTGTATGAATACCGCCGATTCCGGAGCCGATATAGACGCCCAGTTTTTCCGGAGCAATAGATAGTTTACTGTCGGCCATTGCTTCATTGGCAGCCGCCAGTGCATATTGAGAAAAAAGGTCTGTTCTTCTAATAGAAGCAGCATCAAGACCATGATTTTTAGGGTCGAAATTTTTAACTTCACCGGCAATTTTAACCGGCAGTTTGTCAGCGGGAATAGATTTGATAAAGTCAATACCGTTCACGCCATTTTGTAAATTGTTCCAGAAAGTGGAAACATCATTTCCGATAGGGGAAATAATTCCAACTCCTGTAATGACAACTCTTCTCATAATTATTATTTTTGTTAATAAAGTAATTGATGACTGTTTTTTAATAAATTTTCTGCCTGAGAGATCATTCCTTCGATGATCTCCTTAGCCGGTTGGATTTTGGTGACAAGTCCCGCGCACTGACCGGCCATAAAGCATCCCTCTGTTTCATTTCCTTCCTGAGCGGCTTTGCGAAGTGCTCCTGCGCCGAAGCGTTCTATTTCTTCATCAGAGATTGTAGGATTATATTCCATTTCGCCAAATTTTTTAGAAAAGAGGTTTTTCAGCGAACGCACCGGGTGTCCCAATCTTTTACCGGTAACCAGTGTATCGGTATCGCGGGCATTAATAATTTTATTTTTATAATTTTCATGAATCATACATTCTGCAGCTGTCAGGAAACGGGTTCCGCACTGTACGCCTGAAGCTCCGAGCATCAAGGCGGCAGCCAATCCCCTGCCATCGGCAATTCCGCCGGCGGCAATAACCGGAATAGAAACTGCATCCACCACTTGAGGAACCAGCGACATGGTCGTCATTTCGCCCACATGGCCACCCGACTCACCCCCTTCAGCAATAACGGCACAGGCACCCATTTTTTCAACACGTTGTGCAATGGCTGTCGAAGGAACCACAGGAATAACCTTAATACCCGCAGCAATCAATCCTTTATATACTTTGAAGGCATTCCTGCTCCGGTAGTAACAACCGGTACTTTCTCTTCTAAAACAACTTGAGCCACTTCATCGGCGAAGGGGCTCATCAGCATAATATTAACACCAAAAGGAGCTTTAGTCATGGTTCTGCATTTCCGAATCTGCTCCAGAAGATAGTCGGCATTGGCATTCATTGCTGAAATTATTCCCAATCCCCCTGCATTTGAGACGGCGGCTGCAAGATTTGCCTCCGACACCCATGCCATTCCTCCCTGAAAAATAGGATATTCTATTCCTATCATTTTACAAACTTCACTCTTAATCATAATTATTAGTTCTATATTAGTTTACATAAAAAAAATCATTCCCTTACCACTGAATAATGCAGGCTCCGGAAGTAAATCCGGCACCAAAAGCACTCAACAGCAAATAATCACCTTTGTGCAACTGATTATTACAATTCATCTCATCCAACAAAATCGGGATACTTGCAGAAGAAGTATTTCCGTATTTTTCAATATTGTGAGGGAATTTCTCCTCGGTTTGTTTAAAATAATCCTTAATGGAATCCAGGATTCTCATATTGGCCTGATGAAGTAAAAAGTAAGAAATATCATTTTCATCAAGTTCAGCTTTTGCCAAAACAGTTTTAATATCTGAAATGGAGGATGAAACGGCCAGTTTAAAGACATCCTTTCCATTCATCACCAAAGGCATATCACCGTCAGACTGTCTGACGTATGGATTAAATTCCATTTTTCTTTGGTAATATAAAGCATCCACTTTACATTGAGTAGTCAGTAAGAGAGATTTAAGATTATCTCCCTTGGAAACCACAACTGCAGCGGCGCCATCTCCAAATAGCACACAAGTATTACGTTCACTCCAGTTTACCAAACGGGTAGGCTGTTCAGCACAAACGATTAAAACATTTTCAGCACGCCCAGTTTCAAGATATGCCGAGGCGATATCCAGCGCGTAAATAAATCCCGAGCAAGCCCCGTTCAGGTCTATGCAGGGACAGGTAGCATCAATTCCGCCCTGGATGATACAACTCAGGGCAGGTGTAACATAATTATTTATTACATTAGAGCAAAGAATAAAATCAAGGTCAGTCGCTGCAATTCCCGCATTATCGAGTGCTTTTTGTGATGCGGTAACGGCAAGGTCTTTAAGGGTTTCATTGGTAATAATCCTTCTTTGTTTAATCCCTGTACGGGTAGTAATCCAATCGTCACTGGTATCCAAAAACTGAGATAACATGTCGTTGGTTACTGACATTGAAGGCATTGCACTTCCGGTTCCAATAATTTTCATAAGCTAATTGTTAATCAATTTAATAATATAAGATTAAACTTTATCTGCCAAACTTTTAGAATTAACTTCAAAAAAATGGTGTAAATTTCGAATTGCATTCATAAAAGTAGGCTTATCTTCTTCTTTTAATTGACTCAAAATTGAACGGATCATTCTAATATGGAAATATTCATGCGCAATATCAAACTTCTTTCCCAGAGGAGTTAACACAACCCTGACAACTCTTCTGTCTTCTTTATCAATAGTTTTCCGCAACAGCCCTTTTTTCTCCAGTTTGTTAGTAGCCACCGTAACCGAAGGCATCGTAATATCCAATGATTTTGCTATTTCACGGATCGATACACCTTCTTCTCCACGCCCTATTGCTTCCAGCACATGCAGTTCACTAATACTTAAATCAACATTTTTAACCCCTTTCAACCGATTCTTTTCAATCTGATTCACTAAATTAAAAGAATCTACCAACAAATCACTCAACTCCTTTGAATAGTTATCTTCCATATTTTTCTGTTATCCAGTTTTTTGCGATTCAAATTAATTAGATAGTCTAACTAATTTAACGCCGGCAAAAGTACAAAAAAAACAATAGAAAGAATGTTTTTCTTAAAAAAAGTTAACGATAAAACGTAACAAACTGAAATTCAAATTGAAAAAATTTAATTCACTTTTTTCGAAATGTGAAAAAAACTTAAAATCAGCTCAGCTCCAACATTCTCAAAATAGGTTTTCTGGCTGCTGTCATAGTCTCTTCGTCCAGAAGTAACTCGGGTTGCTCCGTCAATAAAGCCTGATAAATACCCTCTAAAGTATTGTATTTCATATAATCACAGTCGTTACAGTTGCAGGTTTCAGAACTATTGACCACATAAAAAATGATATTAGGATTATTTTTTTGCATTTCATAGAGGATTCCGGTTTCAGTAGCCACAATATATGAGGGGTGTTTATCTTTAGCAACAAAATTGATCATAGCCGTTGTAGAGCCAACAAAATCCGCCAATGCAAGCACTGTTCCCTGACATTCGGGATGCGCAAGCACTTTGGCATCGGGATAACGCTGTTTGAGATTAAAAACAAATTCTGCAGTAAGGCGGTCGTGCACGTGACAAGCGCCATCCCAAAGCACCATCTTTCGATTAAGTTCTTTGTTGATATAGGCTCCTAGGTTGCGGTCCGGGGCAAAAACGATCTTTGCCTCTTCCGGCAAGAAGTTGACTATTTTGAGCGCATTACCGGAAGTGACGATAATATCCGACAAAGCTTTAACTTTTGCCGAACAGTTGATATAACTCAGCACAAGATAATCCGGATAGTGTTTCAGAAAATCAGCAAACTCATCAGCGGGACAACTATCGGCGAGGGAACAGCCGGCAGCAAGGTCGGGAATGAGAACCTTTTTCCCCGGATTCAATATCTTAGCAGTTTCAGCCATAAAGTGTACTCCGGCAAATAAAATAATGTCGGCATTGGCAGAAGCTGCCTTTTGAGAAAGCCCAAGACTGTCGCCCACATAATCAGCCACATCCTGCACTTCGGGACGGGTGTAATAATGGGCCAAAATTATGGCATTCTTTTTTTTCTTTAATTCTTCAATCTTATTTTTCATCATTCGGAATACAATAATTGGGCGTAAACATTATTTTTTCAGATGCTCAAACATTTTTTGTTCCACCAGTTCACAGATAATATGACCTATTAATATATGAACTTCCTGAATTCTGGGAATATCACTGGAAGGGACATTTAAACAATAGTCGGAATTTTCTTTCATTCGCCCACCGGTAGCACCTGTCAGAGATACTGTCGTGATTCCCATCTCTTTAGCAACCTCATAGGCACGCAAAATATTAAAAGAATTTCCGGAAGTAGAGATTCCTAACAAAACATCTCCTTTCTTTCCGATACCGGACAGCAGTCGTGAATATACCTGATCAAAGCCATAATCATTGCCCACAGCAGTCATATAGGAAGTATTGCAATGAAGAGCTTCGGCATTCAGTGCCGGACGATTAAAATAGAAGCGTCCTGATAACTCAGCAGCCAAATGCTGGGCATCGGCTGCACTTCCGCCGTTACCGCAAAAATGAATCTTGCCCCCATTACTCAAAGAGGAGACCATCACTTCGACAATTTTTTCAATATTCTGAATAAAAACTTCATCTTCCAGAATCGATTTTTTAATTTCAACACTTTGCTCAATAACTTCTTTTATTCTCATAACATCACTTTTAAAGGGACAAAAATAGCGAAAAAATCAATTAGATTCGCTTTACTAAGAAAGGGATTATTTTTTCGGAGATTGATTTGTAAATATAAAATTACTATTTTTGCAAACTTAAAAAAAGTTAAAATCGTGAATAAAAGCATAAATATATTTGACACTAAAATAGTTCCTCTCCGAAAAAAAAAGACAAGGCTTCGTTATCGGGTTGCGGTCATCGGTGGAGGAAGCTGGGCAACGGCGATTGTTAAGATTCTGTCATCAACGTTAGAGCATATCCATTGGTGGGTAAGAGAAGAGGAAATTGTGGAAGGAATCACCAAATTCGGTCACAACCCACTCTATTCAAGCTCGGTCTATATCAATCCGGAGGATGTCTATATCAGTACTGATATCAGAAAAATTGTTGCTCGGGCCGACTATGTAATTATTGTCACGCCATCTGCCTTTTTACACAAGACTCTTTCTCCGCTGAAAAAGAGCAGACTTAGTAAGAAGAAAATCATCAATGCCGTGAAAGGGATTGTTCCTGAATCAATGCAATTGATTACCGACTATCTTCGCAGCGAATTTGATGTTCCGGTTTCCAACCTCGCCAGTATCAGCGGCCCGTCTCATGCAGAGGAGGTGGCACGTGAAAAATTCACCTATCTGACAGCCTGCTCAGAAAATATTGAATTAGCGGAAACTATTGCCAAAATATTCTCCAACCGTTTTGTCAGGACTACCGTATCTAAAGATATTATGGGAGCAGAAATGTCAATTGTACTGAAAAATATTTATGCCCTCGGTGCCGGTATTTACAGTGGACTTGGCTACGGAGACAATTTCTTGGCTGCTTATATTGCAAACTGTGTCAAGGAGATGGAAAAGTTTATCAATGAAGTTTACCCGAATCCGGAGCGCCGACTTACGGATTCAGTCTATTTGGGCGACTTGTTGGTAACTGCCTATTCAAGTTTCAGCCGGAACCGTCTCTTCGGGAATATGATTGGACACGGACTTACCGTTAGAATTGCTCAAATGGAGATGAATATGATTGCAGAAGGCTACTATGCCTGCCGTTGTATTCACGAAATCAACAAGACTTATGATGTCTATATTCCGATTGCCGAAGCAATTTACGGAGTCCTTTACGAAGGTCATAATGTACAGTCTGAAATGAACCGGATTTCGGAGCACTTCGTTTAAGAAAGCAAGTTATAGGGCTGACAATTTATAAGGTCTTATTCAGAATTCGTAAAACCAAAAGCACTTCTTTTTATTTACATTTCAATTATTTAATCGATAATAAAAAATTTAGCTACAATTTTTCTTACTTTTGCATCTTTGAAATAAATAAAATCTTTGTAAAGTATGAAAATTGCGATTGTTGGAACCGGCTACGTAGGATTAGTAACGGCCACTTGCCTTGCCGAAGTGGGTCTTGAATTGGTATGTGTTGACATTGACGATAAAAAAATCGAAAAACTGAAAAATGGGATTTGTCCCATTTATGAACCCGGGCTGGAAGATATGCTCCGGCGTAATATTCAAAAAGGGAGACTGATTTTCACCACTTCACTTGCTTCTGTCGTTAAAGATGTGGATGTTGTATTCTCTGCTGTTGGAACTCCCCCTGATGAAGACGGAAGTGCCGATCTGC
>Ga0116170_10006288_pt1 | contig 10445 bp, 7 predicted proteins | sample AD_JPNHW1_MetaG_FD_89797 | JGI IMG/M metagenome (GOLD analysis project Ga0116170, IMG submission 89797) | Active sludge microbial communities of municipal wastewater-treating anaerobic digesters from Japan - AD_JPNHW1_MetaG | ecosystem: Engineered > Bioreactor > Anaerobic > Digestate | place...
ACGCCGCAGCAGGTGACTCCGGAAGAGGTTGCAGCGTACGATCTGGTGGGTTTTGGTTCGGGGATCTACAGTGCGACATTCGACCCGTCTCTCCTCGATCTTGCCGACCGGCTGCCACCGGCGGGCGGGAAGAATGTATTCCTCTTCTCGACCTATGGGGCACCGGCCTTTATTGCAGACAGGAAGTTCATCGAGAAGAACCACCGGCAGATCCGGGAAAAACTGAGCGCGAAAGGGTACACGGTTATCGGGGAATTTGGGTGTGCCGGGTGGAACACGAACAGTTTCCTGCAATATTTCGGTGGGCTCAACAAGGGCCGGCCCAATGCCGAAGACATCAGGAACGCGGAGGCATTTGCAGGGAATATCAAAAATCAGGTACTTGCGGAACGGAACAGGTAACTTTTCCAAAAAAAAGCGGCAATAACAGGGTAAGAGACATGAAATCCGTCATCTACTATTTCACCGGCACCGGCAACACCCTTGCGGTTGCACGCGATCTCGCGCAGGAGCTTGGCGACACGAAACTCATCCCGCTCCGGCGGGCGATATCCCCCGGCGGGATCTCGGTTGATGCGGATGTTGTCGGGATCGCATTCCCGGTTTATTTCCTGAACCTGCCGGATATCGTCCGGCAGTTCGTGCAGCAGGTCCGGTTCTCCGGAAGTCCCTACATCTTCGGCATCGCAACCTGCGGGGAGCAGCCGGGCCCGGCACTCTTCCGGTTGAAAGAGCTCCTTGAAGAGAACGGGAAAACGCTCTCGGCCGGGTTCGCCTTTGTCATGCCGGAGAACTATATCGGCCCGGTGAACCTCATGAACGATGAAAGCCGGGCGCAGGAAAAATTCGACGGGGCAAAAAACCGGATACCGGACATTGTCGCTGCAATCCGCGGGCGGAACGTATCGGTGCCGGAAGGTTCGGACACGCAGATCCTCCGGATCGGCGGGCGCATCGCTCATGCCTTTGCCACGTCCGTTTACAATACACCCCGCCGGCTCCATGCAACGGACGCCTGTAACCGGTGCGGCACCTGCAGCCGGATTTGCCCGACACGGAATATCTCGGTTACCGGAGACTCCGTGAAATGGGGGAGCGACTGCACCCAGTGCTATGCCTGCATCCACTGGTGCCCGAAAGAGGCGGTCCAGATCGGCGGCAGGACCCGGGGAAGACGCCGCTACCATCACCCGGATGTGACGGTAAAAGACATGCTGGAGCAGCGGGGGGAATGACGATGAATACTGACGGCAAAGGACCCGTGCAGGCAGACAGCATCGCCGCTGCTGCCGGGGTTTTTTCAGAAAAACCGGGGCTTCCGGGCAGCACCCGTCAGTACCGGGATCTCTTTGACAATGCGATCGCCGCAACATTACTGGCCGGGATCCGGCTCATTGCCGGAAGCCCGTCCCTTGCCCTCAGGGGCGCTGCCATCCTCCGGAACCAGCGGAAGGCAGCAGGGATCCGAAAGCAGTACGAGAAGGAGGGCATCATGATCCCTGCGGTGATGATGATCTCGCTCACCTCGCGCTGCAACCTTTCCTGCAAAGGCTGTTACCAGCGGGCGCAGCACCGGGCGACTGCACCGGAGATGGATGCGGGGCAGCTTGGATCTATCATATCGCAGGCAGAAGAACTCGGCGTCTCCGTGATCGTCTTTGCCGGGGGCGAACCGCTGATGCGGAAGGACGAGATCCTCGCCCTTGCAAAATCCCACCCGGCCCTCCTCTTTGCGGTCTTCACGAACGGGCTTCTGATCGACGAGGATCTTGCCGGAAGGATCGCCAATACCCGGAATATTGTCCCGATGCTCAGCTTCGAGGGATTCCGGCAGGAGACCGACCTGCGCCGGGGCGGGGGTGTCTTTGACCGGCTGCTTGCCACCTGTTCGCTGCTCAAGGAGAAGGGAATATTCTTCGGCTGCTCGGTGACCGTCACCCGGATCAATTGTTCCCGGGTGCTCGATGCGGCATTCACAGAATCCATGCTTGCGGCGGGTTCCCGTGCGTTTGCCTTTGTGGAATACGTGCCGGTCGAGCCGGGCACGGAAGATCTCGTGGTAACACCGGAGCAGCGGTCTGCGCTCAACAGATGTCTTGCAGGATTCTCGGATACCTACCCGGCGATCTTCATCGGGTTTCCCGGCAATGAAGCGATCTATGGCGGGTGTCTCGCATCGGGCCGCGGTTTTATCCATGTCAGCCCGTCCGGCGACCTCGAACCATGCCCTGCAGCCCCGTTCTCCGACGCCAATCTCACGCAGATGCCGCTGAAAGAGGCGTTACGGTCCGGCCTTCTGGAGAAGATCCGGATGGAACATGGCCGGCTCACGGAAACGGACGGGGGCTGCGCTCTCTGGACGAACCGGAACTGGGTTTTGGGGCTGCTTGGCAAAACCGTGAAACCGTAATACGTACCCTGCCTTGCGGATAATCCGGGACTCCGGTACGCTGGCGGATGACGGGGATGCGAAAATTCCCGGCAGATCCGGGATTTTTTTCATTCAGTATTTTTTTATAGGAGTTGCCACCATACTGCCCGCGTAAGCATCGGACCGGTGCTTGTGTGAACGGTGGTGAAGATCCATGAACATGGTCTGGGACAGGCATGTATCGAACGGGATTCGGGAACTGGGATATGACATCGACACAAAGACGCTCGCGGTAGTTTTTCCTGGTGGAAAGACTGTGCTGCATGGCCCGGTGCCGTACGATCTCTATGCATCGCTCTTCCATTCGTATAATCCTGAACGGGTGTACCGGCAGGTAATCGAGGGGAAATTCCCGGTACTTCCAAAATTTTAGAAAGGCCGGAAAAAAGGCAGGCAGAATTTTATTCCCATTGCGTCGTTACATCCGGTTATGCCGGTACGGATGAACCGGATATTCCGTAGTTCCGTTCAGGCATTTGCATCCCGGCACTTTTTGCATACAGTGTCATACAACATCCACCCCCATAAGGATCTTAAATCCGGTAAAAAAAATCCCGGGAAATTTCTGCTCCCACCGGAACAAAATTTCTTCCTTGTCCGGAACATCACATTCTGTCTGCAACCAGAATATCAATCCGGATTTTCAATCCGGATTTCCATACAGGGGTGTTGCCCGGGTGCTCTTAAGCAGGGGCGGGCATTATCGTCGGTCAGCCACATCTAAATCTCCAAATTACGGGTATTTTTACCGAAATACGGGATAATATCAGGTATTTTGAATTCCGGTAAAAGATGGCAACAGCGTGGTTCCGGGGCACTTTTTTCATACAACCAGACACTTGTCCAGGAAACCGGAACAAAGCCTTAAAACGCTGCTATATTGGCAGGTTTTATTCCTCGTAAAACAACCTGTCTGGCAAAACAACCGATTAAATCATTAATTTTTATCGGCGTCATCACTATTTCCACTGGAACCCGGCATTTTATAATCTCAAAAAAATATATCAAAAATCCGGGCCTGAATCGGGCTTATTCTGGCAATCCGGGCAAAACTGGGATCCTTGGATCCCGCATGGCCCCGGGAAGGGATCCCGTCCTCGTACAGACTGCCGGGGATTGAACCGATCAGGTAGTCCGGAATTTCCGGTTCAATTTCTATTATTATACGATTCGACAGGTACGGTCACTTTCCCGCCCCGATCCCGTACCTTATAAGATCCGGGCCGGAACCTGATCTCCGGAAATGTCTTCCTTTGAGCTCGTTGCATCATTCCAGCCCTCCGGTTCCCAGCCGGAAGCGATCGCGGAGCTGGAGCAGGGGCTCGCACATAACGACCAGTACCAGACACTCCTTGGCGTGACGGGATCCGGCAAGACGTTCACGATGGCAAACGTGATCGTTGCCGCGGACAAACCGACGCTCGTGCTCGCCCACAACAAGACGCTTGCCGCCCAGCTGTACCAGGAGTTCTGCGATTTTTTCCCAAAGAACCGGGTCGAGTACTTTGTCTCGTACTATGATTACTACCAGCCCGAGTCCTACATCCCGGCAAAGGACCAGTACATCGAGAAGGACTCTTCCATCAATCCCAGGATCGAGCAGCTCCGGCTCTCGACAACCGCCTCGCTCTCACACCGGAACGATGTCATCGTTGTCGCTTCCGTCTCCTGCATCTACGGTCTCGGGAACCCGGAGAATTTCCGGGGCATGGGATTCGAGATCTCAGTAAACCAGACAATCTCCCGCACGGAAATCATGAGCCGGCTCATCGATATCCAGTTCGAGCGCAACGACATCGAGCTGATGCCAGGCCGGTTCCGGGTCAAGGGCGACATCATCGACTTCATTCCCGGGTACTACAACGACATCATCCGGATCGAGATGTTCGGGAATACAATCGAGAAGATCCGGGAGATCGACAAGCACACCGGTGCAAAAAAAGAGGAGAAACAGTATTTCCATGTCTACCCGGCCCGGCACTTTGTCACCCCGGAGAGCACCCGGAAGACCGCGATCGAATCAATCCGGAAAGAACTCGATGAAGTCCTGCCAACGCTCGGGCTCATCGAAGCCCACCGGCTTGAACAGCGGACGAACTTCGACATCGAGATGATTACGGAGACCGGCACCTGTAAGGGGATCGAGAACTATTCCCGGCATTTCGATGGCAGGAAAGCCGGGGAAAAACCGTACTGTCTCCTTGATTATTTCCCAAAAGACTTCCTCCTCATCATCGACGAGAGCCACCAGATGATCCCCCAGCTCCACGGCATGTACAACGGCGACCGGTCGCGGAAGAAGGCGCTCGTCGATTACGGGTTCCGGCTGCCGAGCGCGTACGACAACCGGCCGCTGAAGTTTTTCGAGTTCGAGCAGTACATGGGGCAGGTGGTCTTCGTCTCCGCAACTCCCGGGGACTACGAGCTGAAGAGATCGGGAAATGTTGTCGAGCAGATCATCCGGCCGACCGGGCTCGTGGACCCGGAAGTCGTCGTCCGGACAACCGAAGGCCAGACGGACGACGTGATTGCCGAGGTCAACGCGGCGATCGCCCGGGGCGACCGGGCGCTCATAACAACGCTCACCAAGAAGCTCGCCGAGGAACTCTCCGAGTTCCTTTCGGAACGCGGTATCAGGACCCGGTACCTCCATTCCGACATCGACACGCTCGACCGGACCGAGATCATCCGCGAGCTCCGGCTCGGCAAGTTCGATGTGCTGGTCGGGATCAACCTGCTGCGGGAAGGGCTCGATATCCCCGAGGTCGGGTTCATCGGGATCCTTGATGCCGACAAGGAAGGATTCCTCCGGGACGCACGGAGCCTGATCCAGATCATCGGCCGGGCTGCCCGTAACGTGAACGCCAAGGTCGTCCTGTACGGCGACTCCATGACCGACTCCATGAGACGGGCGATCGCCGAGACAAAGCGCCGGCGCGACCTCCAGGTCGCGTTCAACACGGAGCACGGCATCATACCCCGGACCATCGTCAAGCCGGTCAAGGAGAAAGAGGTTGAGATTAAGGATACAAAGCACGTGCCAAAGCGCGAGATCCCAAACGTCATCATCGACCTGGAAAAACAGATGCGGGACGCTGCCGAAACCCTCGATTTCGAGCGGGCAATAGCTCTCCGCGACCAGATCAAGAAACTGAACGCCCGTTTAGGAAGCGGCGGGTAATTCCCCGATCGGCATCCGGTAACCAAAGGCCGGCGCCTGCATCGTCACTTGAGCTGTTCATCGCCGCCGGCTTTCGCAATGACCGAGGACCGGTACGTCTCGATCTCCGCGGTGCCGACATTATAGTACCGCTTGATGAAATCCCGGACCTTTTCGGACTCGATCCAGCCCGTGTCGAGACGCGTGATGATTTTGTCGATCTCCTTTGCCTGGAAGATGATCCGTTCCGCTACCTCTTCTGCTGCAATGCTTGCAAGGCCGACGATGACAGTCAGCGGGTTGCGGATATGGTCCCCGAGAACGGCGAACTGCTCGATGTTCTTCTCGATCTGTTCGAGCGCCCGCCGCTGGGCCATCTCCATCTGCTTGCGTTCTGTGATGTCGATGAACGAGGCCATAATGCAGACCGGTTTCCCCTGCTCGTCTCTGACGATATTGGCCCAGAGCATCGCATAGAACGGTGTGTCGTTGGTCTTTTTTAAAATCAGCTCGCCAAGCCAGCTGCCTTTCTCCGAGAGTGCGTTCTGCAATTCGGAGAATTTTTTCCCGTCTTCAAAATAATTTTTCCAGTTGCGGCCGATAAAATCCCTCTCATCGACAGAGCCCAGGATCCTGAGCAGGGACTGGTTGACAAACGTGATCGTATACCCGGAATCGAACATGGCCACAGCATTGATGGAGGACCGGATCGCATGGTCCTTGATAACAAGGGACTCTTCTGCCTTTTTCCTGTCGGTGATATCGACAATGGCGCAGGCGAACTGGTTGTCCGGGAGAGTTCCGGCAGAGAGAAGCACCACCCGGATGCCACCGTCACGGGCATACAAGCGGGTTTCCATGGTTGTTACGCGGCCGGCTTTATCAAGACGGGAGAAGAACTCATCCCGGTCGTGCTCATCGACCCAGATCCCGGGAAAACCGATGTGTTCCAGTCCTGCTGCATCGTAATTAAGAATCGCTGCAAACCGCTGGTTCGTCTCGGTAATCGCAAGATTTTTCCGGTTGACAAGGCCGGTCCCGGCCTCCGAATTGTCAAAGATCCCCCGGTATTTCATCTCGCTCTTCTGCATATGGAGGGCGAGGGTGGAGACAACCGCGGCAACCGCAACAAAGACGACGCAGCGGATCAAGGCCGCGACAAGTTCCAGGGGCGCCCCTGCGGTAAGGACATAGACAATCAGGAAATAAACTCCCGAGATCAGGAACGCACAGATCATGCCCCGGTTGGGGTACCAGTAGGCGGCAATGACGATGGGGACGTAGATGAGATGCGCAGCAACGTCGGTCATCCCGTACGTGATAGACAGGATATTGATCAGAAGTGCAAGGATGGTCGTGTTGACGATGATGAACAGCCACATGTCGACGATGCTTTCTTCACGCGGGTCATGGACGGACGGTTTTGCCATCAATATCCATCCCTGCATCGACCGGGCCGGATCATAGCACCGCGCAAATTAAATCCCGGGATACTCATGCCTGAAGAATGCTCAATTTACAAGGTTTATATATTTTCCTTAGATTGTCTGCATGGCATATTGGGATTATCCGGAATAAACAGGAGAAACCTAGGAACCGATGCGACAGAATGCCGGCCGATCCAGTACGGTGCTATCGCAGGACAGGATGGGTTCCATAAGTGAAGAGCGCGCAACAGTCCGCCAAATTCATCACTCCGGTTACCCGGGACAGGTTACCAATTGCAAAACGTGAGCGGGGAGATCAGGATGGCAGCCGTATCAGGTTCTCCCGGCCTTTCTTCACTTTGAGGACCAGCCCGCGTTCATGCAGGTCATTGAGTGCATTGCTGACAGTAGACTTGGGAAGACCGAGGTTTTTCACGATCCCGGACTGGTACATCTCCCCGCCGTTTGCGCGGATCATCTGGATAATCCGCTCCCCAAGACTTACGATCTCTGCCTCGGACAGCGGGAGGGCTGCCGGTTCCGGAGGATCCACGGCATCGCTCTGGCGCTTTCTTTTCACCAGCACGAATACCGCTCCTCCTGCAAGAAGGATGACCACAAAACCGGCAAGGGCCATTGGGAGCGGGGATCCGGACTGCGCCAGCACGATCCGGGGTTCGCCGGGACCAAAGGATCGCTGGCCGTACCAGGTGAGCCCGTCCCGAACCGTATCGGGAACAGGGTCCATGCTTGTAACGGTCCAGCCTGAGGGGTACCGGATGACAAGCGTCGTGTCCTTTGAGAGGTACATCCCGCTGGCAAAAGCATCCCCGATCATCATTTCAGTCCCGGGCCGGGCGAATCCATGCCACGTAAAGGAGTACAGGATAACGCCGTATTTCCCGGTCGGGGATGTCTGGATGTCGGACGTTCCGGAGAAACCCGATACCGTCATGGTGCGGGATGTGGCAATGGAAGCCTGGGCGGCAGAATGCTCCATCAGTTCCCGGAACTGTGGCAGGTAGATGGAATCGATTGCTGCGGAGTATTCCCCGAATGCCGCCGTGTCGTTGTCCGTGGCAAGAAGCGTCCGGTATTCCACCTGCCAGACTGCAGAACCGTCATCGCTTACGGTAACCGTGTAGGTGACGGTATAGTCCGGCACGGTTGCTGCATCTGCGGGCGCTGCGACAACAGTGGCAAGGACAAGGGCAGCGACGATACAGCCAGTGATCCAGAGTATGCGATCCATCGGGGGTTTCCGTTCTGTAATTTTTGTACCGGCAAAGAAAAAATTAATGGTATTCGTTCCGCATTGGGGGAATAGAGACGTTATTTGTTCCTGCCTCTGCCGTTGGTATTGCCGTTATCGTTCCTGGTGTCGTTGCTGTTGTCATTCCGGTTATCGTTGTTGTTGTCGTTCCTGGTATCATTACGGTTGTCGTTCTGGTTCCCCTTATTAAGATTATCCCGCACGTCCTTGTTGCCAGTTGCGCTCGTATTGCCGGCAGCGTTCCCGGTTCCTCCGGCATACCGGACTTTTTCTGTCTGTTGCACTTCAACCGTCTGGTTCTGGCCATGGTTTTCTGTGCGCTCCTGGATCCGTGCATTGAGCCGTACCGCTTTTAAGACGGTCTTGTTGTTCTTCTCAACGATGCGCTCGATCCGGCTTTCCGTCTTATTCTCGAATTTCTGTTCGAGGGCAAGGCTGTTGTTATAGGCCCGGGCAAGACCCGTGCTGTTCGGGTTTGCAAGCCGGAGACGTTCAAGTTCCATCTGGTGCTTTGTCACCATCTCCTGCGCATGCAGGATGCCGGTTTCGTTTGACGCGTTTTCAATGATGTCAAGGTACAGCCGGGTGGCATTGAGTTTATCCTGGTAGAGCGCCAGCGCCTCATCCGCAGTCACGGTATTGTTCAGGAGCAATTCGTGCCGTACTTCGGCGAGCCGGAGCCTTGCATGGTTCATCTGCTTGTTCAGCTTGTCGGTCTCATTGAACGTGAAGGTCTCGTCGAGGTTCTCGAGCCCGATCTTCAGGCCGTACAGCGGATTGCCGGGGCCGAAAGAACCGTCACCGGTATCACCATCATCTGCGTTGTCATCTGAATTGTCGGCAACCGTAGTCTGCGTTGCCGTTGCGGTGACCGTTTCCGTAACGGTTTCTATCGGGGTTGCAGTTACCGTCTCAGTAACGGTTTCCGTTGCCGTTACGGTCGTGTTCTCATCGGCTGCACAGATTCCTGTCACGGTAACGAGTGCAAGGACTAAGACTAATCCTGTGAGAATTCCAAAGGGTCGTTTCATTGGTGTTTCCTCCCTTTGCAGCTCAGCTGCATGAGTGTTGTGTTGGGAAACGGAATGGATAAATCTCGTTTCCGTCCAACGGTTTTTGCTTCGTACCGGCCGGTCCCGATTACCGGTTTATCGTTCAGGAAAGTTCAGAATCGAAAACGGGGTGCAATTCAGCCATTCCAGGATCCAAAAAATTCCGGGCGATCTTTAAGCGGATCTTTTCGATTTTGACAGGACCCGCGCACAGAAAATGCGTTACCCGAATCCCCAGTCCGCAAGGGTCGTGCGGGACGGATCGACATCTGTCCAGTTCCACCCGAGCGCCTCGATGATCCGGGAGATGGGCTGTTTGAGGGTCTTTTCCAGCATCAGCTCCCGGTCGACCACGAACTCGGGGGGGACCTGGTCCCCGTACTCGAAGCAGAGGACATCGGTCCTGGGGTACTTTGCCGTCACGGACTTGATATAGATCCGCTTGGGCTTGCTGCCCTTCCCGAATTCCGTGTGCAGGTACTGGTTGGCGTATTTTGCCCCCCGGACCTGCGCATCGTCGGTCTCGTAATCGTCGAGTCCCTTGCCGATGCCGCCGGGGATCCCGATCTCGTCAAGCGTGTAGGATCCGGCCCGGTATTTTTTAATAACGTCCGCAAGGTACGTCTTGACGTCGCTGTAACCGGCACCGGAGAGGATCAGTTCCATCACTTTTTTCTGGACGACCTTGGTGATCTGGGGGGTGTCACTCCTCTTTATCTCGAAGCCGACGATGTCCGTCTCATCGACGTCCTTTCCTTCCTTCCAGACGAGGCGGCCGGCGTACCGCTTCTTCTTTCCCGCCTGGAAGAACCGGGCATAGATTTTCTCGAACTTGATCGAGAAGAAGTGCATGTCGGCAGAGAGCTCGCGTTTTGCAAACTCCTGGTAGCTGGCATTCAGCGCTTTCTCGATTGCACGGGCGGTCTCAATCGTCTTTTTACGGTCAAGATCCTGCGGGAGCTGCACCATGCAGGAATCCGTGTCACCGTAGATGACGGTATAGCCGAGCCGCTCGATCACCGAGCGGGTATGCTCGATGATCGCCCGGCCGACCGAAGTGACCGCAGAACCGATCTCCCGGTCATAAAGCCGGAACCGGGCG
>Ga0116170_10006290_pt1 | contig 10444 bp, 5 predicted proteins | sample AD_JPNHW1_MetaG_FD_89797 | JGI IMG/M metagenome (GOLD analysis project Ga0116170, IMG submission 89797) | Active sludge microbial communities of municipal wastewater-treating anaerobic digesters from Japan - AD_JPNHW1_MetaG | ecosystem: Engineered > Bioreactor > Anaerobic > Digestate | place...
ACAAAACCGGGCAAATGGGCAACCACATGTTCGATTATCCTCAGCGTGGAGTCAAAGGATTACAATTGGAATGGATCCGCGACGAGGTAACTCCATTTTTTGGAGGCGAGATTTTTTATCACCTCAATTACATCAACGAAGCCAATCGCTGGGCTTTCGAGTCGATGGTTGCAAAAGGATTAAATCCACGTTCGCTAAAGCGATTGGTGTTGACGAACCTGGTAAACGGCCAATATAAAGTGGCTGTGAAATACCTCGATTTGCTTGACGAAACAATGTATTATAAAGATTGGTCGAAGAAGTACCGTGCTTATGTCAACGATCCTTCTAAAATAGATCAGGACAGCGAGTTGACTCAAAAGCGCCATTTCCTGGTTAAGAACGATTTTATCAGCCTAAATCTTGGATTGAATGAATTGCTGAGGGAACATCCCGATAACCGCATGGCTTTTGAATATTTGATGGCAACTTTTCTACTGAACAAGGATATAAAGAATTTTGCCGCCAATATTTATCGTCTTAAAGAATTGGGCTACAAGGAAATTCCGGTGAATTACGAGGAGGCTTTGTTGTTTTGTATGGCCTATTTCAAAAAGGATCTGGTTCCTGAGGGTTTCCAAATCAGGAATACAACTGTGGAACGGAAGAACGATTACATTGCTCGAATTGCTCAATGCGGTGGAGATCGGGATTTAGCAGCCCGAAAGCTATATCCGCAATATGGAAACACGGCATGGTTTTACCTGCATTTTGGCGATCAAAATTAATAACAAGTTATGCATCAGAATTCTATATACCATAAAGTAAGCAGATATTTAAAGGTTTTGTTTGCATCAGGTCTTTTATATTCCTGCTCCGGAAATGTCTCTAATTTCAAAAATGTAAATCAAAACATTGAAATTACGCCCGATTACGCCGGAATTACTATCCCTTGCAATATTGCTCCACTCAATTTTCAGGTTAAAGAAAAAGCGTCAGACTATCTCGCTATTTATAAATTGGGTGGGAAAGAGGCATTCAGAATAAGTTCTGGCGATGGAGTTGTTCGGGTATCCGAAAATAAATGGAAGAAGTTGCTCGAAGATGCCAATGGCAAGGAATACACCATTGATATTTGCTTGAAAAAACCTGAAGGCTGGGTGAAGTACAACACCATAACCAACAAAATATCAGCCGATTCGCTGGATAGCTATTTGGTTTATCGCCTGATAGAACCAGGTTTTGAAACTTGGGGTAAAATGGGTATTTATCAGCGGAATTTAAGTACATTCGACGAATCGCCAATCATGGAGAATACGATGAGCAACGGCAATTGCATGAATTGTCACTCATTTTCGAGCAACAACAGCAACACTATGCTTTTTCACATGAGGGCTGAAAACAGCGGTACTTATATTTACAAAAACGGCGAACTGGAAAAACTCGATACCAAAACCGAAAGTACCCTGGGTCCCGGTGTGTATCCATCGTGGAATCCCGACGGAAACCACGTCGCTTTCTCTACCAACCGGATTGTACAAACTTTTCATGCAATACCTGAAAAGAAAATTGAGGTTTTGGACACACTTTCGGATGTGATTGTTTACGATGTTCGTTCACACAGTATTTTCACTTCCAAAGAAATTTCGTCGAAGGATCGGCTCGAAACTTTTCCGTCCTGGTCACCCGACGGAAAATCGCTTTATTTCTGTAGCGCAAAGGCCGTTTCACCTCGCGATTATAAAAACATTAGATACGATTTGCTGAGAATTGAGTTTAATCCACAAAACAATCAATTTGGAAAGGTCGATACGGTTTATAAAGCAGCAATCCAGGGGAAGAGCATTTCGTTTCCAAGGGTTTCTCCTGATGGAAAATATGTCATGTTCTGCATGTCGGACTATGGTAATTTCAGTATCTGGCATCCTGAAAGTGATTTGTTTCTTCAGAATCTCGAAACAAAGGAGGTAAAGCTGTTGGAAATCAATAGCCAGCAAACTGAAAGTTACCACACCTGGTCGTCAACAGGGAAGTGGGTAGTGTTCAGCAGTCGTCGGATGGACGGACTTTATACGCGACCGTATTTCTCACATTTTCAGGCCGACGGAACGTTTACCAAGCCGTTTCTTCTACCACAGGAAAAGCCAGATTTTTACGAACGATTCCTGAAGTCATATAATATTCCGGAGTTGGTCAAATCCAAAGTGAAACTAAACCCAAGGATTATTGCTGAAAAGATGAAGCAAAAATCAATAAAAGTTAGTTTTAAGGCAAATAACTAGTATTTAGCGATTTACAAAATTTATTAATTTTAAAAGCCATAAGTAATGAGTGTCAATGAAACAATTATAAAAGTATGACACTATAAAAAATTAATATATTCGCGAACTTAAACTGATTTTTTACTGAAGAACATTGAACCAGTCGAGCAATGCAGGGCGATGAAAAACAGCTAATTACAGATCAAAGCCTGATAGAGAGTATAAAAAAGTCCAATCAAGGCGTTTTCGAATTAGTATTTAACTTTTACTATTCGGGGTTGGTTGTATTTGCTGATCGCATTATTAAAAATACTGCTGTTTCTGAAGATATCGTTCAATCGATTTTTCTAAAGTTCTGGGAAAGTCGTGAAACACTTGAAATCAGGTCATTGAGATCGTACTTTGTGCAGTGTGTTAAAAACAAATGTATCGATCATATTCGAAATCAACAGGTTAAATATCGGTTTGGCACCCACTATCAGGAAACAGTACCTGTTTTTCAGGAGGACGACTTATGGACTAAAAATGAACTTGCCCATTTGCTTGAAATAGCTATTGCCGATTTACCTCCGAGGTGCAGAGAGGTGTTTTGGATGAGCAGGTACGAGAACAAGAAGATTGCTGATATTGCCGATAAACTAAATATTTCGAAGCGGACTGTTGAGACGCAAATAAGTAAAGCGCTTAAAATTCTTCGGGTTAAACTTATCGATTACATTTCTGTAATTTTTCTTTATTTTTTTCTGAAATAAGATACGTGTTTTTGTGCACGTGGACGTCAATTGTTTGCAAGTTGCATTAACCCATTTTATGGAAAAAGACAGATTCGATATTGATGAATTGATTTCCAATTACTTACTCGGAAGTATCTCAACTGAAGAAAACTCGGAGTTAAACAATTGGTTGAATGCTTCGATTGACAATCAACGGTATTTTTCAGAGCAGAAAGCACTGTGGGAGCTTTTTGAAACGCACAAAAAAATGCAAAAAATAGATGAACAGAAAGCTTTCAGAGAAATTTCCAGACAGATAAATAAATCGCCGAGAATTGGCTTTTTCGGATACTTTCAACGAGCTGCAGCCATTTTGTTACTTCCTTTAATTGCAGTGTCTGGTTTTTATTACAATAAGCAAAAAGTTGATCATGTTCAGGTTGCCCAGGTAACCAACACCGTTGAAACTCCGCTTGGAATGCGTTCTAGCCTTATTTTGCCCGACAGTACCAAAGTATGGTTAAATGCAGGCAGCAAGATTAGTTTCCCGGTTGTTTTTTCAAACGAAAAGCGAATTGTTAACCTTTCGGGTGAGGCCTATTTTGAAGTTAAAAAAAATAAAAAATGGCCATTTGTTGTTGCCACTAAAAATGTAAGCGTATTAGTAACCGGAACAACTTTTAACTGTAATGCGTATCCTGAGAACGATCAGGTACAGACTGTTTTGGTTGAAGGAGAAGTCACCATTGTGAATGTAAGCGCAACTGCCTTAAAATCAATGAGCCCTGGCGAATTGGCTATTTATTCGAAAAAAGATGGACAAATAACCAAAAAGAAGACGGATCTTCAGAAGTATATAGCGTGGAAAAATGGAAAGCTGATGTTCCGCGATGACAAGATGGACAAAGTGGTGGAAAAGCTGGAACGCTGGTACAATGTTGAATTTGTTATTTCTGACAAAGAAATTTCAGATTACGTTTATACGGCAACCTTTGTCGATGAATCTTTAGATCAGGTTTTAAAAATGTTATCCATATCGGCACCAATACGTTATACTATTTCTGAACGGAAAAAACAGAGTGACGACACATTTGAAAGAGCTGTAGTTAAATTGTATAAGAAAATATAAAACGAATATAAAACTTTGCTTATGAAATAAAAAGGAGAAGTTATGTTGCAACCATATCTTCTCCGCAATGATTAATAAATATTGCCAAATTTATTAACTGTAAATCAAACCAAAAGTATGAAAAAAAATCTGTTTTTAAACAGAGTAGGAGGCTATTTGTCCTTTCGCTCAAAAGTATTTAGGGTTATGAGACTAACGCTTTACCTCTTGTTACTTGCTGTTGTCCAGGTTATCGCTGGAAATTCCTATTCGCAAAACACAAAACTTAGCTTTAAACTTAACGATGTTAAAGTTAAAGATGTATTAAATGTAATTGAAGAAAAAAGTGAATTTTATTTTTTATTTAACAGCAAATTAGTAGATGTTGATAGGAAAGTTGATATCAATGTTTCAAATCAGCAAGTTGAAAAAATCCTCGACAATCTATTTGTTGGTACTAATGTTGGTTATACTGTTATCGACCGCCAAATCATCATTCAGCCACTTAATCATTCATCAGAAGTTGGTGCCGTTCAACAAAAAGCGGTTTCAGGAGTTGTGAAAGATGAAAGCGGACAGCCAATTCCTGGTGTCAGCGTTGTTGTTAAAGGTACGACTAAAGGTACTCTAACTGATATCGACGGTAAGTTCCAGATTGAAGTTGCCGGCAGTGATAAGGTACTTCAGTTCTCTTTTGTAGGTATGAGAACTCAGGAAGTAACTGTTGGTGACCAACGTAACATTGCTGTTACTCTGGTTCAGGAAACTATCGGTATAGAAGAAGTTGTTGCTGTTGGTTACGGTGTTCAGAAAAAAGTAACTGCAACTGGTTCGGTTTCTTCATCAAAAGGAGAGGCTCTTCAGAAATCTGCAACAACTAACTTAACCAACAACCTTGTTGGTCGTATGCCCGGTTTAACGGCAGTAAGCCGCAGTGGTGAACCAGGAGCTGACAACGCTACATTGCGTATTCGTGGGTCAAATACATTGGGAGACAATAGTCCGCTTATCGTTGTTGACGGGGTTGCAAACCGTGCAATGGAACGTATTGATCCAAATGAAATTGAAAGTGTAACTGTATTAAAAGATGCTTCGGCTGCTATTTACGGTTCGCAGGCTGCTAATGGTGTAATACTTATTACAACTAAACGTGGTAGTCAAGGCAAACCAAAAGTAACGATTAGCATGAACCAAGGTATTAACCAACCAACTCGTATCCCTGAAATGGCCAATGCGGCGCAATATGCAACTATGTTGAATGAAATTGCTTATTACAATTCACCGTCAGGTGGTCGTTACCAGAAGTATTCTGAAAAAGACATTCAACAATACGGCGATGGTTCCGATCCTTGGGGTCACCCAAATACCGACTGGTTTGCCGAAGTATTCAAAGACTGGTCAACTCAGAATCAACAAAATGCTTCTATTTCTGGTGGTAACGAGAACATGAAATATTTCATTTCTTTAGGTGCCAAATTTCAGGATGGTTACTACAAACACAGTGCTACCAACTATAAACAGTATAACTTCCGTACCAACATCGATGGTAAAGTAAACAAATATATCAATGTGGCTTTCGACGTAGCTGGTCGTGAAGAAATCAGAAATTATCCGACACGCTCGGCAAGTTCAATTTTCCGTATGCTGATGCGTGGTAAACCAAATATGCCAGCCTACTGGCCAGATGGAACTCCAGGACCAGATATTGAGTATGGTGATAACCCTGCTGTTACTACTACTGATGCTACTGGTTACGATTTAGATAAAAGATACATTCTTGAAAGTAATTTACGAACCGTTATTGCTATTCCTTGGGTAAAAGGTTTATCTGTTACTACTAACGCATCTTTTGATAAGAACTTTGCTTTTCATAAGAAATGGGAAACTCCTTGGTACCTGTATACTTGGGATGGTAATGCCGAACACAAATTGACGAAGGGTAAACGCGGATTGGATGCCCCACAGTTAAGTGAAGATATGACTGACGGACAACGCATCACGGCCAACGCCTATGCTACTTACGAAACGACTATTAATGATATTCACAACATTAAATTCATGGCTGGTTGGGAAAGACGTTTTGGTAAGCAAGATAAATTCAATGCTTTCCGTAAAAACTTCATTTCTTCTGCAGTTGACCAATTATTTGCCGGAGCTTCTGACCAATATATGTCAAACAGTGGGTCAGCCAGTCAAAATGCATATGAGAGTTACTTTGGCCGTGTGAACTACGATCTCGGTAAAAAGTATATGGCCGAATTTGTTTGGAGGTACGATGGTTCATACATGTTCCCATCCGACAAACGTTTTGGTTTCTTCCCCGGTGTTTCTTTGGGATGGCGTATGTCTGAAGAAAACTTCTGGAAAGATAATTTGGCCTTCATCAACGATTTTAAATTGCGTGGATCGTGGGGACAAACCGGGAACGACCGTATTGATGAATACCAGTATTTGGCTACTTACGGATATGTTGATAGCAGAACTTATGTATATGGATCAAGCGATGCTAAACTTTTGATTGAAACAAAAATACCAAATCCAGCTGTAACGTGGGAAATTGCGAATGAAGCCAACATTGGGTTTGATGCACTTTTATTGAATAACAAATTATCGGTATCGGCTGATTACTTTAATAACTTACGTACTCAGATTTTGATCAAACGTAATGCTTCGGTTCCAAATTCAACAGGTTTGAGCTTACCTCCGGAAAATATTGGAAAAGTTCGGAACTCAGGTTTTGAAGGTTCTGTTGGATACCATGATAAATCTGGAGATTTCTCTTACGACTTATCTGTTAATGCAAGTTATTCAAAGAATAAAGTCATTTTCTGGGACGAAACACCAGGCAAGCCAAGTTACCAACAAAATACAGGCAAGCCAATGCCTACATATAATTCTGATAGTAAAACATTTAATGATGATCTATATTATAAGGCTATTGGTATTTTTAAAGATCAGGCTGCGGTTGACGCTTATCCTCACTGGGCTGGTGCTCAACCTGGCGACGTTATTTTCGAAGATATTGGTGGTCCAGAAGGAAAGCCCGACGGTAAAATTGATGGTTTGGACAGAGTAAGAAACCAGAAGAATGACATGCCACGTTTTATCGGTGGTTTCAATGCAGTTCTCCGTTATAAACAGTTTGATTTAACTATGTTGGTTCAGGGTTCAGCTGGGGCTCAACAATATCTGGGTGTTGAATCAGGAGAAATGGGTAACTTCTATAAATATTATGCAGATAATCGCTGGACTCCAGAAAATACAAATGCAAGTTGTCCAAGAACCTGGAACAGGGATAATGAATACTGGAGGAGTCAGGCCAATACTTTCTGGCTAAGAAACACGAATTATATTCGTTTGAAAAACCTTGAAGTAGGTTATACTTTACCAATGAATACAAATAAATCATTAGGTATCGAAGCATTACGTATCTATGTGAATGGAACTAACCTGCTGACTATTGACAAAGCTAAATTAATTGATCCTGAAACGACTGGTGGCACATCATATGCTCCACAACGGATTGTTTCGGCTGGTTTAACTTTAACATTCTAAAAAGGAACTAACTATGAAAAAGATATTCAATCTATTAATGTTTGTATCAGTTGTTACAATATTTACTTCTTGTAACAATACAGATGACTTTCTGAATAAACAACCGCTGGGCGACTATTCAGAGACCGCTGTGTGGAGTGATCCTGCTTTGGTTCAGACTTTTGTAAACAGTATGTACCGCAACGCTTTGGGTTGGCCGTTTGCCATCGAACGCCTTTCTGACTACTCTGACGAATCACACTTTACTCCAGACTGGGACGTTACAAATTTTAATAAAAGTTTGATGACTCAGGATGGTTTAATGGGATGGGATACTAGCTGGGCAACTCCACATACCTTGCATTTTCGTTGGTCTCCATTGTATGCCAATGTTCGTCGTGCCAATATTTTCTTCTCGAAAATTGATGGTGTACAGGGCGATACATCGGTAATTAGCGACCTGAAGGGTCAGGTTTATTTCTTGAATGCCTGGACTTATTTCTATTTGACTAACCTTTATGGTGGTGTTCCAATCATTACCAAAGTATATGGATTGAGTGACGAATTTACTGTAGCTCGTAACACATATGATGAATGTATTAAGTATATTATTGACCAGTGCGACAAGGCCGTTCAGAATTTATCAGATACTTATGCAACTGATGGACATATTACCAAAGGTGCTGCTTTAGCACTTAAAGCCAGAGTTTTATTGTACGCTGCCAGTGATTTGCACAATCCTGCAAAAAATAATGTGGTAACAAATGGTTTTTCAAAACCTGATTTATTAGGTTATACCAGCGGTAGTGCCAGCGATCGTTGGACTGCTGCTAAAACTGCTGCAAAAGCGGTTATCGATCTAGGTAAATATAGCTTGTATAAACCGAGCCCAGCCACAACAGACTCTGTTGCAAATAACTTTGTTGAGTTCTTCACTTCGAAAGGAACCAACGAAGATATTTTGTTACAATTTTTTACAGCTAAAACTGACGAAAATTGGGAAGGATATAATCCTGCATTGTATTGCGGACCCAATGGCTACCACAACTGGGGTAACAACTGTCCACTTGGCGATTTAGTTGATGACTATGAAATGAAAGACGGTAGCAAATTCAGCTGGGATAATCCAAAGCATAAAGCTAATCCTTACCTGAAACGTGATGCTCGTTTGTATTCAACAATTCTATACGAAGGTGTACAATGGAGAAAGCGGCCGGATGACGCACTAAAAATTGATCCATTCAGCAAAATTCAGGTAGGTCACGTTTATGATCAATCAGGTAAAATGATTAAAGCCGGGTTGGATACCCGCGAAGGACCAATCGAAGATTGGAATGGTGGTAAAACAGGTTATTATGTTCGCAAATGGGTTGATCCAACCATCGATCCTCAGTATGTAAAACAAGATGTACCATTCAAACATATTCGTTATGCTGAAGTTTTGATGAACTACGCAGAAGCATGTATTGAAATTGGTGGTGCAGCCAATGAAGCAGAAGCCCGCACATACATCAATCTGGTTCGTAAGCGCGCAGGCCAACCAGAACTTGCATCAACGGTTACCGGCGATGCATTGCGTCAGGCTTATCGCCACGAACGCAGAATTGAGTTTGCGTATGAAGACCACCGTTTCTGGGATGTTCGTCGTTGGCTGATTGGTTCGGCAGCGTATCACCAAACCATTGGTGTTGATGTGAAATATGTTACTAGTGAAACATCTGTTGCGTCGTACCGCAAAACCGATGGTTCAACGTATGGCGATCCGATTTTCACCAAAAAAGATGTTCCTGGAGATGCCCGGGCATGGAATAACAGATGTTATTTTTTCCCGATATATCGCGATGAAATAAACAAAAACAATTTATTGGTTCAGAATCCTGGATATTAATAAATCGATTCGATTCAAAATCTGATACAACGGCTGTCCTTTTTGGGCAGCCGTTTTTTTGTTGTGTCCGATTTATCCGTTATTTTCGTTTAGTTCCGTAAAACGTTAATCTATTCCAGATGAGTCGCAACTTCTTATTTTTATCCGTTGTTCTTTTTAGCCTGAATTCATGTAATCCTTCAAAGATGAAAGTAGATTTTATCGTGTCGAACGCATCAGTTTATACCGTCGATCAATCGTTTTCAAGAGCTGAAAGCTTTGCAGTAAAAGATGGAAAGTACCTTGCCATCGGCACAAATCAGGAAATCTTATCTAAATATTCATCAGATAAAATATTGGATTGCAGCGGAAGTGCTGTTTTCCCCGGGTTCATCGATGCTCATTGTCATTTTTATGGCTACGGAATGGATATGATGCAATATGCAACTCTTGATGGGTTGACTGATAAGGAGAGCATTTATAAAAAGTTGCAAGAACATCAGAAGAAAAATGGTGGAGACTGGGTGTTAGGTAGGGGCTGGGATCAGAACCTGTGGTCAGAAAAAGCATTTCCGGATAATGAACGGTTGAACCAGATTTTCCCGGATATTCCGGTTTACCTGGTTCGCGTTGACGGACACGCGGCGTGGTGTAACGCCAACGCTCTGGAAATGGCTGGTGTAAATGCCAATACGAAAGTTGATGGGGGAGATGTTATATCAAAAAATGGGAAGCCTAGCGGCGTGTTAATCGACAACGCAATGCAACTTGTTTTTAATCATATTCCAGCTCCAACAGTCGAATTAAGAACCAGGGCACTGCTCGAAGCTCAAAAGAACTGTTTTGCAGTCGGACTAACGTCTGTTACCGATTGTGGTCTTCCGAAGGAGACTATTTTACAAATTGATTCGCTGCAAAAGAAAGGTTCTTTGCTTATGCAATTGAATGTGATGATGGATCCGAGCCCGGAGAATATGGAGTA
>Ga0116170_10006291_pt1 | contig 10444 bp, 9 predicted proteins | sample AD_JPNHW1_MetaG_FD_89797 | JGI IMG/M metagenome (GOLD analysis project Ga0116170, IMG submission 89797) | Active sludge microbial communities of municipal wastewater-treating anaerobic digesters from Japan - AD_JPNHW1_MetaG | ecosystem: Engineered > Bioreactor > Anaerobic > Digestate | place...
AGCTGAACTGTGGCGGTTATCCCCCATCATCCAGTAATAATTCATCTTAAAGGTATAGCTGTCAGCTGCCTTTCCATTAATATATATCACGCCATCTTTTACCTTAAGATCATTATGCTCATAGTTACTGATTATCATATCATAAAAACAGATGTTTGCTGTGTCTATTTTAACCGTCTCACCCTTTGAAGGTATCTTCAATGGTCCAAAGTTATCCTGGTTCCATTGAACAGCAGGGCTATGGGGAAATATAGAGGCATTATATTCACCGGGTTTTGCAATTTCAGGAGCCACCGAAGTTACATTTACAAACCCTGATATCTTTGAGGCATTGCTTTTTGTCAGTGGCAGCCAATAGGTATTTTCTTTACTTTCAACTCTGTCCGACACTGCAATATCAAGTCTCTCAAATGCACTGTTTGTAATTGCTGTTCCATTAGTGGTGACCCAATAGGCCGTCTGCTGAGTGCCATTGTCTCCCTGAGCCTTGTCATTCACAAAGAGCTGCCCCTGTTTGATGGTTATAACATCCCCGGGTATCCCAACGCATCTTTTTACATAGTTGTCGCGCCTGTCCACTGGCCTATAAATGACATGAGCATTTTTCCAGACATATGAGCGGGCTTCTGCCAGATATTGCTCACGGGTTCTGATGGCATTCCGCGCAACTTTATCCTCTTTCTGCAGATCATCAGCTTTGCTTCTTACAATTTCATAGTAGCTAACCTCTGTCAGTTCAAGAACCACAGTGTCGCCGGCAGGAAAGTTAAAGACAACCACATCGTTGTTCTTCACCTGGTTAAATCCTGAAAGACGCTTATATGGCCGTAAAATGAGATTTGACCATGACTTTCCCCTGCCGTTAGTAAATGGAAGAGTATTCTGTGTGAACGGCATGGCAATTGGTGTGTTTGGCAGTCGTGGACCATAAGCCAGTTTGCTTACAAAAAGATGATCCCCCACCAGAAGAGTCTTCTCCATTGATGGTGTCGGGATACGGTAATTCTGGAAAAGAAAGATATTGATAATAGTTACTGCAATTACTGCAAAGATCAGGGCATCAAGCCATTCAATCACCGTGCTGTTCTTGCCATCGCGTTTCTTCCAGAAGGCCCAGTTGACTTTCTTTGAAACGTAGATATCATATACTATAGGTAAACCCAGCAAAAACCAGTAATTGCCAAGCCAGATAACCCACAGAAGGTAAATAACGGCAACAATGCCAAATTTTACGTATTTGCTTTCCAAAAACTTTTTCATGTTCACTATATATAGTAGTTAATTAAAAGTCAAGAACATCATTCATTGAAAAAATCCCATGTTTCCCGGCAAGGAAACAGGCTGCCATTACAGCTCCTGTGGCAAGACCTTTCCGGTTTTTTGCCTCATGTCTCAATGAAATTGTATCTATATCCGAGGTCCACTCAACATCATGTATGCCAGGCACAGAATCCTCACGTATGGCCCTCACAGGTATTGCCGTATCAGGTATTGCTGAAGCCCCTTCATCCAGCTTCCACTCCATATAACCGGGGTGCCGGCTGATGATCTCTTTAGCCAGTGTTATGGCTGTCCCGCTTGGAGCATCCAGTTTGTGAACGTGATGCACCTCTTCAATCGTAACCTTATACAGGTTTTGCCTGCTCATAATTCGTGCCAATTCTGAATTAAGGTGAAAAAGAATGTTGGCACCTATGCTGAAGTTTGAAGCGTACAGGAATGCTCCATGATGTTTTTTGCAAAATGAAGTGACCTCTTCGAAGCGATCCTGCCACCCTGTTGAACCTGACACCACCGGCAATCCCAGGCTGATAGCCTTCATAATAAGATCCGGAGCTGTATCAGGTCCGGTAAACTCAATGGCCACATCTGCACCTGAAATTTTTCCTGAAGTCAAATCATCCTGGTTATCCTTGTCAATTTTAAGTACTACCCTATGTCCTGCCTCAACAGCAACCTGCTCTATCTCGTGGCCCATGCGGCCGTAACCTAAAAGTATTATATTCATTATTCTGCTTCGAGTTTGATTTTCGAAACCTTGTTAAGATCCTTTATATAATAGAACGATCCGGCAAAGAATAAACCTGCTGCAAGCAGAAGAATAAATGGCAGAACAGTAAATGCTGATTCAATTCCATATTTATCATACATATGTCCAACAAAAATAGGCGCCATCGATGCTCCGAGCAGGTTTTGCACAACAACTGCAATTGCATATGAGGTAGCCCTTAAACCAGCATGAACCACATCCTGCGTCACAGCAGAAGCAGCAGATATGAAAGCTGTCACAGTAACACCCATAAGCAGGAAGAAGATATATTGAATAGTTCCGCTAGTAAAAAACAGCGCTATTGTCAGAAAAATGGCAGCCATTAAGGATGTGACTGTTGGCAACAGCAACCTTGCCTTAGGGTTGCGTTTTCTCCATATGTCTGTTATTATGCCACCGGCAGGCGCACCAACTATCGCAAGTACCATGACAATACTCGACAAGAGACCTGCTTTTGATGACTCGAGTTCCCTGGTGGCTTCAAAATATCTTGAGAGCCATGTTATCAGGGATGTTGTGACAAAGACAACAGCTGTGATGCCAAGGTAAGTGAATATAAGTGACTTACGGGTAAAGAACTCGCCAAAGATATCCTTTACCTTCATTTTTGTCTTGTGATTTAAATTGTCTACATAAGCAAGATCCACTGTCTTATAGTCTTTCACAAAAAAGAACAGCAGAGCCACAAAGAACCCGGGGATAGCAACAAGGCCAAAAGCGTGCTTCCACCCCCAATGAGTGGCTATTAAACCTCCAAGCAAAACCCCTATGGCAGTTCCAAGCGGAATTGAGGCGTTCCACAATCCCATCATCCTTGATCTTTTTTCCTGTGGATACATTCCTGCGATCATGGCAGTCCCGCCAGGAGCGTAACCAGCCTCTCCTATTCCTATAAGAGCTCTTGTAAATACCAACTGTATAAAATTACCGGTCAGGGCACAGAGGGCTGTTGCCAAACTCCATAACAGTGCCATGAGTCCAATTGTCTTGCTTCGGCTCCAGCGATCAACCAATCCGGATACCGGAACAGTCAAAATCACAATCGACCAATATACAGCCGAGACAAGTAATCCGCTCTTTGTATGAGAAATTCCATAATCTGCCTCAATATATTTTGTCATTGAGGTTACAACAACCCTGTCAATGTAGTCAAACATATATAAGAGGAACAACAGAATGAAGACGTAATTTGTATAGCTCTTGGAAAAGAGATACCCGGGTTCAGGCTTATTTTTATTCATGAAAATAATCTTAAAGTTTCATAGGTTTTTATGGCCATCTAAGGTAGAAAAATTGATTTAGCTGAAGAGTTACATACATTCATTTTTTATATCATTGGTGATATTTTGTTTATGGCAGGATAGTCTCTGGTGGTATTTATACTTAAAAAGTTTAACTTGCATAGTCCTCATCAAGAAAATGAAAAATAAAATGTTTACAGCGGCATTTATAGCTCTTACTATGATAATCACAGGTTGTGCAAAGCAGACGGCAGAAATTGTCATTGTCAATGGCAAAATTCTTACAATTGATAATCAGGAGCCATTCACAGGAGGAATTGCAATTAAGGACGGGGTCATTATTGCAGTGGGGCCAGATGACCAGATAAAACCATATATCAGTAAAGAGACCAGGGTCATTGAAGCCGGAGGCAGGCTGGTAATTCCTGGATTTAATGATGCACATGTTCATTTTATGCCGGTAGACCCCGATTTTATTGAGCTGAGATATGTCACTGATCCGGCCATAATAAGAGAAAAGGTAAAAGAACAGGTTGGCAGGTCGGCAAGAGGACAGCTTATCAGTGGCGGACACTGGGATCATGAGCTCTTCGCTGGCAGCCAGTGGCCAACAAAGGAACTTATAGATCCTGTTTCGCAGGATAATCCTGTTGTACTGGAGCGGGTTGATGGTCATAGTATTCTGGTTAACTCCCGGGTACTGGAAGCTTCGGGTATTACAGCCAGAACACCCGATCCGGAAGGCGGTGAGATAGTCCGCGATCCTGTCACCGGTGAACCTACGGGAATACTGAAAGAGAGCGCAATGTCGCTGGTGAAATATGGAGACAGGAAGGCTAAAAGAAGCAAAGAAGAAGAAGCTGAGAGATTACATAAGGGGTACCTTCTGGCACTGAAACAGGCAGCCGAATATGGAGTTACATCTGTTCAGATCCCCGGAGAAGCTGATTTCAGCGCTTATAAAAAGTTATTGGACGAAAGCCTTTTAACCCTCAGAATTGATATTGGTGGTAAACTGACAGACAATAAATCGCTTTTGAAAAAATATGAGGAACAAAGCAAAGAGTTTCCGCTCACAGGTAACTGGCTTAGGTTTGGATACCTGAAAGGATTTATGGACGGCACCCTTGGTTCAGGAACAGCAATGATGTACGAACCGTTCACCGATGACCCTTCAACTTCAGGTCTGCCTCAGATGTCATATGAAAAACTGGAAAAAGAGGTCATCACTGCCGATGCCATGGGCTTTCAGATTGGCATACATGCCATAGGGCCAAAAGCAAATACATGGATACTCAATGCCTATCAGAAAGCTGTAGAAATAAACGGCAAGAGGGATAGCAGACACCGGTCAGAGCATGCCCAGATACTTATCGAACAGGATATCCGGCGCTTTGGAGAGCTTGGTGTTATTCCCTCTATGCAGCCCACACATTGCATCACAGACAAGGCTTTTGCGGAGAAACGAATAGGAACTGATCGTTGCCGTTTTGCTTATGCATGGAAAAGTCTGGCAGACAATGGGGCGCGTTTGGCTTTTGGTACTGATTACCCCGTAGAACCGCTTAATCCGATGGAGGGGCTGTACGCTGCAGTAACCCGCAAAGACAGAAAAGGCGAAGAGGGTCAGGGATGGTTCCCTGAACAGAAACTGTCAATGGAAAAGGCAATTGAATATTACACTCTCGGGTCGGCTTATGCCCAGTTTATGGAAGACCGTAAAGGGATGATCAAAAAAGGATACCTGGCTGACATAATAATATTGAATGCCGATCTCCTTACAATACCCGAAAACAAAATAATGAGTACAAAGATTGACTTTACAATTACAGGAGGTAAGGTGATATTTGAAAGAGAGTTATCAGAGAAGTGAATTGATGATAGCAGTTGCCTCATCACGGTCTTTGCCACAGAAAAGTTCCTCAGCCTGATATCCTATACATACCCTTGGTCTCTCAGGCTTCTGCCATAAGGCACACCTGTAATCATCAAGCAAATGGATACATCTTACTCCCGCCGGTTTACCATCAGGCATACCCGGTATGGGCGAAGAAATTGAGATCGCAATACAACATGCTCCACAGCCCGGCCTGCATTCCATATCTTTAATTTTTTTACAAAAATAATACATTAATTTATTTAATTTCTGCATTTTTATTCATTGTAAATTTATTTTTATACATTTTTATTTCCAAAGCTGAATAGTATATCTCTTTTTTTGTACTTTTGGGCAAATTTCAGAGATGCGAATAGATATTATTACAGTACTGCCCGAACTGATGGTTAGTCCTTTTAATGAGTCAATCATTAAGCGGGCGAAGGCATCCGGTATTGTTGAGATCAATATTATCAACCTGCGTGATTATTCAGAAAACAAGCATAAAAATGTAGATGATTATGCTTTTGGTGGTGGTGCGGGTATGGTTATGATGATTGAGCCAGTCTATAACTGCATAAGGCATCTTACCTCGCAGCGCAAATATGATGAAATAATATACACTTCTCCTGATGGTGAAAAGTTCTGTCAGAAAGTTGCCAACGAACTTTCATTAAAGGAGAACATTATTATTCTTGCCGGGCATTATAAGGGTATTGACCAGCGCATTCGCGATCAGCTCATCACAAGAGAGATATCCATTGGTGATTATGTGCTTACGGGAGGTGAACTTCCTGCCGCAATAATTACTGATGCCATAGTACGACTTCTGCCGGGAGCCATCTCCGACGCTGAGTCGGCTCTCTCCGATTCCTTTCAGGATAATCTGCTGGCTCCGCCGGTATATACCAGACCGGCCGAGTTTAATGGCTGGAAAGTCCCAGAAATACTTCTTAGCGGAAACACTGCTGAAATAGAGCGATGGCGCTTTGATCAGTCTGTTGCCCGCACCCGTTTAAGGCGTCCCGAACTGTATAACGAAGAGTAACTTTTATCATACTTTATACACCGTAAAAGGTTTAACTTTCACAAATTATCAGATTAACATAACTACTAAATATTTCATTAAAATGAATGCTCACGATTACATTGAAAGAGAAGAGAAATTTGGTGCTCACAACTATCACCCGCTGCCTGTTGTTCTCGACAGAGGTCAGGGTCCGTACGTGTGGGATGTAGATGGAAAACGCTATTATGATTTCCTGTCGGCTTACTCGGCTGTTAACCAGGGTCACTGCCATCCTAAGATTGTTAAAGCCATGACTGACCAGGCACAGAAGATCACCCTTACCTCAAGGGCATTCTTCAATTCCGTTCTTGGTGAATATGAAGAGTATGTAACAAAATATTTTGGTTATGACAAGGTGCTTCCAATGAACTCAGGAGCTGAAGGCGATGAGACAGCACTTAAGCTCTGCCGTAAATGGGCATACAAGAAGAAAGGTATAAAGGAAAATCAGGCTAAGATCATCTGCTGCGAAGGTAACTTCCACGGTCGTACCATCACAATCATCTCAATGTCAACCGATCCGGATGCAAGAAATGATTTCGGTCCGTTCACACCCGGATTTATCCAGATACCTTATAATGATATCCCTGCTCTCGAGAAAGCTCTCGAAGATCCTGATGTGGCAGGTTTCCTTGTTGAGCCTATTCAGGGTGAAGCAGGTGTATTCGTACCTGATGCAGGTTATCTGAAAAAGGCATATGACCTGTGTCATAAGAAAAATGTCCTCTTCATTGCCGATGAGGTTCAGACAGGTATCGCTCGCACAGGAAAGATGCTTGCATGCGATCACGAAGGTGTTCGCCCTGATATTCTTATCCTTGGCAAAGCACTCTCAGGCGGTGTGCTTCCGGTATCTGCAGTGCTTGCCGACGATGACATAATGCTTACAATCCTTCCGGGTGAGCATGGTTCTACCTTTGGTGGAAACCCTATTGCATGCAAGGTTGCTATTGCAGCCCTTGAGGTTATCAAGGATGAGAAACTGGCAGAAAATGCTGAGAAACTCGGAAAACTCTTCCGTGAAGAGATAAAGAATATCAAATCAGATATGATTGAACTGGTCAGAGGTAAAGGGTTGCTTAATGCGGTTGTCATTAAACCAAAGAATGGCAAAACCGCATGGGATGTCTGCCTGGCAATGAGAGACTGTGGTGTTCTTGCAAAACCAACACACGACCACATCATCCGCTTTGCTCCTCCGCTTGTAATCAATGAGGAACAGATTCTTGATGCTGTATCAAAAATAAAGGAAGCATTCAAAAAATTTGAATAGCATGCCATAACTACAAAAGAACCCCGTGCAAGCGGGGTTTTTTTGTTTATTTTTGAATTTATAAAACCAATCAGGACAGATGAAGCATTTCCTTATCCCGGCAATGTCAGCTCTACTTATTCTGGCCTCCTGTGCCACCAGCCGACATCAAACCACCACCTCCAAAGACGATCTCATACTCATTGAAAAGTACCTTACATCGCCTCTTCTTGCCGGAAGAGCCACAGGGTCGGAAGGAGACTCTCTTGCAAGGCAGTTCATACGCTCCGAGCTTAAGAAGGCGGGGCTGAAACCCTTTATCGGAAATGGCTTTGAGTATTTTCAGGCCAGGGTACCTTACCTGCCGGCAAACGCTGACTCGTTAAGCCATAAAATGGTTACAACGGCAAATGTTGCCATGGTGCTGGAAGGCACTGACCCGGTGTTGAAATCGGAGTATGTAATTATTGGCGCCCACTATGATCATCTTGGTATGGGCGGGCCAGGATCTTCAAGCCGTAACAGGGATACCATTGCCGTTCATCCCGGTGCCGACGATAATGCCTCGGGTGTCACCCTTCTTATAGAACTGGCCAAAAGAGTTGCTTCCAACAAGAAAGGCTTCCCCAGAAGTATTGTTTTTGTTGGCTTCAGCGGTGAAGAGCTTGGCCTTCTTGGCTCAAGATATTTTGACGCCCATCTGCCAGTAAAACCTTCTGATGTTAATATTATGATCAACCTTGATATGGTAGGGCGAATGAAGGATGGCAACTTTCTGCAGGCCGGAGGAGTAGGTACTGCAACCGGTTTGCGCGATTCCGTTGCTGCCCTGGCCGATACCAGCCTGCCCCATATCACATTTACCGATGAAGGCTCGGGACCATCAGACCACTTCTCATTCTATGCCGACAGCATTCCTGTACTGTTCTTTACCACAGGCACACATACTGACTATCACCTTCCGTCAGACACTTTCGACAAACTGAACTATGAAGGCATGATCAGAATTACAGATCTGGTATATAAAATCATTTCAAAGTCCTCAACAAATTCCGGACGATATAAGTTTCAACTTTCAGGGCCACAGGTACAACAGCCGATGGGCAAAAGAGGTGGTGTAACCCTGGGTATCATGCCTGATGTGGCAGGAGTTGTGAAAAACGGGCTCAGGGCCGATCTGGTTACCCCCGGCAAACCAGCTGCTCTTGGTGGCATGAAGAAGGGCGATATAATTATTTCAATTGAAAACAAACCGGTAAATGATATCTATGAGTACATGAAAAGGCTTAACGAGCTTAAACCCGGTCAGAGAATTACCGTTGAAGTACTCAGGAACGGGAAAAAAGAAATTCTAATAATTCAACTTTAAACCATGAACAGATTAAAGAAAGTATTGCTCTGGACATCAGCAGTTGTAATTACTGTCGCTGCCATGTTTTTTCAGAGAATTACGGGACCGACCTATCCGGCTAAAGCCATTGTAACAATCAACGGGAATAAATATACACTTTCCCTTAAGCGCAGTCAAAACAACACTCAGCCCTGTACCATCAACCTTGCATTGCCTGAAAACGTATTCGGTGAATTATTTTACAGGAAATACCCTGGTAATGACGAATGGACCTCTATTGCAATGATAAGGACCGGGTCTGTTCTGACGGCTATGCTCCCCTCCCAGCCTGAGGCCGGAAAACTGCAATACTATATTTCACTTTATGATAATCATGGAGGTGCATTTACAATAGGAAAGGCGAAACCGGTAATCATAAGGTTTAAAGGCGATGTGCCGGCCGGAGTACTGATACCGCATATACTTGCAATGCTGATTGCAATGTTGCTTTCAACCATTGCCGGACTCTATGCCATCTTTCGTGTTGAAGGATACAGGAGATATGCACTGATAACGCTCATCTCGCTGCTGGCTGGTGGCTTTATTCTGGGTCCTCTGGTGCAGTATTATGCATTCGGTCAGTTCTGGACAGGTATTCCGTTTGGATGGGATCTCACCGACAATAAAACACTGATTGCAACCCTGTTTTGGCTTGTGGCAGTCCTTGTCAACCGGAGGAGAGAGAACAGACGGTGGATTATCATTGCTGCAGTCGTGCTAATGATAGTATTTTGTATTCCTCATTCACTTTTTGGATCACAACTTGATTACTCTTCAAACCAGGTCACACAGGGAATTACAAAAATTTTATAGCTCTGTGGTGATTTTTTTTTAACTTGAATGCAGCACTAAAATAATTCCCACGTCATTGCTATGAAAACTGGTTAAAACGTGGGTACAGCTACATACATAGAAGAAACAGATCTTGCGTTAACAATGGAACAAGAAGAAACATCTTTCAGGAATATACACCAGGACCTGATTGATGGATGCAGGGCCGGAGACCAGAAAGCCCAGTTTCAGGTGTACAAGCTGTACTATAAGGCTATGTTCAATACAAGCCTTCGTATAGTTAATGACTTAATGGAGGCTGAAGATGTGATGCAGGAAGCATTCCTCTCGGCTTTTGAGAAGATAAATACTTATTCAGGTACTGTCAGTTTCGGTGCCTGGCTTAAGAAGATAGTGGTAAACAGATCACTCGACAGCCTGAATAGACGAAAGGCGATCTTTGAGGATATTGAATCACACACCGGAATATACGATGACAGTGGTGAGGAGATAGCCTACAAGCAGGAGTTGGAAGCCAGGGTTGAAGAAATAAAAAACGCAATCGGACTGCTTCCTGAGGGCTACAGGGTGATACTCTCTCTCTATCTTATTGAGGGTTACGATCATGATGAGATTGCTGATATGCTTAATATATCAAGCAGTACATCAAGGTCACAGCTCTCCAGAGCAAAACAGAAACTGGTTAGTGAATTAAAAGCAAAAAACGCTGCGCTATGAAGACAATAGATGAAATAATCAGCAGGAACAGGCAGGAATTCGACGACAGAGAGCCTG
>Ga0116170_10006292_pt1 | contig 10443 bp, 13 predicted proteins | sample AD_JPNHW1_MetaG_FD_89797 | JGI IMG/M metagenome (GOLD analysis project Ga0116170, IMG submission 89797) | Active sludge microbial communities of municipal wastewater-treating anaerobic digesters from Japan - AD_JPNHW1_MetaG | ecosystem: Engineered > Bioreactor > Anaerobic > Digestate | place...
ACCCCGGGGAACGACCTCGGAGCCTTCCTCAACGGACCGACCATCGAGGTGTTCGGCAATGCCCAGGACATGACCGGGAACACCATGAACTCGGGCAAGATAATAGTGCACGGCAACGCCTGGGACGTTACGGGACTGGCGGCCCGGGGCGGACAGATCCTGGTGAAGGGCGATACCGGATACCGGGTGGGGATCCACATGAAGGAGTTCGGGGAAGCGCGACCGACCCTGGTCATCGGCGGAACGGCCAAGGACTATCTTGGCGAGTACATGGCCGGCGGGACCATACTGGTGCTAGGATTGGGCGGAGGCGCACCGGTCGGACGTAGCCTGGGGGCCGGAATGCATGGCGGGCGCATCTTCGTACGGGGAAAGGTGGCATCGGAACAGCTGGGCCCTGGCGCGGCGATATCCCCGCTGAACCCTGAGGACGAGAAGGAAGTGCTTTCCCTACTGGAAGATTTCGGGAAGGCGTTCGGGACCGACGTTCCGTATGATGCGAAGGACTTCGTCAAGGTGTCCCCAAGTTCCAGCAGGCCGTTCTCCGGCTACTACGACAAGACCAACGTCTAGTTGCCTGGCAAACGGTTGGCGGAGCTGGTCACCATGCGCAGCTCCACGTCCTCCAGCCCCAGAGGTATCACCTTGGCGGAGATGGCCTGCTCCAGGGCGTTGACGTCCCTGGCCTGCAGTCGAACCACGATCCTCCGCGGACCGGTCACCTGCAGCACCTCCTTGACCTCCTGCACCCCTCTCAGCTTCCTGAGCTCTTCGGACGGAACGCCCGGACGCAGATTGGCGAAAAGTATGGCGTCCACCTTGAGACCCATGCGCTCATTGTTCACCACCGCGAAGTAGCCCAGTATGATCCCGTCGTCCTCCATGCGCTTTATACGGTCGCGCACCGTGGACGGGGAGCGCTTCAGCTTGGCGGCTATCTCGTTGTGGGTCATCCTGCCGTCGTTTACCAGAAGCTGCAGGATGCGCCGGTTCATGGCGTCGACCACGGGCATGTCGGGCCTTTATCGCGCTATGATTCTTAATAAATTCCGATGGAACGTCGAATTGAGCATTGAAAAAATGAAATAATGGAAGAAATTGTTTAAAAATTAGTTGATTTCATCGATGGACGGTTCACTTCACGAAGAGCGACGGCGCCTCCGGCTTGGGGGAGAAGCAGGCCTCTCCCATCTCCTCCACCTTCGCCCCGGCCTCCAAGGCCGTATCGTAGATCGCCTTCTCGAAGACCTTCTTCAGCTCGTTCGGTGAGGCGGACACTCTGGCGTTCAGCACGATCTTGCCTTCCCCGGTAAAGTAGCGCCCCCCTTTCAGCCCGTCCACCTGCATGCGGTCCTCCACCAGGCTCATCTTGGCCGAGGCGGTGGAAGAGGTCAGCATGACCTTGACGTGGCCGATGGTCTCCGGCGCAAATTCCGTGGCCACCCTTCTCATGAGGGAGGAGACAAAGGCGTTGATGTCCACACGTCCTTCAGCCACCAATCTGGCGTGGGCGTTGAACCATCCCATGGATGCCTTCTCTACGGCGAACATCCTCTGGTCCACGTCCTTGGGCTCCTTGGTGCTGACCTGGTCCGAGAGGATGATGTCCACTATGCGGTCCAGGTTCTTCCTGCTGAAGGCCGAGCAGGGGATCACCTCGGCGTCCGAGACCTCCTTTCGTATCAGATCGCTGGCGCTTGCGACCTCCCCTTCGTTAAGACGGTCCACCTTGGATATCAGAACGTACTCCGCCTCCCGGACCTGGTGCGACGGAATGAGCTTTCCGCCGCCCAGCCCGAAGCCCTCCGGCTTGCGCAGCGTCTCGGCCGCCCTGGTCCCGTCCACGATGACGAAGAACGGCGCCACCTGGAACTCGTCCGGGTACATGGAGCGCAGAGGCGAGACGACGGAACCGAGAATGGCCGTGGAGGTACCGATCGGCTCGGCGATGATGACGTCCGGCCGTCCCATGGCCACCAATGTCCGGGCGTTCTTAACGAACTCCCCGAAGTTGGCACAGAAGCAGCCGCCCAGCACGTCCTTGACGTCGAACCCGGCGTTCTTCATGTACTCCGTGTCCACGAGAACGTTGCCCTGATCGTTGGTGATGATGGCCACGGACCTTCCGTGCTTGGACCTCAGCTCGTTCCCCAGGGCGGCGGCCAATGTGGTCTTTCCCGCTCCGAGGTATCCACCCAGCACCACGAACCTGGTCGGTGCCTTGTCTCCGGACTGCATGCACCGGTTAACGCGCCGCCGGGTTTATACGTTTCTTGCCACTCCAATATTACAGTCCCTCTATTCGCACCGTGCGCCGTAGGAAAGCGCAGGTCTGACAGGGGATGTCGATCACGCAACGCTGACCTACTGGCATGCCTTTAATGGCCGCCAGTAGCGCCAGGTCCATCGGCCGGTAAGGCGAGCGGCGGTTGTTGGCGGCCAGCACTCCCCTCTCCGCCTCCGAGAGCGCCTCCGAGTCAAAACGGGACTGGGCGAACTCCATGCACCTCCTCGCCTCCTCCTCGCTGCACTGGTCGCAGCGCGCGCCCACCTTGACCACCGCCCCATAGATGTCGGCCAATGGATCTACTAGAAAGATCCCGTGGTCCTTGCCGATGGTGATGAAGACCGCGTAAGGGTATGACGCCTCGATGAGCTCCATGCGAGTACCCCGCACCTTCCTCTCCTCCTTCACCGCCCAGAAGTCCCGGAGATGATTATTGAGCTGGTAGACCAGCTGGTTATAGTCCAATCCGAGCGAGTCGGCCAGGTCCTGTTTGCTTATCGGCGCGTCCCTGGTGGACCGGTAGAGCTTGGTCAGGATCCGTTTCCTCATGTCGTGGTTCACGATGGAGGTGTACGTCTCCGGGTCGATGTAGGCCATCTCGATTCGGCAGTCTGCTGTCAACATCACTTGATTTCATTCTCCAATATTTAATCGTTGACGAAGGATAGGCTAACTGTACGCCCATCGGGGATAACCTCCCATTTCAATTCATTTTTCATGGTGGGCAAGAAACAACTATGCCAGAGGTGCGGAGCACCCATAAGAAGGGATTACGAATACTGCAATGTGTGCGGAAAGAGCACGTCTTCCGTACCTCAGGCCCGGAGGACCTCGCCGGTGAACCCCTCCAAGGTGCTGCCGGCCCGTGAAGCGAAGCGCAAGGAGGCCAAGAACGTCGATGACGTGGTACCCCGTAGGGAGCTGGTCATAGCGCTGCTGGCGATGACCTGCATGGCCCCGTTCTGCACTTGGCTCAGCTCGTTCGGAGGTCTGATCGGAACCAGCGCCGCCTTCAATGAAGCTTTCTACGGCCGGTACGTGGTGTTGCTGGCGGCGATGGGACTGTTGATGCTCTTAGCCGGCAACCTTGTGCCTGCTAGCATCCCCCGCCGGGGCGTGATCGCCGGGGTGGGCATCGGTACGGCAGCGTTGACCGCCCTGGATTACGTGGAGATCATGAGATACAACCTGAGCCCCGAATCGTCCTTGATCCCGGCGATGCCGGGCGTAGGGATGTACCTGGCCCTGGGACTGGGGATAGCGCTATCCCTTGCCGTGCTGGTGCCCAAGAGGAGGAGCGCGCCTTATACGGCGACCCGTCCGGCGCTCAGGCCAGGTTCTCGGGGTTCAGACCCTTGAGCTCGTCGATGACGAAGCGGCCGTCCTTTCGAACCAGTACGTCATCGAAGTACATCTCCCCGCCGCCCATCTCCGGGGTCTGGATCAGCACCATGTCCCAATGGACGGTGGACTTGTTGCCGTTGTCCGACTCCTGATAGGCGCTGCCTGGCGTGAAGTGTATCGAACCGGCGATCTTCTCGTCGAACAGGGTGTCGAGCATGGCCTGGTTGATGTAGGGATTCACACCTATGGCGAACTCCCCGACGTATCTGGCCCCAGGGTCCGTATCGTGAATGATGTTCTGGGACTTGGTGTCGGAGCTGGTGGCCTCGAATATCTTACCATCCTTGAACTTCAGGACCACGTTGTCGAAGACCTTGCCCTGGTAGAGCGTCCGGGTGTTGTAACTTATGACGCCGTTCACCGAGTCCTTGATGGGCGCGGTGTAGACCTCTCCATCAGGTATGTTCCGGTCGCCCTCGCACTTGACCGCCGGCATGCCCTTTATCGAAAAGGTGAGGTCGGTGCCTGGGCTGACCAGGCGCACCTTGTCCGTGCGCTCCATCAACGCGACCAAGGGATCCATGGCCCTGGACATCTTCGGATAGTCCAGGGTGCAGGTGTTGAAGTAGAAGTCCTCGAAGCGCTCGGTGGACATCTGGGCCTGTTGGGCCATGGAAGATGTCGGCCATCTGAGCACCACCCACCTGGTCTTGGGAACCCTCCAGCCGGTGTGCACCGGCCCGGACCAGTACTTCATGTAAAGGTCGATCTTGTCCGCCGGAACGTCCGAGTTCTCGGTGATGTTGTACGAGCCGCGCATGCCGATGTAGGCCTGGGCCCTCTTCATCTTCTCCAGCTCGATCTCGCCGATCTGGGCGATGGTCTTCTGGTCGGCGTTCATGAGCAATTTCCTGAACACCTTGGCGGAGCGGAGGGCCACCATAGGCACTCCCCCGACCTCGTAGATCTTGTCAAGAAGGACCTCCACCATCTCGGAGGGGATATCGAACGCCTCGATGTAGACCGTCTCTCCCTTCTGGAGGCGAACGGAGTGATCGATCAGCACGTCGGCCAACTTTCGCATTCTGGGGTCGTACATACGAATCCGGCTAATCCATTGGAAGGTATATCAGGATTATCAAAAATCCCCGACCCCGCAAGATCAGGACATATTACTTGGACCTGGAGTTCAAAGGTCCTTGGGCCAGGCGACGTAGCGGTCTTCCACCCGGCGTAGCCCGATCGGTCCGTCGTAGAGGATGGACAGGTTCTCCTCGTTCAGAAGCTGGAGCCCTCCGTCCTTGAGCACCCCGCCGTCCTTGATCATTATGACCCGGTCGATCTCCGGGACGATATCGGCCGGATCGTGGGTGACCAGGACCAGCGATCGCCCTTCCTTGGCCAAGGTCCTGATGGCCGACCGGACCAGTCGTTTGCCGGTGAGGTCCAGGGAGTTCATCGGCTCATCCAGTATCAGCGCTTCCGGGGAGTTCACCAGGGCGCGGGCCATCAGCACCCGGCGGGCCTCGCCGGTGGAGAGCGTGTAATACCTTCGCTCCGCCAGGTGAGCCGATCCTACGGCGGTCAGGGCGCCCCTGGCCATAATTTCCATCTCCGGGCCGATGTCCTGCGAGCGGTTCGTTCCGACGGAACCGAAGAAGCCGGATAGAACGGCCTCCAGGCAATCCATGTCCCGGGATAGGTCGACCTGAAGGTCGGCGGAGACCAGCCCGAAGGCCTGGCGCACATCGAAGAGGTTCCAGAGGTCCGAACCTCTCAGCTTGACGTAGGATCCGGGCACCGACGTGTCGTGACGGTGCTCGCCCATCATGGTCTTGATGAGCGATGATTTTCCGGAACCGTTCGGACCCAGTACCACCAGTCGTTCCCCTTTGCGTATGGTGAGGTCCACGTCCCTTAGCAGCGTGGCGGAGCCCTTGCTGACACTTACCTTGCGCATCTCGATGATCGGCTCGCCGGGCATGCGGAACGGTATCGGCCGCAGGATATAAACCGACTACCCCATGGCGCCTTCGCTATAGTTGGAACAAAATGGAGAACAGATTTATCGCCCCCAGCGGGGCGGACGGTGGCCTAGAAGGCCAGAAAATGATTGAGAGAAAAAGGGAATTACTTCTTCTTTCCCTTGGCCGGAGACGCCGCGGCAGTCTTCTTCTCTTCGTTCTTCTTCTTTTGCTTACCGAGATCCTTCTTGGACATTGCCATAAGAACTGATATGGCTAAATTCATACTTAACAATAATTATCATACCGTCTTCCTGGATGATGTTGCCAGAAGCTCCGGCCTATGCGCCAGCTCCCAAATGTACAGGGAGGCGACGCTTCCGTAGGGCCGGTACTTCTCGCGGAACCTGTCGAACTCCTGCCTGTCCAGAGATTCCAGGCCGTACAGCGATATCATCCCGCGACGGATGGCCAGGTCACCCCAGCTCACCACGTCCTTCCTTCCCAGGGAGAATATGAGCATCATCTCCGCGGTCCAGGGGCCGATGCCCTTCAGTGAGACCAGGGCCTTCACGACCTCCTCGTCCGGAAGTGCCTTCAGACCTTCCAGGTCCAGACCTCCGTTCTCACATGCCTCCGCTATGCCTTTGACATAGCTGGCCTTGCGGAAGGACGTGCCGCAGGACTGGATATCCTCGAGGGATGCTTGGTGCAGATTTGTCGGCGTGATCTCGCCGAAGCGCTCGACCACTCGGTTCCAGACGGTGGCGGCGGCCTTGCCGGATATCTGCTGGCCGATCACGCTGCTTATCAAGGCCGTAAAAAGGTCGGGATACATCTCGGCCTTCAACATCCCAAGGGAATCGATGACCTGACCTAGCCTCTCATCTCTTCGGCGGAGATAATCGATCTCTACCTGGCCATACTCAAAGCAGGGCATCCTTCTCCAACCTCAGCAATCTTTCCTTGAGGTCCAGACCCCCGGCGTAGCCGGTGAGCTTTCCTCCGGCGCCGACCACCCGATGACATGGGATAAGGATGGAGATGGGGTTACGATTGCAGGCCTGACCCACCGCCCTGGCCGCTCCAGGACGACCGATGGCCACGGCCATCTCGCCATAGGTGCGTACCTTCCCGTAGGGGATATCCAACATCTCCTTCCAGACCTTCATGGCGAAATCACTTCCCTGGGGAGCCAGCGGAACGGTGAACTTCTGGCGCCTCCCCTGGAGGTATTCGGATATCTGGACGGCGGCCTTTTCGAGAAGCGGGGTGCTGGCGAACGTACCTGGCGGGGCCTTCCCTCCGGGGAGCATCACGTTGGTTATCGCACCATCCTCTTCGGCCACGTGTATCCGCCCGATATCGGTCATGAAACTATGGACATGCTTCAACAGGAGACCTCCGGAGCTATCGCTGATTACCGTTTATCGTTATTTAAGAGGTGCTTCGAAGCCGCTTTCCAAGGTTATGATACGACCAATCACTTTGCTATGACGGGATGAGCATGGTTGGCCCGAGTGGCCGAGAACGAGGCCCGCGAGAAGAAGTGATCATCTTCCGGAGCTGTCCTTCAGGAAATAGGTCGAAAGAAAGGATCGGCCTACTTCAGCAGGCCGGCCGCCTTCAGCTCCACGGTGATCTTGTCGACGGCCTCCGCGGCGTCCTTCTCGACCTTGGCGCCGGTGCAGACGAGCTTTCCAGAACCGAACAGGAGCACGACCACCTTCGGATCGTCCAAACGATAAACGAGCCCGGGGAACTGCTCCGGCTCGTACTCCACCTTTTCCAAGCCGAGAGAGATGGCTATGGCGTTTAGATTGATCTCCTGGTTTAGGTCCGAAGAGGCTACGATGTTCTGGACCACGATCTCTGGCCGGACCTTGATCTTGACCCCGGCCTTCTCGATCTGCTTGGCGACCTTGGCGATGGCCTGTTGAACGTGGGAGAGCGAACGTCCGCCGGTGCAGACGACCTTACCGCTGCGGAATAGCAGCGTGGCGGTCTTGGGGTCCTTGATGCGGTAGATCAGGCCGGGAAACTGCTCCGGCTCGTACTCCACGCCATCCAAGGCGAGGGCGACGGACCAAAGGTCGAGCTCGTCCCCGATGGAAGTAGAAGCGACAACGTTCTCGATCTTGATCTTGGCCATGATGCCCCCTTTCCTCACGTTATTTAAATATCCAGTTAAAAGTTTTTCGATATGGCCTTATATTAGATGGACCGCGACCGTCATATAGAATAGGACCGGCCCGGACCATTTTGGCATTGCGCGGGGCGAAATTCAGCCCTATTGAAAAGGTAGGTTTGGCTGAGATCGCAGATTTGAAAATGCAAATGATTAAAATTTTTTACGATGCACAACCAAGCCAGTTTTCTCATCTATTGACCATTTTGAATGGATGAGCCCCCAACCCCTCCTTGGCCTCCAGTTGATAAGGCGAATTGCATTCTTTTAAAGAGATATCCAATGGCCACCCCTAGGGCGAGAATCCTTACTACATTGAACGAGGTGCCAATTAGGAAGTAGCGCAACCCATCATTTGGGGTGAGAAGACCCGCCGGACCTTGGAACAGCATTGTAACTATGATGAGGGCGATGAAACTGAGCATCACGGATTTTAGGATCGGGTCCTTGGCTGGGACCTTGTCAAAGAATCGAAGCATGATGAAACTGACGATAGATCCGATGATAAGACCGCCGAACAAAGATTGAAGGATCATCGGGAAATACGAGATGGAGAGAGCGGCCCTATACTCGGCGGCGATGGGCGTCAATGAAATTGCGAAGTTGGTCGCCCAGAAGGCAGCTCCTCCCGCGATGGTCAGTTCATACAGCTTTCTTCTATCCAGATGCGGCGCCTCCGGTTTGCTTGAATCCGCAGATCTGAATTTCATAGTGGATCAGCCCCCATCGGTCAGAGACCGTTCGTTTTCCTTTGCTCCCTTGAACAGAAGCCACAGCGTCAGGGATACCTCGGCGATGAAGCCTGCCGCGTAACCAGGGTATGATATGAGCTCGTACTCCGGGAGCAGGAAGAACTGCAGGAATCGTGACAGCACACCGAAGAAGTCGATTATCAGTAGGATGCCTAACAGCCGGGGAAGGAAGCCTGACCGGTAGACCAGATACCCGAGGGGTACCAACCAGGCGCCAAAGAAGAGCTGGGAGAGGATGAAACCGTCGTGGTACATGTCGATATGCAACAGGGCCTGAGCCTGAAGCTGATCCGCTGAGAACACGGTCATATAACCAGTACCGTCCAACAGCGATGGGACCGTAGACAGATCGAGCACGCTTGCGCATTGGACCGCGACCCCGCACAGATTCAATAACAGGAAAAGAAGGGCGAGATCCTTATTAACGGACTTCAGCAGCGAATAGAGAGCCCAGGCGGCCAGAACGAAGAACAGGGCCGAAACCAGCTCGATCATGAAACTGATTCGGAACAGTAGCTCGTTCGCCAAAATGTTCTGGGCCGTGGCAGTGGCATCCCCGGACACGATAAGCTGGTCGCGAATGGTGGTGGCGATAGGCAATAACACGATGAAGATCAGATAGAGCGACCCTGCGATCCTTGCTTGCCTGACCCTCGGGCTGGATCGCCCATCTCCATCCTTCGAAAGGTGATCATTCCCCTTAAAGAAGGAAAGGGCGTTCATCGCTTTCCCTCCTGGCTCTCCCCGAGCCCATTAGATTCACTTGACCGCAGATGCAGGTCGTTCACCGCAAGATCTACCCTCAGTTCGCCATTGCTTCCTATGACTTCCAGAACCAGGTCTTCCACGAAATGGGCTCTTACCAATGTTCCAATGGAACCTTCGATGAAGACCGTATCGTCCCCATCCAGGGATGCGTTCCTCACATCCCCTTTCGATCTGAGCTCGATTGAGAACATCCGTTCATTTTTTACAGGTCTTGGTCGGGTCATTTTCATACCACGGACCAAAACCATTGCGAAACGATGCTGATAATTATTATTTGACTCGTATGTGCTGTTGTAAACATCGGCGTGTAGGTGTTATCGTGGAAAAAATGAAGATCGATGAGGACCCCGTCTCCGACATCCATTTTCTATTGACGAACGTAGACCGGCGTAAGATAATCGATGAGCTTCAAACGCAGAGCCTCAAGCTGAACGAGGTGGCGAAGAAGCTGGACATGACCGCCACCGAGGCCTGCAGACAGCTGCAACGGCTGACCGATGCTGGTCTTTTAGAAAAATCATCCGAGGGCAAGTATCATTCCACCCCTTATTCCAGGCTCATACTGGAATCCTCCACCGCCATGAACTTCATTTCCAAGCACCGAGAATTCTTCTTGGGACACGATACCTCGCTCATTCCTCCTGAGTTCCGCGCCAGGTTCGGAGAGCTATCGAGGACCGCCCTTCGCACTGAGGCGGTCGTTAACATCAACACCGCTTCTCAGGTCCTAAAGGACGCCGGTAAGCGGATAGATATTATGACCGAGCAGCACCTAGAGCACAATGCCCAGATACTCCGACAACAGTCGTTGAAGGGAGTGAAGGTCAGGTCCATCGTACAGGAGAACATGAATGAAAAGATAGTTGAAGGGACCGATCTGCAGACCGCGTGGGAGAGGAGAAGCGTTCCCAGAATTTGCGCGATGGTCGTCCTAACGGAAAAGGTCGTAGGGATCGCGCTACCGAAGTTGGACGGAAAGATGGATTATCAGGTCTTGGAAGGAACCGACCCGGAATCGATGAGATGGGCAGGGGACCTCTTCGAACAGCAATGGAGCAGGGCTAGGCCAACGCGCCCTTAGAACGACGCGTTGGTTTTTTTACATTACATTGGTCACATCAGGCCGAGCTGCTTCATCAT
>Ga0116170_10006293_pt1 | contig 10442 bp, 5 predicted proteins | sample AD_JPNHW1_MetaG_FD_89797 | JGI IMG/M metagenome (GOLD analysis project Ga0116170, IMG submission 89797) | Active sludge microbial communities of municipal wastewater-treating anaerobic digesters from Japan - AD_JPNHW1_MetaG | ecosystem: Engineered > Bioreactor > Anaerobic > Digestate | place...
AATACCAGCATATCTTTACGAGAAAGGCAATATAATCCGTTTAATTTTATTTACGGCCTTGTTTGCCCTGCTTTTCATAAATATTTTCCAGCCATTCGGTTCACGCAACTGGTATCCCGAAGTTTCTGACTTCAATTATTTTGTTTTTTCGAGTTTGATTATTCTCACCGGCATGCTGGTGGTGGTTATCAGCCGAATGTTTATGCTGTATTTCGTCCGGGCTCACAGTATCAATTTCTGGCAGTTTAGTGTATGGATTCTGTTTGAAATACTTGCAATGTCACTGTTTTACGCTTTATTCACCAAGTTCATACCAAAAGAGGGAATGAACCGCGATTTTATGGAAATCATACAAAAATGCACCATTAATACCGGATTAATATTGCTGCTGCCCTACTCCATCTCGTGGCTTTTCTTTTCGTGGAAAGAAAAAAACAGACTTATTGAAAAGTTACAGGTGGAAGAGACTAACGGGGTTAACACAAAATCGATGATTGGATTTTCCGACGAAAAAGGTGAACTGAAAATTTCTGTCATGCTTGAAAATCTTCTTTACATTGATTCGGCCGACAACTATGCAACTATTCACTACCTGAATAAATCAAAATTGTCGCATTACATGATACGTAACACTTTGAAGTGGATGGATGAAAATCTGACGAAAGAAACCCTGCTGGTTCGTTGTCACCGTTCGTACATTGTAAATCTTGACAAGGTGAAAGTGCTTCGCAAAACAAAAAACGGTATTTACCTCGAAATGGATGCCGAGAACACACCCGATATACCTGTTTCAAAGACTTACTACGAGCGATTCATGAACAAATTCTCCCAATACTCTGTCTGAAATCTCAACGGAGCGAAAACTGTCCTGTATTAAATGATACGCAAATATTAGCGTTAAATTTCTAAAAGCTTCTTTCCGTCTCCCCCCTCCGACTTAAAACAACTGAATTTCTGCATGTTAACCTTTTTTGAAATATTATTCTCAGGATATACTAACTTTTTGAATAAAATTAACTAATTTTGCACCCACAAATCGGGAAACAGGAATTTTATTTTAAGACTCTATAATTCAATTAATTATATATTCAATGGAATGGTTAAATTCTTTATTATTTGGTGAAGGTATTGCTCACACCATTTTGATTTACTCTTTTGTAATCTTCACGGGAGTATTGTTAGGAAAAATCAAATTTTGGGGAATCTCTCTGGGTACTACCTTTGTTCTTTTTATGGGTATTTTTATTGGACACCTTGGTTATACCGTCAACCACGAAGTACTTGATTTCCTGAAAGATTTCGGTTTAATACTCTTTATTTACTCTATTGGTTTACAGGTTGGTCCGGGTTTTTTCTCATCCTTCAAGAAAGGTGGAATGATGCTCAACCTCCTTGCTGCCGGAATTGTACTTTTGGGAGTTACTGTTGCTGTATCGTTCTATTTCATACTCGATGGCCGGGTACAAATGCCGATGATTGTGGGCATCATGTCGGGAGCTATCACCAATACTCCGGGACTTGGTGCTGCTCAGGAAGCATTGCGTCAGGCTTATGATGCCGGACAAATCACTGAAATCCCGCAAATTGCGTTGGGCTATGCCGTAGCATATCCACTGGGTGTTGTCGGTATTATTACCACTATTATACTTCTCCGGTTTATTTTCCGAATCAATCTGGATAAAGAAGCCAAAGAACTTGAAACCGACGATGAATCGTCAATGGTGAAACCGGAGCGCTTCACGTTGCAACTAACCAATCAGGCTATCAGCGGAAAAACTCTGCATCAGGTTAAAAACATGATTGGCCGTAAATTTATCATCTCACGCATGATGAGCGATGGAAAATATTTAATTCCTCAATCTGAAACAATTCTGAAACAAGGAGATATTCTTTTATTCATATCTGCGGTGTCTGATGTGGAACCCATCATGGCATTTATTGGCGAACCAGCAGAAATGGATTGGAAAGCTTCCGAGAAACAACTGGTATCGCGTCGTATTGTTATTACCCACAGTAAAATTAACGGTAAAACACTTGGATCATTGCGTTTACGTTCTATTTACGGTGTAAATATAACCCGTGTTAACCGTTCGGGTATTGACCTGCTCGGCACAACAAACCTGGTACTACAGGTGGGTGACCGAGTGATGGTGGTTGGTGAACTGGAAGATATAAATAAGGTAGAGAAAGTACTTGGTAACACACTGAAAAGACTGAACGACCCCCCTATTATCACCATCTTTGTGGGAATTTTCATTGGCATTCTTTTTGGAAGCATACCATTCTTTGTTCCCGGAATACCGATGCCGGTGAAACTTGGTCTTGCAGGCGGTCCGTTGATTATTGCTATCCTTATCGGCCGCTTCGGGTATAAGCTGAAACTTATAACTTACACCACACAGAGTGCCAACCTAATGCTTCGCGAAGTGGGTATTTCGCTATTCCTTGCGAGCGTCGGACTTGCATCAGGTGGAAAATTTGTAGAAACCGTATTTTCAGGTCAAGGATTGCTATGGGTAGGTATCGGTTTTGTTATAACCGTGTTACCATTATTGATTATCGGCATTATCGGACGCAAATTTGCAAAACTCAACTATTTTACGCTGATAGGTTTGCTGGCAGGAAGTACTACCGACCCACCCGCGCTGGCTTATTCAAGTTCTATTTCAAGCAACGACCAGCCTGCAGTAGCATACTCTACTGTTTATCCACTTACTATGTTCCTCCGTGTGATAATGGCTCAGTTAATAATTCTTTCATTCATATAGTAAGTATCTAAATTATTCCATAAAAAAAGGAGTTTACCAGATTTGGCAAACTCCTTTTTTATGAAAATAACAATTTTATTATTTAGTAAACATGCCCAGGATATCATCGAGAGCACTACCGTCCTTGTCCTTATCGAGGAAGCCTGTAACCATATCGAGCAGGCCACCACCATTCTGAGCTGAACCACCTCCAAGCATACCTCCCAGCAAATCACCCAGACCACCGGCATTTACATTGTTCTGACTTTTTTGTTTACCAAGATATGCCATCACTACCGGAGCAAGCATAGAAATAATAGGACCAATTTTGTCAGCGCTGATACCAGTTTTTTGAGCTATACCGTTTTGAACGGCGCCCACATTATTGCCAAACACATGGTTCAAAATACTTCCACCGTCTTGCTGCAGGTCACCTACATTTCCCGAAAGTATGCCACCCAGATTATCCAGCAGACTTCCATCGTGTTTCGATTCCAGCGCATTATTCAGACTTTCTGCACCCTCGGGAGTTTGGATATTTTTGTTCAATCCGCCTAATATAACAGGTACTGCCGTATTCACAGCAGAAGCAGCCTGACTTTCATCCAGACCAAACTGATCTGCAACACTTTTCACAATTGTTTGCCCAATTGAACTGTTCAGTAAATTAGATAAATTCATAAGATTAATTTTTATTGATTTATAAATAGAGATGAATTGATAATCGTACTATGTATAGCGTTTATAGAAAAAAAGTTCCCGGAACAGTGTTATATTTATTAAATTATTTCTAAAATGTCAATTTTGTTTATTTATCTTCAGACGAATAAGGTCAGATAGGAAAATTAATTTCCAGCCCCTTATCAGGTTCGGCTAATAAATTTGTAATAACAAAGTTCACATCGCCTCCGGTAACTCCGTTTGCCAGCTTTACCGTAATAATGTGTTTACAGTGAGGTTCCAGGGTATAATCCCTGAAATAAATTAAATCGGGATTGTGCGAGGTTTTGTGCAAATAAAAGGGTACATCAGAATTATTAAGGACTGTTATCCGGTAGTATTTTTGTGTCTTTTCAGTATTCAGTATTTCTATAGCCTGATGAAAAATCTCTTTCAGGTATTTCTCTTCGCCAATAAGTTTATCGTCCAGGTAAACCACAGTCCTACGGTCAATCAAAGCTTCCCGGATTGCTTCAGAAGTACGTTCGCTCGCAAAAACAAGGGTCATAGTGCGGTGTTCACCTTCTTTCAGTGTGAGAGGTTCGTGAACATCGGTGTTGCCGAGCATGGTCAGTTTTTTCTCCATACACCATCGTTGAGCTTCGGGGTAGTACTCAGGTCCGTTGACCACTTCAATCCCCTGCATAAGACCGGCACTGTAAAGTTCGGTATGTTCCTTAAACCAACGTGTAGTATCTGGTTGCTGTGCATCCCACCCGGGATGATTCCAGAAGATAAAAGCATTCTGAGCTCTGGCAGCTTTGAAAGCATCCATAAAAGCAGGCACGTCCAGCGCGTTGCAATCTTTCAGAAAAAGTGCATTCGAATGACCCGGAGCCATGGAGCGGGTAATTTCCGAACCACGGATAAGTATGATATCTTTCGCTTTGGCTGAAACTTCGGCTATTTCATACGGACGATTGTGTGATGCCCCGATAAGATCAGCCTTGTGCGGTCGGTATTCTATGTGATCGGTAATGGCAATGGCATCAAGCCCCTGAGTATAAGCTTCGTCAACTCGAACAGTAGGCCACACAAGTCCGTCGGAAAAGACCGTATGCATGTGAAAATCGCATTTAAGCGTTTTATACCCCAATATATCAGGGATTTGAATTTCATTTCTGACCTGAGCAAAAGTACCCGCTGAAATTATTAGCAAAAAAAATAAAATTTGTTTTTTCATTGTATAACTATTTTTTCAAAAATCATATTTCACGAAATTACACATTTTTTCATCAAAAAGGAACAAATACTTTGTTTTTTATTATTCTAACAAAATAACATTTTCATATATTAGGAAAATATTAATACTTTTGTACACTTTTAAAAAACATAAATAAATAATCATGAATAAAAAAATCATTTTATCTTGTATTGTTTTATTATCCGGCTTATTTGTTACCGCTGAAAATCCTTTGTGGATGAGGTATCCGGCTATTTCACCAGATGGCACTCAGGTTGCATTTTCGTATCAGGGTGATATTTATAAAGTGTCGGTAGTTGGCGGACAAGCCACGCGACTTACCACCAACGATGCCTACGAAAGTAACCCGATTTGGTCGCCCGACGGACAAAAAATAGCTTTTGTAAGTGATCGCTTCAACTTCAACAAAGATATTTTTGTGATGCCTTCAAGTGGTGGTACCGCCAAAAGACTGACAACACACACCGCAACAGAAAAACCATACGCTTTTACCATCGATGGCAAATTTGTTGTTTTTTCATCACATTATCAGGATCCTGTTCAAAGCGCATTATTTCCTACTGCCATGTTGTCCGAACTTTACAAAGTACCGGTTGAAGGCGGACGAATTGAAATGATTCTCGCTTCACCGACTGAAAAAATCAGTTTCAACAAAACGGGCAGTAAATTCCTGTATCAGGATCTGAAAGGATTTGAAAATACCTGGCGCAAACACCACACTTCCTCCGTGACGCGAGATATTCTCGAATACGACATGAAGACCGGCTCTCACCGAAAACTGATTGATCGTCCGGGCGAAGATACCGACCCTCTTTACAGTCCCGACGGCAATACATTCTGCTTCCTTAGCGAAAAAAGCGGCAGTTACAACGTATTCGAAGCGTCAATCAGTAATCCTCAAAATTTGAAACAGCTGACCTCATTCAGTGGTAACCCGGTACGTTTTCTAAGTATTGCAGCTAATGGTACCCTCTGTTTTGGTTATGACGGTGAAATTTACACCCTGAAAAAAGGTGCTGATAAAGCTCAAAAACTATCCGTCACCATCACCAATGATTTGGAGAATAAACAGGAAAAGAAAATGAGTTTTAGCTCGGGAGCTACATCGGCTGTAAATTCACCGGACGGCAAACAGGTTGCACTGATAGTTCGCGGTGAAGTTTTTGTTACTTCTACCGGATACAACACAACTAAACAAATAACCAAGACGGTTGCACAGGAAGCTGATGTGGATTTCGGAGCCGATAACCGTTCGCTGATTTACTCCAGCTACCGCGATGGATACTGGAATATCTATCAGGCTAAAATAGCACGCAAAGACGATCCGAATTTTCCAAATGCAACCAGTATCGAAGAAGAAGTTCTTATTAAAAACGATAAATCCGAAAAACAACATCCTAAGTTCTCACCCGACGGAAAAGAAGTGGCTTTTGTACAGGACAGAGCTAAACTGATGGTTTACAACCTTGAAAACAAAAAGCTCCGTCAGATCACTGACGGCTCCTTCCAGCACGAAAGCAATGGTGAGATGACTTTCGATTGGTCGCCAAACGGCAAATGGTTTACTCTGGAATATGTATCCAACAGCCACGCCCCCTACTCCAATATAGGGATCGTAAGTTCAGCCGGTGACAGTGAAGTATTCGACATTACGCAAAGCGGCTATACCAACCAAAAGCCCCGTTGGGTAATGGATGGTAATGCTATTCTTTTCAATTCCGAACAATACGGTATGCGCAATCATGCTTCGTGGGGTTCTATGGAAGACGTGATGATGGTATTTATTAACCGTGAGGCTTACAACAAATACAAAATGTCTAAGGAAGAATTCGAATTATTTACCGACGCCGAAAAAGAAGCAAAAAAAGTAGAAGATGAGGCTAAAAAGAAAGCTGAAGAAGCCAACAAAGACAAGGCAGAAAATAAGGATAAGAAAAAAACAGAAGAAAAACCAAAAGACCTTGTGGTGGAACTGGCCGGAATTGATGAACGAATTGTACGCCTCACACCGAATTCTTCCAGACTTGGCGATGCAATAATCAACAAAGAAGGCACCAAACTGTATTATCTGGCTGCTTTCGAGGAAGGATATGACATGTGGGTAATTGACCTCAAGGAACGTTCAACCAAACTGTTGAGTAAACTGAATGGTGCAACAGCCAGTATCTCAACAGATAAAGAACAAAAAAACCTTTTTATACTGAACGGCAGAAAAATGCAGAAAATGGAAGTCTCATCCGAGAAATTCACCTCCATTGATTTCAAAGCCGACATGAAAATGGATCTGGCACAGGAACGTGAAGCTATGTTTAACACCGTGTACCGCGAAGAAAAGGAACGTTTCTATTCAAAAAATATGCACGGAGTTGACTGGGAAAAACTGACCAATAGTTACCGGAAATTCCTGCCATACATCAACAACAACTACGATTTCTCCGAAATGCTCAGCGAAATGCTGGGCGAACTGAATGTTTCACATACCGGCTCGGGCTATCGTCCTTCTTCGGGCGACGACAAAACTGCTGAACTCGGATTGTTTGTAAGCAGAAATGATAAAGGATTAACTGTTGATGAGGTACTCATCAACGGACCATTCGACACATTCCGCTCAAAAGTGAAAGCCGGCGATATCATTGAAAAAATTGACGGCGCAGAAATATTACCAGATATGGACTATTATCCAATGCTGGAAGGCAAAGCCGGTAAAAACACCCTGATCTCGGTATATTCACCCGTATCGGGACATCGATGGGATGAAGTTGTAAAACCCGTTACAGCCGGCACTCTTGATGACCTGCTCTACAACCGCTGGATAAAACAACGCCAATCCGATGTGGAACGTTTGTCAAACGGTCGGTTGGGTTACGTGCATATACCTTCGATGGGCGACGAAAGTTTCCGAAAAGTATATGCTGATGCACTCGGTAAGTATTACAAAAAAGAAGGAATGATTATAGATATCCGCTACAACGGTGGTGGACGTCTTCATGAAGATATCGAAACTTTTTTTACCGGAAAACAATATCTGATGCAGGAAATACGTGGTAAAGACTACTGCGAAATGCCCAGCCGGCGCTGGAACAAACCTTCGGTTATGATGATAACCGAAGCCGATTATTCCAACGCGCACGGAACGCCGTGGGTGTATAAAACCATGAAAATAGGTAAACTCGTAGGTATGCCAGTGCCCGGAACCATGACCAGTGTCAACTGGGTTACCCTGCAGGATCCTGCGTTGTATTTCGGCATTCCGGTAGTAGGTTACCGTACTGCAGAAGGCACATACCTCGAAAACAGCCAGCTGGAACCCGACGTAAAAGCCCCGCTCGACCTCACCAAAGCTGTTGCAGGTGAAGATACGCAGCTGGAAGCTGCAGTAAAAACGTTGCTGGAAGAATTAAAAAATAACTAATTTCTACATCCGGCAGAATAATTCAAATAAAAATTTAATGCATTTTATCCTGAAACAGGTTATTTTTCAATAATCCTGTTTCAGGATTTTTTTATGATCGGCAACCAGCAGCATTACCCTTTCATTAGTCTAATTTCAGACAGTTAAACAAATAAACAGGATGTAACAACATGAAGACCGGTTATTCTTACGAGGTTAACAACGTTAAATGTAGTTAATTATAAGAAAAGTATTTCTTTTACTACGAACTTTTCGTAGCTTTGCGATGTTTTCGTAATAGATTGATATTTTGGATATTTATCAGTTCGTAAAAAATATATTTATGGAAAAACTTACACATCAGGAAGAAGAGCTTATGTTGATCATCTGGCAAAATGAACCGGGTTTCATAAAAGATTTTCTGGAAAAAATGGAAGAACCTCGTCCGCCATACACCACCATTGCCTCGGTTGTAAAAAATCTGGAACGCAAAGGCTATGTCACCTCCAGACGATATGGAAACACGTATGAATACAAGGCTTTAATCAGAGAAGAGGATTACAAAAAGAAGTTTTTGTCGAACGTTGTGAAAAATTATTTTGAGAATTCTTACAAGGATTTAGTTAGTTACTTTGCCGCTGAAAAAAAGATTTCGGCGGAAGAACTTCAGGAAATAATCAGATTGATTGAAAAAAATCCTCAGTCAACCAAGGTCTAAGATTTGAGAATTCAATATTATTTACTGTATTGGAATTCCGGTTTTTATTATGACTTTAAAAATTTACATTACTCTGTAAATCCTCCTAAACAGAACATTCTGTCATTTGGGACAAAAAAAGGACATCGGCTATGGAAAATTTGTTAATCTATATGATCAAGGTAAACGGATCGTTAATCCTGTTTTACCTGTGTTACAAATTGTTTTTTCAACGGGATACATTTTGGATGATACGCCGGATATATCTGCTGGTTAGTGTGTTGTTCTCATTTATCTATCCGCTCATTTCTGTGGAAGGATGGATAAAAAAACAGGAACCAATAATGACTGCCATCGCTTCCATTCAGTTGGATGAATTTATTATCACGCCGGGCGGGATAGCAAGCTCCAGTCTGTTTACTCTCGAGAATGTACTCTGGGGTATATTTTCTCTGATTGTAACTATTATGTTTCTGCGCATCGGCGTACAGCTTATATCAATTTTCAAACGAAGGTTAAAAGGTTATAAAACTGAACTTCAGGGAATTCCGGTAATCAGGATGGATGAAAAAATAACTCCATTTTCTTTTTTCAAATGGATTTTTATAAATCCGTTACTGCATACCCATACCGAAACAGCCGAAATACTTGCTCACGAGTACACCCATGCGCGTCAATGGCATAGTGTGGATGTTTTTATCGGACAGATACAAACAATTTTATGCTGGTTTAATCCTGCCGCCTGGCTTATGGAGCGTGAAATCAGACATAATCTGGAATTCCTGGCCGACAATCAGGTGCTTAAATCGGGATTTGAACCAAAAAACTATCAATATCATTTATTAAAACTGACTTACGAACCTGCAGATAGTAAGTTGATTAATCAATTCAATGTTTCACCTATTAAAAAAAGAATTAAAATGATGAATTCTAAAAAGACAAAAAAAGCGGGATTAATTAAGTATGCATTGATTATCCCGGTTGCACTGACGTTACTCTGGCTGAGTAGTTTCCAGCAAATACTTGCCGGATTAAAAAACAATATCGGGAAAACCACCGAAACGCCATTGACTAAAGTCAGTGTAAGTGTAAAGGATGTGAACGCAGTGCAAAAACAGACTGCAGCAGTTGAAACTGATCAACAAACCGGTAAAGACAAAAAGATTTACGAAGTGGTGGAAACACCTCCCGCATATCCCGATGGCATAGATGCTTTAATGAAATTTATGTCTGAAAATATTAAATATCCTGCCGAAGCTGTAAAGGATAAAATTGAAGGAAAAGTCATCCTTGGATTTGTGGTGGATGATACCGGTAAAGTCACTGACATAAGAGTAGTCCGATCGGTTGCACCCATGCTCGATGCCGAAGCAATTCGGGTTGTAGGTTTGATGCCCCGCTGGGAACCCGGAAAACAAAAAGGGATACCGGTCAATGTTCGTTTTACTCTGCCGGTGGCATTCAAGTTGTCACCCTCAGCCCAAAAAAACATTCAGGAGCAGTTAGAAGTTGTTGGATACGGGGAACCCAAAACAAAAAAAGAAGATGTGGTTGTTAATGCAATGTCAGTTGCAGCTCCGGACAAAGACGGGGTATATGATCAGGTAGATATTCTGCCTGTCTTTCCGGGTGGAGATCAGGGGCTGTTTGGCTGGCTTTCACAAAACATCAGATATCCTGCTG
>Ga0116170_10006294_pt1 | contig 10441 bp, 8 predicted proteins | sample AD_JPNHW1_MetaG_FD_89797 | JGI IMG/M metagenome (GOLD analysis project Ga0116170, IMG submission 89797) | Active sludge microbial communities of municipal wastewater-treating anaerobic digesters from Japan - AD_JPNHW1_MetaG | ecosystem: Engineered > Bioreactor > Anaerobic > Digestate | place...
AGAAATGGTCGCGGCAGATGAATGGACACTTCCTTACAGCAGGATGAAAGCCGCGTTCCCGATGCCCTGGTCAAATAATGATAAATACTGGCCCACAGTTACACGTATTGATGATGCTTACGGCGACAGGAATCTTGTTTGTGCTTGTGAACCGGTGGAAAGTTATAAAGAATAATTTTTAAGAATTCTTTATTTCAGGTACTTCGAGAAATTTTTCCTGAATTTTCCCAGTTTGGGATTGATGACAATCCGGCAATAGGCCTGGTTGGGATTGTTCTCGAAATACTGTTGGTGGTATTTTTCAGCTGAATAGAAGGCTGTATAAGGAACTAATTCGGTTACGACCGGGTTTTCATAAACTTTTTGTTCAGTAAGGGTTTTGATCATATTTTCTGCCAGCATTTTTTGTCGGGCATCGTGGTAGAAAATTACCGAACGGTATTGTGTGCCTGTGTCTGCGCCTTGCCTGTTAAGTGTTGTGGGATCATGGGCTGAAAAGAAAATCAGGAGCAGATCATTATAGCTTATTATTTCAGGATCAAAAATTACCTGGCACACTTCTGCATGGCCTGTGGTTCCGGTGCAAACCTGTTCATAGGAGGGATTTTTAACCGTACCGCCTGCAAAGCCCGAAATAGCCTCTTTCACTCCTTTTAACTCATCAAATATAGCTTCGATACACCAAAAGCATCCTCCGCCAAAGGTGGCCGTATCATAACCGGTGTTTGTTTCCATAATATCCTTTTTTATAAAATTTTTATGGGCTGAAAGTTCCGTGACAGCAAAAATATAAATCAATACAACAAAAAAAATATTTTTTTGTATCATGAAGCTCTTATTATTTTAAGCATTTAATGCTTGCAGGAACATCTTTATTTGCAGATAGTCATCTTTTTTGCAAGATGAGTGGCTCCAGCCGACAACATATAGAAATAGCTGCCGTTTGCAAGGTTTGAAACATCAATGGTGGCAGAATGTACACCTTGTGTTTTGTCGAGGTTTTCAGTAAAATACACTTGTTTTCCCTGAATATCAAGTATTCTGATGCTGGCTGAAGGTTGCGATGTAGCAAATTCATAACTAATAGTGCATATTCCCGGTGCAGGATTCGGGTATGACTGGCTGAGTTTTATACCAGAGATAAATTCGCCGTTTTCAACGCAGCCTGCTGTATTGTCAATAATCGGAAATATCATAGCATCAATGTCGAGCGTATCGCCGTCCCACTGTGCACCCTGTAAAGTATACCATTTTTGGTTGGTTTTCCATTGTTCCCACACAAGTTGAAATTTGCCTCCCTGTCCCTTATTGGTACTTACCAGTGCGAGGGAATCGTATCCAATATTACTGAGGTCAACACCAATGCAATAGTCATTGGTAACCAGTACAGGAAAAGGAAACATTACTATATGTGCCTGGTTAAAGTCTGAAGAGGTATCAATATTTTTTGTTGTGTCAGAAATGGCTACAAACAATGTTCCGGGGCATGCCTGGCCGGTTTGAATAGTTGAATCGTTATAATCATATGTCGTTCCGTTCAAGCTGTCCATGTTCCAGATACCGAAACGCACAATCCCTGAAGAATCGGCGCGTTTGTACCCAAACCAATAAATAGCACCTTCAATGTGATAATTATATGTGACTTTATACTGCTGGCATTTGCATTTGTCATTCCAGCTGTTTGTTCCCAGCACATAGCCGCCGTCATCAGCAGGGAGCAGAACATATTCAGGGCTTACCAGGTTGTCCAGATTTCCAGGATGCAGAGTATCATTGGGCGTTTTGGAATGTCCTGATAAATTTTGCTTGGGAAGAACAATTGGATTTCCTGATTTTTTCTGGGTAAAAGCCCGAATACTATTCAGCATGATCAGCGCCAGGAAGACAAGTTTTATGTAAGTATTACATTTCATAGCGTACAAAAATACAAATAATTAAAGAGTGACCGGCAATTAAACCGGCAATAAAACGTAAATTATTTCATTGAAGTATTTGAAAAATAAAAAGTGGATATTTATTTCAAAGCAGGGCTTGAAAATAAGGTTATCTTTGCCGCATAATTTATCAATATATGAAAGTAGAAAACAACAAAATGGTTTCATTGACATACCGTCTCACCGAAAATGATGCAAATGGAACCCTTATCGAGGAAACAAATGAACAAAAACCATTTACATTTCTTTTTGGTATTGACAGGTTGATCCCCGGATTTGAAAACAATGTCAACAACCTCAAGATTGACGAAGCCTTTGCTTTCAGCGTGAATGCGGCAGATGCATACGGCGAGTATGACAAAAACTCTGTTGTTGAGTTGCCTGTTGCGGTATTTCATAAAGAAGGTAAGTTGGATACCGGGCTTTGCACTGTTGGGAATATGATACCAATGCAGAACGAAAGCGGGCAAATGTTTTATGGTATGGTCAGGGAAATCAGGGATACAGAAGTTGTCATGGATTTCAATCATCCACTGGCAGGAAAAAATCTTCATTTTAAAGGAAAAGTAATCGGTATCCGTGAAGCTACACAGGAAGAAATAGATCAGCGTTTATCACATGATCATGCCGGTCATGGCGATTCATGCAATTGCGGATGCTAAAAACCGTAAGGAAATAAAAAAAGCCTCTGTGTTTGCAGGGGCTTTTTTTATATTGGTAAAGTTCATCAAGCGAGCTTGCGTTTCACTTCAGTCTGTTCGTAACCTTCAATGATGTCTTCGACTTTGATATCGTTGAAATTCTCAATATTCAGCCCGCACTCCTGCCCGACAAATACTTCCTTTACATCATCTTTAAAACGTTTCAGCGAGCCCAGCTTGCCAGAATAAACGACAATACCATTGCGAATGATACGCACAAGGGTATTTCTGGCGATTTTTCCGTCAAGGCACATACATCCGGCAATAGTTCCCACTTTTGTGATTTTAAATACTTCTTTTACTTCAAGGTTGCAAACGATTTTTTCTTCTATTTCAGGAGAGAGCATACCTTCAATAGCGGAGGTAATTTCATTTATAGCTGTGTAAATAATCGAATACAGGCGGATATCAATCTGTTCATGTTCTGCCAGTTTGCGTGCACTAAGCGAGGGGCGCACCTGGAACCCGATGATGATGGCGTTGGAAGCTGATGCAAGCAATACATCCGATTCGGTGATTTGCCCGACAGATTTGTGAATAACATTAACCTGTACTTCCTGGTTTGAAAGTTTTAGCAATGAATCAGATAATGCTTCGATAGAGCCATCCACATCACCTTTGACAATAATGTTCAATTCCTTGAAGTCGCCAATAGCAATCCGGCGGCCTATTTCATCAAGGGTGATGTGTTTGTGTGTCCTGATATTTTGTTCACGCTGCAACTGGATTCTCTTATTTGCGATTTCTTTTACTTCGTGTTCATTATCCATCACATTGAAGGTATCACCTGCCTGTGGTGCGCCGTTGAGACCTAACATGAGTACAGGCGTAGCAGGGCCTGCTACATTAACTATCAGGTTACGTTCATTATACATGGATTTCACCCTTCCGAAGCTGATTCCGGCAAGAACCATATCTCCAACGCGCATAGAGCCGTTGAGTGTTAAGAGTTTTGCCACATATCCACGTCCTTTTTCCAGCGATGATTCCAGTACGGTACCATAAGCAAGGCGGTTGGGATTTGCCTTCAGTTCAAGCATTTCTGATTCAAGAAGTACTTTTTCAAGAAGTTTGTCAATGTTAATACCTTTTTTTGCAGAGATTTCCTGGCATTGGTACTTGCCGCCCCAGTCTTCAACAAGCAAATTCATAGCAGCAAGAGCTTCTTTAATCTTTTCAGGATTTGCGGTTGGCTTGTCAATTTTATTGATGGCAAATATTATCGGAACTTTGGCCGCCTGGGCATGGTTTATTGCTTCAACGGTCTGCGGCATCACGCTGTCGTCGGCAGCTATGACAATGATGGCGATATCGGTAACTTTGGCACCGCGTGCACGCATAGCTGTAAATGCTTCGTGGCCCGGCGTGTCGAGGAAAGTGATCTTTTTTCCGTTATCAAGGGTTACTTCGTATGCACCGATGTGCTGTGTAATACCTCCGGCTTCACCGGCAATTACGTTGGAGTTCCTTATATAGTCGAGCAATAATGTTTTACCATGGTCGACGTGTCCCATAACCGTTACGATGGGATGACGCTCCAGAAGTTCTTCGGGAGTATCCTTCGCAACAGTGATGGCATCTTCTACTTCTCCGCTGATAAAATCTGTCTTGAAACCAAATTCTTCTGCAACTATCGACAATACTTCAGCATCAAGGCGTTGATTGATAGATACGAACAATCCAAGACTCATACAGGTAGAAATAATATCGTTGACAGAGACATTCATCAGCTGTGAAAGCTCGTTGACTGTAACAAATTCCGTTACTTTGAGGGTTTTCTTTTCTTCTTCTTCTTTTAAAAGCTCTTCTTCTATTTGTTGCTGAATAAGATCTCTTTTCTGGCGCCTGTATTTTGAAGTCTTTGATTTTGAAGGGCCGCTAAGGCGTGCCAGGGTTTCACGTATCTGTTTCTGAATTTCTTCATCAGAAACCTCGGAGCGTTCAATGGGTTTGCCTTTACTATGTTTTTTTGCTTGTTTATGCGAACTATCCGAATGAGAAAAATCACTGAAGGTCGTGGGTTTTTTTGTTGGGCCGGAATCTCCTGTGCTGATGCCATCTTTTTTAATACGCTTACGGCGACGCTTCCTGTCAGGTGAAAGGTCTTTTGATGAAGCTATTGGTTCTTTTACCGGTAATGGCTTATCAGGGGGAAGTTCAATTTTTCCTACTATTTTAGGACCGTTTAATTTAATATACTCCGTGGTGATCAGGTTACTGTCTTGTTTGGGCTCCGCTGTTTTTGGAGCAGGCTCTTCAGGGACGACGGGCTCTTCCTTTATTTCTTGTGCAACAGGCTCTTCTTTGATTTCGGGCTCAGGTTCAGCAGGAAGTTCTTCCTTTTTCGATTTTTTGGATACTTTCTTTTCTTCGGCAGGTTTCTCTGGTTCTTCGGCAGTTTCTTTTTCTGATTTTACCTTTGTACTCTTTTTAGCTTCTTCTTTAACTTCTTCTTTTTTGTCTTCCTTTAATTTCTCTTTTAATTCTTCTTTAGCTTCTTCTTTAGTTTTTTCTTTAGCTTTTTTAGAGGTTTTTTTCTCAGTGACTGCATTCAGGTCTATTTTACCAATCACTTTCGGCCCCTTGATTTCAGGTTCTTTTGAAACAACAGTCTCTTCATTTTTTTGTTCGGGAGCCTTTTTTTCTTCGGGTTCTTTTTCAGGAACAATAACAGGTTCTTCGGGAACTATTTCTTTAACAGGTTCGGGCTGCTTTTTTACCGGTTCTTCCTTTTTCTCGGCAGCCACCTTGGTTTCTTTGGTAACCGGGATACTCTTTATAAAAAGTTCTTTATCCAGATTAAGCTCAACGTCTTTTTCGCGTTCTTTTGCCTTATCAATAGTAACGGTTTCGTGGTGTATTGTACCTATATCCAGCTTCTTTGAGGTTTCTTTTACCTGTTTATCCGATGAAAATTCTTTAAGCAGAATGTCATAAATATCATTGGTAATTTTACCATTCGGGTTATTATCGACTTTAATTCCTTTTTTGGAAAGAAATTCAACAATAGAACCGACAGATATATTCAATTCACTTGCTACTTTACTTAATCGGTATGTTTTCACGGTTTCTTCCATATTGCCTGATTGAACCTTGTTTATGTTATGTGGTGATCCTCTTGTTGTTGATTTTTATTCGAATTCTGATTTTAATATTTTTATTACTTCTTTTATTGTTTCTTCTTCAAGGTCGGTACGCTGCACCAGTTCGTCAACGCTGAGTTCAAGAACGCTCTTGGCCGTATCGCAGCCGACATTCTTCAATTCTTCAATGATCCACTCATCAATTTCATCAGCGAATTCCTGGAGGTCAACATCTTCGAAGTCAGAGTCAGAGTCACGGTATACATCAATTTCATAACCGGTAAGTTTTGCCGCTAATTTAATATTGTAACCGCCTTTACCAATAGCGAGTGAAACCTGGTCGGGTTTCAGGTAAACATCAGCTTTTTTATTTTTTTCATCAATTTTGATCGAGGAAACTTTTGCAGGGCTTAAAGCACGGGTAATGTAAAGAGGGGTATTCGTGGTATAGTTGATAACGTCAATATTTTCGTTGCGTAATTCTCTAACGATACCATGTATGCGGGCGCCTTTCATACCCACGCAGGCGCCTACAGGGTCGATACGGTCGTCATATGATTCAACGGCTACTTTAGCACGTTCTCCCGGAATGCGAACAATTTTTTTGATGGTAATCAACCCATCATAAACTTCCGGCACTTCAGCTTCAAAAAGCCGTTCCAGAAAAACCGGAGATGTCCGTGAAAGTATAATAAAGGGTGTCCCGTTTTTCATTTCAACCTTAGAAACTACGGCACGTACCGATTCGCCCTTGCGATAAAAATCTGAAGGTATCTGTTCTGATTTGGGTATAATAAGTTCAATATTTTCATCATCAAGGATAAGAATTTCTTTTTTCCATACCTGGTACACTTCACCGGTAACAATTTGTCCTACCTTTTCAATATATTGTTTATAAATATTGTCTTTTTCAAATTCAAGGATTTTTGAGATCAGGTTCTGTCGCATGGCAAGTATTTCGCGACGTCCAAAATCTTTCAGTTTTACTTCTTCTGAAACATCTTCGCCTATTTCAAAGTCGGGTTCAATTTTAATGGCATCAGAATACGCGATCTCCTGGTTGGGGTCTGTTACCTCACTATCATCAACAATCTTGCGGTTTCTCCATACTTCAAGGTCGCCCTTATCGATATTCACAATAATATCGAAATTCTCATCGGAGCCATATTTTTTTATCAGCATATGCCTGAACACATCCTCAAGGATACGCATCATGGTTTCACGCTCAATGTTTTTAAATTCTTTGAATTCGGAAAAAGATTCAACTAAATTTATGTGTTCCATTATTCAGTTTTTTATGTATTTTATTTATTTGAATTTTATTATCAGTTTTGCTTCTTTTATATCTTTTACATTAAGAATAAGTTCCTGTTCGGGAGTTTTTTTCTTTTTGTTTTCAGGCACAAGCAGCGTAATTTTATGTTTATCGGTACCCAATAATGCTGCCGTAAAAATATTGCCGTCGAGGGTGGTGATTTTTAAATCACTGCCAATATGTTTCAGGTATTGCCTGTGAAGTTTAATCGGCTCGTCGAGGCCGGCAGAAGAAACTTCCAGTTCAAAATCTTCCGTTTCCCTGTCGAGTTTCGATTCAATGAAGCGGCTCAGGGCAGCACAATCCCCAATGCTTACATTAGTATCAGAATCGATAAAAACTGAAATGTTGTTACCGGGACGGATCTTGACATCAACGAGAAAAAGCTCCGAACCTTCAAGGTTTTCATTTACTATTTCAGTTATTTGTTTTGCAGTGATCATAATATTTATCAATAAAAGAGGGGACTTCCGTCCCCTCCACAACTTTTCCCTTATTGGTTGTCCTATCAGGAATCGAACCTGAACTCTTCTGAACCAAAATCAGACGTGTTGCCAATTACACCATAGGACAATTGCGCTGCAAAAATACATCTTTTTTAAAAAAGAAAAAATTATTTTTAATTAAAAAAATTTGTACGACTGTAAAATTTTGTATTCCGGCCCCGTATTACGTAAGATGCTTTCAATGAGATGAAATTCGCCAACATGCTGGCTTTGTATTATTTTGCCTGAAAAATCACTGATAATTTTCTGGAAATATTTTTTATCTGCAATTTTTTTTACACGGCCCAGCGTAAGGTGCGGAATAAAATTCTGCCTGTCGGGCTCGTAACCCAACGGACTGATCTGTTCATTGACCAGGGAACTCAATGCTAAAAAGGGTTCAGCATGTAAGGCCTCCAGGAAAATTACCCTGGGATCATACCGGCTGCCGAAAATTTTCAGATTACCTATTTCAAAATCGAAAGGAGCCGCCTGGATATTTTTTAAAGCCTCCTCAATTTCTATGACTTTTTCATCGTTGGTTTCACCGAAAAATTTGATGGTGAGATGCAGGTTGTGTATTTCAACCCATTTGATGTTGCTGTCGGAAAGGTGTAGTTTAAGTTCCTCTGAGTATTTGATCAAGGCTGGTTGCGGATTTATTTTTACAGCTGCGAAAATTCTTTTCATGGATTGAAAAAATGAAAAACATTTGTAAAAATAAGAATTAAATAATTACATTTGCAGTCCGATTTGGGGCGTTAGCTCAGTTGGCTAGAGTGTCAGACTGGCAGTCTGAAGGTCACGGGTTCGACTCCCGTACGCTCCACAAAGTGGAGAGGACGAAGACAGCGCAAGCTGTCTTTTTTTGTTTTGCAAAAACAAAAGAGTTGAAGTTTGATCCCAAATAAGCGGGTGTCATCGGGAACTGTGTTGTGCCAAGTTTTCAAACATCGCACATAATAGAAAATAGTTTGTAAATATTACAACATGCAAAATAAGAGGCATGTGAACCAAGGCAAATGGCGGTGGTGTTGGTTTGTAATATAATAATATGCTGCATAATAGAAGTCGTTGCCTGGCTCGTTTTTTCTTTGCCTCCCTTCCTGAAGGATGCCAATAATATTGTTATTTCGGCAAACCCAGGGTTAGAAAAAACGAGCTGGAATTCTGGCGGGTAGGCATGTCCTGCCGTGCGGCGTGCGTAAGGTGTGAAAAAGATAACATTAGAAAATCTGCAAAGGCGCCAACGGCGTTTCCCGACACATTCGTGTCGGGACTACTTTGCATAGATTTTCTTTGTTTTCTTTGAGAGCATTGAAGCGTTCGGCAGGACTAGATTTTTTTGGTTCTTTTTGTATCAGGACAAAAAGAACAATAGAAAAAACTTATATTTTTTTGTTTTATTAAACAAAGATGTTTGATTTTTAGTCAAAATATTATTTTCAAAATTTGTATTACACCTTACTCAACTTCAGCATATTTGTCATGCCAAGCTCCGAAAGCGGAATACTGGCAATGTTTACAATAAGATCGCCCTTATGTGCCATTTTTTCCTCCAACAGATGTTGTCTTATATCCTGTATGGTAAAATCAGTATTAACGAACTTATCGTAATAAAAACCCCTGACACCCCACACCAGGCTTAAAATACTAAGTAATGCGTGGTTGTTGGTGTAAATATATACCGAAGCCTTAGGGCGCTGCGCTGCTATTGCAAAAGCGGAATAGCCGGAATGTGTCATGCCGATGATAGCCACGGCTTCCGACTGCCGGGCCAGGTTGCAGGCCTGGCAAATGACAGAATCAGAAATATATCGCTTGTCCTTGCAGTTGGCCGGCTTAATGTTTTTGTAATAAATATCATCAACATTGTCCTCGACAAAAGAAATAATACGCTGCATGGCTTTTACTACTTCCACAGGGTGTTCACCTACCGATGTTTCCGCGCTTAACATCAGCGCGTCGGCCCCGTCAAGCACGGAATTGGCTACATCGTTTGTTTCGGCGCGGGTAGGGCTGATGTTGGTGATCATGCTTTCCATCATCTGTGTGGCAATCACTACAGGCTTTGCCTGCAAGAGGCATTTTTTTACAATCTCCTTTTGCATGAGTGGTACCCGTTCAAGCGGAAACTCCACGCCAAGATCGCCGCGTGCCACCATGATACCGTCCGACATGCCGATGATGGCATCCAGGTCTTTTATGGCTTCAGGCTTTTCTATTTTTGCCATCAGCCGGAATTTTCCTGCCCGTTTATGTTTTTTCACGTATTGTCTCAAATCAGCCATGTCTTTAGCGCTGCGCACAAACGACAGCGCAATCCATTGAATTTTCCTGTCCAGGATGAAATCAAGATTTTCTTTGTCTTTTTCTGTAAGGCTGGGCTGCGAAAGTTTAGTGTCAGGCAGGTTGACTCCTTTTTTTGACTTCAGAATACCCCCATGTATAACCCTGGCTGTAATTTTGGTTTTATTATCCGTAGAAACTACCTCAAGCAGCATTTTTCCATCGTCTATAAGCATCTTTTCACCTTTTTTTGCTTCTTTAGCCAGAAGTGGATAACTGACATATATTAATGATGAAGTTGACACACACTCAGTGCTGGTGATGGTAATAATATCGTTGTCTTTCAAAATAACTTCATCGTTTTCAACCTTTCCCACGCGTATTTTGGGCCCTTGCAGATCGGCAAGTATAGCGATATGTGTTTTGTTTTCCTTATTGATCTTATGAATGGTGTTTATAATATTTTCAAAGAAATCATAATCGCCGTGCGAGAAATTAAGACGAAAAACATCAACCCCCGCATCAATCAGCTGCTTTAAAACTGGTTCACTTGATGATGCCGGGCCAACAGTTGCAATGATTTTTGTTTTCATGTTGTCATTTTATTAAATGGTCATAACAAAAATAGCTAATG
>Ga0116170_10006295_pt1 | contig 10439 bp, 7 predicted proteins | sample AD_JPNHW1_MetaG_FD_89797 | JGI IMG/M metagenome (GOLD analysis project Ga0116170, IMG submission 89797) | Active sludge microbial communities of municipal wastewater-treating anaerobic digesters from Japan - AD_JPNHW1_MetaG | ecosystem: Engineered > Bioreactor > Anaerobic > Digestate | place...
ATGGGGAGGTATTTAGATTTGACGGTATTGAACCTTATGAATACATGGGTGTCAAAATAGATCCTCAAGGAAATTTGAGGATTGCCACCTTACACCCGGGAATGCGGTATCCTTTCCGCTAGATTCATACTTTGATCCTGGTTTTTTATTAGCGGGAGTTATCAATCATTATTCATTTATTGCTAAAAAAGTCGACCTTGAAGTCGCCTTGAATTAAGAATCGGTTTACTTGCCAGTCTACGTCCTGGGTTGACCGATGAAGAAGACCGAGACCAGCCCCGGGCCGGTGTGCGAGCCTACGATGGGACCGATGAAGTTGACGTATGAGCCGGTGAATCCGTTCCGGGCGACGAGAGTGTCGGCGATGGTTTTAAGCTCCTCGGGCTTGCAGTCGGAGTGGCAGATATACAGGGTCTGCTGCTGCGGGTTGATGACCAGTTCGCTCACCAGTTCGTAGATGCGATTGAGGGCTTTCTTGCGTCCGCGGATCTTCTCGATGACCACCAAGCGGCCGTCCTTGTCCAGCTTGAGCAGCGGGTTGATGTTGAGCGCTGAGGCGACCACGGCACTGGCCTTGCTCACCCGTCCGCTGCGGTGCAGGTAGGTGAGGTCATCGGTAGTGAAGTAGGCCTGGATGCGATGCTTGAGCTCCTCCAGGCGGGAAAGACTGTCCTCAACGCTGGTGCCGGCGTCACGCAACTTTGCGGCTGCGAGGGCGAGGATGCCATAGGACATGGAAGCCAGGGTGGAGTCGATGACGAACACACTGGCATCGGGGTGCTGCTCCAGGAACATCTGGCGGGCCTGTACCCCGCTGGCGTAGGTGCCGGAAATGGCGCTGCCCAGGGCGATGTGGATGATGGGGAGATGGCACTCGCTGTAGACCTTCGACCATAGTTCGAGGAAGTCCACGGGGTTCATCTGGCTGGTGACCGGGGCGGCGCCGGCGCGCATCTTGTCATAGAATCCCGGCATGTCGGCGGGGTCCATGCGATCCTGGAACTCAACGCCATCGATGGCGTAGCGCATGGGGAAGGCGATGATATGATGCTCTGCCAGCAGACTGGCAGGAAAGTCGCAACCGGAATCGGTGGTGATGCAGAATTCGGTCATGTTAGTGTCGCTCCTTGAAAAACATACGTTTAATGAAGATCATGTCACTATCAAAGAGGTTAACACCGGAAATAATCGCTGGTTTCGGTTTAAGGGGTAAAAAGCCCTGGATTTACCAGGATTTCAGAATTATTTATGGAATTATTCCTGAGACACCTACAAAAAGAATAGTGGAAGATAGGGAAAGAATGTATCCATCGCAGTCAGATATTAAGAAGCAGGGCTGTTTCTATCCACAGCCCTGCCACCTTTTGTTCAGTTTTTGTCGCTTATTTAACAGCTTCGAGTGCGGCGAGGCGCCCGGTCGTCCATGCGCGGCTGTGGCTCATGCCCGGGACGATCACTGCGTAATCATTTGCAAAGGCACCACCAGCAGCGTTACCGGCCGCAAAAAGTCCTTCAATGACCTTGGAATCCATATCCAAGACCTGGAAGCGGTGATTGACCGCTAAACCGCCGAGCACAACGAGCAGGGCCAGAGAATTGTAGGCCGCGTAGAACGGAGCGGTGTCAATACCAGTCATCATTTCAGGGCTCTTCCCGTAATCCTCATCCACGCCCTTGGCCGCCAGCTCGTTATAGCGCGCCACGGTCGCCTTGAAGGCTTCCACAGGAACGCCAATCTTCTGGGCGATCTCATCAAGTGTGTCAGCTTTGATCAGAGAACCGCTTTCGATGGCGGCATTCATACCAGTCAGAGTGCGTTCGCTCACGGCATTTGCCCGTGAGAAGCTGAGACCCATTTTTGGCAGGTCCTCTTCAAAGGTCGAGTCATAGATGGTCCAGGTCTTGTGACCGGGCTGCAACTGCGACGAGTTGGCCATGGAAGGAATGGGAACATCCTCATTCTCATAGCGCTCGCCTTTTATGTTGATGCGCAGGAAGGGATTGCCGGAGAAGGGAGCCGCGCCCAGGTTGTGCACCATGGGAGTGTGAGGATGCTGCTTTTGCATAGCAGCGCCGATCCACAAGCCCATCTTATGACCATCGCCGGTGTTCACCGGGGGTGCATAAACATTCATGTCCACCTCTGCAGCACGCGGGCAATAGGCCTGGACCATCTCGGGATTATTCCCATAGTCGCCGGTGCAGAGGATAATGGATTTGGCGGCGGTGAACTTCTGATACACACCTTCTGCATTCTTGGCCACGACAGCGCTGACCCTGCCTTTGGCATCCTTGACGAGCTGCTCAGCGGGCGTGCTGTAATGGAAGTCTGCGCCAGCCTTCTTGGCGGCTGCTTCAAGCATTCCGCCCAGAATGGACTGATCCATGCCGCCAAACATATGCACAGATTTGTATTCAGGATAGAACTGGTCGGGGACATCATTGCCCCAGCGCATGACTTCGATATTATTCTCTTTCGCCATGTCGATGAGCTCATCCATGATTGGACTGCAATTGGTAGCCCAAGCAAGAAGCTGGCCAACATCCACGTTGTTACTGCCCCACTTGGTCAGCTCGCGGGTCACGCGTACCGGATCATAATCCAGCCCTTCTTCCAGTTGGATCTTGCTGCGCAAGGCCGCATTGTGACCACCGCGGGTGTTGAATTTTTCCGATTTCTCCAGTACCACGGTCTTTGCACCAGCCTTGGCGGCTGTGTAGGCTGCCATCAAACCGCAGACCCCCGCTCCGACGACAATCACATCGGCGGCAATGGTCTCCTTGATGTCGGCGTCCTTGATAGGATCAGGCGCTTTCAGGAAGGAGGGTTGGCTGGCTTCTACAGGCGCCTGGGGGGCAGGTGTTTCCGCCGTTTTAGGGGCGCAGCCTACCAGGCCGAATGTGATTCCGGCTCCGCCAGCAACGAGGGAACCTTTGAGGAAATCACGACGACTTTGATTCATTTTGTTGCGCATCTTTATCCTCCTGACAATGAAACATATGAATGGGGAAACAACTCTTAATATTCTATAACTTTTCTTTAAAATTCGAATGCTCAATCCAGTTATAATTGCGCCATTCTATAAAGAGGAAACCTTCAATGCCATTGTTCACCCCCGGCAGGCGCTGGCAGCCCGCATACCGACCGTTCAAGAACGTCTCCACATCTGAGAAGATCGAGATGTTTATTGAACGCGCCATCAAAGGACCATTATGGGGCTGCCGCATGTGCGGGAACTGCCTGCTGCAGGAGACGGCTTTCATCTGCCCGATGGAGTGCCCCAAGGGGCTGCGCAACGGACCGTGCGGCGGCGCTACCCCGGAGCATTGCTACGTGGACGAGACACGCCCGTGCATCTGGTTCAAGATCTATGAACGCGCTGAGCAGATGGGACGGCTCGACCGGCTGATGGAAGTGCTGCCGCCGCTGGACTGGGACAAGGCGGGCACCTCGGCCTTCAAAGACCTGCGCGCACACCTGAAGGCACACGGCGGAATCAAAGCTGTATGGCGCGGCATCACCACCCGTCCCGAAGAACGCAAGCGCAAGTGGGAGCGCTTCTTTTTGGAGATCCGCCAGCCGGACTGGTGGCAGGGCGACTCCCTGCCACATCCCCCTCCTGCGCACGAGCCGGTTTCATTCCTCGAGAAGGTGCTGTCAGAAGGCAAGTTTGCCATCACAGCAGAAGTGTCTCCGCCGATCACCGCCAACACGGAAGAGCTGGTGAAGAAGCTCGCCATGCTCAAGCCATACGTGGATGCGGTGAACTTTACGGATAACCCCTCCGCCACCCCGCGCATGTCCTCGCTGGCCTGCTCGCTGATTGCGCTGCAGCAGGGAGTGGAACCGGTGATGCAGATCGCGGCGCGCGACCGCACGCGCATGGGGCTGCAGGGCGAGGTACTGGGGGCCAGCGCGCTGGGCATCCGCAACATCCTGTGCCTGACAGGAGATCACCCGCGCCTGGGTCCGCCGCCCAACGGGCGCATGGACATCTGGGACCTGGACGCTATACAATCTTTATGGATCCTGCGGCGCATGCGCGACGAGGGCGAGTTCCTCGACTGCCGCGAGATCAAGTGCGTGCCGCAGGTGTTCCTGGGGGCGGCCGGCTCGCCCAACTCCTCCACCCCGCTGATCCAGGCCATTCGCGAGGAAAAGAAAGCCAATGCCGGAGCGCAATTCCTGCAGACAAATCTAGTATTTGATTACGAGTGTTTCGTTGAATACCTGGAAGCGCTCAACCGGCGAGATGTGACCGCACGCATCCCACTGCTGGTGGGTATTTCGCCTATACGCAGCGTGAAAGCTGCGCACTTCATGAACCAGATCCCGGGGGTGCGCGTTCCAGAGAGCGTGATCCAGCGTATGGAGGCTTCGGCTGATCCCAAGGAAGAGTCGGTGCAGATGACGCTGGAGCTGATCGACAAGGTCAAGCGCCTGCCGGGTGTGGCAGGGCTGCACTTTATGTCCGTTACGTGGGAGTCGATCGTGCCGAGGTTGATCCGCGAAAGTGGATTGAGGTAAGAGCTATCCGCGAATTAATTCCTTGTCCACGAATTACACGAATTTCACTAATTATTAAGAGCATCATTTCTAAAAAGTCTGGAATCTACCCTGGGTAGAAAAGTGCTATCCGCGAATTTTCGCGAATTAGTCAAATTAGGAAAGATAATTCCTATAGACCAATAACCACAAAATACACAAAACACACAAAAAAACAATAATTGCGGGTCTGGGACCCGCCCCTACTAGTATTTTGCGGCTTATTTTTTATTCTTATTTGCGACTCGCGAACTATGCGCCCCCGAGCGAAGCGAGTGGGGTTGCGAGAGATAATACCTGTTCTTGTGTGAGGCTGGAGAGGTCCTGGACGATCAGGTCGGCGGCGGTTAGTTTTTCCGGTGGGTTGGTGGTGCAGACGGCCACGCAGCACATACCGGCGCGGCGGGCGGCTTCGACCCCAGCCACCGAGTCCTCGATAACGAGACAACGGGAAGGCTTTGCGCCTAGTAGCTGTGCCGCCAGCAGGAACACCGCCGGGTCAGGTTTGCCGCGCAGGGTTGCCCCCTCCACTACCGCCTGGAAGTAACCGCGGATACCCAACTCATCCAGCAGCGCGTCGATGTTCGCCTGCGGCGCGGAAGAGGCAACCGCCTGTCTGATCCCCCACCCTTTGAAGCGCTCCAGCCAATCCCTCACACTAGGCAAGGTCTGGGCCGTGCCGCGGATGCTGGTGCGGAAGAGCTCCTCCTTACGGTCGGACAGGCGCTGAAACTCCATTTCCTCAAGTTCCCGGCCCAACAACGTACGAAAGATCAGGCAGTTATTCATGCCGAAGGTACGGCGGAAATCCTCCAGCGTGAAGGGATGCTCCATCTCATCGAACGTCTGCTTCCAGGCGTGGAAATGCCCGTCGAAGGTGTCCACCAGCACGCCGTCCATATCCCAGAGGATGGCGGAAAAGGGGGGGAGGTCAGTTTCAGTTTGCATTGGAAGTGAGTGGTGATTAGTGAGCAGTGATTGGTGAATTGTAATTTGTAATCAGTAATCAGGCAATAAGCGATCAAGAGAACGGAGAACCGAAAATCGAGAACCGTGATTGGTGACCAATAATTAAAGATTTAGGATTTAGGCGAATAATGGATTAGTTTTTAAAGCAAAGACCGGGTTTCTGCCTTTGAAACCCGGTCTTTAGACCCGGTCTTAAGAACCGGTCTTCACAGGCTTAGCCTTCGATGGCAAACTTGCCGTTCTCGTAGAGCAGTTGATCATCTACCCAGATCTGCCCGCCGTCGCGCAGGTCGCAGATCATATCCCAATGGATGGCGGATTCAGCGTGGCTGCCGGACTGGGGATAGCCCTTGCCGAGCGCCATGTGGAAGGAGCCACCGATCTTCTCATCGAAGAGGATCTGGCGGGTGAACTGCTGGATGCCGTCGTTGGTGCCGATGGCGAACTCGCCCACCCCACGCGCGCCTTCGTCGGTATCGAGCATCTTGAGCAGGAAGTCCTCGTTCTTGCTGGCGGAGGCCTTGACCACGCGTCCCTGCTTGAACTCCAACTTGACCCCGGTGACCTCACGCGTATTGTAGATGGTGGGGTAGCTGAAGCTCACATGTCCTTCCATGCTATCCTCCACCGGGCCGGTGAAGATCTCGCCGTCGGGGATGTTGACGTGGCAATCGCAGTTGATGAACGGACGTCCCTCGATGCTGAGACGCAGGTCGGTATCCTTACCCAGCACATGCACCTTCTTCTTTCCCTTGAGCCAGTTGATGATGCGCTCCTGGCGGGCTGAGACGCCCTGCCAGTAACCAATGGGGTCATCCTGGTCAGGCATGGTGGCTTTGTAAACGAAGTCTCGGTACTCATCCAGCGACATGTCGGCGTCCTGGGCATAGCCATTGGTGGGGTAATGGGTGACTGCCCAGCGTAACGCGCCTGTGGCAGCACGCGCCATATAGGTCTGCATGATGGGCTGTCGGGCCTTGGTCCAGCGAGTCATCTTGTCGGCGTCCACTGAGCTGAGCGCCTTGGTGTCTTCATCGGCCACAATGCGCAGCATGCAATCATAGGTGTCGAAAAGCTCAAATTGCGGTTTGTGCACGTACTCAATCTGCTCCCAATTGCCCAACTTGAACAGGTATTCCGGCTCCCAGGCAAAATCGGGCATGAGAAACACGTGCCCGCCAGCCTCGAGGATCTTCTTATAGACCTCCTTAAGCAGCGGCTCAGCCGCTACCCCGCCGCGCAGCAGCACCCGTTCGCCAGGCTTGACCGCCAGGGAGTAGTTCACCAACATGTTTGCCAATTTTTCGTCGCGAATGTCCATTTTATCTCCGGATGGATGGAATGATTAATTATAGTACAGGGCGAAGAGGAGAATCCAGAATGGAGAGCAGAGAACCGTGAACAGTGAGCAGTGATTAATACGCAGGAGAACCGAGAACAGAGCCATCATCAAATTGCCCGTTCTAGTTGAATTCGGACTCAGGTTTCCACAACTGTTCGGGGATTTTTGGAGAAACCCATGGCGACCCAGGCTCTGTTACGATTTTTGACCAGAATCGGATCGGTCTGCCATGTTACTTATTAATATACTTGAATCGAGAACGGTAAAACCAAGAGCAAGAGGTCTCAACTTCGAAAAGCACGGAAGGCAGGAAAGGAGAGCAGCCTTCGGAAGAGATTTTCGAAATCCCTGCTCCGCGCTACGCGCTGGAGCGCTCCTTAAGAACTGGGGCACACATAGCGTGGGACTCGCAAACAACGCTTGCCTTCCGAAGGCTTTGTCGTGAGAACCGCGAGTGGTGAGAGTCGTGGTCAGGTGCAGGCTCCGGGAGTTATCAAACAAACTCCCGGAGAAAAGGCGGAATGGAAACCTTCAGAAGGTTAGCGTGAGCCTTCTGAAGGTTTGGCCGCGAGAACAGCAGGGGATATGAAATTGTGGTTTAGGGCAGACTCCGGGAGTCGAAAAACAGACTCCCGGAGATGGTGTTGATTATGGAGTTATTAGCACTCGTACTACGATTGCTGAGCTCCGCAATAAGGGCAGAACTCACCCTCAGCGGGGAGCGGTTTACCGCATACGGCACACACGCGCGGGGCGGGGGCCACAACCGGTTGCGCCGGGGGCAACGGCGCCTGGGCGGTTTTCTTCGCACCGCCGCGCGCCAGGTAGATGACACCAAACACAGCCAGTACAAGGATGCCGAGCGGGATGAGGGCGCGGAAGAATCCGAAGAAACCCATCATCGGCCAGCGCATCATGCCTCCATGCGGATTATATCCGTCAAAACGACTAATGCCCACACCGTTATGCATCCAGAACATGCCGCCGATCAGCATGGTTAATAGGAACGCCGCCAGGGCGATAGCGAGCCCGATCAGGACCCATTTCAAAGTTTTACTCATTGTGTAATCTCCTTTTCAGTCACGAATACGCCGTGCCAGTCATGGAACCAGACCCGGCCATCCGTGCCATTCACCGATAACATGCCGGCTACTTCGCCGTCAATCTCATAGTCAAAACTGAAATACCCGTAGAAGTCGATGCCGTCCGCGCTGACCACTGCGCCCTTTGTCTCCTGGTCCAGAGCCTTCTGCGCATAAGACAAGGCTTCGTCCATGGTCAATGGATTGGCTGCAGTCACAGTTCCCGCTCTCATGTGTCCGTACTTCGTGTTCCACATGCGGTTTGGACCCATCTCCGGGGCAATGCTGCCGGTGTACGGGTCGATCAGCAGTTCAAATGCGCCTTTGCCGGTGTCAGTCTCTTTTACAACAACATAGAAATTCGCCTCGAACTCCATAACCTCGGTCACCTGCAGGTTGTCTCCCACTTTGGAGGCGTATTTCTGTGCCGCAGCGGCTGCGTCATCCAGGCTGATGCGTTCGCCTGAGGTGCCGGGCCGCGCATAGCGGGGATCCATCATGCCCGGGCCATACGCGCCTGATCCGCGCCCGCGTTGGTCGAAAGGCATGCCGCGGCGGTCATAACCATAGGGAAAACCCTGTTCAACCTCCCGGACCCGGTCTGCGGAAAGGGCTTTGAGCGCCAGGTATCCGCCGCCCACGCCCAGTGCCAGGGCTACGATGATAATTCCACCAATAAGAAGTTTTTTCATTTGGTCTCCTTTATTAATTCTATATTACTACATAGATTGTCTTATTTGTGTTAATAAATTATGGAGAAGTGTGGAGGAGAGCAGAGAATGGAGAGTAGTGAATAGTGATTAGTAATTTGTGATCAGGAAAAAAGAGAGCCGAGAATTGTCTTCTGTGAAAAGCAATTTTTCATAGGACACCTGAACCAGTCACGACAAATGCCTCCAACTGATGAAAAATCGAGATCAAAAATCAGTAAAATCCCTGATATCCATGGACAAAGGTTTTTCTTTCGCTTAGTGAAAACTCCGGGAGTTCAAGAACAAACTCCCGGAGTAGACCTTACAATGCCTTTTCTAATTCGTTGAATTCGCGAAAATTCGCGGAAAGTTATTGGATTCCCTGTTCCTTCATATACTTCTCTTTGTTCGCGCCACGAGCGGTTTTGCCGCTGGAGGTCTTGATCAGCCACTTGCGCGGCACCAGGTGCACATGGCGCAAGGCGACCGCGGAGCCGCGCGTCACCACGGCGCGCACGCCGTCAGCGATGCGGTTGAGTTCGTCCGGTTCCTGTGTATCGACCTCGGCCACGATGACCACATCCTCGGTGCCGGCTTCTTCGTTGAAGATGCCGAAGGCCACCACGCGCCCCGGATGCACACCCGGTACCTGCATGGCCAGTTCTTCCAGGTCCATGGGGTAAACATTCTTGCCACCAACGATGATCATATCCTTCTTGCGTCCGGCCACGTAGACCTGCTCCCCCACCTTGTAGCCATAGTCACCGGTGAAGTACCAGCCGCCCTTGATGGCTTTGTGCGTGGCATCCTCGCGGTGGTAGTAACCGCTGAGCATGCAGTCCGAGCGCAGGGCAAGCTCGCCGATCACGCGGTCGGGAACGGTATGCCCGTGCTCGTCGGCTACGCGCACCTCAGTGCCCGGGATGGCCGGACCAGCAGAGAGCATCTTCACGCTGGCCCGTCCCTGTTCGGCCGGCCGAGCCACTCGCTCCACCTGCATGGCCTCACGGTCGATCTCGTCCACCACCACCGGCGCGTCAATGCCGCCCTGGGTGACGGCGAAGACATTCTCGGCCATGGCGTAGCAGGTGCATAAGGCCGAAGCATCCAGTCCGTATGGTGCAAATCGTTCATAGAATAACTGGTGGCTCTCGTAGCGCATGGGCTCAGAGCAATTGGAAATGGCACGCAACGTGGAAAGGTCCACCCCTTCCAGGTCGCGCTCGCGGATCTTTTTGGCGCAGAAGTTATAGGCAAAATTGGGCAGCCATGTGAGCGTACCGTGGTATTTGGTCACCGCTTGCATCAGGCGCGCCGGAGAGCGCACCCATTCAAAGGGCGAGAGCAGCACCAGCGGCGTGCGCAGCAGGATCGGCATGAGGAAACCAGCGATGAGACCCATGTCGTGATAAAGAGGCAGCCAGCTCACAATGATATCGTGCCCATCCAGGTGAAGCGTACGGCTGTAATTCTCCAGCTGGTTGAAGACCGCCTGGTGAGAAAGGGCTACACCCTTCTGCAGACCGGTGGTGCCGGAACTATGCTGCAGCAGGACGATATCGTCTATCGCACGCTGGAGTCCGCTACAGGCAGCAAACTCGTCCGCCTTTACCGCGTGCACAGGTTCAACCGTGTCGGAGACGATGACGGTGCGGACGGAGCTGCCCTCACCCAGGGCGGCGTGCACCTCCGGCTCAAACTCGCGGTAAGTGATGACCGCCTCGGGGCGGGTAATGCCGACGAGAGAAGCCAGGTCGGAGCGGTAGCGCTCGGGCAGGAGCTTCTCGGTGAGGAAGGGCATGATGGAA
>Ga0116170_10006296_pt1 | contig 10439 bp, 8 predicted proteins | sample AD_JPNHW1_MetaG_FD_89797 | JGI IMG/M metagenome (GOLD analysis project Ga0116170, IMG submission 89797) | Active sludge microbial communities of municipal wastewater-treating anaerobic digesters from Japan - AD_JPNHW1_MetaG | ecosystem: Engineered > Bioreactor > Anaerobic > Digestate | place...
GTGCAATTCGGGGAATTGCCTGATGATTATAAATGTCCGGTTTGCGGAGCCGGGAAAGATGAGTTTTTTGCTTACGACTGAAAGACCTGACCTGAAAGAAAAATCAGGTATTCCTTTCGGGAATATGTTTAATAACATCTATAAGCAGATCCCAGAACATTTTCACCGTCCTGATCTCTATTTTCTCTTCGGGAGTGTGTGCCCCTTTAACGGAGGGTCCGAATGATATCATATCTATTCCCCTGAACTTCTCGTAAAATAAACCGCATTCCAGTCCGGCATGTATTGCCCTCACCTGAGGGTCCTTTCCAAAAAGGTCCCTGTACGATTTGTTTGTTATTCCAAGGATCTCAGACCTGAGGTTAGGCTTCCATCCCGGGTAACCACTTGAATGTTCTACCCTGGCATTGGCAAGTTTCATGCAACCCTCAACCATTCCGGCGGCATCGTGCTTTGATGATTCGACGGAGCTCCTTTGAGTGGTTATTATCCTGACTGTCTGATTTTCCGCAAAGCCTACCGAAGCCAGATTGGTGGAAGTTTCAACAAGGTCATCCATATCCTTTGACCACGAAATGACGCCATGAGGACAGCATGAGAGAAGTTTGATGAGCTTGTTTTTGCTCCTGGTGTCCATTACCAGTTCAGCAGGTTTTGTTTCTTTTATTCTGATTTTCAGTCCTTTTTCGAGATCCCCGAATTCATCATGGAATACAGGTTGCAAATCCCTTACGAATTTTTCAACGCTGTCCTTTGTTAATTTATTAACAGTAATTTCAGCAAACGCCTCCCGTGGAATTGCATTTCTAAGGTTACCGCCGTTAAAACTGCTCAGGCCTATTTCAAACTGATCGGAGAGATTTCGCAGGATACGGTTCATCAGCTTGACAGAGTTCCCGTAACCTTTATGGATCTCATCCCCTGAATGTCCGCCATGAAGTCCGGTAACAGATAATTTATATCCTGTCATCCCGGTCTGCACCGGCATATGACCGTATTTCATCTCCCCAACGGTATCTATTCCGCCTGCACACCCTATGAAAAGGATCCCCTCGTCTTCCGAATCAAGGTTTATCAGTGTCCTTCCCTCGATGAAATCAGCTGAGATATTGTAAGCGCCGGTCATACCCGACTCTTCATCAGTGGTAAAAAGACACTCTATTTTACCGGCTTTCAAATGTGGATCGGTCAGTATTGAAAGCTGGGAGGCCAGCCCAATGCCGTCGTCGGCGCCAAGGGTGGTCCCTCTTGCCTTAACCCATTCACCATCTAAATAAGGGATTATTGCATCGGTATCCCAGTTATGGGGATTATCGGAATCCTTTTCGCCAACCATATCCATATGGCTTTGCAGGACAACTGTTTTTTTGTTTTCGAATCCGGCCGACGGAGGCCTGATTATCACTATGTTCCCCGCTGAGTCCTCCTTCGATTCAAGGTTATGTTCTGCTGCAAATTTCAGGAGATACCTTCTTATTTTCCCTTCGTTCTTGCTCAAACGAGGTATCTTACAAATCTCTTCAAAAAAAATCCAGATAGGTTCCGGATTCAGTCCAGATAGAATGCCCATGCCACAAAATTGATCTAATAAAACTCGAAATTAGTGATTTTATGATATTCAAACGGACCAATATGATAAATATCGGCGATTCCGGTCATTAAAAATTGTTAATTTTACTAAAAAGTATATATCAGGTTACTAAAAAAACATATTTATGGCACGACGTACGATAGTCGCTTTACCCGGCGACGGTATAGGAAAAACAGTTCTTGAACAGGCCCTCAGGGTACTCGATGCTTCAGGCTTCGAGGCCGATTATGTATTCGGCGACATAGGATGGGAATTCTGGTGCAGGGAGGGAAATCCTCTGCCTGGAAGGACTCTTGACCTTATCAGGAAACACAAAATAGCATTGTTCGGGGCTATTACTTCAAAGCCTAATGAAGAAGCAAAAGCCGAGCTTGCACCTGAACTTCAGGGACAAGGATATGTGTATTCAAGCCCGATCGTCGGATTAAGACAGAAGTTCGATCTTGATATTTGTGTCAGACCGTGCAGGTCGTATAAGGGTAATCCGCTGAATTTCATAAGGAGAGGAAGAGGGGGAGCCGTCGAGGAACCCAATGTCGATGTTGTTATTTTCAGACAGAACACAGAATGCCTTTATTCGGGTGTTGAATGGACAAATCCTCCGGAGAATGTATATAACGCTTTTATGACTCATCCCAAATTCGTTGAGAATTTCGGGGATGTTCCTGTTGCTGAATTATCGATATCCACAAGGATATTCACACGCAAGGCTACGGAAAGGATACTGCTTGCAGCCTTCGAACACGCCCTGAACAACAATTATTCCTCAGTTACCGTATGTGAGAAGCCAAATGTGATACGCGAGACCTCAGGCCTGATGTGGAAGCTGGCTAAGGAGATCCAGAAAAACAAGTATCCTTCCATAAAGCTTCTGAACACAAATATTGACGCACAGATGATGTGGCTCACTAAGAACCCTGAGGACTACGGGGTGATCGTTGCCGGAAATATGTTCGGTGATATTGCTTCCGATGCCTTTGCAGGTCTTATCGGAGGACTTGGTTTTGCATGCAGCGCCCAGTTCTCAGGTGATGGCATTGCGGTCTTCGAACCTACTCACGGATCAGCTCCCAAATATGCAGGCTATGAGGTGCCTATTGTTAATCCGATTGCCATGATCGAATCGTCATGCATGATGCTCGATTATATAAACGAAAAGGAAATAGCCGGAAAGATCAGGAAGGCAATCGCAGAGGTTATTCTTGAAGGTAAGGTCAGGACATATGATATGATGAAGATGCAGGGAAGCCCCGATGTGGTCAGGAACGGCGCAGCTTCAACAATCCAGATGACAGATGAGATCATTTCCAAAATCAGCAGTTAAAACTTTAACCCAATGAACGAAGAAGTAAGCTTACTTTGGCCTGAACTTGAATGGATAAAAGATGAACAGCTCAGGGAGAAGACAGCGAAAACATGGGAGACAGCTCTTGAAAGAAGCGCCCTCAGGCCTGAGGATCTTGATATTATCCCGTTCACCCTGCTTTGCGGGCCCGACCTGAAAGTTACATTCATGGACCACAAAAGATGTGTAGTTCATATTGCCAGGGCAAGCGGTGAGAAGATGAACGAATTCTTCGGAAGCGATCTGCCTGTCAATATGGATGTGCTTATTTCAGGCGCCATCCTTGCTGATGTAGGCAAACTTCTTGAATATGAACTCGATTCAGATGGAAGAGCCGTCCAGGGGAAATATGGTCAGTATCTGAGACATCCATTTTCAGGGGTCTCCCTTGCCGAAGAATGCGGGGTGCCGCCGGAGGTGTGCCATATTATTGCAGCACATGCCCATGAAGGTGACCTTGTAAAGCGGACAACAGAAGCTTATATTGTCCACCATGCCGACTTCATGACTTTTCTTCCGTTTAAAAGCAGGCTCTAGCCCAGTTTCATCTTTTCTATCTCCTCGATATTCCTTTCGTTGCTGACATCCTTGGCATCTGGAGTATACAGGTAGTCGATCAGATCCTTGTATTTATCCATTATTTTGCCTCTCACGATCTTCATTGTTGAGTTCATGAGGCTGTTTTCTTCGGTGAATCCTTCCTCGAGTATTCCGATTGCGACAGGCAACCATCTTTGCGGAAACATATCCCCGAATTTCCCGTTGGTACGGTACTCATTCACCTCATTCTCGAGCAAGGTAGTTATTGCCCTTTTCCCTTCGTCAGAATCTGCAGTCAGGTTTTTCTCTTCCAGATATCCTTTCAGGGCATGCTGGTTGGGAACCACAAGTGCAACTGTATATGGTTTCTGGTTGTTATAAAGCATGCACTGGTCAATATATTTCGACTGTTCCGAAATTGCCTCTTCAATCCCTTCGGGGCTGAACTTTTCACCGTCATCGGCAATGAGAAGGCTCTTGAATCGTCCGAGAACAAAAAGGAAACCGTCTTCAGTCATATAACCCATATCTCCTGTATACAGCCAGCCATCCTTTATAGATTCGCGGGTAGCGGTTTCATTTTTCCAGTACCCGTGCATCACGTTGCCGCCCTTTATAACGATTTCTCCCTTTTGTCCGACAGGCAGTTCCTTCCCGTCGTCATCGCAAATCTTGAGGTCCATATTGTTGACAAGCACTCCCGAAGAACCAAGCCGGTGCCGTCCTGTTGAGTTGGAAGAAATTACAGGTGAGGCTTCGCTTAAGCCATATCCCTGATACATCGGGATGCCGAGGGCATAGAAAAATCGCTGGAGCTCAATATCGAGGAGGGCGCCTCCGCCAATGAAATAATCGAGCTCTCCTCCGAAGCTCTCGCGTATCTTGCTGAATAGTATCTTATCATAAAGGTCGATAAGGGGCTTTTTAAGTTTCTGGATACCTAAGCCCTTATTCCATCCTTCCTTATTATATGAATATGAAATCTTTATGGCGTGATTGAAAAGCATTTCCGTTAACCTGCCCTTTTCCTTAATACCCTTTTCAATGTTTTTCCTGAAGTTTTTGGCAATAGCAGGAACGCTCATCAAAAGACTTGGTTTTATTTCCCTGAGACAGCCCGGTAGATTTCTCAGGGTTTCCATGGGGGTCTTTCCTGTTTTTACCGATGCTATGCTTGCACCCTTCCCCATGAAGGCATATATTCCGCATGTATGTCCGAATGAATGATCCCATGGAAGTATAAGGAGTGTCTTGTAGAACGAGGGAATATCTATCAGGCTGTATGACTGATAAACGTTTGTAACATAATTTCCGTGACTAAGTATTATTCCCTTTGGATCGGCAGTGGTTCCTGATGTATAACAGATGTTTGCAAAGTCGGATGGTTTTATGCCCGACTTGATTTCTTCGAATTTTGCCTTGTTTTCAGGCGATTCAAGCCATTCCCTTCCTATTTTCCTGACTTCATTGAAATGTATTTCCCTGTCGGAGTACTCTTCCTGCGTGTCGAAATGAACAATTTTTTCAATGGTTTTACATTCATCAATGATCTGTTTCAGTTTTTGTGCCTGAATATTTGAAGTCAGTATCATTTTTGATTCCGAATGATTTATCCTGAATTTGATCTCGGGCGGTGTCAGTTTTACTGAGAGAGGAACATTAACGGCGCCGGTGAACAGAATGCCGAGCTCTCCGATAACCCAGCTGTTTCTGCCTTCGGAGATAAGACTTATTCTGTCGCCTTTCCTGATGCCCAGACACAACAGTCCGGCTGCAAATTCGTAAACCTGTTTACGCGTTTCTTCGTAGGTGGTGCCCTCATATTTATCCTGAGGCTTTTCCCACAGGTATACATTGCTGTTGTACTTTTCAACACTTTCTTCGAAAAACTGTATTAAGGATTTCATCAGGCAGAAGTTTTTGTTTTATAGTGAATAATAGGTTAAGTTAAGAATTTGACAAGGTTCATCTGAAGATAGTGGCATTGCGGTCGGGTCCCACTGAAACAATAGTTACGGGCACACCTGTCTGGTCTTCAATATATGCAATATACTTTCTGAGATTCTGAGGCAGGCCGGAGTATTGTCTTATGCCTGTAATATCTTCGCTCCATCCTTCGAGTTCGGTATATACAGGTTCGATGGCGGCATTATTATCAAATGGTATCTCCGCCTGATTTTCTCCGGAAATATTATATGAAGAACATACTTTGACTGTCTTAAATCCCGACAGAATATCTGATTTCATCATAAAAAGCTTTGTAACGCCATTTATCATAATGGCATACCGGAGGGCGGGGAGATCGAGCCAGCCACATCGTCTGGGACGGCCGGTGGTGGCTCCGAATTCGCTGCCTTTTTTTCTGATAAGTTCGCCTGTCTCATCATTCAGCTCGGTAGGGAATGGCCCGCTGCCAACACGGGTGCAGTATGCCTTGAAAATCCCGAACACGTCCCCGACGTTCCCGGGCGATATTCCAAGTCCTGTACATGCTCCGGCGCTGATTGTGCTTGATGATGTGACATACGGATATGATCCGAAGTCAAGATCGAGCATTGTTCCCTGGGCCCCTTCGGCAAGTATCTTTTTCCCCTGCGACGATAATTTGTTTAAAAGGTATTCGGTGTTTTCAATCCTGAATTTCCTTAATAATTCAATTCCCTCAAACCAGCCCTTCTCATATTCCTTTAAATCATATTCGAGATTGTAATTTTTGAGCATCATCAGATGTGCTGACTTATGTTCCTCATATAGATCCCTGAAGTCAGGTCTGATAATATCTCCTGCCCTGAGGCCGTTCCTGCCTGCTTTGTCGGTATATGCAGGGCCAATGCCTTTTAATGTCGATCCGATCCTGGAATTTCCCTTATGGCTCTCATATGCTGCATCCAGAATCCTGTGGGTAGGAAGGATCAGATGGGCTTTTGCTGATAAAACAAGCCTTCCTGTAAGCTCTTCAACAGATGGCCCCAGATTTTCGATCTCGCATTTGAAAACAGACGGATCAAGCACTACCCCGTTACCAATTATATTTAGTTTCCCGGGATGAAATATTCCTGAAGGAATCAGGTGAAGAACATGTTTTACATTATTGAATTCCAGTGAATGTCCGGCGTTCGGGCCGCCCTGAAAACGGGCCACTACATCATAATCCTGACAAAGAGCATCAACGACCTTGCCTTTTCCCTCATCTCCCCATTGAAGGCCTAACAATATATCAATCTTCATTTTAAATAATATGGATAAAAAAAACAGATTCCAAGGTACAAAATAATCCGGCAGAAAATTACGTTAAGGAAATATTGTTGAAAAAGAAAATGTTCCGGGGAAATCACAGCATACTTGTTTCTTATCTTCTTTTGTTATAATCATTTGATTTAAAACATTTACACCATGAAAAAAGTGCTTGTATCAGTTCTTCTCGCAGTCTTTTCCATTTCTGTTTTTGCACAGAATGAAATCGAGGTAGCTTCGGAGAAAAATGTTTTGAAAGTAAACACCCTTGCCCTCATAATTGGTACAGGATCTGTATTTTATGAGAGGGAATTAAGCGATATGATGTCAGCTTAGATGGGTGTTGGTTACCTGAATTACAAAATTGAAGAGACAAAATTCAGCGGACTTATACTTACACCTGAAATTAAGTTTTACGTCAGGAACAATGCCATTGACGGATTTTATCTGGCTCCTTATCTGCGTTACAACAAGTATGAATATGAAGGTAACGACAATCAGGACCAGGGTTCATTTACCGCATTCGGCGGAGGCGTTGCATTCGGACGCCAGTGGATCATGAAAAAGGGATTTGTCATGGATCTCTTTTTCGGCGGACATTATACCGATGGCAGCGTTAAAATTACATCAGGTAGCGATCCTGCTGATGTGACAAAATTTGAGGGATTCAAAACCAGGGTGGGCTTTTCAATCGGATTTGCTTTCTGAAGTGTTCTAATTTCCGCCGGTATCTTTAAGATTCCCGTAAATATACAGGGAATGATACTGCGGTTCGAAACCATATAAACTGCTTGCAGTCCGGATTATCTCCTGTATTCTCGGATCGCAGAATTCAATTACCTTTCCCGATTCGATATCTATCAGATGGTCGTGCTGTCCGCACTGATAGGCGCGTTCGAACTGAGCCATATTCTTACCGAACTGATGTTTCACAACAAGGTTGCAGTCGAGAAGCAATTCTATTGTGTTGTACAAAGTTGCCCTGCTTACCCTGTAATTTTTGTTTTTCATGAAAATGTAAAGCGACTCAATATCAAAGTGGCCGTTCCTTGAATATATTTCATCGAGAATAGCATACCTCTCCGGGGTTTTCCTGTGTCCTTTCCTCTCGAGATATTCAGTGAATATCTGCTTTACTGTCGACCTGGTATCATCGTTAATCATATCTGGTCTAATTAAAAATAATGACAAATATATTGATTTTTGCCGTAGATGCCTGTAAACAGGTAACTAAACTTCCTCTGCGAAATCCTCGACTCTTTTTATAGTATCGATTCCCCTTACATTTGATATTTTGAGGATCAGGTTATTAAGGTCCTGAGTATGATGTACATATAGGTCGATTGTTCCTTCAAATATACCTTCCCTGACGCTTATATTAATATTTGTCATATTGACTTTAAGCTCTGCTGAGATGATATTAGTAATGTCGTTGACCATGCCTATCCTGTCGACTCCCGTCATGCTGATCCTTGCAAGAAATGACACCAGTTTGTGTATCGCCCATCTGACTGCGATTATCCTGTTGCCTTCGTTCGACATTATTCTTATGGCAACAGGGCATTTGGGTTTATGGATTATTATCGAACCTTCTGGTGAGCGATATCCTAAAACTTCATCACCGGGGATTGGATTGCAACATCTTGCGATTTCATATGACTGTTCAGCATTTTCAACGTTTTCCCTGAGAAGGAAGGGTGATGACGGATCAGTTTTACCTTCTTTTTCCTCTTCTTCGTCCTTTTTCTCTTTCCGCGAGCCAAGGAGCTTCAACTCCCAGTATTTTATTACATTCTTTGAGGGGCTTTTGCGTATTATCTTTTTAAGATTATCGAGGTTGACGGTGCCAAGTTCAATTCCTGAATAGAGTTCATCCTTATTAAGTACATCGTATGAAAGCATTATTTTCTTCAGGATCTCAGTATTCGGGGAAACTCCAAGTTCGGCCAGTTTTGCTTCAAGCATCTCCATCCCTTTCTGTATCCTGTCTGTCGATTCTGTCTTAAGTGAATTTTTAATTGCTTCCTTTGCTTTGGCAGTCCTTACAAATGACAACCATTCCTTTTCAGGTTTTGCTATATCGGAAGTTATTATCTCGACCTGGTCGCCGCTCATCAGAATGGCGCTTATCGGATTTAGCTTGTAATTTATTTTGGCCCCGATGGCCTTGTTTCCTATTTCTGTATGGATCTCATATGCAAAATCGAGGGCTGAGGCGCCTTTCGGCAGGCTTACAAGGGCCCCTTTTGGCGTAAAAACCATTATCTCGGATGAAAACAGGTTCATCTTGAATTCATCGAGAAATTCAATTGGATCCTCAAGCGGATTTTCGAGCATCATCCTTATTTGCTTGATCCATTTGTCAAGTTCAGTCTCGGGTGTGTTGTCTCCCTTGTATTTGTAATGTGCTGCATATCCCCGTTCAGCGATCTCATCCATTCTTCTGCTACGGATCTGAACCTCAACCCAGTGTCCATCCGGACCCATTACCGTCAGGTGAAGGGCTTCATAGCCGTTTGGCTTTGGCCTGCTTATCCAGTCGCGCAGCCTGTCAGGTTTTGGAAGGTATGAATCAGTAATTATTGAATAGATATTCCAGCAGGTTGTCTTTTCGGGTATTCCCGGAACAGGTTCGAATACTATCCTTACGGCAAGGACGTCATAAACTTCCTCGAAGGGAACATTTTTGGCCTGCATCTTCTTCCATATCGAGAAAATCGACTTTGGCCTGCCGCTTATATCGAATACCAGTCCCGCTTCCTTCAGTTTGTTTATTATCGGAAGGCTGAATTTATTTATAAGTGAATAGTATTTTTTCTCGCCGTGCTTAAGTTTTGAGAGGATTTCTTCATAGATCACCGGCTGACGGTATTTGAAGCTCAGATCCTCCAGTTCGCTCTTTATTGCGTACAATCCGATCCTGTTTGCAAGAGGAGCATAAAGAAAGATTGTTTCTCCTGCCACCTTCATCTTCTTGTTTTCAGGCATTGAATCGAGAGTCCTCATGTTATGAAGCCTGTCGGCGATCTTGATGAGAATGACCCTCAGATCATCGGAAATGGTAAGCAGCATCCTCCTGAAATTCTCTGCCTGCATCGACGAGGAAGAACCTTTGTTGTAGGTTCCTGAGATTTTTGTCAGCCCGTCGATAAGCGATGCAATTTTTGGCCCGAATTCCTTCTCTATGTCATCAAGCGAATAGCCTGTATCCTCGACCACATCATGAAGCAAAGCCGTGGCAATCGATTTTGCTCCAAGTCCGATTTCCTGGTTAACTATCCTGGCAACACATATAGGATGGATAATATAAGGCTCTCCTGATTTTCTGCGCATGTTCCAATGAGCCTCATTGGCGATCCTGAAAGCTTTTTCAATAAGCTCACGGTCGCCGGGATTGTTACAGCGCAATAGATTGCTTATCAGTGAATCGTATTCTGACTGAATACGCTTAATATCTTCATCATCAAAAATATCCTTACTCCCCATAAAAATTAGCCATATACTTCTGCCTTATGCAAAGATAGCTTTATTAACCTATATTTAATAAGCTGGTTTAAACATATGGGCCAAACTATTCTATCTCCTCAACAGAGTAACAGTTCCGGTGCGGGAAATGTTTTTGCCCGAAGGTGTTTTTATACTTAGAAACCAGAGGTATACACCTTCGTTTGCCGGAGAACCGGTAAGGTCCCTGCCATCCCACGACTCAAGGAATGCATCAGTGTCGAA
>Ga0116170_10006298_pt1 | contig 10437 bp, 9 predicted proteins | sample AD_JPNHW1_MetaG_FD_89797 | JGI IMG/M metagenome (GOLD analysis project Ga0116170, IMG submission 89797) | Active sludge microbial communities of municipal wastewater-treating anaerobic digesters from Japan - AD_JPNHW1_MetaG | ecosystem: Engineered > Bioreactor > Anaerobic > Digestate | place...
CAGAACTCCGCTGGTACACCCGCCGTTACGTCCGGGAAATCCTTTTTGAATTCCAGCCGGGGATCTATTTTACCCACCAGCTGGCGCAGGATGTCTATTTCGAGCGAACCGCCGTGCTTTACCCCGGGTGGAAATACCGGAAGCTGTACAGCTTCAAGGACGGCAGGATCATCAGTTCGCTGCCCATGTCTTTGGGATCGACTCCTGAAGAGTATCACCAGGAATATATCGGTACGGACTGCTCGATCGAGATCTGGTGCACGGAAGACGATGTGGAGGAAGGCGAGTTGCTCGAAGAAGGACAAGGCCCGGAAGCCCCCGGGCCGGAAATACCCTGATCCGTGCAGGTTTTTGGAAGGCAAAAATACTGTCCGGTATAAATCAATCCCAGAAAATCCCGGTCTTTTGTGGAGGGGATCGTACGCTCCAATGAACCGGACTTCCTGAAGGAAGATCCGGGAGACAAAAATGCCCCTGAGAGATCATCTGATACTCATCATTATGCTCTTTTTGGACCTGTCCCTCCTCTCCGGCATCCCTGATAGTGGTTGAGCGGTATTACGGGTACGCAACCAGAAAGAAATTTTTTTTAGTTCCGGTGATGCCTGTGCACCATAATGCATTCCCCACCAGAGGGGCGATCTTGACGGGAAAAGAGGTTTTCTCTAAAAAAATGAGTTACTATTTTCCTGCCATAACTCCGGGATACCGGGATGTACCGGTTTTGCACAGACACGGCGAGCGAAACAGGATCCGGGGTAGCGGAGTCCCGGCCTTATGGATGCAAAAATTGGGACCGGCAGGGATTCAGGAGACCCGGATCCTGAAATGTTCCCTGCTCACCCCACACTCCGGCGAGCCAGCGTACACCTTGTATAAAAGGGCGGTGAGGATCTCCTTTTCTTCGGGAGTCGGGGGGTTCCGGGTATCGTTAAGGGCAGTCTCAACCTGCCGTATGACATCGCCTGCATTGGTCATGAATACTCCTCCTTGTTTTCCAGAACAGGATTGGGAACCAAGTGGTATATATTGCCAGAATAGGTATGGTTTGTATGGATACCATGGCAGGTCAACGATCTAACCTGCGGGTTATCAGGTTTTTTAAAATTACAAAGGATCGGGCAAAGCGGTATCCGCGAAAAAGAACGAGGTGTATTATCAGACCCGGATCCGGAGAATACCCCCGTCTCTCCGATCGATCCGTTCAGGGTTCTTGACATTTGTCGGGGTGGAGCACCCTCTGGCTCATGCAAACATAACTCCTTCGACATCCACCGGACCCCGGTTGAAGTCCAGGCCGACCTTGGCAATGGCTGCGATGAAATCTTCCTGTGTAATTGCTGATTGTTTTTTCCGGATGGCAAACATTCCCGCTTCCATGCAGATTGCCCTGAGATCGGCGCCGTTCTTGCCATCTGTCATGCGGGCTACTGCAACAAGGTCTACATTCTTCTCAACGGTAAGTTTACGCGAGTGGACCTTCAGGATGGAGAGTCGGCCGGCCTCGGTCGGGAGCGGGATCTCGATGATCCGGTCGAACCGGCCGGGACGGAGGAGGGCACGGTCCAGGATATCGATCCGGTTCGTGGCACCGATGATCTTCACGTCGCCCCGGTTCTCGAACCCGTCCATGCCCGCCAGCAGCTGCATCAGGGTGCGCTGGACTTCGCGGTCGCCGGATGTATTGGCTTCCGTGCGGGATGCGCCGATAGCATCGATCTCGTCAATGAAAATAATGGTCGGGGCCTTCTTCTTTGCCAGATCGAAGAGTTCCCGCACCAGCCGCGCCCCTTCGCCGATATATTTCTGGACCAGCTCGGAACCCACGACCCGCATGAAGTGGGCATTGGTCTCATGGGCCACTGCTTTTGCAAGCAGGGTCTTTCCCGTGCCGGGAGGGCCGTGGAGCAGCACGCCTTTGGGAGGGTCGATCCCTATGTCCTGAAACAGTTTCGGGCTGTTCATGGGGAGTTCAACGGCTTCCCGGATCTCGTTGATCTGTTTATCCAGACCGCCGATGATATCGTAGGTCTCCTGGGGGGAGTCCACCAGCTCCATGCCATAGACCTGGGCATCGAACGATGTGGGGAGCAGTTCGACAATAGCAAGCGACTGCTGGTTGAGCGTGCAGCGGACCCCCGGCTTGAGTTCCTCGCTGTTAACCGAGGGGGAACTCCGCACAAGGAAGCGCGGCCCGGCGCTGCTCCGCACGATCACCCGCAGGGGATCAACCACGTCAGTGATGGTGCCGATGATCAGCGGCGGGCTCCGCAGCTGCTCGCTCTCGCTCTTGAGCTTGCGCACTTCCCGCTCGTACCGGATCTTCTGTGTCTCGATGTACCGTTTGTCAGTCTCGACCTGCCGGAGCTGTTCCCGGAGCTCGAGGTTCCGCGATTCGAGGTTGCCGACCCGCTCCGTCATCTGAATCTCCAGCTCGTGCTTGTCATTCTCGATCTGGGCGAGCTGCTCGCGGAGCTGTTCCGACAGGGTGCGATAGAGTCGGTACAGCTCTTCAGGAGTCTGAGGGTCTGTTGACTGATGGAGGGTATCGGCCATCTCGTGCCTCAGGTAACTATATGGGAAAACTCCCTATAAAGTGTTTGTGAGAAGGCAAACCCCAGAGAAGAGGATCTTCGGGTATTCAGTGGGAATTTATACTCGCACGGGCAATTTTGTTGTGAGATTATGCAGTGCGAGATGTGCGGTGAGACAATACGGGGCGTTCCGAAGCTGGTCCGGGTAGAGGGGGCCGAGCTCTCGGTATGCAGCAGATGCGAGAAGTTTGGTACGGAGGTTCAACAGGTGCGCCGGACGGACATAAGGGCGCCGGTGAAAGGGCCGGCGTCACGCCCGGTCCCTTCACCTGCCGGCGGGACAGGGCAGGTCAGGTACAAGCGGGACATGTTCGATTATATGGAAGGGGAGATCGTCGAAGATTATGCCGCCCGGATCCGTCATGCCCGCGAAGAAAAAGGGCTCTCCCAGAAAGACCTTGCCATGCAGATGAAGGAGAAAGAGCACCTCATACGCAAGATCGAGAACAGCGATCTGATCCCGGAGGAGGGTGTACGGAAGAAACTGGAGAAAGCACTCGACATAAAGCTGCTCGATGTCCCTGGTACGGACGATGAGAAGAAGGTCCAGAGCAAACTTACCCCAACTCTTGGCGACCTGACCATCATCAGGAAGGCCAGAAAGTAAACGCACTTCTTTTTTTAGTTCTCTTCCCCCTTGCGGCCTGTCCGTGGATGCTGCGCAGGCTCTGATCACCCGGGTGATGATATCCCCCGGGTTTGTTGCCGAAGGGATCCGGGAATAATTCGGTGAAAAATTCATTTTGATATCGATTATGACGCTCTTTTAGGTTCTGCCCCTGCCGCTTTTGCATGACCCGGTTGCGATTAACCCGTATTCCGTGGCCATAATCGGAAATTTTTTTCGTTCCGGTCACGCCGGTGCACCGGAATTCGTAACCTCCCCCAAAAATAACAATCACATATGAAACGGTAATTTTTCCATTGCACGGAATAACACGCCGGATGTGGCTGTATAACAAACCGATATGTAATTATAGCGATTATTACTATCCATTTTACTGGTATCCGTATGAAGAAATCTGGAAATAACTACGGACTGTGTCTCTGTCTTGTCCTGGTCCTTGTGTGTGTTGTCTGTTCTGCCGGATGTATCTCCCCCTCAAAGAATGATACGACCGCTCAAGCTACCCCGGTTCTCGCGGTAACGCCGGAAACAACCCTGACCCAAATGATGGAAACCCCGGCACCGCAGTCTGCCTTTGGCGACAGGTCTGATATGAGAACAGCGGATCTCAAGGAGGGTATCACCATCTCGTATCCCGCTGACTGGAGAATGGAAGAAACAGGTATCCCGGTATTGAGCGATTACGGCCGGGATGTCATTAACATTGCCAATTTTTACTCGCCGGATATTACTTCCGACAGGGCTTTTGCTGCCTCGCCGAACCCGGATACCTCCCGGTATACCGTCATGAACGTTGATGTGGATCCGGTTGCAGCACCGGATTTTGAGCAGTATTTCAACCTGGCAACCGTTGCAATCCAGAAACAGTACCCGGATGCGAAGATCACGAAACGGAATGTTGTACTGAAACTTTCAGTCACCGATGTGTATCCCGCAGGCTACAAGGCGTACGAGCTGGATTTTGATACAGATGACATGAGGGGAAAATACCTGTTCACCAATGTTCACGGGACCATCTACATCTTCTCCTTCAGAAATCCCTCCCCTTATTCAAAGGAAGTCGAGAATATATACAAGTCCATAATCATTTCACCGGCCAATCAGCCATGAACGGGTGCGGGAGGCAATCCCCCCATCACGGCATCAAAAAGGATCCCAAAACAACATTCAATACGGCCGGAATACTACCGGTTGATGCATGAAAAAAATCCTGGTATCGATCGGATCGGTTGTGGTGATCATCCTGCTCGCAGTATCCGCCGGATGCACCACACCGGCAATAAAAAGCACCTCTTCTACAGGTACACCTGCCACGAAAGCAGTTGAGAATAGTTCGGGAACACCGGTCCTCCCCTATAACCTGCCGGCAGCAACCCCTTTCGGGACAATTTCCGGGATTGGCGGTAACGGGAACCAGCAGCTAGCGGCAAAGGGTGATACGGTATCGGTATATTATACCGGGACGTTTGAAAACGGTACTGCCTTCGAATCGAATATGAATGAAACGATGCCTGTCGAGTTTACCCTGGGTAATTCGAGCGTTATCGAGGGTTTTGAAGAAGCAGTAACGGGAATGTCCCTCAACCAGCAGAAAACGGTGAACATTCCCGCTGAAAAAGCATACGGGGCATACAACTCAAGCCTCATCCGGACGGTAACCCGCACCGGTCCGATTGCAAATACCTCCTTTGTCGAAGGGGAGACCTATTATATCCGTGACAGGACAACAAACGCGGTCAGCTTTGTGAAGGTCCTCAATGTTACGCCCATAACGGTGACCTGGGATGAAAACGATCCGCTGGCAGGCCTGAATTTCACGTTTACGATAAAACTTGTCAATATCAGCCGGCCGTGAACCGGCAGGTGCCGGTTCATCCTCTTGTTTTTCGGCGTTCCTTGATTGACTGCAAGGATATTTTTTTGGGGGATTGCCCGGCAAGGATGCAGGATAGTACATCATCACCCCCGTAATTAAAACCAGATCCGGATGCGGTATCATCCGCATGCAGGTTTAAAAAAAAATTTAAAAAAAATGGGGTAAAACCCCGGCCCTTACTCTGGAGGGTAGAGGTAACGACTTGATGGTGTTTGATCGCTTCGTTGCTGTTGTTGTTTTCAGGTGTTCTGTATGCCATGTTGCAAATACCGTGCAGGAATGCACGGGTATTTGTATAGTTTATTTGACATTTTGTTATAAATACTTTCCTATTTCGACATAATCGAGTGCGGGATGGACCATTACCAGTATGATCTCTGCGGCAGGCTTCGTCCTTCTGCGCGGGGAAGGCGGGGGATATATGGTGTATGCGGGATGCCGTACCAGCGTACATGGATTATTTCCCGAACGAAATTTTTTAACCATAATCAAGGTCTTCCCTGTGGCGATGGTCCCGGTTAAGGAGGGGGAATTTCCCATGCAATACCCGTATCCGAGAATTATGTATGGCCTCTTTTCTGCTTCCGGCTTTTTACGGTTACGGCAATTATCCTCCCATTCCCCGTAGGACTGCAGGAAATACCGGATATGGCGACCCTGGAAAACCCGAAGACGTTGTGAACCCGATGCCTTTCATCTGAACCACCTGTGGTCTGCCGCTATGCGTCCCGCATTATGGGAACAACCGCGCTGCAGGATCCGGCAGCGTATTTTTAATAACTGTCCCATAAATGCCCAGATCTTCAGCAATGGCCCCTGCCGCTTTCCTTGCGTTCCCGCCACGGGAATCGACAAATACAGCGATACCTGCCATAGTTTCTGATTTTCAGTTACCCGCTCACCAGGATCCGGGTTTGCTGAATATCCCGGGGATGGAAAAATCCAGTAACGGTAAAACCATCGTGACACTCCCCTATTTCCACGTAGCTTTCCTGATCCGGTCAAACCGTCTGAATTTCCACAGGAAATGAGGGGCAGTCATATGTCTGACCGTATCTGGCACTTATAGTCGGGCAGGGGCGCGGGGGCACCTGAAACCGTGCGGAACCCGGGTATACGAACAGGGATGCGGGGATTCGGAGATGGCATGGTGGAGAGCGAAAAACGTTTCAGAATTTTTTTCAGGACACAATTGCACGCGATCCGGATCATGAAACCCGGGGTTCTGTTGTGCGGTTTTTTTATGGCAGTATCCGAATCCTTCGTTCATGTTTTACACGGATTTATCACCCATCACAACAATCTAAATAGGTACAAGAGATTTACCTGTAAGACCAGCAGGTAGGAGTTTATCAATGTCACGTGGAAGCGGATCATTTTTCATACCCGTTGCACTATTCCTCGCACTCCTTTTCATCGTACTTCCGATCAGTGCCACCGATGCCACGCCAACGGCTACGGTATCCGCCAATCAGACTACCGAAGTCACGCCAACAACCACCGTATCCGCCACTCAGACTACCGATGCCACGCCAACGACTACCGTATCCACCAATCAGACCCCCGAAGTCACGCCAACGACCACCGTATCCACCAATCAGACCCCCGAAGTCACGCCAACGACCACCGTATCCACGACAAAAACAACCGTTGCGGTTACGAGGACGACAACCGTAGTTACCACGGCAATCCCGACCATGCCTGTAACGGAGACCGGGACGACCGGCAGTGTGACGGTTCACTCATCCCCCTCCGGCGCCAGCATCCTGATCGATGGCATCTATTCCGGGACCACCCCGGGAAACGTGGATGGGGTGGCAGCGGGAAATCATATTCTGCGGCTGTCTTTGAGCGGGTACTATGATTACGAGGGTTCGATCTATGTCGTACCGGGAAAGGAGAACCAGGGATACGGAACACTCCAGCCCATGAGTCTGGTCACGTCAGCGCCGGTCTCGACAGCGATTGTTCCCATTATCCTTGCCACGCCCACTCCTACTCCCACTCAGGATACGGGCCTGCTGGGAAATTCTGGGGTTCTCGTAGCCATAATCGGTGTCATCACCGCGCTGATCGCATCGGGTGCTACGATCTTCACCCACATCAAGCCCCCCAAGAAAGAGTAACGGGTCGCCTGAAGGGCCGGAATTTTTTTTGGTTAACGGCGATCATTTTTTATCCGGCTAATGGTAGAACACCTTCTCTTCCTTCAAATATCAGGTGTACAATCCTTTCTGAATTGCATTGAATGGGCAGCCATGTTCTGGTGGTATGGGTACCCCGCGATTATTCTGGCCGGCAGCCCGGTACGGGAATGGGAACCATAACCCGCGACTGCAGGTTTCTGGGAGGGTTCTTGTGTAGCCCCCTTGCGTTTTTACTTCAGAATATACCGGACCGCCCCCCTTCCCGTCATTTACGGGAAGCTGGCTGCCGGGATGCTCCATCCGAACGATAGGGGAAACTCGTTACTGATTACCCCGGTATCCCTTTTTTTAAGAGGGGGGTTATTTGTCAACTCCCCGTGTAATTATTTTCCGGATGGATTGAAATCCCCCATACGGATCAAGACCGGATGGGGGTGGAAGACCTGCGGGAGGTTTGCGAGTAACGGTTCCAACGCAAGAGGAACCGGGGTGTGACAGGTTATATCCCGGGATTTCCCTCTGAACGGTGTTGGCGGCGATGCCCCCGTCAACATTTTTTAGAAAGGAGACGATCCCCCTTGCAAAAAAGGCCGGGGAGTAATCCCCTCCATGTCAGAGAAGATCGATCAGGCCCGGTTGATCAGGTTCACCGCATTGACCAGCGCCTCGACCGAGGAGAGGATGATATCGTCCCCGCTCCCGCTGGCATCGAAGATCTTTCCATGCTCATCCTCTACTGCGATGGTCACGTGGCACATGGCGTCAGAACCGCCCGAGATTGCCTCGATGTTGAACTCCTTGAGCTGGAGTTTCGAGGGAGTGATCCCGAGAATGGCCCGGAGGGCCGCGTCCACGGGACCATTGCCCACGGCAGAGAAGACATGTTCTGTGCCGTTCACCTTGGCCCGCACACTTGCCGTGGGGAGAGCGTGGTTGCCGGTCATGATGGCGATGTCCTGCAGGTCGAACACTTTGTTATTCAGCTCGATTCCCATCACGGTCTCGGCAATCTCGTAGAGGTCAGCGTCCGTTACCCGCTTCCCGCGGCTGGCAACGGCCTTCACCTTCTCGATGATCATGTCAAGCTGGGTATCGTCAGGCTCGATATGGGCATCGGTCAGCATCTGCCGTACGGCATGCCGGCCAACGTGCTTCCCGAGCGTTAGCCGCCGGCGGTGCCCGACCATCTCCGGGGTCATGATGCCCGGCTCAAAGGTGGCCGTGTTCTTCAGGACTCCCTGCGAATGGATGCCGCTCTCGTGGGAAAAGACGTTCTCGCCGACAACCGGCTGGATGGGCTGGATCCCGATACCGGAAAACCGGGAAACGAGGCGTGAAGTCTCTACGAGCCGTGTCATCTCGATCCCGGTCTTTATCCGGTAGATCGATTCCATGATCATCACGGTCTGGGCAAGGTCGGCATTCCCGGCCCGTTCCCCAAGCCCGTTGACCGTTACCTGCACCTGCGATGCGCCGGCCTCGACCGCCGCAATCGTGTTGGCGACCGCGAGGCCGAAGTCGTTATGGCAGTGGACATCGATCGGGCACCGGACCTCGTCATTGATCCGGGCAATCAACGTCTTCATCGCCGAAGGCGAAATAACTCCGACCGTGTCGGGCACGTTGATAATGGTAGCGCCGGCATCGGCAGCCGTCCGGAAGACCTCGATTAAGTAATCCCAGTCCGTCCGCGTGGCATCCATTGCCGAGAACATGCAGAGATCGGAGCGCTTCCGGATATGGCCGATGATATCGGCCGTGATCTCGAGCACTTCCTTCCGGCTCTTGTTGATGGTGTTCTCCCGCTGAATATCCGAGGTCGGGATGAAGACGTGGACCATGTCGACGTTGCAGTCCAGGCACGTATCCACATCGGCTTTCACCGAGCGGGCGAGCCCGCAGATCACGGATTCAATACCGAGCTTTTTGATAGCGGATACCGTCTCTTTCTCGGCCTTTGACGATGCAGGGAACCCTGCTTCTATCGCGTGTACGCCGATTGCGGAGAGCTGGCGGGCAATCTCAATCTTCTGTTCAAAGGTAAATGCAATACCGGGGGTCTGTTCTCCGTCACGTAATGTGGTGTCAAAAACAGTTACTTCTTCATGTGCGTGGCTAGCGGTGAAGAAGACGATCCCCCGCAACATCCTTGCGAGCAGTCATACAGGAACATGTGCATGCGGATTATTTAAACAATCGCTGCACCAGAATCATCACTGACGAATGGGATCTGTCCGGCCATGCACATGATACATGGATATGTGGATAACTTCCGGCATCCATAGGCAGATTTTATATAAAGAATGATTCCAGAGCGATGTATGGGAATGAATACCTTCACGTGCGATTATCCCTGTACTGACGTCCATAAGAGAATGATCTTCCCGCAGCCGGACCTCGATCCCCGGAATATCAGGATTGTCATGATTTCAGAGTGTCCTCCTGCAGACAGGTCGGATTACTTTTACGAAAGCAGTTCCGGCGCCTTCTTCCAGACGACAAGAATGGCATTCCGGGACGCGGGAACTGCCATTGAAACCTATGAAGACCTGACCCGCATGGGCATCTATCTCACGACTGCCATTAAATGCGGCAAGACCGGTTATCTCGTTTCTGCAAAAACCATAAAAGAATGTGCGTTAAGGTGTCTGAAACCTGAACTGGAACAGTTCCCCGATATCGGGATGATCCTGTGCATGGGAGACTTTGCGATAAAAGCAGTCAATTACGTCTATAAAGAGAAATATGGCAAAAGCCCGATACCTGCGGGGTCTACCTATAAAATACGCAAACAGGAATATGTCCAGAACGGCATACGGTTTCTCCCTTCTTATACCCATACCGGTGACAGTTTTACTATTGAAAAGGTGAAGCGGCAGATGATTGCCGAGGATATACGGACTGCCCTGAATTACCTGAAATCTCACGGACCGGGTTATCCGGGATTGTCATAATCCGGCAGGCACGAACCTTGTATCGATCACGATAGGCGTGGCTTCCTTACCTCTTCTCACCGCACCATTACAGCTGTACCTGCTGTATATTTCCCGGATTCCCCAAAAACCCGGACCCTGTTACGATACGTTTAATACGGATTTACCCCTACATTATTAGGCAGTGCCCCGCCTTAACTCAGCCTGGTAGAGTGCGCGGCTGTAGATTGGTTTACCGTTCAAGGTAACTGCGCGGCTA
>Ga0116170_10006299_pt1 | contig 10434 bp, 8 predicted proteins | sample AD_JPNHW1_MetaG_FD_89797 | JGI IMG/M metagenome (GOLD analysis project Ga0116170, IMG submission 89797) | Active sludge microbial communities of municipal wastewater-treating anaerobic digesters from Japan - AD_JPNHW1_MetaG | ecosystem: Engineered > Bioreactor > Anaerobic > Digestate | place...
GGGCACCAGCAGGGGAATCACCGCTGCCTGGGCATCGGGTCTTCGCGCCGCGGACGGGATACTCGAGAGCATATAGCCCGTCGGAGAGCACTCATGGACAATAGAAGCGCTTCATTAAAGAAGGCGAGCTGGATCGCCCTCTTCGGCAACACATTCCTCGCTGCGGCCAAGATCACCGTAGGCACCTTGGCGGGAAGCCTCGCCGTGCTCTCGGACGGCATCGACTCGGCGACCGACGTCCTTATCGCGGGCATGACACTCTTCGCCACCAAGGTGTCCTCCAAACCGGGCGACCGCGAGCATCCCTACGGGCACGGCAGGATCGAGACAATCGCCACGGCCGTGATTTCCTTCGTCGTCTTCTTTGCCGGCTCGCAGGTCCTGATGGGTTCGGTTAAAAGCATCGCGAGCGGAGAAACCGGCGCCTTGCCTTCCCCGATCGCCCTCTGGGTCACCGCCGTCTCGATAGCGGGCAAACTCGCCCTGGCATGGTCGCAGTTCTACTACGGCAAGAAGAGCAGTTCGCCGATGCTGATCGCGAACGGCAAGAACATGGCCGGCGACGTGGTCACCTCGGCCGCTGTCCTGATCGGCCTGGGGCTCACCTACCTGACGGGCATCCCCATCATGGACAAGATACTCGCTGGTCTAGTGGCGCTCTGGATCATTAAAAACGCGGTGGGCATCTTTATGGAAGCCAACACCGAGCTGATGGACGGCACGAAGGGCGGCGGGCCTTACCCCGCCCTCTTCGAGGCGATCGCCAAGGTGCCCGCCGCGGGCAACCCCCACCGCGTGCGCGTGCGCCGCATCGGTTCCATGCTCGTGGTGGACCTCGATATCGAAGTGGCGCCGGATATGAGCGTCCGCTCAGCCCACGCTATCGCCGCCCGCGTCGAGAACGCGATCAAGGACGCGATTCCCGAGATCTACGACGTGATCGTGCATATCGAGCCGCACGGCAATGTCGAGGACGAGCGCTATGGCCTGACCGCGGCGGACACGGAGTCCGAAGAGTAGCGCGAAATCCGTAACATGCGTTACGCAATCCTGCCCGGCGATGCCGTATACTTATTGCATCACGGGAGGAAAGCATGGCCGACTATGTCGCGATCGATCCGGAAAGGCAGATAAAACTCAAGGAAATCATTGGCAGGCTACACGCCGGAAGCCCGGTGGGCGAGGTCAAGCGCGAATTCGCGAAGCTCATTCAGGGAGTGAGCGCGGCGGAGATCGCGGCCATGGAGCAATCGCTAATCGAGGGCGGCATGCCGGTGGAGGAAGTCCAGCGGCTCTGCGAGGTGCACGTCCAGGTTTTCGAGGCTTCGCTCGCCAAGGGCGGAACGCCGACCGGCATGGCTGGGCACCCCATCCATAGCATGATCGAGGAGAACAAGCTCGCCAGGGAAAAGGCATCCGCGCTCAAGGCCGCGGCCAGGCGCTGGGTTTGGAAAATAGGAACCCAAGAGGACGCTGCGGATGCCCTCGAAGATCTGTCGGCGATCATCATCCATTACACGAGAAAGGAAAACCAGCTTTTCCCCTATCTCGAAAAGCAGGGCTTCACGGGGCCTTCGCGTGTGATGTGGGGCAAGCATGACGAAATCAGGGTTCTCTTCAAGGATGCGAAAGACGCCCTCGACGGCGAGCCCCGGGCATTCGGCCGCATCGCCAGGAGCCTGGCCGCGAAAATCCAGAAAATGATCTTCATGGAAGAGCATATCCTGATCCCCGAGGCCCGCAGGCGGCTCTCGGAGCGCGAATGGGCGGAGATCAGGCAGGGCGAGGAGGCGATCGGTTTCGCCTGGATCCAGCCCGCCTCGCTCTACGACGCCGGCATCGTGCTCGCATCGGCGCCGCCGCGCGCCGAGACGGTCGAGGCGGCGCCAAAGGCCGTTGTGCCCTCCGCCGAGGCGACCGATCTGCTCGACCTCGCGACGGGGCGCCTCCCGAAAGAGCTGCTGGATCTCGCGCTCCGGACCATGCCGGTGGACATCAGCATCATCGACGAGCATGACAAGGTGCTCTATTACTCGGATTCGCCGCACCGCCTCTTTCCGAGAAGCCCGGCGGCCATCGGGCGCGACGTGCACAACTGCCACCCGCAGAAATCGGTCGCGATCGTCGAGAAGATACTGCAGGCGTTCAAGAATAAGGAAAAGAGCAAGGCGCGTTTCTGGATCGAGATGGGCGGCCGTTTCATCCTGATCGAGTACTACGCGCTCTACAGCGCCGAGGGCGCCTATAAGGGCACGCTCGAGGTGAGCCAGGACCTGACCGAGCTGAGGGCGCTCCAGGGCCAGCGCCGCCTCCTCGACTGGGACTGAGGCGGCAGCCGGCCGCGGCGAGGGCGCCAGGGGGGATCCCCTGGCGCCCTTTCTTTAGTCCCTGACGGGATCCAGCATGTCAGGCGCGTCCCGCCGCCCTAGAAAAGGAAGGGAGCCCGGGCGTCGGGATTCTTGCCGAAGCAGGTGATTTCGTCAATTTTCTTGATGACCGGACCCTGGAGCAGGGTGAAGAGGGTCCGCTCGATGCCCATGCCGCCGCCGAAGGTTTGGGGGAAGATCGGGCTCCCGTCAGAGCCGCGCGCCGCCACCGCGGCCAGGAAGGGACCGTAGCCGTCGAGCGCCTCCATGTTCTCGATATTGCCCCGACCGTCGAAACGGGGCGCCTGGGAAAGAATGCCGTTCTGCAGCAGCCTTGCGATGATCGCCGGATAGAACCATTCCCGGAGGCCGCCCGACAGCACCTCGAACGCCTCGCCCAAGCTGCCGTCCAGGTACTTCGCCGCGGCGCAAAGATCGTAGTTGTAGACCTGCCTGGAGGCGATGCTCGATGCCGCGGGCACGGAACCGTCGCGCTTAAGGAAGGGATACACGAGATCGTAGTTCTCGCGCAGGAGCCCCAGGACCCAAAAGAACTGCGTGCCCGCCTGCCTGCCCAGCCTGGCCTCGAGCCCCTCGTCGTCGCCGGCTTCGTCCTTGTAGAAGCGGGGGAAGGGCTTCTGCGGAACTTCGAGCGCGACACCCAGGGCCGCGAGCTGCTCGGGGCACTGGGTCTTCATCCGCCTGACCATGTGGATCACGAGGTCCTCGAAGAAATCCAGCGCCTCGTCGCGAAGCTTATCCAAAAGGCCGGCGACCTTCTCGGGTTCGTCGAAGTACTCGTCGTCGCCGATCGCGAGGCGGCGCTTCGCCTCGATGTCCATCTGCGAAAAGTCGATCAGGTACTTGCGCTTCCTGGTCTCCTCCTCGTGCGGGAGCTCGAGCCTGATGTTGGGCGAGTCAATGTAGATGCCCTTGACGCCGGGATTCACGCAGGCCAGGAACTTCGAATAGATCATGGAATGGGTGGTGCGGTAGGGCACACCCTGATACCCGATCACCGGCACGTGCTCGACATCGTGGCAGAGGGGATCGGTCACCGGCGAGAGCGACACCCTGTCGATGTTCGCCAGGCCGCGATCCGCCAGGAACTCCTGCATTCCGAGCGTCATCTGCGTCCTGATCGCCAGGGCGTCGGCGAGCTTGCTTCCCTGCCACTTGCCGAGGTAGCGGGCGCCGAGGTCGTCGGCGAAGGATCGGCCCTGCGCCTTCAGGCTCTCCTGCCAGCCGGCCAAGATTCCGCCGATGGATGAAGCCGCGTCGGATGTTGCATATTCATACGTGCTCTTGATGGTCTTCATAAGTATTCCCTTTCATTCGAAGGCTTGCCGGCCTCAGGGCCGGCTTCCGGCGCGCCGCCGCGAGCGGCGGCGCGGACTCCTTGCCCGCGCGATATTCCGGAACGATCGCGGGGTCTACAGCGACAAGCCCCCGTTACCCGCGAGGATATGACCGCCATGCAGCATCCTCGGCCTCCTTTTTGCCAAAAAAAAGGACCGGCCCTTCAAAGGGCCGGTCCCAGGATTGGCGAGTTTACTTCTATGCGCGCGACGCCGGCACTGTCGCGGCAGTCCGGGTATTATTATTGAGGGAATTAACGTTGCAGGCGTTCCGCTTCATAGATACAGTGACGATATAGGGAACGGCGGCCAGTGTCAAGCATAATTATGCGTGGCTATGCGCGATTCTTGCGAAAACTCCATCCTTCCCGGGACCGATCTCGACCTCGCAGGGTTTGGGGGCTTCACGGGGGCGATATCGCTCGATTTCCAGAAAGCCGGGACTCTCGACATCGTGAAGAGGATGGGAAAGCCTAACCCGGCTGCGCTCCCCTTCGGCGAAGGCCCGCGACCACGCGCCGTAGTAGCGCACAAGATCGAGCGCCGCGGCCAGCCAGCGGTCCTTGCCGCGCGCCCGATAGGCCTGGCTCAGGTATTCAACTTGAAGGCGCTCCACCGCCGCATGCCCGGCGCTCCGCGCTCCGATTGCGCGCGACCCGGCGAACTCGGCGAAGCCCGCGAGGAATGCCGATGGAGCCATGCGCAGGGGCCGCAGCACCGAAAGGAACCAGGGCACAGCCCGGCCCGCCGAGTAGAAAAGTCCGCAGGCGCGGGCGAGGCTGGCTGCCGAGGCCATGTCGGCTTCTTCGAAGGAGGCGTGGCGCTTCAGCAAGTAGGGCGGCTCCTCGTCGGCGACGAGGCCGAGCGCCTCCCGGCGCTCGGCCAGCTCCGTTCCCGGCAGCACCGCAAGCGGGAAGATGTCCAGATGGTTCGGCGCCAGCGAAAGCGCGTAGTCGAGGCTTTCCTTGAAGCCCGCAAGCGTGTCGCCCGGCAGCCCGTAGATCAGGTCGAGGCCGAAGACGGCGCCCGCCGCGTTGAGCAGGCCGACCTTGGCCGCGAACTTTTTCCGGTCCATGCCGCGGTTTATGGCGGCGAGCACTTCAGGCCGGACGCTTTGCAGGCCGATCTGGAGCGAACAGGGCATGGAGGCGAAAGCCTCCGCCTGCGGCCGGTCGAGGAGCTCCGCGCGGATCTCGAAATTCCAGGCGATGTCGCCGCCTTTCTCCGCGAACCGGCGCAGCAGGGCGAGCGCCCTTCCCGATTGCACATTGAAGGTTGGATCGAGCACGAATATTTCGCCGACGCCGCGCTCGACGAAGAGCGCGAGCTCGCGCTCGAGGCGCTCGTCGGGCAGGCGGCGGATTCCGGCGGAGCCGCGGCCCTCGTAGCAATAGGCGCAGCGGAAGGGGCAGCCGCGCGTCAGTTCCCAGGCCACCTGGCCGCCTTTGCGCGGCTCTAAAAGCCCGGTGAGCCAGGGCGAGGCGAGGGTCGCCGGAGAGGCCGGCTTTCCGCGCAGGAAGTCGGGCGGATTCGCCTGGCCGCCGGCTCGTCCGCGGGCGCGGGGATTGTCGCCTCCGTCCTTCGCGCTATCGCGGACCCAGGCGACGAGGCTCTCCTCGGCTTCGCCGAGGAAGACGGCGTCGAAAACCGATGCGGACTCGTCGCCGGCTTCCGCTACGGCAACGAGCCGTTCCGCATCGGGGCCGCCGGCGATCAGGAGCAGCCGCGGGCAGGCCGCCCGCAGCCTCGCGGCGAGCTTTTTCGATGCGGTTGAGTTCCAGCAATAAAGGGAGAAGCCCACCACGTCGGGCGATGAAGCGAGGATTCGGTCGGCGAGCACATCCCGGGGTTCATCGACGCCCGCCGCAAGGACCTTCATGTCGCCCAGCCGGACCAGGTTCGCCTGGACCAGGGCCGCGGCGGCGGTGGCCGCGCCGAGCGGCAGGGCTTCCCCGTCCTCGGCCGTGCGCAGGCTCACGAAGACCGCGCTGAATGCATGCTCGTTCATCAGGCTTTCAGGCTATCATGGACAGGCCTTCCGCCTCAACATTCCGGCGCCTTGACTGGTTTTCCGCATCGATGGTACGTTCGCACCCTATGGACCGCAAAATGAGCAAGCTCACGTACGCCGTGCTCTCCTGTCTTTTCGCCGCACTCATCACGATCGGAGCCTTCATCGCGCTTCCGATTCCCGGAAGCCCCGTGCCCATCGTCCTCCAGAATATGTTCATAATGCTGGCGGCTCTCGTGCTCGGTCCATGGGGAGGGCTGGCCGCCACCATCATCTACCTCTTTTTCGGGATACTCGGCATGCCGGTTTTCTCCGGCGGCTCGGGCGGGATCGCGGCGCTGGTGGGGCCGACCGGCGGCTACCTCATCGGGTACCTACCCGCGGCGGTCGTGATCGGCGCGATCTCGCGCAAGGGCGATAACAAGCTCTGGGTGAACCTCGCCGCCTGCCTGGCCGGAGAAATCCTCGTCTACGCCTGCGGGCTTTTCCGCCTCAAGGCGGTGCTCGGCGCCACCTGGACCAAGACCATCGCGGCGGGCCTCCTGCCCTTCCTTATCGGGGACACGCTCAAGCTCATCGCCGCCTCGCTGCTCGCGCCGCGGCTCGCCGAGACTGTGAACCGCCTTGCCGGCGCTGAATCCGATGCCTGAGCTCTTTCGGGCGCGGGGCCTCGGCCACGCCTTCCGCGACGGCACCGCGGGCCTCGCCGACATCGATCTTACAATATGTGATGGCGAATTCGTCCTGGTGGCGGGCAGGAATGGCTCGGGCAAGACACTCCTCGCCCGGCACCTCGTCGGGCTTTCCGCGCCGACCGCGGGCGAACTTTTTTTCCGCGGCGAGCGCCTCGGCAAGGACAAGAAAGCGTTGCGCTCAGCCGTCGGCTATGTCTTCCAGGATACTGACGCGCAGATTCTCGGCCAGACCGTCGCCGAGGACGTCGCCTTCGGCCCGGCCAACCTCGGCCTCGAGCCGCGCGAGATCGAGCGCAGAACCCGGAAAGCGCTCAGCACCGCACGCCTGGATGATTCCGGAGGCCGGAGGCCCGAGACGCTCTCCGGAGGCGAAAAGCGCCGGCTCGCGATCGCGGGCGTCCTGGCGGCGGAGCCGGACTGCCTCATCCTTGACGAACCCTTCGCCAACCTCGACCTCGAATCGATCCAGGATATCGCGCGGCTCTGCGGGGAGCTCAAGGCGCAGGGAACGACCCTCATCGTCGTGACGCACGAGCTTGAGAAGATATTCCCGCTGGCCGACAGGCTGATCGTGCTCGACCATGGCCGAAAATGCTACGATGGCCCGCCGTCGGCGCCCGAGCCGGAATTTTTCGCCTTGCATGGGCTCGCCTGCCCCTACGAGGGCTTCTTTCCCTGGGCCTTCCGGCGCGCCCCATGAATCCTTTTGCCTACGAACCCCTGAACAGCCCTCTCGCGCGGCTTGGCGCGCCGTCGAAAGCCTTTTTCCTCGCCTGCGCCTCCATGGCCGCCATGCGCTTCGGACTGCCCGCTCTCATCGCGCTTTTAGGCGCGGGAATTTTCCTCCTCGCCGCATTCAGGATCGGAACCTCCGGCATGGGAAGGCCGGCCCTCGCCCTCGGCGTCCTCGTCGCCATCTCGGCCCTTGTCCGGGGGCTGCTGCCGGGCGATGGAAGGATCTTCGCCGCGGAAACCTTGGGCGCATCGGCGCTCTACGCGGCGCGGCTCGCGGCCGTGTTCGTCTTCGCGCGGCTTTATTACGCCAGCACGAAAGCCGCGGAGCTTGGCGACTATCTGAGCCTCGCGGCCAGAAAGGCGCGCTCCTGGTTCGGCGGGAAAAAGCGGATTGAAGCGGATTCTCCGGCTTCCGATTCCCCCGCCGCCGACCCCGGCATGATGCTGTCGCTGTCGCTCCTCTTCTTGCCGAGGGTCTTCGAACATTACCGGAATGTCAGGGAAGCCGCCGAGATTCGCGGTTATGGGCTGCGGCGGCGAAGCATGTCGGGCGCGATGGCGATGCTGCAGACTTTCCTCTATGTCAGCGTGAGGGGCGCGCTGCGAACGGCACTGGCGATGGAACTTCGCGGCTATTCGCCCTCGCGGACGATTATCGTGCCGGCGCTCAAGGCGGCCGATGCGGCTGTGGCGGCGGGGGGACTCGCCTTGTTCGCCGCGGCGTTCCTGGGGCTCTAGCAGGGGAGCGGGGGGGGCAGCGCCGCGGCGCTAGAGCCGCCGGCAGTCCAGAATGCCCTCCCAAGCCTCGGCGGAACCCGGTTCCTCGGCCGCATAACGCGGCTCCCAAACTTCGACGGGAGCCATGCGGTTGCGTACGGCCAATTCGCCCAGACGGCGGAACGCCAGAAGGGCGGCATGACGCGCCGGCATAGGCTCTGCCGCCTGATCTTCGCCGCAAGCCCGAACTGTTTCTTCGGAGACGAGGATCGCTGTGCCCGTGGCCTTGTTGGCCTCCTCGAGCCGGCTCGCCGTGTTCACGACATCGCCCAGCGCCGTGTAATTGAAGCGCGAGGGCGAGCCCATGTTCCCTACGATCGCCTTTCCCGTGTGGATGCCGATTCTCGTGACCGGGATGGCGGCGCCGAGCGCGGCGAAGCGTTCCTCCGACGCCGCGAGCGCGGCTTGGCAACGCAGGGCGGCGCTCACTGCGCGCGCGGCGTGATCGGGTTGGTTCGTCGGGGCGTTCCAGAAGGCGACGATCGCATCGCCCACGTACTTGTCCACCGTGCCGCCTTCGGCGAGTATTTCGCCGGTTAAAAGGGAAAGGTAGCAATTCATGAAGGCGGCGAGGCGCGCTGGCGGCATCGACTCGGACAGAGCGGTGAATCCCTGGATATCGGAGAAGAAGACGCTGATCGTGCGCTCCTCGCCGCCCAGGCGCAGGCCTTGGGGATTGCGCACGAGTTCGTCGACCACGGCGGGCGCGAGGTACTGCGAAAAGCTGCGCCGGAGGAAGGCGCGCGACCGGCCTTCGGCTTCATAGGCGAGGATGATGCCCGCGGCATAGGCCAGGAGCCCCGCGGCCAGCCAGAGCCCCGTCGGCGAAACCCAGCCCGAACGGTAGAGCGCGAAACCCGCGAGCGGCGGCAGAAGGCAGAGGAAGCTCGCGGCGCCGGCGAGCGCGGCGGGCGCTGCCAGGAAGGCGGCGGCCGCCGCCGCCCCGATCGCCAGCGCCAAGGCCGCTCCAAGCGCGGCCGCCCGAGGCAGCGGCGCAAGGAGCCTCCCTTTCAGCGCGTTGTCCACGAAGGTCGCGTGGATCTCGGCTCCCGGCATCGCTGGATCGGTGGGCACCGCCTGGCGGTCGAGGAGACCCGGCGCGGAAAAGCCCACGAACACATAGCTGCCGGCGAAGCGCGCCGGGTCGATCTGCGGCTTTCCGCCCGCGTTCATCGCCATGGCGCTCGCGATGATCTCGGCGGCGTTCCATGCGGGAAAGGTCGGCGAAGCGCCTGAAAAGCGGAGGTACGGCGTCTCGGCGGGCAGTGCCGAAGGGCGCTCGCCGCCCGCGGCGAGCGCCGCCAGCCCCAGCGAGTCACCGCCCTGCCCTCCCCCGTTCGGGCGGTAACGGCGCAGCACGCCGTCGGCGTCCACCAGCCCCGAAACGCGGCCAAACGCCACTCGCGCGGTCGGCAGCGGAGCCAGGCGCTCCCCGGTGCGCGCATCCCGCGCCTCCGCGAGCACCACGTTGCCGGCGCGGTCCATTGCCGCGGCGCAGCGAGCGTCATCGCCCAGGCCATAGCTCGAAGCCTCGCTGAAAAGCACATCGAAGGCTTGCGCCTCCGCCTGCGCGCAGAACTCCGCGATCACGCCGTAGAGTTCCCGCGGCCAGGGCCATGAAAGCCCGAGGTTTTTCTCGACCCATCCCAGGCTGTACTGATCGACATAGACGAGGGCGACCCGGCTCTCGCCGGAAGCCCGGTCCTCGCCGGAAGCCTCGTTCGAAGCCTTGTCCAGCGCCGCGCTCCCGCGGGCCCCGAGGTCGTAAAGGAAGCGGTCGATCCCCGCCGTCACGCCGCCCAGGGAAAGCAAGCCCGCCAGAATGAGGCCGATCGCGGCCGCCGCCGCGAAACGCCTCCGCCGGGACATGGCGGCGCCCACACCGATGCCGGCGCCGATCCCCGCGCGAAAGCCGATGCCCGCGGCGCCGTCGGCAGCGGCGCCTTTTCCCGCGCCAGCGGCCCCGCCCCCGCCCATGCCCGGGCGGCCCAGCCTGATGCGCCTCAAAACAGCGCCCTCATCGCGGCGAAGCGCTCGGCGCGAATATAATAGGTGCGCACCGGATCGGGCGCGGCGCCGATCGCCGCGGCCGCGGTTTCGTCAGCGCGCGGCGCCGGCCAGAACCGCATTCCGCGGGCCCTCTGGGACACAGGCTCGAAAGGCGCATCCCGCAGCGCCTCGAGCCGCGAAATGGGCGCCGGATGCGTCGCGGCGAACCCGCCGCCGCTCTCCCCGCCCCGCGCGGGCAGCTTGGCGACAAGCCCCGCCAGCGCGTTCGGGTCGTAGCCGGAACGGCCGAGGATGGCGCGCGCCTCCCTGTCGGCCTGCAGTTCGAAGCCCTGCGAATATCCAGAAAAAAGAATGATCTTCGCCAGCTCGGCGATCGCCTCGCCGAAGGCGGAGGAAAATGCTTCCAGCTCGCCGCCCGAAGACTTGCCCGCGCCGATCGCGTAGTCGGAGGCGATCTGCGCGATGCGCATGCCCTGCACCGA
>Ga0116170_10006301_pt1 | contig 10431 bp, 14 predicted proteins | sample AD_JPNHW1_MetaG_FD_89797 | JGI IMG/M metagenome (GOLD analysis project Ga0116170, IMG submission 89797) | Active sludge microbial communities of municipal wastewater-treating anaerobic digesters from Japan - AD_JPNHW1_MetaG | ecosystem: Engineered > Bioreactor > Anaerobic > Digestate | place...
GTTTCCCCGTCTTCGCCGACTATTCCTGCGCGGTCTATTCCGATAACTATATGTGTTTTGTCTATTGAGCAGTCATGGATAATCTGATCATAACCCCTTTGTAAAAAGCTTGAATATATTGCCGCAACAGGAAGCATGCCCGTTTTTGCTAAGCCTGCTGAAAAGGTAATTGCATGCTGTTCCGCAATCCCAACGTCAAAAAATCGGGATTTATGTTCATTATGAAAATATTGAAGCCCTGTGCCATATTTCATAGCGGCGGTAACCGCACATATTCTTTTATCGGAATATGCAAGACGGCTGAGTTCTTTTCCAAAAGCAGCAGAAAAGCTGTCTTCTGAAATTACTTCAGGGTTGCCTGTCTGAAGTTCAAATTTAGAAAGCCCATGAAAAGCTCCAGGATTTTTCTCGGCGGGTGAAAAGCCCTTGCCCTTTACAGTATTAACATGCACAAAAACAGGCTTTTTAAGATTTTTAGCAACAGTGAGAGTTTTCTCAAGTTCTTCTAAATTGTGTCCGTCAACAGGACCTAAGTATACAAAACCAAAATCCTCAAACATTGTACTGTGGTATAGTACTCCCTTTAAAGCGGATTTTGAAGTTTTTATAATTTTTTTCAAAGGTGCTCCCAGTAAAGGCGTATTGTTAAGCGCTCTCTCAATAATATTTTTAGTATTAAGGTATTCGGGTTTAGAACGGATTGAGGTAAGATATTTTGCAAGCGCGCCTACATTTTTTGAAATCGACATATCGTTATGATTAAGGATAATTATAATATTATCTCCGCTTTTTCCGGCATTGTTAAGTCCCTCATAAGCCATACCGCCCGTAAATGCACCATCACCTATTACTGCGACAGCGCAGTTGTCTTTTTTCTGAAGCCTTAATGCTTTTGCAATTCCACATACGGCAGATATTGAAGTGCTGCTGTGTCCGCTAATAAATGCGTCATATTCTGATTCAGACGGCTTAGGAAATCCCGATATGCCGCCTTCCTGTCTTAGTGATGAAAAATTTTCAAATCTTCCGGTTAAAAGCTTATGTGTATAAGCCTGATGACCGACATCCCATACGATTTTATCATCAGGACAGTCAAAAACCCTGTGAATTGCCATGGTGAGTTCAACGCTTCCAAGATTGGAAGCAAGATGCCCGCCTGTTTTGGTAACTGTGTCAATAAGTATCTCTCGTATTTCATCACATAGTAACCGGCACTGTCTGTAATTCAATTTTTTTAAATCTGAAGGAAGTTTCATATCGGATATTCTTAAATATTTATAATTATTCATCTTAAATTATTCTATTCAGCACACCGGCACTATCAGTGAAATAAGTATTCCCAAAAGTGCCCCTCCCAGTACCTCGAATGGTGTGTGTCCCAAATATTCCTTTAACTCCTTATATTCTTCCTGTTTATTGTCATTTGTCGATTCTTCGATAGTTTTATTAATTCGGTTAATTTCCTTTGCATGAAGACCCGCTGCACGTCTTACCCCCATAGCATCGTACATAACAACGACAGCTAAAATAAACATAAGTGCAAACTCAACTGAATTTGTTCCGATTTTTCTTGAAACAGCAAGCGTTGCCGAACACACTAAAGCCGAATGAGAGCTCGGCATACCTCCCGCTCCGAAAAGTCTTTCGGGATTAAAAGTTCTGTACCTGATCAAATGTATTATCGTTTTGATAATCTGGGCAGAAAACCACGAAACAACAGCTGTCAGCAGTACATAATTATATTCAAATTTATACCCCATTTTTCCCACCTAATTCTTTCTTACTGCAAGATTAACCGTTAAATCTTTTAAAAACAAATTATCTTTAAAAAAATCCAGATGAATAAGCGCTTTTTCAGTCAGCTTTTCAACTTCTATTTGAGATTTTTCTATTCCTACAAGTGAAGCGTATGTTATTTTACCGTTTTCTTCATCGCTCCCCACTGGTTTACCGAGAATATCCTGATTGCCTGTAATATCAAGTATATCATCTGTAATTTGAAATGCAAGTCCAAGATTTTCAGCATATTTTTCTGCATTTTCGATAGTTATTCCATTCGCTTCCGCAGCAATACAGCCCATTTTGCAGGCGGCTTTCAATAACGCGCCTGTTTTTAAAGAATACATTTTTTTTAGCAAATTCGAATCAACAGGATTTTTTTCATATTCCATATCGAGTATCTGACCGCCAATCATTCCCTCAATTCCTGTTGCAAAAGTAAGTTCTTTTATCAATCTGACTTTGATGTCAGATTTCAAGTTACATTCGGCAATAATTTCATATGCAAGATTCTGAAGTGCATCGCCTGCAAGCAAAGCTGCAGCTTCATCAAACGCCTTGTGACATGAGGGCTTTCCTCTTCTGAAATCATCATTATCCATACAGGGGAGGTCGTCGTGAATAAGTGAAAACGTATGGAGCATTTCAACGGCAGCAGCAACAGGAAGTGCTTTTTTAATATCTCCCCCGCACATTTTGCAAAATTCAAGCACCAGTACGGGTCGAATCCTTTTCCCTCCTGCTGATATTGAATGTTTCATCGCATTAATTATAACTGACTGAGGCTGATTATTCTCTGTAATAATTAAATACTTTGAAATTTCGTTTTCAATTTCTGAAATGTAGTATTTTAAAATCTCTGAATTTTTTTCAGTCATTAATTCCCCTCCGCAGAAATTTCTTCAACAATCAGCTTTGCATTTTCTATTTGTTTTTGGCAGCTTTCTGAAAGTTCAGAACCCTCTTTATACAATATCAATGCATTTTCAAGAGATAAATTTCCGTCTTCAAGCTGTTTTATGATTTCCTCAAGTTTTTTTAAAGAGCTTTCAAAATCCAAGATCAATCACCTTTTCCTGCTTTTATTTCTTTTATTTCCGCTAACACATAGCCGTCAGAAATCTGAATCTTTACAATATTGCCTTTATTAACCTGAGTTATACGTTTAACAAGCTTATCTTCATCGTAGACAAGAGCAAATCCTCTTTCAAGAACATTTAGCGGACTGATAAGTTCAAGTTTGACTTTTGACTTTTCTAAATTATTTTTCTTTGACAAGATAATCTGATTCATCTTTTGATTAAGCTTTTCTTTATATTGATTAAGCTTCATCTGGTTATAAGCAATTTTGTTATTAAATTCATTAGGGGAAATCTTTAATTTTTTTAAATATGCTTCTTTATTATCAATCAGCTTTAAAACAACGTTTTTCAGTCTGATATTGTTATCTTTTATCAATTGACTTAAATTTGTTATATCGGGCACCGCAAGCTCTGCGGCAGCAGAAGGAGTAGGCGCTCTTAAATCTGCAACATAGTCGGCAATTGTAGTATCTGTTTCATGCCCCACGGCGGAGATAATCGGTATTTTGCTGTTATATATTGCTCTTGCGACCACTTCTGTATTATAAGCCGAAAGGTCTTCAAAAGAGCCGCCGCCGCGTCCGACAATAAGCAAATCACAATCAGTTTTTTGTGCCTTAATAATAGCATTCGATATGGATTCAGGTGCATCATTCCCCTGCACCAATGAAGGAATAACAGTTACATTAACCAGCGGATAACGTCTTGAGAGAATGTTAAGTATATCCTGCAATGCCGCACCTGATTTTGATGTGATTATTCCTATATTTTTCGGAAATCGCGGTATAGGAAGCTTATTTTCTTCACTGAAAATATTTTCCTTGCTAAGCTTTTCTTTAAGCTGTTCAAACGCAAGATATAAAGCACCTACGCCGCTCGGCTGAATGTCAGTTACATAAAGCTGATAAACCCCGTCACGTTCAAACGCCTGTATGCTTGCATAAACTATAACATTCATTCCGTTTTCGGGAATAAAGGACAAATTACAAGCACTGCTGCTGAACATTATTGCCTTAATTGAGCTCGAATTATCCTTTAAAGTGAAATAAAAATGTCCCGTTTTTTTATGATTAACGAAATTTGAGATTTCGCCCTGAACAAATATTCCTCTCAGCCTGTAATCATCTTTAAACTTAAAAGCAATGTAGCTGTTTATTTGTGAAACCGTAAGAATACTGTTCATATCAAATAACCCTCCAATTGCTTTATTTATGTTTCAGCGAAGCGTAAATTGCCGTCCCCGCCGCATTATCACAAGAAAATTCGGACTTTGCAAAATATGCATCAAAATTACCTGACAGCTTTTCTCTGATAATTGAGTTTGACATTACCCCGCCCGCAAAAACCACGGGAAGCTGTCCGAATTTATAAAGTGCAAGCTCTGTCATTTTATTTATTGCCGCATAAACAGATATTAGACAGAATTTTGAAATATCTTCAAAGCTTTTATTTTCAGAAAGCATTTTTCTGCATCTATTTTCAATTCCGGAAAGTGAACAATCAAGTTCTTTCATCGACGGCTTGATTTTAAAGCTTTCAGTGCTTTTAAGCGCAAGCTTTTCAAGCTCCGGTCCGCACGGAAATTGAAGCCCCAGCATTACACCAACACGGTCAATAGCCTGTCCTGCTTTTAAATCAAGCGATGATGAAATCTGAGTGACCTTTATAATTTCTTTTTCATCAGGTTCACAAAAAAGACAGTCAGTGGTTCCCCCACTTACATGAAATGCAATAAATTTTCTGTTTATTAAGTCAAGCTTGTCCGAGGAATACAAAGCTGAAAGAATGTGTCCTATCTGATGTGAGGTTTTATAAACGCAGGAGCCGATAACCGCTGAAATAGATTCTGCTGTTCCCTCACCTGGCAGAAAACAAGGCATATATGAACTCTCGATGTTCCGCGGACGTACGGAAACGCCGATTGCTGAAATATTCCGTAAGTGTTCATCTGAAAAAAGCTCTGAAATAATAATAGGGAGCTGTTTGGTATGATGAAAAACCGCATCGCTTTGTCTTAAACCCAACTCACCGTTTTTTACGGGAAGAAGCATTTTATTCTGAATAACATTATTTTTTTCGCTGTCATATACAGCGGCGGAGGTTGTATAATTGCTAGTATCAAGCCCGAGAAAAAGCATTATTCTTTTTCTCCCTCTGCTCTTGAATATGCTCCCAAAACGCCGTTAACAAAGTTAACATCAGCCTCCTGAGAATATTTTTTTGAGATAAGAACAGCTTCATTAATGGCAACATTAAGAGGAACCTTTTCGTCATATAAAATTTCATATAACGCAAGCTTTAATACCGCAATATTGACTTTGGGTATGCGGTCGAGAGCCCTCTTTTCGCTGTATTTTTCTATGATCATATTAAGCTCTTCCGATTTTTCAAGAGTGCCCTTAAAAAGCTTTATAACGTCATCATTTACTGTTATTTCTTCGACATCTTCCGCAAGCGCTATAATCTCATCAGCAGAATCGTCTCTGAATAAGCTTTCAAAAGTAAGTTTAAATGCAGATTCACGTATTTCACGTCTTTTCATATTTCCTCCGGCTTTTTATTGTATTGATTGTTAATAATCACAACAAAGCAAGCTCTCTGATAATTGAGAGCCTGCTTTGTATTAGTTTTTGTTATTAATGTTGTCAAAAACTATTCCCGCTATAAGAATATTCACTTTGGATACAGTAATTCCCGTCATATTCTGAACATCGGCTTTAACTCGCTCCTGAATATGCTCCGCAAGAATTTTCACTTTTGCTCCGGCTTTAACAATAATGCTCATTGAAATTTCAACAACATCGCCCATAAGCTTTATCTTAATTGCTTCGCTCTTCCCTGATTTAATAAATAATTGTCTGAAAGAAACGTCATTTTCGTTAAGCCCTGCAACTCCGTCAATTTCACAGACAGCCAGTTTTGCAATAGTTGATATTACATTATCAGATACTTTAAGAGTTCCTTTTTTGGATTTTTCCATATTCTCCATTTCGCAGTCCCCTTTTTAAAGCCTAACGAAATAGTATTCATTAGTGCCTTTTAATAATATATATGTTTATTATAACATTATTTTTTAAAAGACACAACTACTTAACTTCAAATATTGCAATATTTTCTTGAGGAACAGAAACCTTACTTAATAAAATATCTTTTATCTGTGCTGCTTCCGAAGGAACAAGCCCGTCAGTCTTTACAACTATATTTGCCGATGTACCGTCAAGGTATACCACACAGTCTTTAAAGCCTTGAGCTTTAATGAGATTTTCAACTACTCCCTCGCTCTCCACAAGCTTTGAAACATTAAGAGCCTCAACGGTCATTGCAGCTTTTTCTTCATCTGTTATGTCGCCGCCGCTAAGCATAGTCTGTAATGTTTCTACAGCCTGATCGCGTTTTGTAATCTTATCAAGTCTAGCCTGAGCGAAATAGTCATCTCCGTCATTGTTTACAAATTCAACGTCGCCGTAATTTGCTGTATCAGTTTTTCCATTTACTACATCTGCGGTTTTAAGTTTCATATCAGACTGAGCAAACACATAGTTAAGATAAATTGCAATACCGAGAATAAGCGTAAGGCAAGCAAGGATAATATGCTTTTTTCCTATAATTATTGTTGGCTTTTTCATAAAATTCTCTCCCTTTATTGTTTTATTTTTGCAACATATATGTTGCTTATAGGTATTCCCAAAGCAGTAGAAACGGTTTTGTATATATTTTCACAGACAGTTGCATTGCCTCCCCCCTCACAGACAACAACAACGCCGCTGACTGTTGGTTTTTTGATCTGCTGAACAAGAGCCTCCTTTTGACCGTTCTGCTCAATCAATACAAGCTTGTTTTCATTTTGCTGACTTTTATTGTCTGTTCCTCCGGTTTTGCTTTGTTTGACCTCTTCCGCGTAGACATATTCTTCGGTTGATTCAACCGTCAGCATAACCCGTACTTCTCCTACTCCGCTGATTGACGACAGTATCTCGGCAAGCTTTTTTTCGGTTTCCTCTCTGTAAATATCAGATGTATCAAGATTTTTGCTGTTTTTTTCAGTGGATTCTTTCTTTTCGGGAATAAACGATGAAATCATAATCAACAGTATTCCGATTATTCCTAAGATTACGATTAACTTTATTCCCTTTTCGTTTAAAAGTTTTTCTTTAAGGACAGATGTGATTTTATCCATTGCTTTCTTCTCCTTGCATAATATTAGGTTCTATCCCCACCTCGCTTTTGATTATGCTGATAATTTCGGATGTGTCTTTATTATCCTCCGGAATAATGCTTACTTCACTAATAGATATGCAGTTGTCCTCATCAATATTAATACTTACAGAAATTTCTTTAACATTAATTTTATTTTGTCTAATTATTTTAATCAGATTATTTTCTATATTTTCTTTTATGTTTGACTGATACGACTGATACACAGAATCCTGTAAATTATTATAATTTTGATTTTCACTGACACTTGCAAAAGTAGGTACAGTAAAACTGATTGCCCCTGTAAAGACAGGAGTGATTATTCCGATAACAAAAACGAGAGAAAGTAACAGCCGCATTTGCTTTTCAAATTTTTTTCCGGGATAGAGCATATCAAAAACAGAAATAGCTATTGCAAGCATACATGATATAAGCACGAGCTTTCTTACTGAATCCATTGTTTTATATCCTCCTATCCTATATTCATTCCCACCATCATAACTATCGTCGTGGATATTATCAGCATAACCGAAAAGCATAAAACCAGACTCATTGCAATTGAGAGTACGGACGATATATTTTTTAAAAAAGCACTTATCTGTTTTACTCCGAAAATGTCGGCGGCAACCTGTCCTAGTCCGACTGAAATCTGAACAGAAAATATTGATAAAATTGTGGGAAGAACGGTTAATACCAGCGCGATAATTCCAAAGCTCCCAACCCCTCCGCGCAAAAGCCCAAGGCTTCCTTTAATTGTTGTATAGGCATCTGAAATTGCTCCTCCAACAACAGGAATAAAGCTTGAAACCATAAATTTTCCTGCTTTTATTGCAAGAGTATCTGCCGATGTTCCCACAATGCTTTGAATTGTAAGCATACCAACAAAAATTGTCATCATAAAGCCTATACCCCAGATTGATATTTTTTTCAATCCATTAGTAATTCCCGAAAGCGAAATCGTGGGATTAATTGATTCAACGACGGAAAGAGCCATACAAAAGCCAAGAACAGGGAGGAGATATGTATTTGCAAGCTGAACAAAAATTTGAGCAACGAACAGAACAATTACGTTATAGCTACCCGCTGATGTTATATTTCCGCTTGATGCCAGAATTCCTGAAAAAATCGGAACGTAGCTTATCATAAAATTCCCGCCGTCAACCAAAGTTGATGATGCTAAACTAATAACATCACAGACAGGATTTGCAATTATAGAAACACAAATCAGAACGGTTATAATATCAAATACTTTTACTATATTTTCGTTTGTAACCGAATTCGCCATTCCCGACATCAGCGAGCTTAATAAAATAACAGCAAGTATTCCTCCGAGCAGCTTCAGCGGAACAGTAATCTTGTCCTGAAAGCTTTCCCATACATATGCTATGACTTTTTGAGGTGAGAGGGACACAATTCCCTGCGGTTCAGAAATGGATATATTATTTTCGTTTATAAAATCATTTGTATTTTCGGGAAGAGTAATGCTGGTTGCACCACTGTCCTGAAGAATATCAGATTCGCTGTTATCCTCAGAATAAACCGCTGTACCAGACATTATAAACATTACAAACATTATTGTTAAACATATTATTTTTTTCATATCCTGCTCCTTTTAAAGGGATATTAATTCGTTTACTATTGATACCAATGTTTTTAGCATAGGGAGTGCAAGAAGAATAAGTGATATTTTACCGACAAGCTCCGCCTGTGTAGCCATTGCTTCCTGATTGTTGTCTTTGCATATATCCTGCGCAAGCTGAGTCAGATAACAAATTCCTAATGCTTTTACAAGAATTTCTATATTGTCTGGATTTATTCCTGCACCTGTGAACATGGCTTTTGCCATCTCAAGCACCGGAGAAACATATACAATGACCGAAATCAGTAGAATAATACATACGGTAAGCGAAATAAATAAAGAATACTCTTTGTTGTACTTGTCCATTATTTTACATAAAGCTGTTGCCGTCAGACAAAGAACGGCTATTGCAAGCACATTCATTACCATAACCCGAATACGCTTTTTATTGTATCAAAAAGCGTACTTATTTCATTGATAATTATCATTAGAACGACAATAAGTCCTGCAAGAGTAGTAAGCATAGCCTGTTCTTCACGCTCAGCCTTTTTTAAAAGAATGTTAAGTATTGCAACAATTATTCCTATGGCTGCAATTTTAAAAATTAAATCAATGTTCATTTTATCCTCCTGTCATTTATACAATCATTACTGAAACAAAAACTCCTGACAAAACCCCTAAAGAGCGATAAAGCTTTGATTTTTTGTCATGCTCTGATGCTGCACTTTCAAAATACATTTTTGCTTTTTCTTTGAAAAGCTCCAGTGAGCTAAGCTGCCCTTCTATATCGCTTGTCCCAAGGCTGCTGCCTATTGAATTTAAGAGTGAAAAATCTTCTTTCTTTAAAGGACTGCATACCCAGCCGTCAATACTTTCCGACCAAATTTCACCAAAGCTTTTGAAGCTATCTTTGTTAGAATTTGCGGTATGAAGAAAGCCTAACTGACTGTAAACTTGGTTATTATCAAGATATTCAAGAATTTCATAAACCGTTGAGGCTTTAAACCTAAGCTGGATTGAAATATCCTCAAGCATCTGACGAATCAGCTGTAAAAGCTTAACTCTCATATCAAGTTGTTTTGACATAATCATTCCGACAGTTGAAGTTGCCGTTATCAGAAATATAATTCCTGTAATTTTCAGCAAGCTTGTTCACCTCTGTAATTTCTTTTATTTTTCCAAGTTCATTGTTTGTTCCAAGTACTGCGATATATCTGAAAACGCCCTGCTTTATTACTGACATTATATAGTTTCTGTGTATTAATTCGCTGATATTTGATGCATGAGCGGAGGCTATCATTGCCGCCCCACCGTACATTGCCTTTTCTATTGCTTCAATATCTTCATAATCGCCAATTTCATCAGTAATAATAAAGCGGGGTGACATAACTCTCAGTGCGGTGAGAATCCCTTCTCCCTTAGGGTATCCATTAAATACATCGGTGCTGTATCCTATATCATTTTGTGGATTTCCCTGATATACCGCCGCAATTTCACCTCTTTCATCAATAAGAGATACTCTGTTCCTCGATGAAAGCTGTCTGCACAGATCCCTTAAAACCGTAGTTTTTCCGCTTGACGGAGGGCCGATAATAAGAATCCCTTTAGGATTTTCTATATCTATGTATTTTATTATTTCATCGACACAGCCTAGAATCTGTCTTGCTATTCTGAAATTTAGCCCGGAAATATATTTCACAGTTTCAATTTTCCCTTCGCTTATAACTGCGGTGCCGCATATGCCGACCCTGTGCCCCCCGTTTATTGTAATAAACCCCTGTGAAAGCTCCTTTGAAA
>Ga0116170_10006302_pt1 | contig 10430 bp, 6 predicted proteins | sample AD_JPNHW1_MetaG_FD_89797 | JGI IMG/M metagenome (GOLD analysis project Ga0116170, IMG submission 89797) | Active sludge microbial communities of municipal wastewater-treating anaerobic digesters from Japan - AD_JPNHW1_MetaG | ecosystem: Engineered > Bioreactor > Anaerobic > Digestate | place...
ATGTTCCGCACGACCGCAAGGTCGTGCGAAATCAGGATGACGGTCAGGTTCAGTTCTTTCTGGAGCGTGCGCACGAGGTTAAGGATGCGGGCCTGCACCGAAACGTCCAGCGCGCTGACCGGTTCGTCGGCGATGATCAGACGCGGCTCGAGCGCGAGACAACGCGCGAAACTGACGCGCTGGCACTGGCCGCCGCTGAGTTCGCGCGGGTAAGCGTCGAGCACGGTTTCCGTAAGGCCGACACGGTCCAGCAACTCGCGGGCCCGGCCGGGAATTCTGCCGGGGGGGCACATGCGATGGACACGAAGCACTTCTTCCACGGTTTGCCGGACGGTCATGCGCGGATTGAGTGATCCCACCGCGTCCTGAAAAACCATTTGGACGGCGCGGCGGTAACGTGTGAAAGCGGCGGCGTCCATCTGTCCGAGATCTTGTCCCTCAAAACGCAAGACGCCTGCGGTGGCGGGCTGAAGTCCGATGATGGTTCGGGCGAGCGAGGACTTGCCGCAACCGCTTTCACCGACGATGCCGAACGATCCGCCCGTATCCACGCCGAACGATACGCCACGCACCGCCTCGACCGGTTTTTGGCCGGGCGTGCGATAGGTGACGCGGAGGTCTTGGACGTTCAGCAACATGCAGCGCCCTCCAGCCAGCAGCGGCAGTGTCGCCCGTCCGATTCGGTTTCAGGCGGCGGAAGGGCACGGCAACGGGGTTGCACCGCGGGGCAGCGGGGCGCGAAGGCGCAGCCTGAGGGCCAGGCGTCGGGCGAAGGGACGGTGCCGGGGATATCCTGCAGGGGGGTGTTGCGCGGGGCATCGAGCAAGGGAACAGCGGCCAGCAGCCCGCGCGTGTAGGGGTGGCGCGGCTGTGTCAACACGCCGGCGACCGCACCGCTTTCGACGATTTGTCCCGCGTACATGACGTACATGCGCGACATGCGGCCTGCCACGATTCCGAGGTTATGGGTGATGAGCAGGACGGCCATCTGGCAGGCGCCGGCGAGGGAATCGATCAGGTCGAGCACATGGCGCTGCGTGGTCACATCGAGCGCGGTGGTGGGCTCGTCCGCCACGAGCAGTTTGGGACGGGCGGCGAGCGCCATGGCCATCATGACGCGCTGCTGCTGGCCACCGCTGAGTTCGCAGGGATACGCGTTTGCTGCGCGGGCCGGATCGGGCAGGCCGGTTTGCGTCAGCAGCCGGACGGTTGCGGCGAGCCGGTCGGCACGGCGCAGGCCGGGCAGACACTCGGCGATCTGGTCGCGCACGCGCATGACCGGGTTGAGGCTGGCCGACGGGTCTTGGAAGACATAGGCGATGCCATGCCCGCGCACATGGGCGAGGCCGTCGTTGTTGAGCGTGAGGGTGTCGGTGCCGTCGAAAAGCACACGCCCGGAGAGTCGGGCGCGGTCTGTGGGCGAGAGGCGCGTGAGGGACATCGCGGTGAGGCTTTTGCCGCAACCGCTCTCGCCGACAACCGCGACGCGCTCACCCGCATGGATCGCGAACGAGACCGAACGCACGGGCGTCGTCTCGACGCCTTCCTGACGGAAAGTGACGGCAAGATTTTCGACCTGTAGAAGCGGGGTGGACATGTGAAAAAATATTGTAGCCGGAAGCGGCTCTGAACAGAATCAGAAAACCAAAAAAAACTGATCTTCGGACTACCCGTCGCCGGGACTTCCGTGTACGATATCACACTATGAATTTCAAACTGTTCGCCCCTGTCGCAGCCGTGATGGCTGTTGTGTCTCTGGTTGGATGCCAACCGCTGAAGTGCCGTACGCCGATTATCGTTGCTGTACCGGTGCCGTTGGTCGAGAACGGACAGTCGAGATACGTCATCTACACGGATGCCGCCGCGCCTAAATCGGTGCAGGCGGCGGCGGCAGATCTGCAGGCCTACATCGAAAAGGCCAGCGGCGCCAAGCTGCCGCTTGTCAGCCAGCCGCGTGAACCCATGATCGCGCTGGGCAACACGCCTTCGGTCGTCCAGGCCGGCCTGAACGCGGACGGGATGCCTCTGGAGGGTTTCCGTATTGCCGTCAAGGGACAGAACCTGTTTATCGCCGGCCCCGACAGCGCGGACAACGGCAGGACTCCTCAAGGCGGTACGAGTCAGGGCACGGCCAACGGCGTTTACGCGTTTATCGAGCAGTTTCTGGGCGTGCGCTGGCTGATGCCGGGCGAGCATGGCGACTACGTCCCCTTCCGCACGACGATCACGGTCCCCGGCATCGATATCAGCGATGCGCCGTTTTTTCTGAACCGGCGCCTGCCGTACATCCAGCAGGAGAAGCGTCCCGAGGTTCAGCGCTGGGCGGCGCGGCAGCGCCTCGGGTTGAGTCTCTTCCTGACCCATGGCCACAACTGGCAATGGGCCACGATTGACGATTTCCGCGCGCACCCGGATTGGTTTGCCGAAAAGGACGGCGCACGCATGCCGCCGGCCGGCGAGTACTCCAAGTTATGTGCGACAAGCGACAGCCTGGTCCGCGAATTCGCCGACCGGGCGATCAAATACTTCGACAAGAACTCCTGGGCCACCTGCTATTCGCTGTCGCCCTCGGACGGCGGAGGCTGGTGCCAGTGCGCCGACTGTAGGGCTCTCTACGAGAAGGATCCGGACGGCAAGCTGTCCGTCACGCCGGCCATCATCACCTTCTACAACAAGGTCGCGCGGCTGGTCGCCCAGAAGTACCCGCAGAAAATCTTGGCCGGCTACGTCTATGCGGCCTACGTGTACCCGCCGGGCAAGCCGTTCCAATTGGCTCCGAATATGTTTCTGGTCTGGGCCCCGGACTTCGACTACGGGTTCACGCTCTTCCGCCCTGACGTGCAGAAACGCTGGGACGACCTTGTGCCGCAGTGGGGCAAGGTGACCTCCAACATCTCCTACTATGACCTGCCCACCAGTGTCGGAAACGACTTGGGCGCCATCAACCCGCCCGGACTGAAGATCCTGAAATGGCTTTATCCGCGCCTGAAACAGGCCCGGATGAAAGGCGTCTACGTTTACGGCAACACAGCATGGGGCTATGCCGGGCCGATGAACTACCTGCTCGCAAAGCTAGCCTGGAATCCGGATGCCGACGTGGATGCGCTGTTCGACGAGTATGTCGGCCTGTGCTACGCCGAGGGAGCGCCGGAGATGAAACAGTTCTATACGCTCCTGGACAACGCAACGGAAGCGTATTTCAACGCCAATCATAAAGAGACTTATATGCTGTCAGAAGACCGGTTACGGAGGGTCTATGGCGCGAACTTCCCCGGACTCGAACGGCTGTACCGTGCGGCGGAGGCAAAGATCACCGACCCGGACGCCAAGGCGCGGCTGGGGATGCTTGGCGAAAACCTGACCATCCTGCACTGGAACCTGTGTCAGATCAAGGCTGTGGAAAACCCGCAAGCCTCCAGTTTCTACCTGTCCAACAAAGCGTTTTTCGCTCTCCTGAAATCATGGGAGGGGGCGCTCGCCATCAAGGCGCCTTCGCATGAAGTGGTCGGCGCGGACGGCAAACTGGCGGCCGTCCGTCTGCTGAAGGCCTCCAACGCCGCCGCCATGACCCCCTTCCTGTTGCGCGGCGACCAGCGCGTGATTCTCAAGCCCACCGGCAACGGCGCGGCCACCGTCAATTTCCGCGCCGTCACCGCCCGGGGCGCCCTCGTGAAGTGGCAGCTCTATGATGCCGCCGGCGCCAAGGTCGAGCAGGGCGTCGTGAGCCCCGACATGCCGGTTTCGCTGCCGCCCAACGGCTCGGAATACTACCAGCTCGTCATTCTCGGACGTTTATCAAGTTTCGCTCTCGATGTGAAAAATGCCGCTTGGGCGCTGGCCGGGTTTATTGATGGCAGCGGCCTGCATTTTCTGACCAAGACAACGCCCTTGTATTTCGAAGTCCCGAAAGGCGTGGCCAGCTTCGACCTGTGGTTGAGCTCCGATGCCCCGGGGGAAACCGCCGCCGCGAAACTCTACGCGCCAAACGGGGAGCAGGTCACGGGCTTCCGCACCGTGGAGAAAACGATCGACCTGCAAACGATCAACGTCGCACCCGGCCGGGACGGCGTCTGGAAAGTCGTGCTGGAGGAGGCGGGCGTGGGTAGAGTCGATGATGTTTACATCAAGCTCGGCCCGCAGCTTTCCGGTTACCTCTCGCCCGACCCCCGGGCTGTTCTGGGCATCACGAAAAAGGTTAAATAAAGAAAGGTCCAACGCCTAATGAGAAGACGGTTGTTGTTAATTGCATGGATGGTGTTTGCAACGGCTTTCGCGCAAAGGGCGGCAGCCGTTGACTGGTATGTGGCACTTGACGGTACAGGCTCAGGCACAAGCGGCTGGGCGAACGCCACCAACGACTTGCAGGGCGCCATCGACGCCTGTTCCAAAGGCGACATGGTCTGGGTCAGTAACGGCGTGTATCAGACCGGTGGGCGTATAGGCTATCCCGCCGGTTCAGTTCTGTCTAACCGGGTGGTGATTGCCAAGGCCATCACCGTGCGCAGCCTGAGCAACGATCCGGCCCAAACCGTCATCAGGGGCAACTGGGATCCCGATACGACAAACGGCCCGGCGGCCGTCCGGTGCGTGTATATGACTTTTAACGCAGCCGTGGGCGCTTCGTTGATCGGGTTCACGTTGACCAACGGCGCCACGCTATCGTTGACCGGAACGGTTGGAGACGATCAAAGGGGCGGCGGCATATTTGCTTACTCTTCTTGGGGGTCGATGGTCATAAGCAATTGCGTGATAGCCGGCAATTCGGCGGCCGGCCAGGGAGGCGGAGCGTACGGGGGAGTGCTGTACGACAGCGTGATAGCCGGCAATGCGGTGCGGACGGATTCTCCTAATTATAACAGCGGCGCCGGTGGCGGCGTGTGTGCTGCAGGCAAGCTGTATGATTGTCTGCTGACCGGCAATTCGGGGAGTTATGGGAGTGCGGCTTCGGGTGGAACACTGACTAAATGCCTGGTTGTCAGCAATATGTCTGCTTACGCAGTATATGCCGGTACGCTCTACAACTGCCTGATTGTCAGCAATACGGCTTCGTACGCGGTCAGAGCCGGCACGCTCTACAACTGCACGGTTGCAAATAATAAAGGATGCGGGCTGTATTACTCAGAGATCGCAGCATCTAACTGCATTGTCTATTTCAACAAATCAGGAAATTATTCTAGTTTAAATAAACCGATGGCATATTGCTGCACAACGCCGGCCCAAACCAACTGGGTATCAGGAGACGGCAACATCACCAACGCCCCGTCATTTGTGAATAGCGCCGCCGGCGATTACCGGCTGAACCGCGACTCGCCCTGCATCAATACCGGGACGAACGGGAGTTGGACAACGGGCGTTTCGGGTTTTGACTTTGACGGCCATCGGCGCATCGACACATTCAGCGGCCTTGTGGACATGGGCTGTTATGAATATGAGTATCTCTTCCGCGGCACCATTTGGACCGTCCGGTAGCCGCTCACAGCGTTGAGGCGGCCCGCAGCTTTCCGGTTACCTCTTGCCCGATCCCCGGGCTGTTCTGGGGGTCTCGAAGGTTAAGCCTAAATCAACTCTTTGATGTATTTGTTTTTCAACAGGCGCCAGAAGACCACGATGAAGGCGCTGAGGGGAATGGCGAGCAGGACGCCGAGGATGCCTTTGAAGACCACGCCCCAGAAGAGCAGCGAGAAAATGATGGCCACATCGTTCAGGCCGGTTTTTTTGCCTTGGATGCGGGGAGTGATGAAATAACCGTCCACAACCTGCACCACGCAAAACACGGCGAGCACCAGCCCGAGGCGCAGGCCGCTGCCGCCCTCGCCGAAAAAGGCCATGGGCAGGGTGACGGCGAGGCCGATGATGTTGCCGAGATAGGGCACCAGATTGAAACAGCCTAGTGTGAGGCCGATGAGCAGGCCGTAGGGCAGTCCCACGATCCAGAAGCCGAGTCCGAAGAGAACGCCTTGGATGAAGGCGATTGTCACCTGTCCGCGGAAGAAGGCCACGATGATCAGGAAGAACTCGTCGACGAGATAGGCGACGTCACGGCGCGTGCCGGGCTTAAGGAAAGGCAGGAAATTCTCGACGTTCTTGCCGGAGAACGGTTCGGCCGTGAGAAAATAAATCAGGTAAACCGGCACGACCAGCCAGCCGACGAGCGAGACGAGATACTTGATGGCGTCCATGCCGTAGGAGAGCGCCATGTCTCCCATGTCTCCGACCGAGATTTTTTCGATGAGCGAGGCGATGAAGGCTTGGGGGTCGGTGAGGAGCGGCAGTTTCTCCTCAAGCCCGAACTTTGTGAGGAAGGCGTTGAGGCTCGGGTTGGAAGCGGTCAGCGTGGACGAGATCCTCTCGAAAAGCGCGGGCAGGTATTCGAAGAGCGCGACGAGTTGGCTGACAAAAAGTGAACCGAAAAAGAAGAACAGCAAGCCGACAGGGACGAGGATTGAGAGGAAGAGCGTTGGGATCGCCAGCAGGTGGGTCTGCCGCAGGTGTGCGTAGAGCCACTGGTAGTAAGGCTTCAAGAGCAAGGTGAGGATCAGGGCGACCAGGAGCGGCGTGAGCACGACAGAAATGGCCGAAAGCAAGGAGTAGAGTCCCCAGAGGATAAGGGTTACAAAGGCGGTTACGAGTGTGGCGCAAAGCACCGTGATACCGGCCGCGACGATCCCGTTCTGGCGGTCTGAGAACGAGAGTGTCGGCTTCTGGTCGGACGGGGTGCGGATGATGGCCATAGCTGAACCTCCTTAACGCTCAACGTTCAACGCTCAACTCAGAAGAGAGAGAACGGTCTCAACTTGAGCGTTGAGAGTTGAGCGTTGGACGTTCTTCCCCGTTGCCTTTCAACATGATCAAGAGGTTATCCATCACCTTCTCAATTCATCCGTCTCATTCGAGAACACGGTCAGTATACGTCGCCCCGCTTCGCATGTAAACCGTCAGTTTTGGACGATTTTCGCGTCGTACGGTATGACGTTCGCCGCTCGCGCACATGAAAGCCGATCAACTTGCGAGGCGGCACCGGAGGACTCATGAGTTGATGGATCGCGTCAAACTCTTGGGTAAACGCGTACGGGAGGTATTTGATGTTTTGTCCCTGCTTCAAGGTTCCAGTTTGGCACCTTGAAGCCTCGGCCTCGTCTGAGGTCAACCGGAACATGAAGTCCGACGGGAACCGTTCGGGATTTCGACGGACTGCCCTGTTGAGGTTTTTGGTCTCGACGCCATACAGTTCAGCCAGGTCGCGGTCAAGCATCACCCGTTGCCCGCGAATCAGCAAGATTCTCTGCTCAATCGCATCAGGCCGAACTGGAACAAGGTCACCTTTCATATTCGGTCAGTATACGCCTTCCCGTCCGGCCTGTAAACATTCACGCTCAACACTCAACTTAAAGAAACCGGCCTCCACGTGCGCGTTGAACGTTGAGCGTTCTGTCTGAGATTACCGCTTCGGCAGGTGGATGCAGGTGTTATGGAACGCATGCGCCGCCTCCATCCACGCCTCCGACAGGGTCGGGTGGCAGTGGATCGTGTTGCCCACCTCGTCGATGGTCAACTCGTTGCGGATTGCGATCGCGGCTTCGGAGATCAGATCCGTGGCGTGGCAACCGACCGCCTGTGCCCCGAGCACTTGGCCGGTGACCGGATCTGCGACCCATTTGACGAACCCGTCGGTTTCGCCTGCGGCCATGGCCTTGCCGAGCACGGAGAAGGGGAACACCGCGGTCTTGACCGAGATGCCAAGCTGTTGGGCCTTGGTTTCCGTGAGCCCGGCCAGACCGATCTCGGGCGAGGTGAAGATGCAGGAGGGGCAGACCTTCTCGACTTTCGATTTGAGGCCTGCGGCGGCTTCGGCCGCGGCAACGCCTTGCTGGGTGGCCGCATGTGCGAGCTGGATCGAACCGGTAACGAGGTCGCCGACCGCGAAGATGGATGCGATGTTGGTGCGCCCCTGCGCGTTCACGGGGATGGTTCCGCGCTCGTCCACTTTCACGCCCGCGCGGGCGAGATCCAGCGCGGCGGTGTTGGGCTTGCGCCCGACGGCCACGAGCAGGATGTCGCCTTCGACGGTCTGGTCCTTGTAAGTGCCGGTGACCGTGTCCTTTTTCACGGCGATGTCCGTGAGCGGGGCTCCGGTAAGGAGGGTGATGCCCAGCGACTCCATGCGCTTGCGCAGCACGCGGCGCACGTCGCGGTCGAGAACCACGACGATGTCCTCGAGCATTTCGACGACGGTGACCTTGGTGCCCAGCGCGGCCGCCATGCAGGCGAACTCGCAGCCGATGACGCCGCCGCCGAGGATGAGAAGGTTCTTGGGCAGCTCAGTCAGGTCGAGAAAGGCGCGGCTATCGATGACCCGCTTGTCTTTAGGAAGAAAGCCGGGCATGGCAGAGTCGCTGCCCGCCGCGATGATGATCGAGGTGGCGCTGAGCCAACGCTTGGTGCCGTCAGGCTGGACGATCGAGAGGCGGTTGGGGCCTTCGAAGCGGGCTGCGCCTTTGATGATCTCGACGCCGTTCGACTTGAGCAGCATCTGTACACCGCCGCTGAGCTTCGAGACGATCTCGGCCTTGCGGGCGGCCATCTTGGCGTAGTTGAACGAGACGCTTTTCGCGGTGACGCCGAAGGCTTCTGAGTGGGCGGCGTGATGGTAACGTTCCGCGGAGGCGATGAGGGTTTTGGTGGGGATACAGCCCCAGTTGAGGCATGTGCCGCCGAAGGCCTCTTTTTCGATGATGGCTGTTTTCTTGCCGAGTTGCGCGGCGCGGATGGCGGCCGGATAGCCGCCCGGCCCTGCGCCGATCACGATGATGTCAAAGTCGTACATAATGAGTGAATAGTTAAGAGTTAATAGTTAGAAGTTGGAAATCGATTCGTTCGATTTTATCGATTCTCTCGAAAATTACACGAGCGCTTTCCACAGCTCGAGGTTTTCGAGCTTGGACTTGATGGCGTTGGCGAACTGCGCGCCGACCGAACCGTCCACGATGCGGTGGTCCACGGAGAGGGTCATGGCCATGACCGTGCGGACCTTGATCTCGCCGTTGACCACGGCGGGCACCTGGCGCCCGGTGGAGACCGCGAGGATGCCGGCCTCGCCGGGGTTGATGATGGCCATGAACTGATCCACGCTCATCATGCCCATGTTGGAAACGGTGAAGGAACTGCCGACCATCTCGTCCGGGGTGAGTTTGCCGGTGCGGGCCTTCTCGGCCAGCGCCTTGGTTTGCGCGTTCAGCTCTTTGAGCGTGAGGGTCTGGGCGGCACGGATGACCGGCACGACGAGGCCGTTTTCGACGCTGACCGCCATGCCGAGATCCACATCGCCGCGCCACGAGACGGTCAGGCCGTCGGTGACGGAATTGACGATCGGGAACTCTTCCAGCGAAAGGATGACGGCTTCGAGCACGAAGTCGTTGACGCTGTAGTTAAAGCCCTTGGCCTTGAGATCGGCGCGATAGGTCATGAGGTCGGTGATGTCCGCCTTGACCGTGACATAGAAGTGCGGGATGGTCTGCTTGCTCTCGACCAGGCGGCGGGCAATGATCTGGCGCATGCGGGAGAGGGGCACGGGCCTGCGCCGGACCGCGCGCTCGACGTCTTCGACCATGATGCGCCCGGCGTCGCCGGAGCCGCGGACGGTGAGAATGTCGATCTCTTTCTCCGCGGCCAGCCGTTTGGCGGCGGGCGTGATGTGCAGCGCGTTGTAACCGGAGGAGGCAAGGTAAGTTTGAACATCCTTCTCGACGATGCGGCCGTTCGGGCCGGTGCCGGTGACGCGCGAGGGGTTGATGCAGGCGTCTTTAGCGAGGGCTTTGGCGCGCGGCGAGATGATGAGCCGCGCCTCAGGGGCGAGAGCCGCCACGGGCTGTGGCGCCGGGCGGGGTGCGGGAACTGCGGCGACTGGAGCCGGAACTGCCGCAGGGACGCGCGCGGGAGCCGCGCTGATCGCGGGCGACGTTGCGGGAACGGCTGCTGCGGCAGGTGCGGGGGCGGGCGCCGGTGCTTCGGCCTTGGGCGCCTGGTTCGGCACTTTCTCGCCGGCAGCGCCGACGTAACCGACAACGGTGTTGACCGGAACGGTGATCCCCTCGCGCACGTAAATTTTCAGTAGAACGCCTTCGAAGAAACTCTCGACTTCGAGGTTGGCCTTGTCGGTCTCGATTTCGAAAAGGATATCGCCTTTCGCGACCGGGTCGCCCTCCTTCTTGAGCCACTTGACAATGGCTCCCTCCTCCATGGTTTGACCGAGCTTCGGAAAAATAACTGCCTGAGCCATAGCACCTCCATACCTTCACAAAATAAAGTCAATACTATACCATTGGCCGAACCAGTTGTCATTTGCAAAAACAATCAAAAACAAAAAAAAACGATCAAAACTGAGCGTGCCGTCTGAACGCGGGCGGCAGATACCCGGTCGCCCCGTCTGCCCA
>Ga0116170_10006303_pt1 | contig 10429 bp, 9 predicted proteins | sample AD_JPNHW1_MetaG_FD_89797 | JGI IMG/M metagenome (GOLD analysis project Ga0116170, IMG submission 89797) | Active sludge microbial communities of municipal wastewater-treating anaerobic digesters from Japan - AD_JPNHW1_MetaG | ecosystem: Engineered > Bioreactor > Anaerobic > Digestate | place...
GCATGCAACACAGTAATACCCGTCAACGATACCATCGTAAGTTCCGAAAACGGAAAAAGTATTTCCGGCATACCTACCCGTTCTGAACTTTTCGCCGGGCAAAGTCCTCAAGGTTTCAATATCAAAGATTTGCTGAACGCCTTCGACAACCTTGACCCGCAAACAAGGGCAAATCTTACAGAAACCACAAAAGTCTGTTTTGTCCAAGGCATACCCATTCATATTGTGAAGGGTGAGTTCTACAACTTTAAAATCACTACCCCATATGATTTGCAGATGGCTAATTTCGTCCTTGATTATATAAAAACCATAAACAAATAAATACCTTATCTCTTCGGATTTCCGCGCAAACGAATTCCTTTTGTTATCTGTTAACTTTTTCTGTGAAAATGATAAGCAAACCGGGTATTCGCGGTCAATCCTGCTGCGAATATTCGGTTTTTTGTATTATCGGCCTTTGAATTGTGAATTTTTATCAAATATACTTATTTTAAAGATGACAATTCTCAAATATTATGGTATAATCTAACAAAATTTTATGTCACCGGACAAAAGGCGTGTGTATATGTACGAACAAATTATTAATGTTGACCGCATGGAAGAAGCCGTAAGTCTTTTCGGCAGTTTTGATGAAAACATCAAATTGATTGAAAACGAGTTTGATGTTTCCGTTCTCTGCCGCGGCTCTGAAATTAAAATTACCGGCGAGGAAGAAAATGTATCAAAGGGAATCCGTGCGGTTAACGGGCTGCTCCTGCTTATCAACCGGGGAGAAACGCTCAGTGACCTGAATGTACGGTATGTGCTCTCTCTGGTGAATGAAAACAATGAGGACAAACTTTCCGAGATGACAGCGGACTGCGTATGCGTCACTTCCCGCGGCCGTCCCGTAAAAGCAAAAACACTCGGCCAGAAAAAATATATTGAGGCCATGAAGGAAAACACCATTGTTTTAAGCATCGGGCCCGCCGGTACGGGTAAAACCTATCTTGCGGTCGCGATGGCCGTCACCGCTTTGCGCGGCAAAGAAGTTAACCGTATTATTTTGACAAGGCCTGCTGTTGAAGCCGGCGAAAAACTCGGTTTCCTTCCGGGAGATTTGCAGCAGAAAGTCGATCCCTATCTTCGCCCGCTCTATGATGCTTTGTTTGAAATGCTCGGCGCTGAGAATTTTCAAAAACAGCAAGAACGCGGGAACATCGAGGTAGCACCCCTGGCTTACATGCGCGGGCGCACCTTGGACGACAGTTATATTATCCTTGATGAAGCCCAGAACACTACCGCCGAACAGATGAAAATGTTTCTGACCCGTCTCGGATTTAACTCAAGGATGGTTGTAACCGGAGATATAACCCAAATCGACCTGCCTGACGGCAAGCGTTCCGGCCTTGTTGACGCCGTTAAAATATTAAAAGGCATTGAAGGTATTTCTACTATCCGTATGTCGGAAAAAGATGTTGTCCGGCATAAATTGGTTCAGGATATTGTAAAGGCTTACGAAAAGAACGAGGAGGCTAAAAAAAGAAAATGATAGAAAAAGTCAGGGTTGTTATTACAAATGACCAAAAGGAAGTTAAAGTCCCAACAGGTGTGCGTATGCTTGTCCGGCGCTGCTGCACAGCGGTGCTTGTAAATGAAGACTTCAGCGGGGCAGCGGAGGTAAGTGTCCGTCTGGTCGATGATGATGAGATACGGCGCCTGAACCTGAAATACCGCGGTAAAGACGCAAGCACCGATGTGCTTTCTTTTCCCTTGGGTATTGACGGTGTTTATGACCTCAATAATGATACCGGCGCACAGCTGCTTGGGGATATTGTTATCTCTATGCCGCATGCCGTTGAGCAGGCAGACCGTTACGGGCATACGCTTCAAAGGGAAATCGGTTATTTAACTGTTCATTCCATGCTGCACCTTCTCGGTTATGATCATGAGGGCGGCGGTTTGGAACTTGTCCGTATGAGGGAAAAAGAGGAAACAGCGCTTACACAGCTCGGTTTAAAAAGAAACGGGAGCTATTATATGGATGACGAAGTATGAAAGCCCTGGCGAAAAGTTTTGTATACGCCTGGCAAGGATTGATTTATTGCTTGCATAATGAGCGCAATATGAGAATTCATCTTGCGTTCTCTCTTTATATGTATTCTTACCTCTTGTTCTACGATTTTTTCGAACTCAGCAGGTTGGAATTCGCTGTAATTTTCATCGCAAACGCTATTGTCATGATGGGTGAACTGATCAATACAGCTGTCGAAACAACAATCAACCTTGTTGAAAAAAAATATAATAAAATGGCAAAAATCGCAAAAGATACCGCCGCGGCAGGTGTGCTTGTGAGCGCCGTATTTGCTGTTGCCATCGGTGTCGCGCTGCTTTGGCAGCCGGAAGCGTTCGCCAAACTGTATGACTATTATTACGAAAATACGCTGATGCTTTTATGCCTTATTGCCAGCTTGGCTGCAAGCGCCGTTTATATTCTTGCCGGGCCTTTGGCAATCCGGGATTTTTTGACCGGAAAAAAGCACGGTAATGCGACAACCAAAGGAGCAAAGAAATGACAAAAACCGCTTTTATCGCCATAGTAGGCTGCCCGAATGTCGGTAAATCCTCTATCCTCAACCGTCTTTTAGGGCAAAAAGTTGCTATCGTTTCGGAGAAACCGCAGACAACGCGCACAAAAATTATGGGTGTTCTGACAAAAAACGATATTCAGCTTGTTTTTACCGATACACCCGGTTTTCACCGCCCCCGCACCAAGCTGGGCGAAAAAATGGTGAAAGCCGTCGGAGACAGTATCTCGGGTGTCGATGCCTGCCTGTTTGTTGTTGAGCCCGAAGGGGATCTTCGAACAGCAGAAACCGAATTGCTTGAGAAATTCAAGTCTCAGGGATTACCTGTAATTTTAGCGATCAATAAAATTGATACGCTGCTGCACAGGGACGCTCTCATTGAACGGATAGTTAAATTTTCGTCCCTTTATAATTTTGAAGCGGTCGTTCCGGTTTCCGCTTTAAAGGGCGATAATATGGATGCGCTTGAAGCAGAGCTTAATAAACTTGCCCAGCCTTCTGATTTTTTCTTCCCGGAGGACACCCTGACGGATCAGCCCGAAAGAGTTCTTGCCGCCGAGATTATCCGTGAGAAACTTTTACGGCTGCTTGACAAGGAAATACCGCACGGCATAGCCGTGAATATAGAAAAAATGCAGGAGCGCGAAGGTACGGATTTGCTGGATATAGATGCCGTCGTCTTTTGTGAAAAAGAAAGCCATAAAGGCATCATTATCGGTAAAAACGGCGGGATGCTTAAAAGAGTTTCCACCCGTGCGAGAGAAGATATGGAAAAGTTTTTCCAATGCAGAGTAAATCTGCATTGCTGGGTAAAGGTCAAAGAGGATTGGCGAAACCGCGAAGGTCTTATCCATAACTTCGGGCTGGATTAATATCGGCAATCAGAAGAACGAACTGCGTGAGCGTCCTTAGACTGTCCGCAATTTGCCTGATGTAAACACGGCAGCGGATTGCAGGGCGCATACAGCGGTCCGGTTTAGGCCCCGGAGGTTATAACATGCAGATAAACACCGACGGACTGGTAATAAAAGAAACATCAACCGGCGAGAATGACCGTATTGTAACAGTGCTTACAAAGGACTTGGGTATTGTCCGGGCATTTGCGAACGGTGCCAAAAAGATAAAAAGCCGTTCGCAGTGCGCTACACAGCTTTTGAGCTACTCCCGTTTTTCAATTTACAAGAGCAAAGAAAACTTTATTATTGATGACGCGCAAAGCATTGAAGTTTTTTTTAAGCTGAGAGATGATATTGAAAAACTTGCGCTTGCGCAGTATTTTTGCGAGTTGGCCGGCGAACTTGCGCCCGAAGCGGAAGAAGCGGAGGATTACCTGAAGCTGATGCTGAACTCCCTGCATTTTTTGGCAAACGGCACCCGCCCGCAGCTGATGCTGAAAGCTGTAACCGAACTGCGTATGCTGTGTATTTCAGGTTATTTGCCCGATTTGACAGCCTGCGCAGGCTGCGGAAAATTTGAAGATGCTTTCATGTATTTTGATCAGGAAAACGGCCAGATCTTCTGTTCGGACTGCAATATTCAAGGCAAACCGGCCGGTATGGGAGTATTGACCGCAATGCGGCATATCTGCTACTCGGATTTTGTAAAGCTGTATGCCTTTACACTTGCTGACGACAGCTTGAACACGCTTTCAAAAATCACGGAAAGCTACCTCATAACACATGTGCAGAGAAAGTTTAAAACTTTGGAATTTTTTAATACATTGGCCTTGCATTAAATGTATCATCTTTTTTTGGGAGAATTTTTATGACTGTTCAAAACAACCGGCATTTCAAAGCGCTTGAGCTTGATAAAATCCTCGAGCGACTTGCCGATTTTACCGCTTGTGACGATGCGAGGTTGGAAGCATTGAACCTGGAACCCCGCAGCGACCTGAATCTCGCCCGGGCAGGTTTAAAACAAACCGGCGAAGCGCATATGCTGCTTGCCCGTTTCGGCGGGCCTTCCTTCGGCGGGCTGAAAAATGTCAACAACGCGTTAAGCCGTGCCGATGCCGGCAGTGTACTCAGCATGAAAGAGCTTCTCGATGTAGCGTCCAACCTTCGCATCATACGCGGGCTGGTCCAATGGCGCAGCACAAACAGCGGAGTCGAAAGTGTTTTGGATCTGTATTTCGGCGCGCTTGCTCCAAACAAGTTTTTAGAGGACGCCATTAACAACGCTATCCTTTCCGAGGATGAAATGGCGGATAACGCCTCCCCTCTGCTGTATGATATCCGCCGAAAAATCCGTATACAGGAGTCAAAAGTCCGCGAACAGCTTGAAAAATATTCCCGCTCGCAAACCTATTCGAAATATCTTCAGGAAAACATCATCACCATGCGAAACGGCCGGTATGTTGTACCGGTTAAAAACGAATACCGCAACGAAATCCCCGGACTTGTGCATGACACTTCCTCAAGCGGAGCCACCGTTTTTATAGAACCGATGCCGGTTGTTGAAGCCAATAATGAAATAAAAGTCCTCAAAAGCAGCGAGCGTGATGAAATGGAGCGCATCCTTGCGGAGCTTTCGGCAATGGCGGGGAGTTTTGCGCAAAGTGTCAAATCAAGCTATGAATGCGCCGTTGAACTTAATGTAATTTTTGCCAAAGCCAATTACGCATACAGTATCAAGGCAAGCGTTCCCGAACTGAATGACGAGGGTGAAATCAATCTGCGTGCGGCACGGCATCCGCTTATTGACCCAAAGGCTGTTGTCCCTGTGGATATTGTTCTCGGCAGGGATTTTGACACGCTTGTTATCACCGGCCCGAATACGGGAGGCAAAACCGTTTCGATTAAAACAATCGGCTTAATATCGCTCATGGCCATGTGCGGGCTGATGATCCCTGCAGGAGACAGAAGCAAAATTTCTGTCTTTAACGAAATACTTGCGGATATCGGCGACGAACAGAGCATAGAGCAATCACTTTCCACATTTTCCGGGCATATGAAAAACATCATTGATATTATGAAAAGAGCCGACAGCCGCAGCCTTGTTTTGATTGACGAACTCGGCGCGGGCACCGACCCGGTTGAGGGTGCGGCCCTGGCAATGTCCATCCTGGAAGCGCTTCACTTTAAGGGCGCGAAAATTGCCGCCACAACACACTACGCGGAACTGAAAGCATACGCACTGCAAACACCCCGGGTTGAAAACGGCTGCTGCGAATTTGATGTTTCCACTTTGCGTCCTACTTACAGGCTTTTAATAGGTGTGCCCGGACGGTCAAACGCCTTCGCGATATCGGAACGCCTGGGAATGCCGTCGGAAGTGGTTGACAGGGCAAGGGAGCTTGTTTCCAGCGAAAGTCTGCGTTTTGAAGATGTTGTTGACAAACTTGAATTCAGCCGCCGCCAAATGGAGCAGGAGCACGAATATGCCCGCTCCCTTTCCATGCAGGCTCAGACAGCTTTGAATGAAGCGGAGGCTTCCAAAGGCGAAATACAGACACTTCGGGAAAAAGAACTTGAAAAAGCGAAAGCGCAGGCAACAAAAATCACCGAACAGGCAAAACGGGAAGCCTATGCCCTTTTAGCGGAGCTTGACAAGCTGCGCAAGGAAAAAGACAAAACAAACAACACGGATGAATTGGCGCGCCGCGCACGGGCGGCAGTGAAACACGGTGTGGAGTCCATTGACGCGGCGTCGGACCCGGTTGTCGAATACGCCGACATCGAGGGTGAATATATATTGCCGCGCCCGCTGAAAGCCGGCGATACGGTTGTTGTCGCTGATATCGGGAAAGAGGCCACCGTGCTTTCCCTGCCCGACAAAAACGGCAACGTCGAGGTGCAGGCAGGCACCGCCAAAACCAGAGTCAAGCTGCAGCGCCTTCGCCTTGTCGAGCATCAGCAGTCAAAAAAAGGAACCGCTCCGGCGCGCGGCAGAAACGGGATGGAAAGCAGGATGACCATGGCAGCCAACACCCGGCTTGATTTAAGGGGTATGACGGTGGAAGAATGCCTCGTTGAACTTGACCGTTTTATAGATGCTTCCCTTCGCACAGGCCTTTCGGAGTTTACCATTGTCCACGGCAAAGGCACCGGCGCCCTGCGAAAGGCCGTACAGCAATATTTAAAAGACTGCCGTTATGTAAAATCATACCGGCTGGGTGTCTACGGTGAAGGTGAACAAGGGGTTTCGATTGTGGAACTGCGGTGAGGGCGGATAATATTCGCCCTCATGCAAAAAATTGCCCTAAAATACTATTAATATGCGAATATTTTTGGACCAAGCAACGAAATTACACAATTATCAAAAGAATTTGAAGATAAGGGTTGCGACTTTCTTTTCATTGTGGTATAACGGTGGCGTAATAAAACAATCTTTCGTTCATGGAGAGTTTCAAAATAAAACTAAGGTAACTGAGTTTGATTTTGAAGCTCTCCTTTTCATAAAGAGGTGATGAAATGTTTCCCGACAATATCCTGACAAATGTTCCTTTATCTCAAGTTTTCAGGGAAAAAGCCGATAAGCTGCTGGCCAATGATGAAACCGCCATGTTTTCTATCGCCGGTGATTTAAACCTTGCGGGCAAATACGCAAGCTCAGCGCTTATTGTAACGGATAAACGCCTGATCGTGTTTGACGAGCGGCACAAGGGCGGTGTTTTCACCGTTGCGCACAGCGAGGTTGAAGAATCAAGCGTCAAACGCATGTATGGCAACGCTATTCTTAAAGTGAAAAGAAACGGCAGGCAGCTTGATATCTTCCGCTTCACTTATTCCATCGCTTCGCTGGCCGATGCCGCTGCTATGTTCACCGAAAACATCGCAAAGGGCGCGGACCCCGCGAATGAGTTCGAGATTGTTAAAGCGACATTTGAAAAGAAAAAATCCGTTTGCCCAAAATGCGGGCGGGTATTAAGCCGGCAGGGCGCCGAATGCATCAACTGCGCTTCAAAGGGAAAACTTGCCAAAAAACTGGCAAAATATATCCGTCCGGAATTAAAGACCATGCTCCTTTGCCTCGGGCTTTCCATTATCACCACCGCAATGGCGCTTGCCCCGCCTTATATCACAAAGCTGTTGGTTGACAGTATAATCCCACAGAAAAATTTGCGTGGACTTTTATTCCTGGTTTTTTCACTGCTTGGTATTTATTTTGCCCAACACTCCATAGGTGCGGTCAGGGGCTATTTTATGCGCATAACAGGGGACAGAATTGTCTCCTCCCTTAGAAATGACATTTATGAAAAGGCGCAGTACCTCCCGCTGAGTTTTTATGACAAAACAAGCACCGGATCCGTTATTTCCAGAGTCAGCGGAGATACCGCCACGCTGCAATCCTTCATGCTCAGAATTTCACAGGATGCGGTTATCCAGTTTTTCTTAATGATCGGCATCATTGTCATTATGTTCGTATTAAATTGGAAGCTGACCCTGCTGTCGCTTACGCCTGTGCCGCTGGTAGTCATCGGCGCCCGGTTTTTCGGTAAAAAGATCGCTCCTATATACCGTAAAATTTGGCGCAGATGGGCAGCGGTAAGCTCCATTTTATCGGACACACTGCCCGGAATCAGAGTAATCAAATCTTTTACGGGTGAGCAAAGGGCAGCGGATAAATTTGAAGCATACAACGATAAATGGCTCAGCCAGGACAAAAAGGCAGCGGTGCTGTCCAATGTATTCCCTTCTACCGTTACTTTTTTTGTTACCTGCGGTTCCCTGCTGATTTGGGGAATGGGCGGCTATTGGGTTATAACCGCTCCGGATAAAATTTCAGTCGGCTTGCTTGTTTCCTTCATTTCCTATACAAGTATGTTTTACGGGCCGATTAACTTTTTCGCGACCCTTAACGATACGTATCAAAGCGCTTTGACTTCTGCCGAACGGATTTTGGATATCATCGATGCCGAGCCCGAGCAAAATTTCGGGGCAGGCAACAAAGTAAGCCGTTTAAAGGGAAAAATCGAATTCAGAAATGTCAACTTCTCTTTTGACAGAATTAAGAAAACACTGAATAATATCAATTTTGTTATCGAGCCGGGAGATATTGTCGGCATTGTCGGTACAACCGGCTCCGGCAAAAGTACACTGGTTAACCTGCTTATGAGATTTTATGACAATTACGAAGGCGACATTCTTGTTGACGATATCAATATTAAAGATATTGACCTGACTTCTTTCCGCAGCAGAATCGGCTATGTGCAGCAGGAGCCGATGATGTTCAAGGACACCGTCTTCCGCAACATATCATACAGCGACCCCGACGCGGATGTGGAGCAGGTCATTCATGCGGCGGATGTCGCCAATGCCCATTCTTTCATCGCCCGCATGCCGGACGCTTACGACACCATGCTCGGCGAACGCGGAGTCGGCCTTTCCGGGGGGGAAAAGCAGCGAATATCTATCGCGCGGGCAGTACTAAAAAATCCAAGCCTGCTGATATTTGATGAAGCAACTGCAGCCGTTGACTCCGAAACCGAACATCTTATCCAGCAGGCTATCGAAAGGCTTATCAGAGGCCGGACAACCCTGATGATTGCGCACAGGCTTTCCACGCTGCGCAAAGCAAACAAAATCATTGTCGTTGATAAAGGTGAAATCATCGAATTCGGTTCGCATGACGAACTGATGGCATTAGAGGGAAAATATTTCAAACTGATTGAAATCCAATCGCTTTCGGAAAAAATCAGAGAAGGCAAGGAAGCGGAGAACTTCGAGTAGTCTGTAGGGGACGGGTTTTCCGTCCCGATTGAAAAATAAATTGTAGGGGCGGCCACTGGCCGTCTGTCAAACCCGAAGAGATACGGTGACGGAGGCAAACGCCATGAATGAACGAACATATATTGAATATGACAATGCGCGAATTACCAGAAAAGACGGAATTCTGCTGAATATCGAAATGTATGACGGCAGAATTTTTGACGATGTTGAAGCACGCAGGCTGTTTCCTCTGACAGGTCTGCAAAAATACATAACACTCTTGGACAGCGAGGGTTTTGAACAAGCTGTTATCCGCGATTTAAGCAACCTCACCCCGGACAGCCGGAAAATTATCGAAGATGTGCTTGCGGAATATTATCTTGTGCCAAAGATAACCGAAATCGTTTCGATCGTCGAGAAATACGGCAAGCTTAATTTTAAAGTCGAAACCGACAACGGAACACACAAGTTTGAGGTTAAAAACTCGCATTCGGATATCAAAATGCTTTATGACGGCAGAGTTCTTATTACGGATTCCAGCGATAACCGCTATGATATACCCGATCTCACAGCGCTAAGCAATGACAGTTTGCGCATTCTGAATCCATATCTTTAATTTTAGGAGGATACCATGAAATTAGTATTGGCAGTTATAAACAATGACGACAGTGTGCAGGTCACCGCAGCCCTTTCCAATGAAGGATATTTTATCACAAAGCTTTCCACAACAGGCGGTTTTTTAATGTCAGGCAACACAACGCTGCTGATAGGCGCCGAAGATGACGAAGTCGATAATATCAAAGCAATCATTGCCAAGCACAGTTATACAAGAGAAAAAAATGTGCCTACAAATTCCTCACTCGGCAGAGGCCTGGGCGCTGCAGATGTAAAGGTGACGGCAAAAGTGAAAGGCGCAACCATATTCGTTTTGAATGTTGAGAGCTTTGAAAAGCTTTAAATCAGCCAAAATCACGTTTCATTTATCAAATAATATAAAAATTTTTTCCACAGCATGAACGGCTTTGCCGTTAAATACCTGCGTATATTTAGCGGTAGCCCTAACTGATATGCACAACAGGTTGAAAGGTGTCGCTCTCCCATAAATTTCCCACCTGTTTTCCACAAAATATTGTTAAAAAAAGACCGCGGATGCCAGGATTTTATGCTTGACACCCGCTTATCTTTTTAGTATAATAACAACCTGTAAAGCTA
>Ga0116170_10006304_pt1 | contig 10428 bp, 6 predicted proteins | sample AD_JPNHW1_MetaG_FD_89797 | JGI IMG/M metagenome (GOLD analysis project Ga0116170, IMG submission 89797) | Active sludge microbial communities of municipal wastewater-treating anaerobic digesters from Japan - AD_JPNHW1_MetaG | ecosystem: Engineered > Bioreactor > Anaerobic > Digestate | place...
CTACAAGGCCTGTCATTGCATCCAAAAGCGTTCTCGGTTTCTTTAATCTGTTGAGTTTACCAAGATCAGGAATTAATGCGGTAATGCTTTTCTTTCATATTCTTTAGAACGTTTTGCTATACCAAAAATAAGACGAACCCAGCAATTATGCAAGTTTCACAAGGCTTTTCATTTGATTTTTAAATTTGATTAACCTTAAAAGATAGACTTTCAAAAAGTTGCAAGGGTTTTTTCCTCCCAGCTACAATACCCGGCGAATCATCTTTTCTATTTTTCAACTGGTTGTCAATGCCTTAAATCATAAAAAACAGAAATTTCTCATTTTTTTTGTTTTTTTTTTGCAAAAGGAAGGAAAGCATTTATATTTGCACGCACATTTGAAAAAGCGATGTGCTTTTAGAATGACGTTCTGGTGAAGATTGCAGTTTTGAATTTCGAAGATCGAAAAGAAATTCGGCATCATTGCATCGAAGGAGGGATGGGTGAGTGGCTGAAACCACCAGTTTGCTAAACTGACGTACTCGTAAGGGTACCGGGGGTTCGAATCCCCCTCCCTCCGCAGTTGTTATTTTCGGGGTATAGCACAGTCCGGTAGTGTACCTGGTTTGGGACCAGGGGGTCCCAGGTTCGAATCCTGGTGCCCCGACAACAAAAGGGAATGAGAGAAATCTGATTCCCTTTTTTGTTTTACAAAAATTACCTGAAAAACATTTTCTTACCCGGCAATATCAAAAGCATCAGCACAAACAACAGGAGACTAAACCTTGCCAAATAATCGCCATGCCGGGCATAGAAGGTGATCCGGTTGTTCCGGTTCATCGCTCCCGAAAGGGAAGTTTTCACCCACCACTTACTTTTTTGCAACAGATCGCCCCGCTGATCAATAAAACAGCTGATCCCCGTATTCCCTGCCCGGGCAATATCCCTTCGGAACTCAATGGCCCGCAACCGCGAATAGGAAAGATGCTGCCGGTAACCGGGACTGTTCCGCCACCAGCCATCGTTGGTAATAATAAAAAAAACATTGGCCCCTTTTTGGATAAACCCCGACAAATATTCCCCGTAACCCGACTCATAGCAGATCGGCACAGCCACTCGGGTCACTCCTTTTTCAAAAATAACGGTATCGGTTGGGGTTCCCAGCGTCCCGGATATTCCTCCCAAATGGATTATCCATTTCTCCAAAAAGCGAAGTTGCCGCTTAAAGGGCATCTTTTCAACTCCCGAAACCAACTTGGTCTTATGGTAAAACAAAATCGAAGAATCCTTCTCAATGAAACAAGCTGAATTAAAGGCATCGTAGATCAATTGCCCTCCATTTTCCGATCGTGCCGACAAAGGAATCGAATCGCCCGGAAAATAACGGTAAAACGTCGAAGCACCAACAACAAAAGCGGCTTCCGGGTATCTATCTTTCAAAAATTGCTTTATGGCAACAATTTGCGTATCATCGTCCGCATTGTTTTCCCATATCTCGTGCAAAGCAGTCTCTGGACCTACAAAAAAATCGACAGAAGAATCTCCCAACGAATCGGACACCTGAAGCAACCGATGAAGCTGATCGGCAACACTCATCCCCGAAAACTTATCGTTGTAGGGATCGATGTTGGGCTGAGCAATCACCACACGAACCGGGTCCGATTTTTCGTGATAAGAATAATAAATCGCAAGCGAAGAAATTACCGGGAAGAAAAGCAGGAACAAACCAACCAACAGGATCCCAACATCTTTCCGTCTCAAGGATGTTCCGGTCATACGGATCAGTTCTGCAAACAACACGTTCATGATCAGAATCCAGAGAGAACCACCAAAAACGCCGGTGTATTCGTACCACTGAATAAACTTCACATCATTGGCCAGCCCGTTTCCCAGTGTCAGCCACGGCCACGAAACATCCCAATGATAATGAAGATATTCGAATGAGACCCAGGCCACAACCAGCACCATTCTTCCAAAAGTTTTTCCTTTCATCCTACCGGCAATATGGGCAACCCACCATACCAGCGCCATCAGGAAAGAATTCATCAGGATGGCAAACATCGCCCCAATAGGGGTAGCATACCAGATCCACCATACCGCAAGAGTGTTCCATACGAGGAAGGTGATCAGCGAAAACAACCAGAATACAAAAGAGTTATAACGGAATTTGCTTTCCCTGAAAAAATCTTCGACAAACAGAAGAGGCACCAATGCAACCAAAAGGATAAAACCCGAAACTCCGAGCCAGGCCAATGCCAACAAAACACCCGAAGCAACAACAGGTATTACCATTCGAGCCGGGTTCATCCGACCCGTTTATTTTCAGAAAAATCGACGATCGATTTCCGGTCGCGTTCAAAAAGGAATTCAATATGTCCCAGCATCAGCGATGCCCAGCCCGCCTGGTTCACCACAACCGGCTTTTTATCCATGTTCAGGCAATTGACCGGTTTTTCGAGGAATGTATGCGTATGACCACCCAAAATCAAATCGGTATTGCGGGTTAACGAGGCCAGTTTGATATCACTTATTTTGTCACTGGCAAACTCATAACCCAAATGTGACAAGCAAATCACCAAATCACATTTTTCCTTCTCCCGCAGATATTCTTCCTGCTGCAAGGCAGTCTCAACAGGATTGAGATAGACTGTTTTACCCGATTTGGAGGGATCAACTAACCCCGCCAGTTCAACGCCCAGGCCATAAACCCCAATACGGATCCCCTTTCGTTCAAGCACCAGGTTCTTTTTTACATTCCGTCCCATCGAAGTTGCCGAAAAATCGTAGTTGGATGATACAATCGGGAAGTTGGCAAACGACAGGCCCCGGTTCAATTCATCCACCCCATTATCAAACTCATGATTTCCAACCGTTGAAGCGTTGTAACCCATTTCCGACATCAATTTAAGGATTACCTCATCCTTAAAAAAGTTGAAATAAGGCGTCCCCTGCGAGAAATCACCGGAGTCGAACAGCAAAAGATCAGGCTCTTTCTCCCTCATTTTTTTTACATAAGCTGCAATCCGGTTCATTCCGCCCTGCCCCGGATATTTGGGATCGGTTTCTGAAAACGGTTCTAACCGGCAGTGCAAATCGTTGGTATGTAAAATGAATAAACGTTCTTCTTTCCCTCTTTTTGAAAGCTTATTCGCATACGAAGGAATAGCTGAAGCCCCCACTGCACCTAACGCCACCACTTTTATAAAATCCCTTCTACTCCACATGATAAACCCTCCCATCGGTTTTAGCAGTTACTCTCTTTCCTGCCAATTTTAGTTCTTTCATATAATTGATAATCACATCACGGATTTTCTCACCGGTGTTGATCCGTTTCCCTGCAGTCGTCAGGACAATCATTCCATCGCCGCCATTGGCAAGGTAGTCGTTGGTAATCATCCAGTAAACCGAATCCACAACAACCGATTTGTCATCAACAGTTACATCCACCGCTTTATTCGCCTTGATGCCAAACGACATTCCTGAAACGCCTTCACCTCCGCGCGAAGCAAGATAATCGGCCAGCTCCAGCACCTGTTTACCGGAAAATTTCAATAGCACCAGTTCGTTTTCAAAAGGCATTAGTTCAAAGATATCTCCCCGTCGGATTGCACCCTTTGGCAAAGAAGTCCTCAAGCCTCCATGGTTAATCAAAGAGAAATTAATCGCGGCTGAGAATTGATTTTTGGCAGCATATTTTTTCCCATGATCGAGAATCAGGTCGCTGATGAAATTGCTCAACGGGCTTTCGGGACGGTATGATACCAACGAAGTATCGGAATAAGAAATCACTTCAGACATCTCAGTTGTAACCTTCGCCTTATATGGCGATAAGATTTCTATAAATGCTGGATCAGAGACCGAATCGGTTTGCAGATTGATTGAATGATTATCAGAAACATAATTGACCGTACGGTACGCAGGCGAGCAGGCAATAAAAATCAATAAAATACCTGCAATCGAAATAAGTTTGTTCATAATGGCCATTTCATTCGTAAGTAAAAAATAGAATTTACCAGAATCCTTGGGTAAAAATAACAGCTTGCCGACAGAAATTCCACTTTTTTTGAAAATTATCCAAAAACACTGATCCAAAGAGCGACAATCATCGCTCTAATTCGGATTTTAATGCAGAACTGATTATATTGCACTATCGTTTTTGTTGTACAACAAAAAGTACCTGAAATAAATCTAAACTACAAAATTATGAAACGATCGATCATTTTGTTACTTACCCTGATCATAAGCACAAACATCGGCTTTTCACAGAAAGCAATTTTTCTTCATCATTCAACGGGTGGCGCTGTTTTTAGTGAAGGAGATGTAGAGGGATGGATAACCAATTACAACAGCACGAACGGCACATCCTATTCCTGCACCGAAAGAGCTTATCCCGACTCTCCGTACCCGTGGGAAAACTATCCCTACGATTTTTGGAACTTGTGGGTAAATGGAGGTTGTGATTCAGAACAATCGGGAATCGAGTGCATCAATTCGTTAGCGGCAAGTTACAACCTGATTATCTTTAAACACTGTTTTCCTGGAGCCGGAATTGAAGAAGATACCGGTTCTCCGGACATTACCTCTGACCGGAAATCGTTGGAAAACTACAAACTGCAATACCGTGCCTTACGAACCATGATGGATAATCACCCCGGAACCCTTTTCATGGTATGGACCCTTGCCCCGTTGCACCGGAATGCCACGAATGCAGAACAAGCCGCAAGGGCAAGGGAATTTGTCAACTGGGTAAAAAATACATGGCTGGAAGAAGATGGAAAATCGCATCCAAACATCTATATTTTTGATTTTTACAATATCGTTGCCGAATCGGATCCAACACCCGCTCACGGTCAGGTAAACTGCCTGATGTATGATTACGAAGGCGATCACGATGGTTCAGATTCTCATCCAAACTATGCAGCTAACCAGGTAGCAGGCCCACAGTTTGCCGAAGCAGTTGTGAACTGTTTAAGCAGCATAAGTTCCGGCACAACCCTCGTAGAAAGTATTGATATCAGCTCCACCTCGGGTTACTACGTAATTAACAGTAACGGAGGCTCCTTGCAGTTAGAAGCAACCGTCTCGCCTGAAGATGCGACCAATAAAAGTGTAACATGGTCAATTATTGACGGAAGTGAATTTGCTGAAATTTCCACCGGCGGGCTGCTTCATGCCTTAAGAAACGGAACGGTAAGGGTTCAGGCTACAGCCAACGATGGTTCCGGCGTAAGTAATTACATCGACATACCCATTTCAAACCAGCCTGTATCCATTGAAAGCATCGAAATCAGGTCCGAAGAAAACACAAATATCATCAATACCGACAACGGCACGCTCCACCTGTATGCGTATGCGCTACCCGAGAGTATCCGATACGAAGAGGTAACATGGTCCATTGTTTCAGGAAGCGACCACATCACCCTTTCTTCCAATGGCTTAATCACAGCCATCACCGATGGTACGGCCAGGGTAAAGGCCACCCACAATACCGATTCCGGTATCTCCGCAACTTTTGAAATTACGGTATCCAATCAAATTATACCAATTGAAGCGATTGGAATTGGAACCGAAAGCGGCGCTACCACAATCAACACCCAGGGAGGAACCCTGCAACTTACCTACAATTTAATACCAGGTAATGCAACTGGCTATGCCGTATGGTCGATCATCAAAGGCAATGAATTTGCAGAGGTCAGCAACGATGGCCTTTTACATGCTGTTAGAAACGGAACGGTCCGGGTACAAGCAGCGGCAAGCAGTAATCCGGATATTACAAACTACATCGACATCACCATCACCAACCAGCCAGTCTATGTTGAGCAGTTAGAAATCAGAGCCGAAGAAGAAACCAACACCATCAACACCGACAACGGGAAACTCCATCTCTATGCTTATGCCCTGCCCGAAAAAGTGAAGTACAACGAGGTAACCTGGTCTATTCTGTCCGGCGATGAATTCATGACACTTTCCGATTCCGGCGTGGTTACCGCCCTTGCCGATGGGTTTGCCCAGGTAAAAGCAACCGACAAAACATCGGGGATTTGGGCTACCTTCGACGTTTTTGTTTCTAATCAAAGCATCCCGATCGAATCGATTGAGATCACTTCGGCAGGTAATGCAACCGTAATTAACACACTGGGAGGCTCACTGCAGCTATCGGCGACCGTACTTCCGGCCAATGCAACCGACTACGTGGTTTGGTCCATCACCGACGGCGAACAACTGGCCTCGGTCGATCCCAACGGTTTGCTTCATGCACACCGAAACGGAACCATCCGGGTGCAGGCTGCTGCCAGCCAGAATCCTGATGTGAAAGATTTCATCGACATCGACATCACCAACCAGCCGATTTATATTGAACAGTTGGAAATCAGAGCAGAAGAAGAAACCAACACCATCAACACCGACAACGGGAAACTCCATCTATATGCTTATGCCCTGCCCGAAAAGGTGAAGTACAACGACGTGACCTGGTCGGTCCTGTCTGGAAATGAATTCATAGCACTTTCCGATTCCGGCGTGGTTACCGCCCTTGCCAACGGTTTTGCCCAGGTAAAAGCAACCGACAAAACATCAGGAATTTGGGCCATCTTCGACGTTTTTATCTCAAACCAGATAAACCCGATCGAATCGATTGAGATTACTTCGTCAGGTAATGCAACCACGATTCATACACTGGGAGGTTCACTGCAGCTATCGGCCGCTGTACTTCCGGCCAATGCAACCGACTACGTGGTTTGGTCCATCACCGACGGCGAACAACTGGCCTCGGTCGATCCCGACGGTTTGCTTCATGCACACCGAAACGGAACCATCCGGGTGCAGGCTGCTGCCAGCCAGAATCCCGATGTGAAAAATTACATCGACATCACCATCACCAACCAGCCGATTTATGTTGAACAGCTAGAAATCAGAGCCGAAGAAGAAACCAACACCATTAACACCGACAACGGGAAACTCCATCTCTATGCATTCGCACTGCCCGAAAAGGTGAAGTACAACGACGTGACCTGGTCGGTCCTGTCTGGAAATGAATTCATAACTCTTTCCGATTCCGGCGTGGTTACCGCCCTTGCCGATGGGTTTGCACAGGTAAAAGCAACCGACAAAACATCGGGGATTTGGGCCATCTTCGACGTTTTTATCTCAAACCAGATAAACCCGATCGAATCGATTGAGATTACTTCAGCCGATAATGCAACCGTAATTAACACACTGGGAGGCTTGCTACAGCTATCGGCCACTGTACTGCCGGCCAATGCTACCGACTACGTGGTTTGGTCCATCACCGACGGCGAACAACTGGCCTCGGTCGATCCCGACGGTTTGCTTCATGCATACCGAAACGGAACCATCCGGGTGCAGGCTGCTGCCAGCCAGAATCCCGATGTGAAAGATTACATCGACATCTACATCACCGACCAGCCAGTCTATGTTGAACAGCTAGAAATCAGAGCCGAAGAAGAAACCAACACCATCAACACCGACAACGGGAAACTCCATCTCTATGCTTATGCCCTGCCCGAAAGCGTAGTATACCGCAATGTAACTTGGTCAGTCCTTTCAGGAAATGAATTCATAGCACTTTCCGATTCCGGCGTGGTTACCGCCCTTGCCAACGGCGTTGCCCAGGTAAAAGCAACCGACAAGGCTGGAACTGGCATCTCTTCCCTATTTGATATCCACATTTCAAATCAGCTTATTGCCATTGAACAAATCGAAATTGTAACTGAAGGTGGAATTACTTCGATCAACACACCAGGTGGCTCGTTGCAACTATATGCCAACGTATTTCCGGACAATGCAACCGGTGAAATCGAATGGTCTATTATCTCCGGAAATGAACTGGCAGAAATTAGCTCAAACGGGTTGCTCCATGCATTGAAAAACGGGACCGTAAGGGTCAAAGCAACATCGGGAATCATTCCTGAAGCCACTGATATTATAGATATTACCATTACAAATCAAACGGATGCTGCAAAAACATGGAATGAATCGGATATAAAATTGTTTTATAATCCAGCAGAAAAAACTTACCGCATTAATCTGGGCAAAGAATCTGAAAACACCCGTTTGAAGGTCTATTCGGTAGCTGGTCAGCTTATCTGGTCGGGAAAAGGTTTTGCAAATTCATTTTTATTGCCACAACAGAAGCCGGGGGTTTATCTTTTGAATATATGGAAAGGTGATCGGCAATATGCCGAGAAGTTGGTTTATTAACATTATACTATTTAACGCCGACAGTTCCGATGGCTATCGTGGATTACTTTTTACTTTTTAAAATGTGAAACGAATAATTTGGTGCGAGTAAAAGATAAATTAGTTGTTGCAAAATAGCAACCATTACTCGTCTTTTAGCAAACGAAGGAAAAAACAAAATATTCACTTTTTTGTGAATTATCAAATTATACCTTATTTTTGCCCCATCAAATAACACAATATGGAAGTTATTTTTGAAAAGAAATACTTGCAAGAAATGTATCAAACGGGCAAAACAACTGATAAGAAGCATTGGCTTCAACCCGAGGTCATTAAAAAGTACATACGTGTTATCGATATCATGATTGACCAGACAGACACCTTGGCACTCAAAAAATTCAATGGATTGAATTATGAAAAATTAAAAGGCGATAAAGCAGGCTTGTCATCTGTCAGAGTAAACGACCAGTATCGTATCGAATTTGAAGAAAAAACAATCGCCCAAGAAACAGTTGCTACAATTTGCAGTATTGTTGAATTGTCGAACCAATCTAAATAAATGAATATGATTACCATTCCGGGGGTTGATCCCAATATGATTGCAAACAACATCGAACCGGTTTATCCAACGCATCCGGGCGAAGTGTTGAAAGATGAAATTGAGTATCGCGGTATATCTCAACGCAAACTTGCCTCTGAAATGGATGTACCATATACCCAGCTTAATGAAGTGCTGAATGGGAAAAGACCGGTAAATGCCGAATTTGCTTTGCTTATAGAGGCGGTATTGGATTTACCTGCCGAGCCATTGCTTAAAATGCAGGCGCGTTATAACATGATTGTTACCAAACACAATGGCAAATTTATGGAGAAATTGAATAAAGTACGAAGAGTTGCGGCTGTACTTTAACCATCCAAGCCATGGATAAAGGGAAAAGAGCAAAAGAATAAGAACCAAGTACTACTTTTTACTCCCGATTACTATTGTGGATTGACGCTGTCGGGTTTCCGTACAAACCTTTTAGTGTCCGGCATGACCTGACAGAGTTAAAAGAATAAGAGCCTTAGGCCTCGGATAAATATTGTAAGGATGGATTTTAATCCATTCAAAACAGCAAACGACCAGTGAAGAGAGCCGTAGGCTCGGTATATTTTTCAGAATTTCATCGTAGTAGCTTATATGCTCCGTTCCTACGGAACTGATAATCCTTAAATCCGGTAAATCGTGCCTACCCCGACGCCTCAGGCATTCACACATTTTTTAATTCTTCAAACGAGTAAGGTAAATCTGTCGAACCCCTTAAAACCAGTTTCTCATCTTCGCATTCTTCTCAGTGCCCATCTTCACATCTTTCCAATTTTCCACTTCTTTCTTCTTGTCTGGCTCAAACAAAAATGGACTAAAAATGTGCAAAAATATGGTCAAAATTGAAAGGGGTCTCATTGCAGATTCATTGCAGACACATTGCAGTTTCATTGCACCAAAATTTGATGGCAATTTTTGAATAGATAATTATGTAATACGGATCGACTGTCGGGTTTCCCTCCAACTTGTCAACATCCTATTAACCTGACAACGTTGACCATAACGAGTGATGCGATTTGAAATCGCTTCTTAAGAATTTAGCGGTTAAAAACGCAGCACCCAATTACAACTTTTTGATTGCCTCCAATCGTTGCATACCTTTCTGTGGAAAAGCCTCCCAATCCCTCCAAAGGAGGGGAATCTGTGTGGTCTTTAAAGTTGATTATCCTAATTTTGAGTACTATTCTCATCCTTGAGGAATCCAAAAGGGGTCTCTTTATTTCACAAAATCATCGGTTCGATCGATCAGAATTTCACCAGGTTTTCCACTAAAGCCGGAAAACCCTGCGGAACCGCTAAATCCACTGTTTCCACTGCTTCCTGCGGGATTTCCGTTTCCGCCACTTCCGCCGCTTCCTCCACTTCCACTCCTTCCGGCATCGCCACTATAACCTCCTTCAGAAGATGAATGAATCAATTTTTGGAAATCGAGGGCATCGTCGGTAAAATAGAGATGAATATTGCCACCATCACCGCCATCGCCACCGTGACCTCCACGTCCACCCGGCCCGCCATTACCACCTTTGCCTCCGGGATCCTGATGAGTTACTATCACCGAAGTACTGTCGCTTGTTTTCTCTTCTTTGGTATAGGTTGAGCCATCGGAACCTTTGCCGCCGTCGCCACCGTCGCCGCCTTTGCCACCGTTACCGCCACTGCCCCCC